>Ga0136639_10000259_pt1 | contig 16726 bp, 13 predicted proteins | sample AntDrymUQ8592106_2_FD_113739 | JGI IMG/M metagenome (GOLD analysis project Ga0136639, IMG submission 113739) | Polar desert sand microbial communities from Dry Valleys, Antarctica - metaG UQ859 (21.06) | ecosystem: Environmental > Terrestrial > Soil > Desert | place: Antarctica: Dry Valley...
GCAGAGGATCTGACCGCGGCTGTCTCCTTATACGAGGCTCAAGACCAAGGAGTTGGCCATTACTTCTTTGAAAGCTTGATGGCAGACATCGATTCGCTGCTTGTGCATGCGGGCGTCCATGGCGTGCATCACGGTTTCCACCGAATGCTGGCAAAGCGGTTTCCGTTTGCGATCTACTACGACGTAGTCAATGAGTTGGCACGAGTTGCTGCGGTTCTCGACATGCGCAGAGATCCGGCTTGGATCCGGAGGGAACTTGAAGGGCGACACGGGTAAATTGCGCGCGTCCATCTCGGCAGATTTTTAGCGTGCGCCTTACGCACGCTGGTCGCCGCTGCGCAGCAAAATGTCGCCGATCTCCACATGCGGCGGCGCTTCCAAAATATGCAGGATGGATGCGGCAACATCCTCGGCTTTGAGCATGCGCACCGCCCCGCGGGTACGTTCCAGCGCCTCCTCGCGGCCCTGGAAATAAGTTTCCAACAAAGGCGTGTCGACAAACCCAGGAGACACGCAGGAAACCTGCACCGGACTCTCAATCGCCTTCAGCTCAGCACGCAGCGAGTCGGTGATGGCGCGCACGGCAAACTTCGTCGGCGCATAAAACCCGCCGCCGGCCGGCACCCGGTGGCCGCTCATGCTTGAGACATTCACGATCCGCCCGCCGTCGCGCGGAAAATGCGTCAGCGACAGTTGGCAGCAGATCGCCAAAGCCCGCACATTGACCTGCCACATCTCCTCCCACAGGTCCGGGTCGCCGTCCGTAACCCGCGCAAGGTAGGCAACTCCGGCACAATTCACCAATCCATCAATGCGGCCCAACATGTTGAAGATCCCCTCGACCTGATCGCGCTCGCGCAGGTCGGCAATGATGGGAAAAACCGCCTCATCGAGCACCTCGGGCCGCCGGGTCACCCCGAGAACCTCGGCCCCGCGCTCCAACAGCCCTGCGGCCAATGCCCGGCCAATCCCGCTGGATGCCCCGGTGACAAGAAAGGTTCGGCCTGCCAACACGCTCATGCGCCACCCTTGCAGCCACGCCCACGGCGGAAAAGCCAGAAGTTGGGGGAGCACGATGACTGTTCATTTGACCGCCATTTCGACTCGGGGTATGCTTCCCGTACTCAACCCGCTCATTTGGTCATGATTGCTCCTCCCCATCCCGCCGCCGCCGATCCCCGCGCCTTGCTCAAGTCCGTCTTCGGCTATGACGCGTTTCGCCCCCTCCAGCAGGACATCATCGAGGCCACCCTGGATGGCCGCGACGTGCTCGCCATCCTCCCCACCGGCGCAGGCAAGAGCCTGTGCTACCAACTCCCCGCGCTCGCCCGCAGCGGGCTGACCCTGGTCGTCTCGCCGCTCATCGCCCTGATGAAGGACCAAGTCGACCAACTCCAGGCCGCCGGCGTGGCCGCCACCTTCCTCAACTCCACCCTCAGCCCCGACGAGCGCGACGAACGAGAGGCCGACCTGGCCGCCGGACGCATCAAACTCCTCTACCTCGCCCCCGAGCGGCTCATGGCCGCCGGCTTCGCCGCCAAGCTCGAAACCTGGAACCTCGCCGCCATCGCCGTGGACGAGGCCCACTGCATCAGCGAGTGGGGGCATGACTTCCGGCCCGAGTACCGTCAGCTCGCCACCCTGCGCCAGCGCTTCCCCACCCTGCCGCTGCTCGCCCTGACGGCCACGGCCACCCCGCAGGTCCGCCAGGACCTCGTCACCCAGCTGCGCCTCGGCGACCCGGCCATCTTCGTCTCCAGCTTCAACCGCCCCAACCTCAACTACCGCGTCGTGGCCAAGACGGCCATCCTCCAGCAGGTCGCCGAGTTTGCCGCCGCGCGCCGCGACGAGGCCGGCATCGTCTACTGCCAGGCCCGCAAGACCACCGAATCGATGGCCGCCGCGCTGCGCGCCCACGGGCTGTCCGCCGTCGCCTACCACGCCGGCATGGAACCCGCCGAGCGCGCCGCCAACCAGGACGCCTTCCTGCGCGACGAGGCGCGCATCGTCTGCGCCACGATCGCCTTCGGCATGGGCATCAACAAACCCAACGTCCGCTGGGTCATCCACGCCGACCTGCCGAAAAACGTCGAAGGCTACTACCAGGAAACCGGCCGCGCCGGCCGCGACGGCCTGCCCGCCGAGTGCCTCCTGCTCTTCGCCCGCGGCGACCTGACGCGCAACCTGCGCTTCCTCGATGACCTCAGCGATCCGGCCGCCAAGGCGCTTGCCCGCAACCAGCTTGAACGCATGGCCAGCTACGCCGAGGACCCCGGCTGCCGGCGCGCCAGCCTGCTTGGCTACTTCGGCGAAACCTGGCCGCACCCGAACTGCGGCGGCTGCGACTCCTGCCTCGACCCGCGCGAGTCCTACGACGCAACCACCGACGCGTCCAAGCTGCTCAGCTGCGTCTTCCGGATCCACCAACACAGCGGCTTTGGCACCGGGCTCATCCACGTCGCCGACGTGCTTGCCGGCGGCAACACCGCCAAGGTGCGCAAGTGGGGCCACGCCGCCCTGAGCACCTTCGGCATCGGCAACGATCGGCCCCGCACCGACTGGGTTACCCTTGGCCGCCACCTCATCCGCCACGGCTGGCTCTCCGAGTCAACCGACGGCTTTCACACCATCACGCTCACCGCCGAGGGCCGCAGCGCGCTCAAGCGCAGCGAGCCGCTTACCCTGGAGCGCGCCACCGCACGCGACGCCTCCCTCATGGACTTCGCCAAAGCCGGCGACATCCCCTGCGACGACGGCTTGTTCAACCAACTGCGCGCCCGGCGCAAACTGCTTGCCGACGCCCGCAACGTTCCCCCCTACGTCATCTTCTCCGACGTCGCCCTGCGCCACATGGCACGCACCTACCCGCAGGACGATGCCGCCATGCTTGCCATCCCCGGCGTCGGCGGCAGGAAGTTTCAGGACTTCGGCGCCGACATGGCCGCCGTCATCGCCAACTGGCTCCTCACCGAACCTCTCCAATTCTTTCCACCCCTCAACCCGGAGCCGCACCGGCCCGGCAAGCCCGTCACCGCCATCAATCCCACCGCCCACGAGACACTGGAGCTATTCCGCGGCGGCGCCTCCATCCCGGAAATCGCCACCGTCCGCAACCTTAGCATTTCCACCATCGAAAGCCACCTGACCACCGCCATCACCCTGGGCGAACCGATCACCCCGCGCGCCTTCTACTCCGAAGCCGACGAAGCCCTCATCGCCGCCGCCTTCGCGGCCCACGGGCCGACCTTCAAACCCGTCTTCCTTGCCCTCGGCGAGAAATTCTCCTACGGCCAAATCCGCCTGTTCCAAGCATTCCAGCAGAGAAGCGATCTCCCATCACCCGACTGAAAAAGACCATGGAGTAGCGACTTCAGTCGCTTTTCATCGCGCCCCTTGAGTGGCGACTTCAGTCGCCAGGTGAGTCTGCCTCTACGCTCCCGCCAGACCTCCACGGCCTGGATTACTAGCCTTAGGAATCGTGCGAGGGGAGATCGGTGAAGAGCTGGGGGAACCAAGCGTCGAGAACCTTGTGGGGAAAAGCCAGGCGCAGGAGGCCTTTTTCGCTGGGCGAGGAGACGAGGCCCTCGTCAAGGGCGCGGCGGATCATGGCGCGGGCGGCTGTGCCTTTCAGCCCAAGAATGTGTGGGACGGCGCCACGGGCAAGCTCGCCTTCCAAGCATAGAGCCCTGAGCAGGCGCAGCAGGTGTTCGCGGGTCTTCGGCTCCAGATCGACGCGGGTGAAGCGGAGATAGCTTTCGATGCGGTCGAGCAGACTGAAGGGGGCAAGGAGCTCCGTCATGAAACGGATCTGGTCAAGACAGCGCTCGAGGAAAAAACGACAGAAGCGGGCAAGCGCGGCGTCGCTGAGGTTGCCGCGGCCGTCAAGGTCGCTGGTGCGGCGTTGGTCGGCCGCCTGCAGGTGCTGGTAGTAGGCGGGTCTGGCGCGGGCGAAGCCACGGGAGAGCGTCCAAAGGCCTTCGGTGTCCAGGCCGCTGCGGATCAGTGCGGCTTGCGATTGCAGCCGGGCAACCCGCCCATTGCCATCGCCGAACGGGTGGATCCAAGCAAGCCGATGGTGGGCGGCTGCCGCGGCAATAAGACGATGGGTAGCCGAAATGTCCGCCGACGAGTAGAAGTCGCCGAAGCGACCCATGAAGCCCTCAACCGCCGGGTAGTCCGGCGGAGTGTGGCGGCCAACCTCAACGTTGTAATCACGGAACTCCCCCGGCTCCATCCGCTGGCGGTTGCCGGACTGCGAGGTGGTGAAGCGCTCGTCCGCCGGCAAGGCCGCGTAGAACTCGCGGTGCAGCCATTGGATGAACCGTGGGTGATAGACATTCAGGTCGGGAACCTCGGCGAGGCGCTGGCGCATTGCCGCCTCAGTGCGGATGTGGGCCAGGCTAAGAAGCTGGTTGCGCCGGTCTTCCTCGCCCTCGGAGAAATCTTCGCGCAGGGCCCGCTCAATGTCGCGGGGCAGGGTTTTGTGGCCTTCGATGAGGTTCGAGTAAGACTTCAGTGGCTTTTCACTGCGCCCCTCCAGCGTCCATAACCCGGCTTTTGCCGGAGCAATCCTAGGGGGAAGTTGGGAGGACACATGTCGATCGTCTTAATGCCCCAATCGGGGGCGGAGATTCCAGCCCGGGGCTGAGGTACGCCCAAGGAGAGGCGATCTCCGAATCGCCTCAAGGAGATGCGATCTCCGAATCGCCCGGCCCTGGGAGGACAATGAAAGGCGGCTTCCTCTTACCATTGGCTCTCTCAGGCACTGGCGGATCGGAGTCCGCCGCTCCTTGCCGCTTGCGACACGCGGGTGATCTGCGGGCGCTCTATTGCGGCCATTCAGGCCGCTTTTTTGGCGCCTCACCCGGGGCATCGGAGTACCTCCGCCCCGGGCTGGAATCTCCGCCCCCGTTGGGGGGCATGGCGGCGAGCTCCGACCTTCGACTCCCTCAAAAGTGAATCGCATGCCCCTCGGCGGCCAGGGTCGCCTCGTGGACGACTTCCGACATCGTCGGGTGGGCGTGGATGGTGGCGTGGATTTCCTCGGAGGTGAGTTCCTGATCAAGCGCCAAGCCGAGCTCTGCGATGAGCTCGGTGGCGTTGTCGCCGATGATGTGGGCACCAAGCAACTCGCCGTGCTCCTTGCCGTAGATGAGCTTGGCGAAGCCGTCCGGCTCGCCCGCGGCAATGGCCTTGCCGATGGCCGCAAACGGGATCTTACCGACCACATACTCAATGCCATCCGCCTTGAGCTGGCGCTCGGTCTTGCCCACCGAGGCGACCTGCGGGTGGCAGTACGTGCAGCCGGGGAAGTTCTTCACCTTGCGCGGCGTGTGCCCTTCAAGATAGAGACCTTCGATTGCCTGAATGGCCTCAAATGACGCGACGTGCGCCAGCCACGGTGGGCCAATGATGTCGCCGCAGGCGTACACATTCGGGATGGACGTTTCGTAGCGCGGGCCGGTCTTGATATAGCCGCGGTCCAGCTCGGGCTCCAGCCCGCCTGGCAAAACCGGCTGAATCCCAATGGCGATCAGGCAAATCTCAGCCTTGATTGTCTCTTTGCCCTTGGGACCCTCGACGCTCACGGAAACCGCGTCGCCGTGGTCCTCGGTGGCCGTCACCTTGGTGTCCGTCAGGCAGCGTATCCCTTGCTTGGTCAGCGACTTCTGCAGCGCATCGCCGATCTCGTCGTCTTCCACCGGCAGCACCCGCGGCTGCATCTCGATGAGCGTCACCTTCGTGCCAAAGGCATTGTAGATATAAGCAAACTCCACGCCGATGGCACCGGCGCCGATGATGATCATCTCCTTCGGCTGCTTCTCGAGGACCATCGCCTCCTTCGAGCCGATGACCGACTTGCCGTTGATCGGCAGGGTTGGCAGGCCGCGCGACTTGCAACCGGTCGCAATCATGATCTTGGCCGTCTCCAGCGTCTGCTTCTTGCCATCCTTGTCCGTGACTTCAACGTGGCCGCCATCCGTCACCGCGCCAAACCCGCGGATGTAGTCAACCTTGTTCTTCTTGAACAAAAACTCGATTCCCCCGGCGAGCTTGTCGGCCACCGTGCGCGAGCGCTTGATCACCGCGGTCCAGTCGTAGCGGAAATTATCAAACGAAAAGCCAAACTCCGCCGCCCGGTGGGTCAGCGTGTGCATCAGCTCAGCGTTCTTGAGCAGTGCCTTGGTCGGAATGCACCCCCAGTTGAGGCACGTCCCGCCGGCGCGGTCCACTTCGACGCACGCGACTTTCTTGCCAAGCTGCGCGGCGCGGATTGCCGCGACGTATCCGCCGGGTCCTCCACCGATGACAATGAGATCGTAGGCCATGAAAATGAAAATGTTGAGTTGGTTTTGCGACCGTCGCGGAGCCTCCGCCGACCACGCGGCGAACCCTGCCCGCCATCCCGCAAAAAGTCAACGGATCAGCAACATCCGGTTTCGACCCCGCCCCAGCCGGCCCCACCTCATAGAGTGTTAATGCCTCCCGTGGGTTGCGAAGGGCCAAAATTTCCTGTACGCTGCGCGCCAGTGCTTCCGCTCATGCGCCTCCTCTGCCTATTTCTTGCCCTTCTTCCGGTAGTTTCGTCCGCCGCGCCGAAACCACCCAGCATCGTCATCTTCCTCTCCGACGGCCACGGCCAGCAGGACTCGAGCCTCTACGGCAACGCCCAAGTCTACACGCCGCACATGGAGCGCATCGCTGCGGACGGGATGAGCTTCTCGCGCGCCTACAGCGGCTCGCCAGGCAGTGTGCCCGCCCGCGCGGTGCTCATGACCGGCTTGATGCCGGCCCGTAATGGCGCCATCGCCAACGCCTTGGGCATCGCCGGGGACGTCCGCACCCTGCCCGCCATGCTCAGCCGCGCCGGCTTCCGCTGCGTTCGCATCGGCATGGATGACCTCCAGCCGCCTACCAGCTACCTGAACTTCGAATCCATCCCAGGCGAACAACCGGCCGCGGGAAAAAACCAACTCGTTCCGGAGGTGCTTGATGCTTTTCTGGCCAACCGCCCAGCCAGCGATGAGCGACCCTTGTTCCTGCTGGTTTCCTCCCGCCGACCCGCCGCCCCATGGTCGGCTGCCGGCGGCTACGATCCCAACGCCATCACCCTGCCGCCCAACCTGATCCCCACCCCGGAAACCCGCGACGCCCGCGCCCGCTACTTCAACGACCTGGCCCACATGGATGCCGAGCTTGGCAAGGTCTACGACATCGCCCGCGCCAAACTTGGCCAGAATCTCCTCTTCGTCTACACCTCCACCCATGGCCCGCAGTTCCCTTTTGCCGAAAACACCCTCTATGACGCCGGCATCCGCGTCCCGATGATCGTCGTCTGGCCTGGCCAAACCCCTGCAGGCTCGCGCAACCCCGCCATGCTCAGCCATGCCGACCTCACCCCCACTCTCGTGGAAATCGCCAAGGCCAAGGCACCCGCCGACCTCGACGGCCGCTCGTTCGCAAAACTGCTAACCACTCCCAAGCTAACCACCCACCGCGACTCCATCTTCGCCACCCACACCGCCGACGGCGCTACCAACGTCTATCCCATCCGCAGCTTGCGCACCGAGACCCACAAATTCATCCTCAACCTCCACCCGGAGTTCCGCTTCACCACCGCTCTGGACCTCGCCCCGCGGGACAATGACCGCCTCTGGGCATCCTGGCTCGCCGCGGCCGCCAGCGATCCGGCCGCCGCCTCGCTCATCCACGCCTATCAGGTCCGCCCCGAGGCCGAACTCTACGACCTCACCAAGGATCCGTTCGAAATGAACAACCTCGCCTCCCGACCCGAAAACAAGGAACTCGTCGCCAAACTACGCTCCCGCCTGCTCGCCTGGATGGTCGGCCAGGGCGACCGCCGCTCGGTCATCGGCCAGGCCCAGCTCATCCAGCGCGCCGCACCGGTGAACCTACCGGCCAGCAGCCCGGATCGTTAGAGCCGCGCCGTTAGCGCCGCCTAACGGGGCCGCCCGGCTAACAACATTTCCTCCTTGCGGCGGGGCCATGTTCGCGCCATCCTCCAGCTATCGGAATGTCGTTAGGCGTTCCGGTCATACTAACCGGGCAGTTGCCCACCTAAAACCGAACAAACAAATGAAAACCACCAATCGTCCGCTGCGCAAGGGTTTCACCCTTGTGGAGCTACTTGTCGTCATCGCCATCATCGTGGCACTCGCCGGTCTGGCGACGCCCGCGATTCTCAAACAGATCAAAGAAGCCCACCTAGTGCAGGCCACCAGCAACGCGCGCCAGGTTTACACCCTGTTGATGCAGTTCGGCCAGGACTGGGACACCTTCCCGGATGACACCACCGCCCTGCGCATCGCCGACTATGCGGACCCGAACGGCCCGACTGGATTCACCGGCACCAACTCCAACGCGCAATTCCGCCAGCTCATCGCCGGCGGATATGTGAAGTCCGAGGACATCTTCTACACCAAGGGGCCGGTGACGACCAAGCCTGACAACTCGATGACGGGAGCAGAAGGCCTGAAGGCGGGCGAAGTCGGTTTCGGCTACGTCCTTATCGACGCCAAAGCCCAGAGCTCCTCTGGCAATGCCGGCGCCCCGGTGCTGCTTACGCCCTTGAAGGCCACCGCCACGACCACGACTGCTGACTTCGACCCGGAAATCTTCAACCAGAAAGCCGTTGTCCTGCGCCTCGATGGCTCGGCCATGAGCGAACGCCTTACCGCTGACGGCAAGGTTTTCGTCGGAGCCAAAAAGGACCTGCTTGCGAAAGGCCCGGAGTCGGTCTACGGCGCCAAAACGCCAACGATCAACCTGCCGCTTCCTAAGTAACAGGCTCTCGAAGCCACTAGATCTAGCAGGGTGATGGAGTGATCCATCACCCTGTTTCTTTTCCCGCGGCGCGTCCGGCTCTTCGTTGGGGCTGGGGCCGAAGGTCAGGGAGAGATTTAACCGCAGAGTGGTCAAAGAGGGATTAACCGCAGAGTGCGGTGCACGGAATGGGACGGACCCGCTGACCTAGAAGCCTTCTTACTCTGTGGATTCCGCGCACTCCGCGGTTAAAGGATCCCGAGGTCAAAGAGAGATTTAGCCGCAGAGTGCGCAAAGTGCGCGGAATGGGGGGGACCGGCTGACCCAGAAGCCTTCTGGTTAGAAAGTGTTCCCAAGTTGTGGTAGAGGAATCATTCCGCCATGGAAGCGAACGACCTCACTGGTAAAATCATCGGCTGCGCCCACAAAGTTTTGTTCACCCTCAGGCCGGGTTTGGATGAGAATCTTTATGAGCGGGCGTTGATCATCGAGTTAACTAAGCAAGGTCTCCGGTGCGATTCCCAGAAGCAATTTCAGGTGCACTATGAGGGATATCATATTGGGACTCTGATCCCCGATCTGATCGTCGAGGATCGTGTCGTCGTCGATACCAAGATCGTCACGATATTTTAGATTTGGCCCAGATGCTTGGCTACCTGAGTATCACTGGTCTCAAGGTAGCCGTCCTCTTGAATTTCAAGTATGCGGCTCTTCAGATAAAGCGGGTATCGAGAGATCAACCCTACTAAAAAATTAACCGCAGAGTGCGCAGAGTGCACGGAATGGGTCTGACCCGCTGACCTAGAAGCCTTCTTACTCTGTGGATTCCGCGCACTCTGCGGTTAAAAGATCCCGTGGTCAGTGAGAGAATTAACCGCAGAGTGCGCAGAGTGCGCAGAGTGCGCGGAATGGGGGGGAAACCGGCTGACCCAGAAGCCTTCTGACTCCGTGGATTCCGCGCACTCTGCGGTTAAAAGATCCCGAGGTCAGTGAGAGAATTAACCGCAGAGTGCGCAGAGTGCACGGAATGGGTAAGACCCGCTGACCTAGAAGCTCTTACTCTGTGGATTCCGCGCACTCTGCGGTTAAAAGATCCCGTGGTCAGTGAGATTTAACCGCAGAGTGCGCAGAATGGGATGGACCCGCTGACCTAGAAGCCTTCTGACTCTGTGGATTTCGCGCACTCTGCCGTTAAAAAATCTTCGATGTCAGTGAGAAATTTAACCGCAGAGTGGGCGGAATGGGGGGACCGGCTGACCCAGAAGCCTTCTGACTCCGTGGATTCTGCGCACTCTGCGGTTAAAAAAATCTTCGAGGTCAGTGAGAGATTTAACCGCAGAGTGCGCAGAGGGAGGGACCCGCTGACCTAAAAGCCTTCTTACTCTGTGGATTCCGCGCACTCTGCGGTTAAAAGATCTTGTTTCTTGTCCTTGGGAGCGAGCGTGGGATGTTTGCGGAGTGGACACCCTGACGATTGCCCAGTTGAAATCCAAGGCCGGAGAAACCCCGCTGGAGGCGGCCGTCGCGGTGCAGCTGCAATCGCGCAGCACCCGCACGACGCGCGGTGGCAAGCCGTACCTGGAACTCGCCTTTGCCGACGCAACGGGGAGTTTTTCCCTCAAAGTGTGGGGCGACCGGCCGCAATTCGGCGATGCGTCCCAGCTCGCCGAGCACGCCTGCTTGCAGCTCAACGGGACTTGGACCCAAGGCCAGTATGGGATCGATTCCCCCGGCTGGGAGTTCAAAATGTTGGCGGAAAGTGACCGTGAGACCTTTCTGGCTGGCGATGCGCAGACCGCCGCGGTGCAGAAGCACGACTGGGAGACCATCAACGGCTTGCTCGCCTCGCTGGGCGATCCGCGGCTGGCCTCGCTGTGCCGCAGCTTTATTGGCGAATTTGGCCCGCGGTTCCGGCGCACCGCCGCGGCGCGCAAAAACCACCATGCCCGGCGCGGCGGGCTCGTCGAGCATGTCGCCCAAATGATGCGCAGCACGGACGCCATCTGCCAGGTCTACCCGTCCCTGAACCGCGACCTGCTTCTCGCCGCCGTCCTTTTCCACGACTGCGGGAAACTCTGGGAAAACACCTACCTCGGCAACGGGTTTAGCCAAAGCTACACGCTCCACGGCGAACTCCTCGGCCACATCCCCATCGGGCTGGAAATCGTCAACAAACTCTGGCGCGACATGTTCACCACCAGTGCCTGCGGCGCTTGGCTCACGCTCCTCCCGAACTCCGAGGACGTCCGCCTGCACCTGCTCCACCTCGTCGCCAGCCACCACGGCCAGTACGAATATGGCTCACCGACCCTGCCACGCACCCCGGAGGCATGGGCGCTCCACTGCATCGACAACCTCGACGCCAAACTCGAGATGATGAAGGACGCCTACGCCCACTCCCAGCAGCTCGCCGAGGGCATCTACGAGCGCCATTTCCCCCTCCCGACCAACCTCGTTGCTCCGCTGCAAAGTTTTGTACCCGACTCCGCCCCATCCCCCCAGGACGCCGCGGAAAACCCGCTGCCGGGAATGCTTTGTTAGCAAGCGCGGGGATTGGCGGCGGGTGGAAAGTTTTTAAAATTTGCCCCTTGCGTTTTGGTTTTGGCCTAATTATGGATTGTGGAGCCTCGACTAGTGGGGTTTGTGTTGTTGTTGTTGTTGTTTTCGGGGAGGAGGCCGCAGGGCTTCCTCCCCTTTTTCGTGCCGCGGGGCCTATTTTTCCGTGAAGCAGTCGATTTGGCTGAGGAAACGGCTCGGCCCGTGCTTGCCAAGGGCGGGGGAGAGGCCTATCCCCATCGCGCCCATGGGAAACGGAATAGCCATCATCACCTCCGGCGGGGACGCCGCAGGCATGAATCCCGCCGTCAAATGCTGCGTCGAGTACGCCAGCGAGCGAGGGTTTGTTCCGCATGTCGTCTACGGCGGGCTGCGCGGACTCATTGACAACGACATCGAGGTGGCGACGCGGGAGACGGTTTCGGGGATCATGCACCGTGGGGGCACCGTGCTGCGCTCGTCGCGCTCGGAGCGGTTTTTTGAGCACAAATACCGCGAGCAGGCGTATGAAAACCTCAAGGCGCGGGGTATCAGCAAGCTCATCATGATCGGTGGGGACGGGTCGTTTCGGGCCGTCAACCAGTTTCACGCGGACTTCGGCATCGCCTTTGCGGGCATCCCGGCAACCATCGACAACGACATCGCCGGCACCGACTACTGCCTCGGGGTGGATACCGCGTTGAACATGATCCGCCAGTCCATTGACAGCATCCGTGACACGGCCACCTCGTTCAACCGAGCGTTTGTCATCGAGGTGATGGGCCGCCACTGCGGCTATCTGGCCATGGTCAGCGCGCTGACCGCCGGGGCGGAAATCTGCCTGGTGCCTGAGCTCCCCTACGATCTGGATGCCCTGGGTGCGCGCCTGCAAAAGCAGATGCGCTCGGGCCGGTCCTACATTCTCGCGGTGGTCGCCGAAGGGACCAAGATGGGTGACTACCTGACCCGCTGGATCGGCGACGTCCTGAAAATGGACACCCGCTTGACGGTTCTTGGCCACGTCCAACGCGGCGGCTCGCCAACCGTGCGCGACCGCATCATGGCCTATAACTTTTCGGTTGCCGCCCTGGATGCCCTCGCCGCGGGGGAAACCAACCGCATTGTGGTCTTCCGCGAGGGCACCTACGGCCACTTGCCGATCCAACAGGTCGCGGATTCCAAGTATGTCTTGGAGTCCTCATTGTTAAAGCTGTGCGCCCCCCTATGCCGGTGATGCGCGCTCATTGACAGGAACTGCCAGCTTGTCCTAGGTTGCGATACATGCAGGCACACTCTCCGGCAGCACCCGGGCAAACCCTCACTTTTCGCTTATGCGTTGGGGTGCTTGTGCTGATGGCATTTATCCAAGTGATCTGCCTCGGACTGGCCCTGGCGATGCGTCTGGACCGGCTCGGCGCGGCACCGCGCGAAGTGGTCCGTGAGGTGGTGCGCTATCTGCCTGCGGATGGTGTGGAAGTGGCGGCAGGCGCGGCAGGCGCGGAGGAACTTGGTCTTACGAAGTTTTCCGGGATCGTGCCGCATGCGGTGCCGCCCGAGACGGCCGAGACGGTGGCGGCGGTGGCGGCGGTGGCGGCGGTGGCGGCGGTTGGCGCGCGGCCCCTGCCACTGCCCCCGCCCCCGCCCCCGCCTCCAGGGCTCAAAGCCCCGATCATTCAGGATCCCCTCGTGGCAAAGTTGCTTACCGAGGCGCGCCAGGCGCGGGTGGCCGCTGACATGCGCGTGGCCATCACCAAGCTCAAGGAGGCGGAAAAACTCGCGCCCGACGAGCCGAACGTCCTCTACGAAGCGGGGATGGCCTATGAGCTCATGGGCATCTTTGACCTGGCCAGCGCTTACTATCAGCGCGTCTATGAACTAGGCACCACCGGCGCGGGAACACTCTACCAGGAAGCGGCCAACAAAATCACCGCCGGATTCGCCCAGCCGGATGCGGAGCGCGACAGCTTCTCGCTTGGGCGGACGAGGATTTTCAAGCAGGACCCCCCCGAGGGTGGCCAGCTCGTGGTCATCACCATTCCGGTCAACGGGGCCCCGGGAGAGGATTTCCTCGCCGAGGACCTGGAGGTGAAGGTGACGTTCTTTGACCAGGACGAGAACATGAAGATCCAGCCGATAGCGGCTGAGGAACGGCCGCAGGACAACTGGTTGAGCGCCCCGGTTGACTGGGAAGACCAGCGTGAAGAGTTGCTGCAGATCACCTATAAGGTCGCGCCTCCGAGCGTGCAGGACGCCCACCTGTTTGGGTCGCGGAAGTATTACGGCCAGGTCGTTGAGCTCTTCTACAAGGGCGAGCTCATTGACAGCCAGGCTTGGCCGCGCCACCTCGCGCAGAAGTTGAACGCTTCGGAAGAATCTCCAATGTTCCTTGAGGAGAACACCTTGCCTCCGGACTACAACAACCAGAATCCGATTCTGCCGCTCCCGGTGCGTTAGAGCTCCAACAATTTTTCCCCCAATGGATGATTTTTCCCAGTCCCCAGCCCTTACCCAATCCCTGGGTGATTACGACCTTGCCGAACTTCTTGATCAGGGGCCTCTGACGCGCTCCTACCGCGCGATCCAGCGCTCGGTCAGCCGCCAAGTCCTCCTTGACGAACTGCGCGAGGAAATCGCCAGCCCGGAAGTGGTCGAACAGTTCTTCGCCGACGTGCGGGCAAAGGCTGCCGTGGACCATCCATTGATTGCCTCCATCTACGAAGCGGTCAGCAGCCCGAACTCGCACTTTTACACGCGCGAGAAGTTGGCTGGCCGGTCGCTGCTGGACTTGCTGGAATCGGGAGAGCGGCTCACCCCGCTGGAGATGGCACGGCTGCTGAGGCGCTTGGCGGATGCAAACATCTACCTGCAAGCCCGCGGCATCAACACGGTGCCGCTGGCCCCGGAGCATGTTTTCGTGGAGGACCAAGGATTGACCCGGATGGTCAACGTTGCCGTCGCCGGAACACGCGGAGCATCGGCCCACGTGGCTGACACCCAGATGCTTGGCATCATCCTTGAGGATCTCATTGGCGAGGAAATGGAAGGCGCTACCCGCGTGCGCACCCTGCTTGGCTGGATGGCCGAGTTGGACCGCCCCGATCCGCTGGCTTGGGAGCAAATCTTGAGCTATGCCGAACAGGTTGAGCAGCAGCTCACCGCGCCGACCACTTCGCCCCAGCCAGCGCCGACCCAGCGGGCCGACACACGCGCAAGCAGCACACTGCCAGTGGTTCTGGGGATTTTGGCGGCCGTGGTGGCCATTGCCGCCGCGGTGGTCGTCATGACGCGCAAGGACGAGCCCAAGGCACCACTGCAGCGGGATCTTTCCGCTCGGGTCAGCGTGCCGGCGGGATCCTACCCGACACCTGACGGGTCCGAGGCGGCGCTGCCTGGCTTCCGGATTGATGCTTTTGAGGTCTCCGTCGGTGAGTATCAAAAATTTCTCGATCAACTTAGCGCGCTGCCGGAAGAAAATCGCCGCGCCTACGATCATCCCGAGCAGCCGGCCAGCAAGCTTGACCACGTGCCCGACGAGTGGGCGCAAATGCTTGCCGCGGCAGAATCCCGCACCCTTTGGCATGAGGCGAGCATTGATCTGAATTACCCGGTTGTGCTGGTTGACTGGTGGGATGCCTACGCCTTTGCGCGCTGGCAGCAAGGACGCTTGCCAGCCCAAAATGAATGGTTTGCCGCCGCCTCCGTGCGCACACCCGACCTCTCAAAGCTCGAGCCGTCACTCTGGGGACCCGTGGATGCGGATTCACGCGACATCACGCCAAACGGCCTGCGCGGCATGGCTGGAAATGTCGCCGAGTGGACCGCAGACAAGGAGCTAAACCCATCCGTGCCAATGACTCCGCGGCGCCCGCTCATCATCGGCGCTTCCCATCAGCACCCGGCTGGGGGCGCAAACGCCCGAGAGTGGGTCGATTCCCGCTCCCTTCGCCGTTCCGATGTTGGCTTCCGGGTCCTTTACGACGGCACCGGCGACTAACGGAAATGCTCCCATCCGGTGGCCCGGTCCGCCTGGTCCACTTCTGCAGTTAGGCGACCAACCGCGGTGAGCCGCAGGTCTGGAAAATCGGCGGCCCACTTAGCCAGAAGCATCTCAAGATCCTCGGGCGCCAGGGTGACGAGCAGTTCATAGTCCTCGCCGTCGCCAAGCGCCCCGGCCACCGAGCTCCCCGCGCTGCGCGGCAGGCTCGCTTCATCGATCTCCCAGCCACACCCGCTTGCGGCCGCCAATCGGGGCAAGTCGCGGCCCAGGCCATCGGAAAGATCCATCATTGCGGTTGCCCCGTGCAGGGCCAACCACCTCCCGGCCGCGAGGCGGGGGGTGAAATTCAGGTGCTTGCCCGCGATCGAGCCACCCAGCTCGCCGGTGACGGCCACGATATCGCCCGGCCGGCCGGTGCTGCGCAGCACGGGCATGCCCCGCGCAACCTGTCCGGTGGCTGCCACGCTGATGACCACGGCCGACCCCGGAGGGACCGCCGTGGTTTCACCGCCAGCGAGCACCCCGCCGCATTCCCTCATCGCCCGAGCCATCCCCGCGTACAATCGTTCCACCCAACTCACCGCCAGATCAGCCCGCAGCGCCACGGTCACCAAATACGTCTCGGGCATCCCGCCCATGGCGGCCATGTCGCTGGCCACCCGCGCAATGGCTTTCCAGCCAACTGCCAACGGATCCGCCGCGGACAAGAAGTGAATCCCCTCGACGATCGCATCGGTCTTCAACAAGAGCAGTGGCCCATCGCCATCATCCCAAACCGCACAATCGTCCCCCGGGCCCACAACCAGCTTGTCGTCTACCGCGAACCCCGCCACCAGGCGCACGATCAGCTCGTCCTCACCGATATCACTGAGCTTCTTCATCCCTGCGCCTGAGGAAGGAACCGCGGTAAGAGCGAGACGAACACCGTCACGGAGTTGAACAAGGCGTGGAGGCCAATAGGCGCCCAGATCGACCCGGTTCTTTCATACAGCAGAGCAAGCAATACCCCCAGGAAGAACAAGGTCGGGAGTGCCGCAAGCTCGCCATGAGCGGTCGCAAAAATCAAGCCGCTCATGACACCGGCAAAGCTCACTCCGGTGAAGCGCTTGAGGACCGGATATAGGTAGCCGCGGAAAAGCAGCTCCTCGGTCAGCGGCGCCACGATGACCACCGCAATGATCAGCAAGCCCAGCAGAATCGGATCCTTGCTCGTCTGCAGAATCATGACCGCCTCCTGCAGCGGCGGTTCGTTCAGCAGTTGCTCAACCCACTGGATGAAACCGGCCGCCTCCAACGCCCCCGTAAAAACCCAGGTCATCACCAGACCCGCCGGCGCGAGCAGAAAAACCCACCCCCACCCGGCCCAGCGCAAGCCCAGAAAACTCGCCAGATTCACCCGCGGCGCCAGCA
>Ga0136639_10000260_pt1 | contig 16687 bp, 19 predicted proteins | sample AntDrymUQ8592106_2_FD_113739 | JGI IMG/M metagenome (GOLD analysis project Ga0136639, IMG submission 113739) | Polar desert sand microbial communities from Dry Valleys, Antarctica - metaG UQ859 (21.06) | ecosystem: Environmental > Terrestrial > Soil > Desert | place: Antarctica: Dry Valley...
CTTCGCCACTTCCTCGCGCAGCGCCACCAACCGCGCGTCCATCTCAATCACTTTCCCTTCCAACTGACTGGCCGGACTCATCAACCCGAACATCGCGTCCCGCGCCAAATCAGAGACACTCCGCGCCCCCCTGCTTTGGCACAGTCGCAGCAGTTGCGTGTACTCTTCGTCAAGCAACCGGATACTCACGATCTTCGTTCGGCGTTTAATTATCGGCATGGCTCAATCATGTCTCGGTCAACCTCCACGGCTACTGCCCGCTGGAGAAGTTCAATGTTTACAACTACGCGATCCCGCCCACCGCCGGATTGCAAAATTCCTACTAAACCTTCCCAAGCCCCACATCGAATTTTTACGCGCTGCCCATCTTTCAGGTACGGCCAAGGCATCGCGGACCCGCCTTCCACCAACCGCCGCATCGCATCCATCTCGTGCGGCTCCACCGCACCCACCACTTGCAGCACCCCCGGCGAACTGATCACCGGCAAAAACCGCGCCTCCGGCACTTGGCAGAAAACGTACCCGCTGAACAGCGGCTCTTCAATCACCTTCACCCGATCCGTCCACCGTCGTTTCGTTTCGTACGTGGGCAAGAAACATACTGTCCCGCGTACAGTAATATTTGCGGCCGAGCTCTTCTCGCCCCGGCTCTTCACTCGGACTGCGTACCAATCTTGCGAAATCATGACAGGCTTCGCCCCTTCCAGTCCCATCTCGCCTGTGGGACTCGGTAAACTGTTTACTATCTAGTTCTACGCTCTCGTATGCCAACTGTCAATCAAAAACCTGAATCGACATCACAAATTAGTACTACTACCTTCTTATGAAACGCCTAGCTGGAATTCTTTTATCTATCCTATCTTTGGCCCTTGCGGCGTCTATCCTGTTCATTTACGGAGCAGATCGCCCCGCCACGATTGCCAACGACCCGCTCAACCCATTTCCCTGGGCCGACGCCGCCGAAGCAGAAAATTCCGAAGCCAAGTTCCTCGAAGCCGTCAAAAGAGGCCCCAACGTTCCGCCAATCTTAATCCGTACCGCGAATTTCTACGTGGCCCGCAACGACTACAAAAAGGCCCTGCCCTATCTAACGCGGATTCTGGAACTTTCTCAGGCCTACAACGGAATAATTTTCAACTATTACCTCCGCTCCGCCGTTTCACCCGCTGCGCTGCTTCCCTCTAGTCCAAAACAATCTCGCGCGTTCTTCTATTTTCTAATGGGCCAGCGCCACCCCGACTCGACCAAAGTCTGGGACAAACTCGTCGCCGCCAACGCCCTCGATCCAGAAATCACCCGCGACTGGATCAATCACCTATTTGAGTTACGCCATTATCAACAAGCGGCCGATACCTGGAAGAAGTTTTCTCCCCTCCAAAAACCGTCGCTACTCGATTGGCGATTTTCTCCCCACGATCACGTCGCCGTGACTACCGATCCCATCACTCTCCGCTTCGATGGAACCTTTAATTCCAACTTCGCGAATATCACCCGAAACTACGTTTTATCACCGGGGAAATATTTGTTAAGGGTCGACTGGGAGTCCGAACGCATCACGACTAACGAAGGCCCTTTCGTGCAGGTGTTAGATCAAGCCGTTCCCGCCCTGGTCGGCACGACTCTTCGTCACACGGACAACCTGGCGTTCGTAATTCCGCCGTCGGTCGCTTTCGCCCCCGTCACAATAATCCGCCGCCCTTCTCAAAAATTCGACAACAAAATTCAGGGCACCTTAATCGTCCATTCGATCGAGATCGAGCGTCACTGAATTTGAATGATGTCGTCCGCCGCCATCTTCTTCAGTTGGCCGCAAGCGGCGTAAATATCGCGTCCGCGAGGCTTTCTCACAAAACACGGTATTTTTTCCATAACGATAGCGTGAAACGAAGCAACTCGTTCCTCCGTCGGCATCGCAAACGGAATCCCCGGCCCCGGATTCAACGCGATCAGATTCACTTTCGCCCGGATATTCGCCAAAAGCTTCGTCACCCGCCGAGCATCCGCGTCAGTATCGTTCACCCCGCCCAGCAAAACGTACTCAAAAGTTATATGTTCGCGAGGCCTGAGAGGAAATTCCCGGCAAGCCACCATTAAATCAGCAAGATGATATTTGCGGGTGATCGGCATAATCGCGATTCTCTGCTCTTCAGTCGAAGCATTGAGTGAAATCGCCAGCTTCGGCCGAATTTCAGATTTTCCGAGTTCAAAAATTTTCGGAATTATTCCAGCAGTAGAAATCGTCATCCGACGAGGCGAAAAACCAACGCCTTTATCGTCGCAAATTATTTTTGTCGCTTTTAGAACGTTCTTGAGGTTGAGCAACGGCTCCCCCATCCCCATCATTACAATATTTACATGTTGGGAGCGGGGGTCCAGACCGTTTTTACTACAAACGTAGAGGACTTGGCCCACGATCTCCCCGGCGGTGAGATTGCGCTCCAGGCCCATCTTCGCGGTCAGGCAGAATTGGCAGTCTACAGCGCACCCGACCTGGGACGAAATGCATAGCGTCGAACGGTTGGGGTCGGGCATCAGAACGGTTTCTACGGTACGGCCATCTTCTGGCAAACGAAGGAGATAGCGAGTTGTACCATCGGACGAGGTGAACGTTTCGGTAGCCTCTAGCGACCCCAGTTGATGGCCGGAGCGGAGCTCGATCGGCAGAGCAATTACCTCGTCGAGCGAGGAGACACGTTGGCGGTAAAGGGCGGCGTAGAACTGTTTGGCGCGGTAGGACGGCACCTGGGTGCCGAGAGTTTCGCGCAGATCGTTCTCGTCCATCCCGAGGAGACAAGCCATTCTTCTAGGGTACCGCGAGGCCGGGGACTCCGCCGAGGGTCTTCGCGGTTTTGACGCCACGGACAATGGCCTGACCCACAACATCGGCGGCCGCGACCCCCAAAGCGTTCAAATTACTGGATTCGTTTCCTACCGAAAGCGCAATCACGATGTCGCCGTCGCTCATCGTATGGCCAGGCGACAGCGCGCGAAGCACCCCGGCTTGAGCCATTTTCGCCAGGCGGGTGGCGCTGACCTTGGAGAGCTTGGCGTTGGTCACAACGACCACCAGAGTAGTATTCGCGGCAGAAAGGCCACCTTCCTGCCCTTCGCGCATGAGGCGTTCGGTATCGACGAGTTCGGAGGAGGCGGGGGAATGGCGAGCACCGGCGACGAGGAGTCCGGTGTGGGGGTCACGAACGTCGCCGAAGGCGTTGACGACGGCAAGCGCCGCAACTTTAACGTTCCCCATCTGATGCCCCGCCGACCCCACCCCCCCCTTCATCGCTCGGGACATGCCGAAGAGCTTTCCAACCGTAGCGCCAGTACCTGCTCCCACGCAACCTTCAACGACGGGCCCTGCGGTGGCGGCGGCGGCGCAAGCGGCCCCCATCTCCCGGGTGGGGCGGACGTTGGGTTTGCCGATGTCGAGGTCGAAGAGGATGGCGGAGGGGACGATGGGAACGCGATGGGGAGCCTTGAGGAAGCCCACTCCTTTTTTTTCGAGGTAATTGCGGACACCGGAGGCCGCTTCGAGGCCGAAGGCGCTGCCTCCGGCGAAGACGACGCCGTGGACGAGGCCCGCGACGTGCATCGGGCTCATCGTATCGAACTCCTGCGTGCCCGTTGCAGCGCCACCAATATCGACTCCAGCGACGGCGCCGCCTTCGCACAGAACGACGGTACAACCGGTGAGCGCCTCGAAGTCGGAGGCGTGGCCGACCTTGATTCCGGCAATGTCAGTGATCCCTTGAACCATAGTTCAAGGGTGTCATAAATCTGCTTGTGCTAGCATCGAAGTTCGGAGGGATCCGATCCGTTGCTTGACTGGTTGAAAACCCCCATCCTCACGTTTCAGGAGTTTGTAATGCTCGCTGGGCGAGCGACGGCCAACATTGTCCGGCGGCCGTTCTATGCGAAGGACCTGATTTTGCAGATGGATGCGATCGGCGTGGGCAGTTTGCCGATCACGATATTGATCGGATTTTTCTCGGGTGTGATTATGGCGCTGCAGATGTCACGAGCTTTGGCGCAATATGGGGCGACGGGGCAGGTGGGGCAAATCACAGCGATTACGCTGGTCCGCGAGTTGGGACCGGTGTTGACGGCGCTACTGATCGCTGGACGGAACGCGTCGGGAATTGCATCGGAGTTGGGTTCGATGAAGGTATCCGAACAGATTGATGCGATGCGGGCGTTGGGGACGGACCCGGTGAAGAAGCTGGTGACGCCGCGGTTGCTCGCGATGTGCGTGACATTGCCCTTGTTGACGATCATTGCGAACTTTGTGGGTTTGATTGGCGGCTACATGGTGGCGGTGCCGCTGCTTCGGTTGACGACGGCGTCGCAATATTGGAACAACGCGTGGCGGTCGCTTGAATACAACGACATCGCTCAAGGCCTACTGAAACCGTTCTTATTTGCAATAATTATTGCGCTGGTCGGCTGCCTGTACGGAATGCGAACGAGCGGCGGGACGCAGGGAGTGGGAAAGGCGACGACGCAGGCGGTGGTTGTTGCGAGCGTCTGGATCTTCATTGTGACGGCGGTAATTACGAGAATCTTCGTTAATCTCTAATGGCACGGCAGGCACCGAAAGAGCGGCGTTGCATCCTCAAGTTTGAGGAGGTCTCGCTCGTTTTTGAGCAGGACCAGCCGATTTTGGATCGGGTGTCGTTCGAAATTTGGAGTGGGGAGACGCGAATTCTGCTGGGGGCGGCGGGGGCGGGCAAGACGGTGATGATGAAGATCGCGTTGGGACTGTTGCGGTCGACGAGCGGGAAGGTTTTTGTCTTTGGCCAGGATGTAACGGGGTTTGACGAGAGGAAGTGGTTTGAGGTGCGATCCTACATCGGGGTGTTGTTTCAGGAGGGCGGGTTGTTCGACTCGTTGACGGTGGAGGAGAACGTCGCGTATCCGCTGTTAAACCAAGCGCGGTTCATGGCAGAGGGGCGGAAGCCGACGGCGGATTCGGTGAGACCGGATGTGCAAGAGGCGCTGAACTTTGTGGAGTTGGGGACGACGATGAGCAAATTTCCGAGTGAATTGTCGGGCGGGATGCGGCGGCGGGTGGGGATTGCGCGGGGATCGGTGACGGATCCGGAGCTATTTTTGTATGATTCGCCGACGGCGGGGTTGGACCCGATTACGGCGAATACGATTATCACGTTGCTGATCAAAGACCGCGAACTGCGGAACACGACGACGACAATTATCACGCATCGATTCCAGGACGGGCATTTGCTCGCAAATTTTCGCTACAATCCGGAGAGTGAGCGACTGGAGAAACTTCCGGCTGGATCGCCCTTTCTTGAGCGAACAAAATTTATGGTGATGAAAAACGGCCGGTTGGTTTTTGAAGGGACGGAGGCGGAGCTTGCCCTCTCCCAGGACCCTTATATTTCAAAGTTCTCGATGCATCCCGCAACCAAGGTATCCTAAAGCAACATTATGCCATCTGCCAGCAAAGTCAGTTGGGCCCAGCTTCGGGTCGGGGTTATGGCGCTGGTGGCGTTGGCAATCCTGTTGGTGCTGGTGATCCTGCTCACGGGAAACAAGAACCTATTCGCCAAGGAGATTACGGTTTACACGTACCTTGACGATTCGGCGGCGATTACGGAAGGGTCAGCGGTTCGGCTGAACGGGATTTTGATCGGGAAGATCGCGAAGGTGGGACTGAGCGGGGAAAACACTCCGCAGCGGATTATCCGGCTCGATTTGGCCATTGATCAGGACAAGATGGCGTCGATTCCAGAAGACTCGGCAGCATTGATCGGCGCTGAGAATCTGCTGGGGACGAAGTACATCAACATCAAGAAGGGCAAGAGCGGGACGATCATCAAGGCGGGCGGAGAGCTGAAGAGTCTGGAATCGAAAGAGTTCCAAGACCTGGTGAATGCGGCGTATCCGTCGCTCGAAAACGTACAGAAGATTGTCGAGCGCATCGACAACATCGTGGGGATGGTGGAGCAGGGTAAGGGCTCGATTGGAAAGCTGCTTACGGACGACGCGCTTTATCAACGGCTGGTGAGTACGATCGCTGAAGTGCAGGGGATTGCGGCGAACCTGGGTAGTGGGCACGGAACGATTGGGAAGCTGCTGTACGATGAAGCGCTGTATGACGATTTCCGCGCGACGATAAAGCGCACGGATGAGGTGATTGCGGACCTGCAGGCGGGCAAGGGGAGCGCGGGGAAGCTGCTGAAGGATCCGGCCCTCTACGACGATACGCGGGCCACGATTGCGGAGTTGCGGAAGACGATTGACGGCATCAACAAGGGCGAGGGGACGGCGGGGAAGCTCGTGAAGGATGACGAACTGTATCGGAACATCAACGGGCTGGTGGCGCGCTTGGATACGATGGTGGAGCGGCTGCAGAGTGGGCAGGGGACGATGGGGCAACTGATGGTGAATCCGCAGTTGTATGAGTCGATGAACGGCACGATGAAGGAGATGAATTCCTTCATGAAAGACTTCCGGGCGAACCCGAAGAAATTCCTGACGATTCAGCTTAAGTTGTTCTAATGGCCCGGCGGTTGGTGGTGAACGCGGATGATTTTGGATTCACGCGGGATGTGAACGCCGGGATTGTGGAGGCGCATCAGCGGGGCATTTTAACGGCGACGACCTTGATGGCGAATGGGGAGGCGTTTGAGGACGCTGTACGATTGGCGGGGGAGAACCCGGGGCTGGACGTGGGGGTGCATCTGGTGTTGCTGGGTATGCCGGGGCTGCCGGCGAGCTTGCCGGAGTGCGTGACGGCGGTCTACGGGGGACAGTTGGATATTTATGGGGAGTTTGCGGGGCAGGTGAGGAAGGTATTGGCAGCGGGGATTCGGCCGACGCATTTGGACACGCATAAGCATACGCATCTGCTGCCGAAGGTGTTGCGGGCGGTGTGCACGGTGGCGGAGGAGTTTGGGATTCGGTGGGTGAGGACGCCGGGGGATTTTCCGTTCGCGTATGGGCGCAAGGGAATGGTGTCGGCGGCGATGCGGTGGCGGCAGGGGGGGATGCGGCGGGAGATTGAGACTGCCGGACTGCAGCATACGGATTGGTTCACGGGATTTAGCTGGACGGGGGTGTTTACGGAAAAGGAGCTCGAAAGGCTGATGGCGGCGTTGCCGGAAGGGGTGACGGAGTTGATGTGCCATCCCGGGAAGTTGGGAGGGGAGTTGGAGAAGGCTGGGACGCGGTTGAAGGAAAGTCGGGTGGTGGAGTTGCGGGCGTTGACGCATCCGGCGGTGCGGGGAGCGATGGAGGCGGCGGGGGTGGAGTTGGTGGGGTATCGAGATTTGTCGTCAGATCGGTCGTAACAGCGGGCGGAGGAACTCGCTCTTCAGAGTATGACGACTCTTAAGGAACTGCTCACCGGTGAGATTCAGGACTTGTATGCGGCTGAAAGACAGCTGACGAAGGCGATTCCGAAAATGGCAATGGGAAGCAACGACCCTGCGTTACAGACTACTTTCAACGATCATTTGCAAGAGACGGTTGAACAAGTGGCGCGCCTGGAAGAGATTGCGAAACTGCTGGCCATCAAGGCGACGGGGAAGACGTGCATGGGGATGGAAGGGGTGCTGAAAGGATGGGCGTTGGCAGAGAAGGGTGATGAGACCACGCACGATCTCGGAATCATTGGAGCCGGAAGCCGGGTGGAGCATTACGAAATGGCGGCATATCTGACGGCGATCGAATTGGCAACGCGGATGAACGAGACGGAGGTTGTGGTTCTGCTGAAGCAATCGCTGGGCGAGGAAATGGCTACGGAAGCGAAGCTGCGGAAGATCTCGGGGACTCTGTTGAAAACGATGTCCGCGGCGGCCTGAAGAACGTAGAGCGAAGGAGACAACATGAATATTCACAATTGCATTTGTTTAATGGCGGGCTTTAGCTGCGGGGTGGCGGCGGGGATGCTAATCGCCCCGCAGTCCGGAGCCGGCTTACGGAAGGAGATGGCCGGGAGAGTGGAGGACGGTCGACAGGCTGTCAAGGACGCGGCGAATGAGAAGCTGAGTGAAGTTGGCAGCGCCATTAAGCGGCGGGTTGCGGTGGTGGATCATACGATCAAGGAAGGCGTCGCGGCGTTTAATGACGCGAGCGATGTGTATCTTCACTCCTAAGCGGGGCGATTAATTTTGCAAAGGGAGTCGCCAGCCAGCCGGAATATCAAGCAAGTCAGTGACTTTGAGCGAGAGGCGTTGGCCCGGCGATCGTTGGCCGACCGCGTGGGTGACGGGGTGGCAAGTCACGCGGGTCGGATATGGTTTCTTGGTGTGCACGTCGTTTGGTTTACGGTTTGGATTGGAATAAATGTTGGGGGGATCGGGCTTTTCGTTTTCGATTCCTACCCGTTTTCGTTGCTGTCGCTGATCATTTCTTTGGAATCGATTTTTTTATCGTTATTCATCTTGATGAGCCAGAGTCGAAGTGGTAGGCAGGAGGACAGACGGAATCATGTGGAACTTCAGGTGAACCTGCTTGCCGAAGACGAGAACACTAAAATGTTGCTCATGCTGCAAGCTCTTTGCGACCACCATAAACTTTCGATCGCGCGGGATCCGGAAATTTCGGCCATGGCTGAACAGACTCACTTTCACGAGGTGATGGCAGAGCTGAAGGAGGCCCTACCCGGTGAGGAGTGAGGCAGGTCGGGCGAATGATAAAGTCGGTGCATGACGGGATCACAAGACGCTGAAATATTGGGCCCTGGGATGCGTCCTTTACGTTTGCGATGGGGCGGTGGTGACGGCTTACGAGGACCTGGACAGCTTTCGGCTGCTGGCGGAGGAGTCGGGGGACGGTTGATGGTTTGGGTGGAGGGATTGACGGCGGAGGGGACCGGGGGGATTTCTCATGAGCCGGCGGCGGTGGAGGCGGGCTCGGGGCAGGTGAATGTGAAGCTGCGGCCGATGGTGCGGGAAGGGCGATGGCGTTGGTGGCGCGGGGGTGAGGGAGAGTGACGGAGAATGGAGGGGAACCCACCAGATGATGAGGACTTACTGCTTGTTGTTTATGACGGTGTTGACGGCGGGGGCGCAGAAGGCTCCAGAGACGCGGATGGACAATGTGGCGGAGACGATGCATGGGGTGACAGTTGTCGACCCGTATCGATGGCTGGAAGACCAGGAGGCTCCCGAGACGCGGAAATGGATCGGGGAACAGGAGAAGTACGCGCGGAGTTGGATCGATAAGGCGCCGCGGCGGGCGGCGATCGAAAAGCGCCTGGGAGAGTTGATGCGAGTGGAGACGGTCGCGTTTCCGACCGTGCGGAGGAACCGGTTTTTCTATACGCGACGAGGGGCGGAGCAGAGCCAGCCGGTGCTGTATGTGCGCGAGGGCCTGTCGGGGACAGAGCGGCAGCTGGTGGATACGAATGGGATGGGCGGGAGCGTGTCGGTGACCCTGCTGGGGGTGAGTTCGGACGGGTCGGTAATCGCGTATGGGCTGCGGAAGGGGGGTGAGGACGAGACAGAAGTTCAGTTGCTGGACGTGGCCACCGGGAAGGACGTTGGGGCTAAGTTGGCGCGGGGCCGGTATATGGGGGTCGAGATCGGGCTGGATAACCGGACGCTGTATTTGTCTAAGTTCGAGGATGGGGGGCCGCGGGTTTATCGGTACCGGGAGGGTTCGCCGATGGAGACTCTGTTCGGCGAGGGCTATTCGGCGCAGAATATTGTGGGGATTGAGTTGTCGCCAGAGGGTAAGTGGTTGCTGTTGACCGTTATGTTGGGGTCGGCGGGGAGTAAGGACGAGGTGTATCTTCTGGAGACGGGGACGAAGAAGATAGTTACTGTCAATAAAGATATCAATGCCCGGTTTCGGGGGTCTTTTGCGGGGGAAGAGACGATTGTGTTTACGACCGATTTTAAGGCTCCGAAGCAGCGGGTGTTGACGGTGCCGACGACGGCTCCGGAGTTGGGGAAGGCGCGGGAGATTGTGCCGGAAGGGCCTTGGCATTTGGAGAGTACGTCGCTCGTGGGCGGGTTGATTGCGTTGCAGTATTTGGAAAACGTGCAGTCAAAGGTGAAGCTCGTGAATTTGGAGGGGAAGCTCGTGCGGGAGATGGCGGCCCCGGGGTTGGGTACGGCGTCGAACGTATATGGAGAATGGACGAATGATACGGCGTTTTTGAGCTATAACTCGTTCTACCAGCCGAATACGATTTATTCGTACTCGGTGAGTAAGGGGGCGCAGAAGGAGTTTGCGCGGGAGCGGGTGCCGGTGGAGAAGATCGACGTAAAGGTGGAACAGGTTTGGTATCCATCGAAAGACGGGACGAAGGTGCCGATGTTTTTGGTGCATCGGAAGGATGTGAAGTTAGATGGGAGTAACCCGACTTTGCTGACCGGGTATGGTGGATTTCAGGTGACGATGACGCCGGGGTTTTCGGCTTTGACGGCGTGGTGGGTGGAGCACGGGGGCGTGATTGCGCTGCCGAATTTACGGGGGGGAAGTGAGTTTGGGGAGGCTTGGCACGAAGGGGGGATGCAGGCGAAGAAGCAGAATACGTTTGACGACTTTGTAGGGGCGGCGGAATGGTTGATTGCGAAGAAGTATACGCGGCCGGAGAAGTTGGCGATTCGAGGGGGATCGAACGGGGGGTTGTTGGTGGGGGCGGCCATGACGCAGCGGCCGGAGTTATTTGGGGTTGTCAGTTGCTCGGTGCCGTTGCTCGATATGGTTCGGTACCACTTATTCAAAGTGGCGCGGTTTTGGGTGCCCGAATATGGATCGTCGGAGGATGCGGGGCAGTTTAAGACGATTTTGGGATATTCGCCCTATCAGAATGTCAAAGACGGGGTGAAGTATCCGGCGACGATTTTTATAACGGGGGATGCGGATACGCGGGTGGATCCGCTGCATGCGAGGAAGATGGCGGCGCGGTTGCAGAAGGCGACGGGGTCGGGGCGGCCGGTGATTCTGCATTACGACACGGAGGGGGGGCACTCGCAGGGGTTGCCGATTGGGAAGCGGATTAGGAATTTGGCGGATGAGTTGGCGTTTTTGACGCAGCAGTTGGGGTGGAAGTAGGGGGTTTAGGCCGCGTCTTGAATCGAGAGCGAAGCGCGCTTGCCGACGGCGGTGAGCGCGGCTTCGAGGACCTCGAATTTTGTGTTGTGCGCGGGATCGACGATGCGGGCTACCTGTTGGCGATGGCAGCCGAGGCGTTTGGCTAGTTCGGATTGGGAGATCGCTTGCTCGCGCATGGCTTGGTAGAGGGCTAATTTGGCGACAGTGGAAGCGGAGAGATAGACATTGGACTGGCCGCGTTTGAGGGCGGAGGGGACCGGTAATGGCTCTCCCGCTTCCACGTAGAAGGATAGGGCGGCGGCTAAGGCCTCGACGGCGATCGGATTGACGGCGGATCTTTCCTCTACGAAAGTTTTTGCTTCCGGAACATCTGGGAACGACACGAAGTAGCTGCCGTTGGTGTCGAGTTCGAGCTTGGCAGGGTATGCACTGTACATTCGATTTCTCCTATTCTCCACGCCTACTTCAGGCCTAACGATTTCTTGATTGAATTCACGAGCCCTGCAACCCTGACCGGCGAGCCATCGCTTTAACTCTTGGCTGGTCACACTGCTAGTATGCAACATTTTTGTTGCCGGGTCGAAGCAAACGGAGTGGGCGAATTGGGCGGCGAAGTTTGGTGGCGGATTCGAGCGGATTTCAGGCGACAATAGGGCATGATCACCAGAAAATCGGAAGCAGAATGGCGCGGCGGACTTAAGGACGGCGCGGGGAAGATTAAGTTGGAAAGCGGGGCCTACGAAGGACCCTATAATTTCTCGTCTCGCTTCGAGGGCGGGGCAGCAACAAACCCGGAAGAGCTCATGGCCGCGTCCCACGCAGCATGCTTCGCCATGGCGTTCTCGCTGTTCCTGGGAACAGCTAACTTCACGGCAACCCGGATCCATACGACCGCAGCCGTGAAACTCGAACAGGTCGGCGGAGGATTCGATATCACCCATATCCAACTCACCATGGAAGCAGAGATCCCCGGCATCACCGAAGGACAGTTCCAAGAGCTGGCCAAACAAGCCAAAGAGAATTGCCCGATTTCGAAGGCCCTCGCTTCCGTACCAATTGATTTGACCGCTACACTCGCCTAAAGAGGGATGTTGCCGTGCTTCTTGCGGGGCAACGTATCCTTCTTGTTTTCAAGCATTCGGAGGCCGCGGATCAGCTTTAAGCGGGTCTGGCGGGGCTCGATGACCGCATCAATGAAACCGTTTTCGGCGGCTACAAAGGGCGTGGCAAAACGCTGGTTGTAGTCGTCGATCTTGGTTTGGCGGGCGGCCGGATCGTCGCGCCTGAAAAGGATGTTGACGGCACCTTCGGCTCCCATGACGGCGATTTCAGCGGTGGGCCAGGCGAAGTTGAGATCCGTGCGCAGGTGCTTGGAGCCCATGACGCAGTAGGCTCCTCCGTAAGCCTTGCGCGTGATGACGGTGATTTTGGGCACCGTGGCTTCGGCGTAAGCGTAGAGGAGTTTGGCTCCGTGTTTGATGATTCCTCCCCACTCCTGCTCGGTGCCGGGGAGGAAGCCGGGCACATCCTCAAACGTGATGATGGGTATGTTGAAGGCGTCGCAGAAGCGGACGAAGCGGGCGGCTTTCAGAGAAGAGTTGATGTCGAGGCAGCCGGCGAGGACGGCGGGCTGGTTGGCGACGATGCCGACCGAGCGGCCGTCGAGGCGGGCGAAGGCAGTAACGATGTTGGGGGCGAAGTGTTCGTGGACTTCGAGGAAGTCGCCGTGGTCAACCGTGAGGCGCAGGACTTCTTTGATGTCGTAGGGGACGTTGGAGGCGTCGGGGACGAGCGAATCGAGTTCTGGGGCGGCGCGGTCGATGGGATCGTCAGAGGGCAACTGAGGAGGATCCTCGGCGTTATTCTGAGGGAGATAGCGGAGGAGTTCGCGGATGTGGGCGAGACAGTCCTGGTCAGAAGACGCGAGGAAGTGGGCTACGCCGGAGCGGGCGTTGTGGGTTTGGGCTCCGCCTAGATCCTCCTTGGAGACGTCTTCGTGGGTGACGGTTTTGATGACGTCGGGGCCGGTGACGAACATGTGACTCGTGTGGTCAACCATGAAGACGAAGTCGGTGAGGGCGGGGGAGTAGACGGCGCCGCCGGCGCAGGGTCCCATGATGGCGGAGATTTGGGGGATTACGCCGGAGGAGATGGTGTTGCGGAGGAAGATGTCGGCGTAGCCGGCGAGGGAGAGGACGCCTTCCTGAATGCGGGCTCCGCCGGAGTCGTTGAGGCCGATGATGGGAGCGCCGGTTTTGAGGGCGAGGTCCATGACCTTGCAGATTTTTTGGGCGTTGGAGGCGGAGAGGGAGCCGCCGAAGACGGTGAAATCCTGAGCGAAGACGTAGGTGAGGCGCCCGTGGACGAGGCCGTAGCCGGTGACGAAGCCGTCGCCGTCGATGACTTGTTCGGCCATGCCGAAGTCGCGGCAGTGGTGGCGGACGAGTTGGTCGAGTTCTTCGAAGGAACCTTCGTCGAGGAGGAGATGGACGCGTTCGCGGGCGGAAAGCTTTCCGTCGGCGTGCTGGCGGGCTTGGCGCTGGGGGCCGCCACCGGTTAGAGCGGCGGCTTGGCGGCGGCGGAGTTCATCGACACGAGCAGAGGACATTCTCTACAGGGTAGTAGAGTTAGTGCTTGACTGGCTCGTCGCGTTCTACTTTTCCATCGCGGAGGAAGATGATGCGATGGGCGTGCATGGCGATATCGTGTTCGTGGGTGACGAGGACGATGGTGTTGCCCTGCTGGTAGAGGCGTTCAAAGAGGGCCATGATTTCGACACCGGTGGCGGAGTCGAGCGCGCCGGTGGGTTCGTCGGCGAGGAGGATGGACGGGTTCGTAACGAGGGCTCGGGCGATGGCGACGCGTTGGCGTTGGCCGCCGGAGAGTTCGTTGGGCTTGTGGAACATGCGCTTTTCAAGGTCGACTTGGCGGAGGGCGAGTTTGGCGCGTTCGATGCGTAGGGCGGGGGCGACGCCGGCGTAGATGAGGGGAAGTTCGACGTTGTGGAGCGCAGTGGCGCGGGCGAGGAGGTTGAAGGTTTGGAAAACGAACCCAACTTCCTTGTTGCGGATGTGCGCCAACTGGTCGTCGTTCATGGAGCTGACGAGGGAGCCGTTGATGAAATAGTCTCCGGTGCTGGGGGTATCGAGGCAGCCGATGAGGTTCATGAGGGTGGACTTTCCCGAACCGGAGGGCCCCATGATGGCAACGTATTCGCCGCGGTGGATTTCGACATCGACTCCGGAGACGGCGTTGATGGTCTGGTCGCCCATCTGGTAGGTTTTCCAGAGGTCGTAGGTTCGAATGATAATACCGTCGCGACGGAGCTGTTCTCCGCGGGCCTGGGCCGATACTTCCGCTGCTTGTGCCATGGGTGTTTTTATGAAACTTCCTTTATGATTCTGCCTTGACCGGTGCCTTGTTGTCTACCTTGATTTTGGCATCGTTTCGCAAGGTGCGAATAATTTTGTAGCTGCCGGTGATGATCTCTTCGCCTTCGTTGAGGCCGGAGGTGACTTCGATATCGGTGACGCCGGTGATACCGGTTTCCACCTTCTTGAACACAGCCTTTTCACCTTGGATGACGAAGACGCCTTGGATTTCGACCTTGCGGGCTTTGATGGAGGCGGGATCCATGGGGAGTTCGGCGGCCTTGTCGCCTTCCTTAACTGATTCGAGATCGCCGGTCTGACGGACGGTGAGGGCCTGGATCGGGATGGTGATGGACTTCTGGCGGGTGGCGGTGACGATTTTCGCGGTGCAACTGAGGCCGGGGCGCATTTCGTCAGGGGGATTGTCGAGGGCGATGACAACCTTAAAATCCTTGGCTTCCTGGCTGGAGATGGCGGACTGGGAGGCGGCAAGGCCGGTGGAGCGGAGGATGGCGGTGTTGCCGATTTCGATGACATGCCCTTTGAAGGAGCGGCCGGGCATGGCGTCGACGGTTACGTCGGCGATTTGGTCGAGTTTGACGTTGACGATGTCGGTTTCGTCCACCTTCACTTCGGCGGTGATGATGGACATGTCGGCGATGGTCATGATGAGCGAGGCCGAGGAGTTTTGGATGCCGGGGACGACGGTTTCGCCGACGCGGACGGGGAGGTTGGTTACGACGCCGTCGATGGGGGAGACCGATTGGGTGCGGCTGAGCACGTCCGAAGCGCGGCGGAGATTGGCTTCCGAGACGGTGATGCGACGCTGGGCGGCGGAGAGGCTGGCGCGGAACCCTTCGATTTGCGCGCGGGCCTGGGCGAGGCGGGCTTCGGATTCGCGAACGGTGGCTTCGGCAGACTGCACGGCGGCGCGGCGGGAGTCAAAGTCCTGGCGGGAGACGAGCCCTTCCTTGAGGAGGAGTTCGGAGCGATCAAAATCGAGTTTCGAGCGGTTGAGGTCTGCCTTGCTGCGTTCGATGGAGGCGTCGAGGGTACGGAGGTTGCTGTCCTGCGCTTTGAGGCTGGCTTCGGCGGCGGCGGATTCGGCTTGGGTGGAGGTGACGGTAGCGCGCTGGGCGGCGACGTCTGCTTCCGGCTGGACGCTTTCGAGCTTGGCGAGGCCTTGGCCCTTACGGACGCGGTCGCCTTCCTTCACCATGATATCGGTGATGCGGGACGGGCCCTGGGCATTACTGCCGATATTGATGTAGTTGCGGGGCTTGACTTCACCGGAGGCGGTGACGACGGACGTCAGATCCTGACGGGCGGACTTGCCCGTCTGCACGGTGACAATTCCTTTCTTGCTCCACTGCAAACTTGCGTAGACACCGCCGGCTATGGCCAAGACCACAACGATACCGACGACAATCTTCCATTTTTTCACGTGTAAAGGGCTCCTGAGAAAGTCAGACGGAGGAGCAGGCCAAAAAGTTCAACAAATCCTAGGTTGAGACCTTTCGCCTGGCTCAAATGTAACTGATTTCTGTTAGTTGCCTTTCAGCCACTTCACAGAGACCGGGTTGGAGCCCTGACATGCGATGGAATCGGTCATGCCTGAGCTGATAAGGGCGCATGCGTTGTCGGATGCGGTGCGTTGGGCGGTCTCGCGGGTGGAGCCGGAGGCGGTACGACAGGCGCTGCGGCCTTGAAACTCTTTACAAACTTCGACCCGGAAGCCTACTAGATCCATGGAAGAGTAAACCATTAGACCAATAACGGCAACAGCGACGCCAGCGATGATCAGTCCCGTTCGGTTCTTCACTATTCCTCAAAAAAGTTAGCCATGCGGCGGAACTTCTCGTAGCGATGCTCGATAAGCTGAGCGGGGCTCATCTTATTTAGTTCGGCAAGGGAGGAGCGGAGGGTGGTGGCGAGGAATTGGGCGGAAGCGTCCCAATCTTCCTGGGCACCTCCGGGTGGTTCGGGGACGATGGCGTCGATGAGTTTGAGATCGAGCAGGTCACGGGAGGTGAGGCGGAGGGCAGCCGCGGCGAGTTCGGCTTTGCCGGCGTCGCGCCAGATGATGGCGGCGCAGGATTCGGGGCTGATGACGCTGTAGATGGAGTTTTCCAGCATGAAAACTTTGTTAGCAACGCCGAGGGCGAGGGCGCCGCCGGAGCCGCCTTCACCGATGACGATGGAGATGACGGGGACGCCGAGGCGGGTCATTTCCCGCAGGTTGACGGCGATGGCTTCGGCTTGGCCGCGTTCTTCGGCGTCGATGC
>Ga0136639_10000261_pt1 | contig 16654 bp, 15 predicted proteins | sample AntDrymUQ8592106_2_FD_113739 | JGI IMG/M metagenome (GOLD analysis project Ga0136639, IMG submission 113739) | Polar desert sand microbial communities from Dry Valleys, Antarctica - metaG UQ859 (21.06) | ecosystem: Environmental > Terrestrial > Soil > Desert | place: Antarctica: Dry Valley...
GAGCAGTCGATGTTGCTGCTCTACGCCGGAGCCCCATCAATCTTTTTTCCATCGAGTCCGATTGTGTCGTTCCTCTCGTCGGTGACCCGCTGATTGACCCAGCGCTACGTCTCGGGCCACATTTCACCGGTTGCGTCACAATCGCAGATCGCCGAAGGCCGCAACTCGTTCAGTCTAATGGTGGGCGGTCACGGATTCGAACCGTGGACCCCCTGCGTGTAAAGCAGGTGCTCTAACCGGCTGAGCTAACCGCCCCTTGGATACTAGGATACGCTATCGGGCGACCGAAACGCTGACTTGCATGCGATCGGCGTTGCCGCTGCGATCCAAGGCCGTGAGGATGAAGGTGGTGGTTTTGGTGATCGGGACGACGAAACACTGGTTACCCCCGAGGCGGAGGGGGGCCGAGGCGGGCGGGGTGAGAGAGAGGCTGACGGCTTCGGGGCGGGTGGAGTAACAGAATTGGACAGGGGTTCCGGGGGCGACTTTGGCGTTGCCGACGAGGGTGAAGTTGGTGATCAACTGCGCGGCTGACGCGCTTGGAGGGGTGGGGGTGCCGACGTCGACTTTGATGGATTGCTGGACTTGGCCACCGGGACCCTTCGCGGTGAGGGTGTATTCCGTGAGGCGGGTTGGGGTGACGGAGAGGCAACGGTTGAGGGCTGGCTTGAGGGTATCGTCGTAGGGGGCGAGGGCGACTTCGGTGGCGTTGTCAGTGCCGTAACAGAGAGTGGCGGCGGCGCCGCGAGGGACGGGGTTGGCGGTGGGATAGAAATGCGTGATTTTCGGGGGCTCGGGTGCGGCGACGGGTGGAGGTTTAGCGGGTTCGGCGCAGGAGACAGCGAGGAGGGGGAGTAGGATAACGACAGTCTGTTTCACTATCTTTATTGTAAATGCTTGCGGGGCGGCAGATGTTTTGCTAGTCTAGTGTCTGACCTTGCGGAGACGTAGCTCAGTTGGTTAGAGCGCCGGCCTGTCACGTCGGAGGTCGCGGGTTCGACCCCCGTCGTCTCCGCCATTTATTTCTTATGCACCCTGTGTCTGGCCCGAAGATTTCGCTTGTGAACGGGCCTGACTATCGCGAAGGTTATGCGAATAGTGTGCAGATTCGGCCCAACCTCTGGGACTTTCTGTTGATGTTCGGTATTGCGACGCAAAACGCGCCGGATGCTGTGCATATCCAGAATTTTCAGGGCGTTTATTTGAGTCCTCAGCAGGCGAAAGCCTTGCTGAATGTTTTGCAGGATAACGTCCGCCAGTATGAGCAGACGTTTGGCGAGATTCATTTAGAGCCGAAGCCGGGCTCTAGCGGTCCGCTGCAATAAGCAAGCCGCCGGCCGAATCGGTACGAAAGCTCCAGCTGGGCGGAATGAATGTAGTGGAGCCGTAGTCCAGGACTAGGGCGGGGCCGGACGTGGGTTCGGCGCTGATCTGATTCCGTTGCCAGGTGGGCACGGATTGGAATTTTCCATCGACCCAAACCGGACGGGCGGAGGGAGTGGCGGGTTCGCGGCCGGGGTGGCGGAGTTTGGGCGGCTTCACTTTAACGATGGACCGGACGCGGACGGTGACGACTTCGATGAGCCGACCGGGGACTTTATAGCCGTACATTTTTTCGTGGGCGTCGGCGAAGGCCTGGGGAAGGCGTTTGGACCAGGGGATGGTTAGCTCGTAGCTTTGACCGGCGTAGCGGACGTCGGCGTAGCGTTCCTGCTTTCCGGGGGGGGCGTGTGCGGTGAGCGTGGCGAAGGCGGCTTCGTAGTCGGTGCGGCCGAGGACGCCGGCGGCGGCGTCGCGAACGTTGTCGGCGAGTAACATTCCCAGGGCCGAGAGGGCACCGGCAAACTGGGGGACCAGGACCTGAGTGATGCCTAGGGATGCGGCGATTTCGCAGGCATGGAGGCCGCCGCCGCCGCCGAAGGCGAGGAGGGTGAAGGCCCTCGGGTCGTAGCCGCGTTCGACGCTGACGGCGCGAATAGCGCGTTCCATACTGGCGTTGGCGACCCGGATAATGCCGGCCGCTCCAGCTTCGAGACCGAGGCCGAGAGCGGCCACCGCAGCCGCAGCACGGGCCGGATCAATGGGCAGGGAGCCGCCGGCGAGTTGGTCGGGGGCGATGCGGCCAAGGACAACTTGCGCATCGGTGACGGTGGGCAGGAGGCCGCGGCCGTAGCAGGCGGGGCCGGGGTCGGCGCCGGCGCTTTCGGGGCCGACGCGGAGGAGGCCGCCCTCGTCGATGCGGGCGAGGGAGCCACCACCGGCACCGACGGTGTGGATATCGAGCATGGGGACTCGGAGGGGGAGGCCGTCGACGTAGGCTTCGACAGTCATGCGGGGGGAGCCTTCGGCGAGCGAGACATCGGTGGAGGTACCGCCCATGTCGAAGCCGAGGATGCGGGTGATGCCGGAGGCTTTGGCTGCTCCGACGGCCCCGATGACGCCGCCGGCGGGGCCGGAAAGGATGGTGCGGACGGGGTGGTGCCGGGCTTCGTCGGCGGAGATGAGGCCGCCGTTCGATTGCATAATCTGGACGGGTCGACCGAGAGCGCCGAGGTAGGAATCCATGAGAGGGCCGACGTAGGCGTTGACGACGGTGGTGGCGGCGCGTTCGTACTCACGGAACTCGGGGGCGACTTGATGGGAGACAGAGAGGAAGAATTCGCCGGCGAGAGCGTCGGCGACGAGACGTTCGTTGGCGGTGACTTGCCAGCCGTGGAGGAAGCAGATGGCGACGCTTTTGACGCCGCTGCGGCGGAGGGCGAGGCGGAGGCGTTTGAGTTCAGCGGAGGAGGGGATGAGGGCGATGGTGCCGTCGGCGTGGGCGCGTTCGCGGACTCCGTGACAATCGGCATCGGCGACGAGGAAGCGGCGGGGCGCGGGCGAGAGGTTATAGAGTTCGGGGCGATTCTGGCGGCCGATGAAGAGGAGGTCCTCGAAGCCGGCGGTGGTGACGAAGGCGGTGCGGGCGCCTTTACGTTCGAGGAGGGCGTTAGTGGCGACGGTTGAGCCGTGGATGACTTCGACCTCGCGACCGCCGATGCCGGCAAGGATGACGGCGGCGGGGTTGCGGGGGTTGGAGGGGAGCTTGAAACTTTCGAGGCGTCCGTCGTCGTGCTGGATGACGAAGTCTGTGAAGGTACCTCCGGCGTCGATTCCGATGCGCATTAGCGGTTGGGTCGCTCCGGGAGGGGGATATTTTCGGCCTGGAAGCGGGCGAGGATGGCCTTGAAGAGTTCGGCTTTGATGAGGCCGGAGCCGAGCTGACGTTCAACCTGGAAGGCGAACTTGAACTGGAGGTGGGTGGGGGTGATGCCGGGGTCGGGGAGGAGGAGTGGCGGGGCGTCGGGGAGGACGCCGGGGATGGTTCGGGCGACGTCGAGGCAGATTTGTTCGACGAGGGCGAGATCGGCGTGGTGGGCGACGAGGATGGGGACGAAGGTGCCGGCCCGGGGGTCGGGGAGATCGTAGTTGAGGATAATGCCGTTGGTGATGGTTTTATTGGGGACGATGATGGTGGAATTGGAGCCGGTTCGGATGCGGGTGGTGCGCCAGCCGATGTCGGTGACGGTACCTTCCTCGTCGGCGCCGATGCGGACGTAGTTGCCGACGGTGATGGGGGCTTCGACGAGCAGGTGGACGCCGGCGAAGAGGTTGCTCAGCGTATCCTGCAGGGCCAGCGCAACAGCGAGGCCGCCGACGCCGAGGGCGGTGATTACGGGGGTGATGGAGACGCCCCAGATGCGGAGGAGGATGATCAGACCGACGCCGAAGACGAAGAGGCGGGTGAGGGTGCGGGAGAGGCCGGCCATGGCGAAGGGCAGGCGGGAGAGGCCTCGCTGCACCATGGCGTTGAGCATGAGAGCCATGCTGAAGAGGACGAACGCGACGATGGCGTTTTCGATGAGGCGCTGCCAGCGGGGTTCGAGTTCAAAGACGCTGAGTGCTAGTTCAAGCGAACCGGAGAGGACCCAGAGCAGAGACGGGGTCGCGAGGTTGTTCCGGACGACTTCGGGAAAGGAGTCCACGCCAGCGATGGTGCCCATGCGGCGGAGGCGGCGCAGGATCCACCATCGGACGATCAGAAAGACCAAGGTCGAGATGGAGAAAACAGCGAGAGCTTCGAGCGCTTTATAGTTCCAGTTCACGAGTACTTCATTATGATCCGGTCGAAACCTTCATGTCATCATGAAGAGTTAGGTCCAGTAAATTCAAGATTATGATTGACATCTCCGGTGTTTCCAAACGGTTCGAGGGTAAGAAGCAGGTGACCGCGCTAGATTCGGTGAATCTGCACATTCGCAAGGGGGAGATGGTTTCGTTGATGGGGCCGTCGGGCTCGGGGAAATCGACGTTGCTGAATTTGATCGGGGGGTTGGATCGGCCGTCCGCGGGGGAGATCAAGCTGGACGGGGAGTTGCTGGGTGGCTTGACCGATGATGCGCTGACGAAGCTGCGGCGGGACAAGATTGGGTTTATTTTTCAGTTTTTTAATTTGCTGCCGACGTTGAATTGTTTGGAGAACGTGTCGCTGCCGCTGCATTTGCGGGGATGGCCGACGCCGAAGATTACCGAGCGGGCGAATGAATTGTTGAAGCTGGTGGGGCTGAGCAAACGGCTCGACCACTTGCCGGAGGAGCTTTCCGGCGGCGAGCGGCAGAGGGTGGCGATTGCGCGGGCGTTGTCGGTGTATCCGCCGATTTTGCTGGCGGACGAGCCGACGGGGAATTTGGATTCGAATACGGGGGAGGAGATTCTTGGGTTAATCCGGGATCTTCATAAGCGGTTTGAAACGACGGTGCTGATTGTGACGCATGACAAGGGCGTGGCGGATAGCTGTGGGCGACGGATTGCATTGAAAGACGGAGTGATGGTGCAGGACGTGACGGCGTGATTCTGCTACGGCTGATTAGTTGGCAGTACACGCGGAAGCATCTGCTGCGGAGCTGGCTGACGATTGCGGGGATTGTTTTGGGCGTGGCGGTGTTTGTCGGGATGCATACGGCGAACCAGAGCGTGTTGACGGCGTTCACGCAGACGGTGGACCGGATTGCCGGGGCGACCCAGTTGCAGATTTCGGCGGGGGAGGCCGGGTTCGAGGAAGAGATTCTGGAACGCGTTCAAAACGTGCCGGAGGTGCGGGTGGCGGTGCCGGTGATTGAGGCGGTGATGAATCCGCAGACGAAATCGCAGGCGAACATTTTGATTCTGGCCGTGGACATGACGGGCGACCGGAGCCTGCGGGATTATGCGCTGGAGTCCGGGGACGATTCGTTTATCGAAGATCCGCTCGTATTTCTGGCGCAGCCGGATTCGATCATGATCACGCGGGAGTTTGCGGCCGAGAACGACTTGAAGAGCAACTCGGAGTTGACGCTGAACTCGATGGACGGGCCGAAGAAGTTCATCGTGCGCGGGATCATGAAATCGAGCGGGTTGACGACGGCGTTCGGCGGGAACCTCGCCATTATGGACGTCTATGCGGCGCAGAAAATTTTCGGGCGGGGCCGCAGGTTTGACCGGATTGACGTGGCGGTGCAAGAGGGGTTGGACCCGGCGACGGTACAGGTTCGATTAGAGAAAGTATTGGGGTCGGGGTTTCAGGTGGAGCCGCCATCGTCGCGGGCGAAGCAGTTTGAATCGCTGTCGAGCGTGTACGGGATGCTGGCGAACATAACGAGCTTGTTTGCGTTGTTTATCGGGATGTTTTTGATCTACAACTCGTTTGCGATTGCGGTGACGCAGCGGCGGAGCGAGATTGGAATTTTGCGGGCGTTGGGGGCGACACGGCGGCAGATTCAGATTTTGTTTTTGGCCGAGAGCGCGGTGGGCGGGTTGGTGGGGGCGGGGTTGGGAGTGGTGTTGGGGATCCTGATCGCGCGCGGGATTGCGGGATCGTTGGGGCAGTTTTTAGGGGAAGTTTATGGCGTCGCGCAGAAGGCCGAGGAGGTTTCCTCAGACCCTCGATTGCTCGTGGGCGCGATGGTTTTGGGGGTGGTGACGAGTTTAATTGCGGCGTGGATTCCGGCGCGGAACGCGGCGCGCGTGGACCCGGTGCAGGCGCTGCAGAAAGGACGGTTCCAACTGTTAACGGCGGGCGAGAACCGGATGCGGCGGTGGCTGGCGTTCGGGCTGTTGAGCTTTGTGGGCGTCAGCTTGGCGTTTGGGCATGGTCGGTTGATTTTCTACGCCGGGTATTTTTCCGCGATCTTTGCCGGGGTGTTGCTGGTACCGACTTTGGGACTATGGCTGGCGCGCGGGTTGCGGCCGATCTTGAAAGCGATCTGGCCGGTGGAGGGGACGCTGGCGGCCGATTCGTTGATTCAGTCACCTCGCCGGACTTCGGGCGCGGTGACGGCGCTGGCGCTTTCGGTGTCGCTGATTATCGCGTTGGGGGGCATGACGCAGGCGGCTTACGCTTCGATTGAAGAGTGGCTGCGAGTGGCGTTGAACCCGGATATGTACCTGGCCCCGACGCAGAATTTTACCGATCGGAGCTTTCGCTTTCCGGCGGAGCTAGCGGCGGAGGTGGAGAAGATTCCGGGGGTGCGGCGGATTCAAGCGGTACGGATCGTGAGGCTGCCGATGGACGGGGAGCCGGTGATGTTTGTTTCGCTGGACATTTCGAGCGTGTCGCAGGAGGCGCGGCTGCCGATTGTGTCGGGCGATGGGCCGACGATGTACCGCCAGGCGGCGGCGGGGAAGGGGGTGATTATTTCGGACAATTTTGCGTTGATGCACAACCGGAAGCTGGGCGATATTCTGACTCTAGCGACGCCGAGCGGACCGTTGGAGATGCCGGTCTTAGGGGTGGTGGTGGACTTCTCGGATCAGAAGGGTTCGATTCTGCTTGACCGCAGTGTTTTTGAAAAACACTGGAAGGACACGTCGGCGAATGTAATTCGGATTTACTTGCAGCCGGGGGTGACGGTGGGGCAGATGAGGGAGCGGATTGCCACGCAAACAGGGACGCGGTTCCGGTATTTCGTGTTCACGAATGAAGACCTGCGGAGCTACATTTTGCGGATCACGGACCAGTGGTTCGGACTGACGTACATCCAGATTGCGGTGGCGGTTCTCGTGTCGATTTTGGGGATCGTGAACACGTTGACGGTTTCGATCACGGACCGGCGGCGAGAGTTGGGCGTATTGCAAGCGGTGGGGGGATTGCGGCGGCAGATTCGGGGGACGATTTGGTTGGAGGCGGTTTTGATCGGGGCGATTGGGTTGATTTTAGGATGCGGGTTCGGGGCGGTGGCGCTGTACTACGCCCTGGAAACTTCGGCGCGGGATTTGTCCGGAATGCGGCTGGCTTATGGCTACCCTTTTCGGACGGTGTTGACGCTGATTCCGATTATTTTGGGCAGCGCGTTTTTGGCTTCGTTGGCACCGGCGGAAGCGGCGGTGCGGGGTTCGTTAGTAGAGGCACTGGAATATGAATAAGCTCGTTTTTATCTTGTTTGCGGGAACACTTTTGGCGCAGGATGCGCGGAAGATCGTCGAAGAGTCGCAGAAGCTGCACCGGTCGCGGAGCCAGCAATACGAGGGGGTGTTGGAAGTTTACGACACCAAGGGGGGCAAGAACGAAAAGCGTTGGCAGTATGCGCGGATTGGGTCTTATGGGGAGTCAAAGTCTGTGCTCCGCTTCTTGGCTCCGCCGCTCGTGAAGGGCGTGGCGCTGCTTGTGCAAAACCATCCGGACCGGGCCAGCGACCAATGGATGTGGACGCCGGAGTTGAACCGGGATCGACGGATTGCCTTGCAGGATCGTTCGACGCGGTTCTTCGGGACCGACTTTTCGTTTGAAGACTTGGAAGAGCGGGACGTTGACCAGAGCGACTACACGTTGCTGGGAGAGGAGGCGTTGAACGGGCAGGCTTGCTACAAGATTGAGTCGGTGGCGAAGAAGTCGCGGACGACGCAGTATTCGCGGGTGGTGATTTGGGTGCGGAAGGATATCCTGCTGCCGGTGCAGTTTGAGATGTTCGTGAAGTCGGAACTGGTTAAGCGGCTGATCCATAAGCGCGTCGAGAAGGTGCAGAACGTGTGGTCTACGCTGGAACTGGAGATGAACGATTTGAAAAAGAAGACCCGGACGGTGATGAAAACTGAGAAGTTGAAGTACGACGTGGCGTTGCCGGAAGAGCAGTTTACTTTGCAAGCGTTGCGCCGAGGGGAATGAGCCGGCTTGCCTTAGTTCTGCTGGGGGTGCTGCCGCTGTGGGGGCAGAATTTTTCGCAGCGGGGATTCATCGAGACGCGGGGAAGCTTCTTTCCGCAGACGGCGCCGAGCGACAGCGGGAGGGCGATTGGGGACGTGCTGCTGCGGTATGAGATGGCTTATAAGTTGACGCCGTGGTTGAAGTTTAACGGGGCGATTGACGGACGGACGGATACGCATCGGCAGACGGAGCGGCAGTGGCGGGTGGATTGGCAGGATCGGGAGATGCTGCGGCCGGCGGTGTCGCTGCGGCGGTTCAGCTTGACGGCGAACAAAGGGAAATGGACGGGGGAGGTGGGCAAGCAGTTTATCCGGTGGGGGAAGGCGGACATTTTAAACCCATTGGACCGGTTTGCGCCGCGGGATTTCTTGAACGTGGTGGAAACCGAGTATTTGGCGGTGATGGCGGGAAGGGCGACGTGGGAGTCTGGCGGGGAGACGATTGATTTGGTTTGGCAGCCCCGGTTTACGCCGAGCCGGTCGCCGTTGTTGTTGCAGCGATGGGGCGGCGGCGGGGCATTGCGCGGGGATTTGGCGCAGTTGCCGCCGACGGTTCGGCAGGGTCGCGCGGTGTTGCCTACGGGTCAGCAGTGGGGTGTACGGTGGAACCACGTGGGGCGGGGATATGAGGCGGCGGGGGTTTACTACGAAGGGCATAACCATCTGCCGTTGCTGGACGTTCGGATTTCGACGTTTCCTGATTTCAGGCTGGAGCTGAATAACTATTTTGCGAAGCTGCGGATGGCGGGCGGGGCGACGGCGATTCCGAACCGGTGGTTTACGTTGAAGGCCGAGGGGGGATATTTCTCAAGCTCGACGCCGGCGGCGGATAACTACTTTCAGTACGTGATTCAGGCCGAGCGGCAGAGCGGGGAGTGGACGTTTGTCGGTGGGTACGCGGGGGAGTATGTGACGGTGAAGCGGAACCTTCTTGACTTTGCGCCCGACCGGGGATTGACGCGAAGTTTTTTGGGACGGGCGAGTTTGCAACTCAACCCGCGTGATACGGTCGCCTTTGACGCTGCACTAAGGCAGAATGGGGATGGAGTTTGGGTGCGTGGTGAATTCGCGCATTCCTTCGACGACCACTGGTCGGTGCGGGTTGGCGGGTCGCTGATCCGTGGACGCGCTACCGACTTTCTAGGCCAGTTTGGCCGCAATTCGCACGTCACCTTCGCATTTCGTTACAGTTTTTGATACGTTCTGCTCACCGTTTCCGCGTTAGTGATATGACCGCAGGAGTTCTCCCGATATGAATCCGTTTTTTCGCCTCCCTTTGGCTGTAATCGTTTCTGGCTCGTTGTTGGTGGGGCAGGCTCCAAAGCCGGCACCGGCACCGGCCAAGCCCGCCACCGCTAAGCCCGCCGCCGCTAAGCCGGCCGCTCCGGTGGCCTCGGCCCTCGACAAAATTTTGAAAATGGTGACGCTGAAGCTGCCGGACGCGAGCGTCGTCTCGTCGATCAACGCGGCGGGTAAATCACTGAGGGTATCGACCGATGACTTGATTCGGTTCAAGGAGGCGGGGGCGTCCGACAACGTGATTGTGGCGTTGAGTAATTCAATGAACGGGACGCCGGCGGCGGGAGGCCCGTCGACGCCGGCGGCACCGGTAGCGAAGGCGGCCGTGGTGCCTGTGGCGGCGAACTACAATACGGTACTTTCGTCGATTACTTGCGACGTGCCGGCGGGGCCGCGGAAGCGCGTGGTGGCCGTGGACGAGTTTGACTACGGGACGGTGAAAGACGCGGTAGCGGCAGTCTTCGGCACGCAGGTGGACCTGGGCAAGGGCATCCTGGCGATGTTCACAAAACGGTTGGCCGAGCAGGGCAAGTTCCGGATTGTGGAACGGTCGAACATCAAAAAGGTAATGGCGGAGCAGGACTTTGGCGCTTCGAACCGGGTGAAACAGGGGACGCAATCGCGGCTGGGCCGGATTACTGGAGCCGATGCGATTTTGATGGGAACGATCGTAACGTTCGGACGGGATGACAAACGGAAGTCGGTGGGCGGCTTTGGCTACGGGCCGAAGGTGCTGAGCGGCATCAAGATCAAGACGGGCGAGGACAAGGCGGTGGTGGTTATTTCGTTCCGGCTGGTGGACGCCGAGACTTCCGAAGTGATTGCGACGGGCGAGGCGCGCGGCGAATCTTCCCGCAAGCAAAACGGTTTTGATGTCGGGGCGCTGGTGAACCGGGGCGGCGGTGGAGCGACGGTGGACATGACTTCGGCGAATTTCGGCCAGACGATCATCGGCGAAGCGACGATGGGCAGCGTGGATAAGCTGGCGGCAGACTTGAACAACAACGAGGGCAAGATTCCGATGCGGAACCTGGATGTTGAATCGCGGATTGCCGAGGTTGTGGACAAGCAGATTTACCTGTCGGGAGGCTCGTTTGATGGGGTCAACAAGTGCGACCGGTTTGAGATCCATAAGATCGTGAAAGAAGTGAAAGACCCGGTGACCAAGGACGTGATCGACATGGTAACGGAAAAGGTGGGTGATTTCATTGCGACCGAGGTTCGGGACCGGGTGACGATTGGGGCGTACAACGGAACGGGGAAGCCCGAGGTGGGCTACCTGGCTAAGAAGGTGCAAAAATAATGATGACGCGTCGATTCGCGATTTCTTTGCTGGCCGTGGGGCCAGCGCTGCGGGGCCAAACGAAGCGGAGTTTGGCGGTGGAGGATTTCGATTTCTCCACGGTACGGGATGTAGGCGCGGCTATTTTTGGCACCCAGGTAGACTTGGGAAAAGGCATGAGCGCGCTGATGGTGAAGCGGATTGCGCAGGGCGGGAAGTTCACGGTGGTGGAGCGGAACAAGGTGGGGACGGTGCTGAAAGAGCAGGATTTCGGCGCTAGCGGTCGGGTGAAGAAAGGGACGCAGGCGCGAATTGGACAGATTCGCGGAGCAGACTTTACGGTGATGGGCGATGTGGTGGTTTTCGGCAGAGACGATCGGCGGCGGAGCGGGGTGGTGGGCGCGGCGGTGCCGGGGGCGGGGGGTGCCGGCGGGCTGAGGAACAACGAAGGCAAGGCCGTCGTTGTTTTGAATTTTCGGATGGTGGATAACGAATCGTCGGAGATCGTGATAACTGGCGAGGCGCGGGGGGAATCGAAGCGGAGTTCCAAGGGCGGGTTTGCGGGGGTTTTTGCCGGCGGAGTGGGGGTGGGCGGAGGCGTGGATTTCACGTCGACGAACTTTGCGGAGACGATTATTGGCGAAGCAGTAATGGACGCTTGCGATAAGCTGGCCCAGCAATTGAACGGCCAGGCGGGCAGCGTTTCGAGTGCGCGCAATATCGAGATCGAAGGGAAGGTAGCGGCCGTCGAAGGGGGCAGCGTGTATATCAACGTGGGCTCCTCATCCGGGGTGCAGGTGGGCGACACGTTCGAGGTTTCGCGGATCGTGAAAGAGGTGAAGGATCCCGTGACGAAAGAGGTCCTGGACGTTGTGACGGCACCGGTGGGTAGCATGAAGATTACGACGGTGCGCGATAAGATTGCGATCGGTTCGTTTAACGGTAGCCAGCCGCCCAAAGAGGGCGATCGCGTGGAGAAGAAGTAAGATGAGAGCCGCTTGGATTGTTGGTTTATTGGGAGCGGGGTTGGCGTCCGGCCAGCCGATCACGGTACTGCAGGGCCTGGAAACGAAGTTCGAAAAGAACGCGCCGCGCGGGAACGCTCCGGTGTCGCAGGGGTTTCGGCAGGATCGGTTGCAGGATGTGAACGCGTTCAATTCGTGGTTCGATCAGTCGTATCTACCGGCCTACCAGTCGCAGCCGGGATGGACGCCGCAGCGGCGGGCGTTTGTGGGACGGGCGTCGGCGTACCTGGGAGCGATTCGCGGCTTGGCGGGTTCGGACCCGGCGCTGGGAATGGCGCTTTCGGGGGCATTCGGCAGGTTGGGCAGGATGCAGGAAGCGAATCCGCAGCATCTCGACCGTGAAGGCGCGATTCATAGCTACAACAACTCGGCGATCATCCTGAACCAGTTGGCGAATGAGAATCCGGATGATCCGAATGTGCGGGGGCAGTTGGCCTTTGTGGGCGGAAGAGTGAACGCGTTGGGAGGATCGATTCCGATTTGGATGTCGGTGCCGATCGGCGGGAATCAGCAACCGCGGGAGCAGCGGGGGATTCCGGAGGCGTATTTGAATGTGCCGGTGAAGACGTCGGCGCCGACGAGCGGGGAGTATCCTCGGCTGGACGAAGGAATGCTGAGCCCGGGGGATCGGGAGCAGTGGCGGGAGTTGCGAAGCCGGTATTACAACGTGCTGGCGACTGTGTATTCGGCGAAGAATGCCGTGGCGCCGGTGCAGGCGAGCGTGGAGAGCCGGGGGTTGGCGTTGACGCCGGATCTGGTAAAGTCGTCGACGCGGATGAACCTGTCGTTGGACTTGGCAAAGAACGATCTTGAGCAGAAGCAGTTTGATTCGGCGCGCGAGAACCTGCAGATTGCTGAGGGTGAAGCGCGACGGATCTTGCGCTACGTTGGTCTGTAGCGTTCATGTCTTTCTCTCGTCGTTCGTTCGTCTTCGCGGCTACGGCTGCGGCTTATGGTCAGACTAAAGTGCCGGTGATGGGCTCCGGGGCCTATACGTACGAGGCCTATCACGACTGGCCGGAACTGCCATCGACGCACCAGTTCGGAAATACGCACGGCATCGTGATGGATCGGCAGGGCCGCGTGATCGTCGCCCACACGGTGCATAAAAACAGTTCGTCGCCGGACGCGATTGCGATTTTTGATCCGGACGGCAAGTTCGTGAAGAGCTGGGGGGCTGACCTGCGGGGTGGGGCGCATGGGTTGACGATTCGCCAGGAGGGCGGCGTTGAATATTTGTACCATTGCGACAATGTGAAAGGCCACGTACGGAAGACGACGCTGGACGGCGAGGTGGTGTGGATGATCCATGCGCCGGTGATGTCGGGCGTCTACTCGAAGGCGAGTGAGTACCGCCCGTCAAATTTGGCCGTGGCTCCGAATGGCGACATTTATATTGCTGATGGCTACGGGAAGTTCGGAATCCACCACTACGACGCCAAGACGAACTACATCCGGACGTTTGGCGGGACGCGGCAGTTGATGGACGCGAACAAGGACAAAGAGACGGGAGCGGGGACGACGATTTGGCCGCATGCGATTGGGATCGATACCAGGTCCGGGGTGCCGCTGTTAATGGTCGGCGAGCGGGGAGCGAATTCGCGGATTCAGTATTTTGATTTGAACGGGCGATCGCTGCATATGGTGAAAGAGGGCGTGCGTTGGCCGAGCACGTTTGATTTTCTGGGCGACACGTTGCTGATGCCGGATTTGAAGGCGGTGGTGACGCTCTTCGATAAGCAGAACAAGCCGATAGTGCAGCTTGGCGATGGCCGGCAAGCGGACGGGAAGACGTATGAGAGTTTGCGGGCGGGGGATCGGGCCGCGTTTACTCCGGGTCGATTTGTAGCTCCGCATGCGGCGTGTTTTGCCCCGAATGGAGATATCTATGTGGCGGAATGGGTGGAGGTTGGGCGGGTGACGAAGCTGAAACGGAGTTGATGGCTGCTATACTCAGAGCTGAAAAACGCATGAATATTGCCATTATTGGCTGCGGCTTCATCGGGGAAAAGCGCGCCAAAGCCCTGCGGGGTCAACACAAGCTGGTTGTCTGTTGCGACACGAACCTGTCTCGGGCGGAGGGTTTGGCCGCCAAGTATCCGGGCGCGGAGGCCACGTCGGATTGGGCTTATGCGGCGTCGAGGCCGGACGTGGACATCGTTTGCGTGGCGACCGTGCATAACGCGCTACCGGCCGTGACGTTGGCGGCGGCGGTGGCGGGCAAGCATGTGCTGGTGGAGAAACCGGCGGCTCGGCGGGCGGCGGAATTGGACTCCGTGGTGGAGGCCTGTGCGCGCACTGGGGCGTTAGTTCGGATTGGGTTCAATCACCGCCATCATCGGGCGTTCCGCCAAGCGCGGCAAATCGTTGATTCGGGCGCCTTGGGGCCGCTGATGTTCGTACGGGGGCGGTATGGCCACGGGGGACGGATTGGCTATGACAAAGAGTGGCGCGCGGTGCCAGAGCTGTCCGGTGGGGGCGAGGCCATTGACCAGGGCCTGCATCTGATCGACTTGGCGCGGTGGTTTTTCGGCGATTTTCCGAGCGTCAAGGGCGAGATGGGGACATTCTTCTGGGATATGCCGGTGGAAGATAACGCGTTTTTCTTGCTGCGGACGGCAGCGGGGCAAGTTGCGTCTCTGCATGCGACGTGGACAGAATGGAAGAACACTTTTTCGTTTGAATTATATGGCAAGACGGGTAAGTTAGAGATAACCGGGTTGGGCGGGAGTTACGGCTTAGAGCGGCTCGCGCACTATCAAATGCTGCCCGAGATGGGACCGCCTCCGACGACAATCTGGGAGTATCCGATGGCAGACGACTCATGGGAAAATGAGTTTGATACGTTTGTAGATGATATTCGTCTAGCACGACAACCAAATCCTGGATTGGGAGACGCCCAGGCGGCGCTCCGTATCGTTGAATCGGTTTACCAACAGTCATGATTATTACCCGTAGCCCACTTCGGATTTCGCTCGGGGGCGGGGGTACGGACCTTCCCTCTTACTACCTGGAGCACGGTGGTTTTTTGATCGCGGCGGCGATTGATAAGTACGTCCACATAACTTTGCATGAGACGTTTCGGCGCGAGTTTTTGATTAAGTATTCGAAGCTCGAAGTGACGGAGTCGGTGGATGCGATCCAGCATCCGATTATTCGCGAGGCCTTACGGCTCGTGTTTCCGCAGGGCCGGGAACCGGATTTAGAGATTTCGAGCATGGCAGACATCCCGGCGGGCACGGGGTTGGGTTCTTCGGGGAGCTTTACGACTGCCCTGCTGCAAGCGCTGTATACGCTTGATAAACAGTTTGTCTCGCGACGGTCGCTGGCTGAGAATGCATGCCATATCGAGATCGACGTGTTGAAGGAACCGATCGGCAAGCAGGACCAGTTTATTGCCGCCTATGGCGGGCTCACCTGTTTCACGTTCGATCGTTCGGGCGAGATCCACGTTGAACCTCTCCGAGCGAGCCAGGAGACGCTGGTTACGCTGGAGGACAATCTAGCGCTATTCTTCACGGGTTTTACGCGGTCGGCGTCGAACATTTTGAAGGATCAGGATACGCGGTCTAAGCTGAAGGACGCGTCGATGATCGACAATCTGCATTTCGTGAAACAACTCGGTTTTGATTCGCGGGATGCCTTCGAGAAAGGCGACCTGGGCCGCTTTGCCGAAATCATGGACGTCCACTGGCAACACAAGAAGAAGCGTTCGAGCGGCATGAGCAACGCGCAGATCGATGAGTGGTATGCGATGGCGCTGCAGAACGGGGCGCTGGGCGGAAAGGTGATTGGCGCGGGTGGCGGAGGATTTCTGATGTTCTATTGCGAGAACAAGACGAAACTGCGACAGGCAATGGCGAGGGCGGGATTGCGCGAAGTGCGGGTTCGTTTTGATTTTGCGGGCACGACGGTGGTGTCGCGGTCGTGATGGCGATGCTTCCAGTAGTGATTTTGGCGGGCGGATTGGCCACCCGTCTGCGCCCGATTACGGAGAAGATTCCGAAGGCGTTGGTCGAGATCAACGGGGAACCGTTTCTAGCGCATCAGCTTCGGCTTTTGCAGCGGAACGGCATCCGGCAGGTCGTCATCAGCGTAGCGTATAAGGGCGAGATGATTCGGGAATATGCCGGCGACGGCAGTGGCTACGGACTCCATATCGACTACGTGTTTGATGGGCCGACTTATCTAGGAACCGGTGGGGCAATTCGCAATGCGTTGCCGTTTTTGGGCGATTCGTTTTTGACACTTTATGGCGACTCCTACCTGCCCTGTGATTTTGCCGCGGTGCAGGCGGCGTTTACGGTCAGCGGCCGAGAGGCCCTGATGACGGTTTATCAAAATGACGGCCTCTTCGATACATCGAACGTCGAGTTCGCCGAAGGTCAGATTGTGCGCTACGACAAGCGGGAACGAACGACGGCAATGCGGCATATCGACTACGGCCTCGGAGTGTTCCGGGCCGCGGCGTTTGCCCCCTATCCGGCAGGCGAGACGCTCGACCTAGCCACGGTATTCGAAGACGTTCTCCGATCAGGACAGTTGGCAGCCTATGAAGTTTCGGAGCGTTTTTACGAGATCGGAACTCCGGAAGGCATTCGCGAGACAGAAGAGTATATCGAAAGAGAAGCGAAATGAGTTTTACCCAACAATTCTTGTTAGAGGCCATCGAGATTATCCAGAAGCTGGACCACTCGGCCATTGATAAAGCCGTGGGCATCCTGCGGGCGACCCGAGACCGTGGCGGTCGGCTGTTTATTCTAGGCGTTGGCGGTAGCGCGGCGAACGCGTCGCACGCGGTGAATGACTTCCGTAAAATCGTCGGCATTGA
>Ga0136639_10000262_pt1 | contig 16562 bp, 17 predicted proteins | sample AntDrymUQ8592106_2_FD_113739 | JGI IMG/M metagenome (GOLD analysis project Ga0136639, IMG submission 113739) | Polar desert sand microbial communities from Dry Valleys, Antarctica - metaG UQ859 (21.06) | ecosystem: Environmental > Terrestrial > Soil > Desert | place: Antarctica: Dry Valley...
CAGGCGGGGATATTTTGCGTGGACTCGTTCATGGCGACATCCTGCATATGACGCACATCGCTATCAAGCGCCAATGTGGCGCGGGGTTGCCCACGTCAATGCGAAGCCGACATGGATCGGCAGCAGCAATGCGATCCATGCGCCATTTTGTTGCGGAAAGGCCTGCAGCCAAAGTGGCAGGCAAGCCAGAGCGGCGATTACCGCAACCAGCTTGAGCAGCAATTGGAAGCGTGGTGATAGAGGGCGGGGGCCCCAAGCGCCCGGCAAGAGCAACAGGCACAGCGGGTTGAACAGCAAGAGATTGCGGTTGGCCCAGAGCGCGATGTGATCGGTGAATGCCCAGGCGAACACCAATACCAGGCCTATGCCGCCGCACAGCAACCAGAAGATGGACGCAAATAGCGCAAGCATGCGTGGCGTTCGCTGTGCGAATGCGACGACGATGATCGCGAGCCCCAGTCCGACCAGCAGCCACGGCAGAATCGTGCGTGCCCGCGACGCCGGCTCTGCAGCTTGCCGTTGCGGCAAGAGTTCCTGCTCCGATATCACTATTGGCTTGCCATCGGCGGTCACCACTTCGCGCAGGTCATCGGCCAGCGCGCGTGGCAGGAAGGCTTGTTCCCAACGCGTGAGTCGACGGTCGGCATACGGGCCCAGGGCAATGTCGAACGCCAGTGACATCCAGAGGGAAGGCGACGCCAGGCGCACGGATTCGCTGCGGTAGGTATCACCGCTCGAACGTCCATCCAGCTGTCGTTTCAGCTGGCCTTCAAATGCCCGATCCAGCGCATCGCGCACGCGTGTCGCGCAGTTGTCGGTGTAGTAGTCGTAGCGGTAGCGGGCGTTTTCGGGTTTCGCGTTCTCGGCCAGGTCTGCAGCCAACTGTCGCGCTTGCGCGGGCTCCAGCGCCAGCCACTGGATACGCGCGCCGCGGCCGACGTCGCGGTAGTACTGCATGTCTTGCGCCAGCGGCAATGCCACCAGTACATATTCCATTCGGCCATGCACGAACCGTTCGATGAAACCGGGCTCGCCCATGTCGAAGAAGCCGAAGTTGTAGGAAATCGGCTCGTCCAGGTTGGGGTCGTCGACCACGATTGCATCATGCCCGAAGCGTTCCCAGAAAATTTCGCCCGGTCCCATGGTGACTACGCCGATGCGCGGTGCAGACAGCTCTACTGGAACCTTGCCTTGGGCAAATGCGCTTCCTGCGATGCTCGCGAACAGGAGAACGCAGGCAAGCAGATATCGGATCGCACGCATCAGCTCGTCCCGTCAGTCTTCCGCATGCACGCCCACATGCAGCGCATGCAGGCGGCGCGCATCGGCACGGGCGACGCGGAACACGAAACGGCCCAGCGTCAATTCTTCGCCGGCTTCCGGCAGGTGGCCAATCGCGTCAGTCAGCAGCCCACCGATGGTGTCGTACTCGTCGTCGTCGAAATCGGCAGCGAAACGTTCGTTGAAATCGGAGATCGGGGTCAGCGCATCGACCACGAACTGGCCATCGGCCTGCGCGGCGATCAGGCGTGTGCCGTCTTCCGCGTCATCATGCTCGTCATCAATCTCGCCGACGATTTCTTCCAGCACGTCCTCGATCGTCAACAGGCCGGCAACGCCGCCGTACTCGTCAATGACAATCGCCATGTGGTTGCGCGACTGGCGGAACTCGCGCAGCAATACGTTGAGTCTCTTTGATTCGGGGATAAGTACCGCGGGGCGCAACAGCTCGCGAATACCCGGGGCGTCCTCATTGACCATCGCCCGGCGCAGCAGGTCCTTGGCCAGCAGCACGCCAAGGATCTCGTCCTTGTCTTCGCCATGGACCGGGAAGCGTGAATGCCCCGATTCAATCACGGCATCCATGATGTCCTCGAAGGGCGCATCCACTGACAGCATCACCATCTGCGCGCGCGTCACCATGACGTCGCTGACGGTCATTTCGGAGACCGCGATTGCGCCTTCCATCATGCGCAAGGTATCCGCGCCAATCAGCCCATCGTTCTGCACGTCGCGCAACAGCTCGATCAGGTCTTCCTGGGAGGTGGGCTCGCCCGACAGTGCTGCGCCGATTCGGTCCAGCCAAGAGCGGCGCGGTTTGTCAGCGATGCCCCCGGGCTGATTGCCTTGGGAGTCGGTTGCGTCGCTTCTACTGTCGTCCTCGGACATGGTGCAGGGGGTGCCATATGTGTTTGTGGGGTCAGTCTAGCGAATCCGGGCAACGGAGCGGTGAACCCACAGCCAGCCCATCATGTGGCATAGGCTACCCGTGCAGTTGCGTGGCCCATGGGCATTGTCGACACTTGCGGCGGGGAGCCGGCACGGCGCTGGCGATGAAAAGAGGTGGGGTTTGGCAATAGACGACGGCTTCGTGATCAAGCCCGAGCCGCGCAAACCGCGACGGTTCCCGCCCGTTCTGGCGGCATTGGCGGTGGCGGCATTGGTTGGCGCGGGATATTTCGGCTACGTCATGCGCACCGGGAATAATTCGGGACCAACGCAAGGGCCGGTTGTGCGACCGGCTGGTGTCGTGAAAACAGCAGCCGTCGAACAACTTCCTTCCAAGATCATCGCGGTGTTGCCGCTGGCCGGCGAAAAGCAGGACGCCGCCGCGAAACCGGTCATCGAGGACTCCTCCGAGCGCCTCGTCGAGGCACTCAAGGTCAGGCGCGACGACACGCATTATTTCGGTGATGGCCTGTCCAACCAGTTGATCGATAGCCTGTCCCAGTTTGCAGGGGTCGCGACCACCAGTCCGGAATCCTCTTTCCAGTTCCGTGATTCGCGTGAGCTTGGGCGCACGATCGGCAAAAAACTTGGCGCGACCCACGTGCTGCAGGGCAGTGTGCAACGCAAGGGCGATGACGTGCTGGTGGACGCCTCGCTGGTGCTGGTATCTGATGGCAGCACGCTGTGGTTCGACCATTACCAGCGGCCTTACAAGGACCTGTTCAAGCTGCAGGACGACATCGCCGCCGCAATCGCAAGCGCGCTCAAAGTCAGCCGTTTGCCTGCGCCGCAGGGCAACCAGAATGCGCGGCCAGTTAGTGGAAATCTTGCGGCGTATGACGCGTTGCTACGCGGGGATGCGTTCCATGCACAACGCGATGGCGACGGCTCAAGGCAGGCCGTCGCTGCATATTCGCGCGCGGCGGCGCTGGATCCCGACTACGCGCAAGCCCATGCACGGTTGGCATTGGCGCGCATCCAGCTGGCAACCCGATTCCCGTCCGATGCCGGCAATGTCCGCGAGGAAGGTGAAAAAGCACGCCGCGATGCGGCCATGGCCTTGCGCCTGGCGCCAGACAGTGCCGCATCGCACGCCGCCAATGCCGCGTGGATGGCGGGGGTTGCGCTGGACCAGGCTGGCGCCATGCACGAGACAAAACGGGCGCTGGAATTGAGCCCGCAGGATCCGAACTTGCTGCACTCGCTGGCGATCCAGCAGACTGCGTTTGGCCAACTGGAGGCAGCCGCCGGCAACCTGCGCCGCGTGCTGGCACTGAATCCCTTGTCGTCGGCAGCGCACTACAACCTGGGCGGCGTGTACCTGGGCAAGAACGATTTTTCCGAGGCCGAATTTGCGCTTGGGCAGGCGCTGGCATTGCGCCCGGACAGTGCAGTCGTGCGTGCTTTCCAGGCGATCGCCGTGTTCCAGCAGAACCGCGCGGACGAGGCGATCAAACTGGCGGAATCCGAGCCGGACCCGCTGTGGCGTACTTATGCACTGGCGATGGCCTATTGGGCCAAGGGTGACCGCGCGCGTTCCGATGCCGCCTTGCAATCGCTGATCCGCAACAACGCCAACAGCGCCGCCACCCAGATCGCGGGCATCTATGCGCAGCGCGACGACGAAACCTCGATGTTCCAGTGGTTGGACGTGGCGCGGACCAATGGTGATCCCGGCATCGTCGAGATTCGCTACATGCCGTTCGTGTCGCGCTACGCAAACGATCCGCGTTTCGTTGCATTGGCACGCGAGCTTGATCTCATGCCAGGGGAAGAAGCGCGTCCTGCCCGAACACCTGCACCGAACTCGCCGTAATCGGGAACACGTGTTCAAAGTGCGCCAAAGGCGCGCGACGGGTCAGGACCCATTGCTCAAGAGCCCTCATTGGGCCAGATAAGGATCCGGCAGGCCCATGCCGGCCAGGATCTCGCGCTCCAACTGTTCCATGCATTCGGCTTCGCGAGTGTCCTCGTGGTCCCAGCCCAGCAGATGCAGTGCGCCATGCACGGTCAGGTGTGCGTAGTGCGCAGCAAGTGGCTTCTTCTGTTCCTTGGCCTCGCGCGCGATCACCGGCGCGCACAGGACCAGGTCGCCCAGTAGCGGCATCCGCACACCCTCGGGCATTGTTACTCCGTCGGCAATGTCGGCCGGGAAGCTGAGCACATTGGTTGCGTAATCCTTGCCACGGTAATGGCGGTTGAGTGCACGGCCTTCCTTGTTGCCGACCAGTCGCACCGCCAAGTCAGCTTCGCGGATGCGTCCGTCCAGCGCAGCGGCCACCCATCTGCGGAAACTCACCGCCGCCGGCAAGCCCAGGCGCGGCAGCCCATAGCTGACACCGACATCAAGCTGGACTGGGCCCTTGGTCATCCGCGCAGTTTACGCCGAGTTCGTGGGTTTATCAGGTGCATCGCGGGCGTCGCGCGCCTCGTAGGCGTTGACGATGCGGGCTACCAACGGGTGGCGAACCACGTCGCGGGATTCGAAATACGTAAAGTGCACGCCGTCCACCCCGCGAAGTACTTCAACAGCATCCTTGAGGCCAGACTTCTGGTGCTTGGGAAGGTCAACCTGGGTCATGTCACCAGTGACCACTGCCGTACTGCCGAACCCGAGCCGGGTCAGGAACATCTTCATCTGTTCGATGCTGGTGTTCTGCGCTTCGTCAAGGATCACGAACGCATCATTGAGCGTTCTGCCGCGCATGTAGGCGAGCGGCGCGATTTCGATGACGTTCTTTTCCAGTAATCGCGCGACCTTGTCCACGCCGAGCATTTCATAGAGTGCGTCGTATAGCGGTCGCAGGTACGGATCGACTTTCTGGCTCAGATCGCCGGGCAGGAAGCCGAGCTTCTCGCCGGCTTCCACCGCCGGGCGTACAAGGATCAGCCGTTGCACCCGTGCCTGGTTGAGTGCATCCACCGCCATCGCAACGGCCAGGAATGTCTTGCCCGTACCGGCCGGGCCCACGCCAAAATTGATGTCGTGGGTGGCAATCGCATGCATGTATTTCTGCTGGTTGTCGCCGCGCCCACGCACGGTTCCGCGCTTGACCCGCACCGCGATCTCTTGAGGCACGTAATCCTGTGCAGGCGACGCCTCCAAATCATCGACTTGTACACCCATGCGAAGGTGAATCGCATGCTCGTCTAGTGTTTCGTCTGCGGCATCGTCATACAGCTGATGCAGCACGCGTTCGGCACGCTTGACCGTGTCGCCATCGCGACCATTGACGCGGAACACATTGCCGCGGTTTGCGATCTCCACGCCCAGGCGCAGCTCGATCATCCGCAGGTGGGCATCGAATGGGCCTGACATATTCGCCAGGCGTTCGATGTCGTCGGGTTCCAGGGTGAAGTCGCGTTGTATTTGCATGAAGTCGAGATTATCGGCGGTTACGTGACAAGACCATCAACGCAGCGTGCGTAGCAGGTCGGGGCTTGCGACCCGGATGCCGAACGCTGCAGTCGCAGCCCCGCCCAGGATGTCCCAGCTGGAGTGCTGCCCGGTGGTGACCACGCTTGGCAACAAAATAGCGATTGCGATCCAAACCCATCGCCGTGCTTGCGGGTATTGGGCGCAAAAGCCCGTCGCGATGACCAGCGGGATGGTGACGTGGCCGGAAGGGAAGCAATTGCCCGTGCCATCCAGCGCATACAACAAACGCCACGCCGCCGCAGTGGCGGGATCCAGCGTGTCGGCAATCGCGTGTCGCACGATTTTGGTGGGCCACGCCAACCAGATCGCAAGGTTGGTCAACAGCGCGAGGGCGTATGCCCGCAGGGTGGCGTGCAGGAGGCTCGCTTCGCGAATCTGCAAGGCCAGAACAGGCGCCAGCGCCAGCAACAGCCAGTAGGGCCAGATCGTCCAGGCATGCCAGCCTAAAGCCAAGTCGACCGTGTTGTGCGGCATCACGATTGGTTCGCGCAGCGGATTGGCATTGCTAAGAACGTAAAGGGCGCTATTCACCAGCGCGAGTGCCGCGATCAGGAACGCCCGGTTGCGCAATGGCACGTCCTTGTTCGCGCTGCGCGTCGGGTGTGGGTTTGGATGGAGCATGGCGCCAGCATGCGGCACTCGCAGGCTGCTGAAAAGCGCGCGCCCGCGCGCCGCGATGCATACTCGCAGCGGCAATTTCCTGCGGTGTCCTTATGGTCGAACCAAGCAAGCTTGCCTACGGTTTCAACGGTAGTGCAGCGGGGCCTGCGTTGGCGTCCTCCATCCACGAACTTGGTTGGCGGGTGCGCATCGCGGGAACCGGGCATTACCTGCCGCGTCGCCGCGTAGCCAGTGCGGAGATCGAAGCGCGGGCGAAGCTGCCTGAAGGCTGGGCGCTGGCCCGCAGTGGTGTCGCCTTTCGCCATTGGGTGGAGGCGGATGAGCGCGCCAGCGTCATGGGCGCTGCTGCGGCGCGCGAAGCATGCGTGCAGGCGGGTTTTGAGCCTGGCGATATGGGCCTGATCCTGAATGCCTCCGGCTCGGTGGAACGTTCGATCCCGGACGGCGGACCGATGTTGCAGCGGGAACTGGGCCTGGGCAACACCGGGATTCCCAGCTTTTCCGTGCATGCGACATGCCTGAGCTTCCTGGCCGCGCTGGAACTGGCAGCGGAACGCATCCATCACGGACGGATCGAGCGGGCGTTGGTGGTGAGCAGCGAAATCACCTCGGTCGCGCTTGATTTCGACAACCCGGAGGTCTGCACCCTGTTCGGCGACGGTGCCGCCGCGGCCGTACTGGAACGCGCGCCAGAAGGAAGCGCCAGTGCAATCCATCGTGTCGCTTGGGTGACCATGGGCGAGGATGTCGAGCTCGCGACGATACGCGGGGGAGGCACCTACCGACATCCGCATTCGCCGCTGACGGAGCATGGTGACGCTCTGTTCCAGATGCAGGGGCCCCTGACGCTCAAGCGAGCCATCCGGTTGATGCCGCTGCTGATGCGCAGGCTGGGAATGGACGATGCGATCCGCAGCGAGGTGCGTTGGATCGCCTGCCACCAGGCGAGTCGCGCGGCACTGGAGTTCGTGCCCCGTCTGGGCTTCCGCAACGCCACCTTGGTCACCACGCTGGAGCACACCGGCAACTGCATCGCAGCATCGATACCGCTCACCCTGGACCAAGGCGTACGCAGCGGGCAGGTCCGGCGCGGTGACCTCGGGCTGCTAATCGGTACCGGCGCCGGATTGTCGGCGGCAGCCGTGCTGATGACCTACTGAGATGGCGCGAGAGGAGCGCGCGGGGCGGGTTGTGGTCACGGGCGCCACGGGTTTTCTAGGCGGCGCGCTGGTGCGGCGCCTGCATGCCCTCGACCCGGCGCGTTTGCTGTGCGCGATTGGCCGTGACCTGGGGCGGGGTGATGCGCTGCGGCGTGAAGGAATCTCATTCAGCGCCCTCGATCTGTCGGATGCTCGCGGGACCGATGCCGCCTTGGCCGATGCCGAGGTAGTGGTGCATGCCGCAGCGCTCTCCAGTCCTTGGGGGCCGCGGGCCGCGTTCCATGCGGCGAACGTGGTCGCGAGCGAACACGTCGCGCACGCCTGCGTGCGCGCGGGGGCGCGACGGCTTGTGCATATTTCCACGCCCGGCATCTACCACGACGGCAAGCCGCACCTGGGCATCCGCGAAGACGACCCCTTGCCAGCGCGCGCGGTCAATCATTACGCCGCGACCAAGCGCGAAGCCGAACATCGCGTGCTGACGATCTGCGGCGAAGGCGACGTACCGGCCATCGTGCTGCGCCCGCGGGCGATTTTCGGACCTGGCGACACGGCACTCCTGCCTCGCATCGCCGAGGCCCTGCGCCGCGGACGTTTGCCCCGCATCGGTGATGGCAGTTGCCTTGTCGACATGAGCTACATCGACAATGTCGTCAATGCGGTCCTCCTGGCGATGGCGGCTCCGCCCACAATTAGAGGGCGCGCCTACAACATCAGCAACGGCGAACCCGTGCGCATCTGGGAGGTCATCGACCGCTTGGCCGATGCACTGTCGGTCACGCGCCCGCAGGCCCGCATCAGCCGAGCAAACGCACTGCGCGTCGCCACGGCGCTTGAAGTCGGTCATCGCCTGTTCGCGCCGCGTCGCGAGCCTGCCCTGATGCGTTACGGCGTGGACCTGCTGAGCGTGGATATGACGTTGGACATCAGACGCGCGAGTACCGAGCTCGGGTATCGCCCGCGCGTCGGCATGGCGGAAGCACTGGCGCGCACGTTCGCAGGATTGCAGCACGATGCGAACTGACAGCACGACACTCCATCCGCAGGCGCGAGGGGTTCGCCTCCGGCTTGCGGTATCCGGGCATAGCCACGCCGATCCCCGGCACTTGCGCCTTCCTCGCACGCGGGGCCAACCGATGAGTTTTCCAGCGGGCTGGGCGGTGATCGAGCACCCGCAACACGGCATCGTCCTGTTCGACTGCGGCTACGGGGCGGCGGCGCGCACGGCCATGCGGCGGGGGGTGCGACGCGTGTACCGTCACGTGATTGGCGCCTGCTGCCCGTCGGGCGCGGATCCCGGCCAAGTGCTGGCGGCTGCAGGGTTGGAACCCGGAGACGTGCGCCATGTCGTGCTCAGTCATTTCCATCCTGACCATGTCGGGGGGCTGCGCGAATTTCCTTCGGCTGCGTGCTTCGCCCATGCCGATGCCTGGCGACAAGTTCGTGACGGCTGTCGCCTCAACCACCTGCATGCACAGATCTGGCGGGAATTGCTGCCCGAGGATCTCGGTAGCCGAATGCACCTGCTTGAACCTGGCTGCGGAGTGGCGCTGCACGGTGCCTTGGCCGTGTTTGGCCGCGGTTGGGACCTCTTTGGCGATGGCAGTCTGATCGCGTTTCCGTTGCCGGGCCACGCGGAGGGGCAGGTGGGTTTGGCGCTGGAGGTAGAAGGAGAGTTGGTGCTGCTGGTGGCTGACGCCTTTTGGCGGCGCGAGCAACTGGATCAGGCGTGCGCGCCGCACTGGTGGGTGCGCCTGTTGGCGATCCGCGATGCCAAAGCCTACGGGGACACGTTGCGCAAGCTGAGTTGGTTTCGCCAGGAAAGACCAGATGCCTGGATCATTCCCTCGCATTGCGCGGCCACGATGGCGGACTGGCATTTTGCGCATCCGGCGGGGCTGCTCGGGGAGATCACGCCTGCATGAAACAGCGCGCCTACCGTCGTATCAACGCAACGGAGGCAGCCCTGCTTCGCGTCGCATTTTTGCCACGTCCAATCGCCTGAGCACCCGCGGCAGATTGATCCAGATTGGGTGATAACCGTAGCCGCCACGGATCATCTCGCGCTCGGCATCGGCCTCGCTCCAGCCCTGCACGACCATGCGATAGGCGGCGACCATCAGACCGGTCCTGTCGGCGCCGTGGGTGCAGTGGATCAGGACCGGTCGCTGCGCCGGATCGGTCGCAATGCGCAGAACTTCCAGCACCTGCGCTTCGTCGACATCCCACGTATCGATACCGACGTGTCGGGTCGCGATGCCGCCACCCGCGAACCACGGCGGGTCGCTGCGCGGACGCAGATTGACCACGGTTCGGATGCCGAGTGCATGCAATGTGGAGGACTCGGGATGACGGGACGTTGCGCACGTCAAGCAGCTGTCAGCACGCGCCCGCGCAGCGAATTGCTCATTGTCTCGGTGATCAGCACATCGATGAACTGGCCCACCAGGCGCGGGTGTCCGGCGAAATTTACTGGCCGCATGTTCTCGGTCTTTCCGGTCAGCTCGTTCGGGTCTTTCTTCGAGGGGCCTTCGACCAGAACAGACTGCACGCTGCCGACCATCGCTTGCGAAATGCCGGCGGCATGCGCACTGATGTGCGCCTGCAGCCGCATCAGTCGAGCGTGCTTGTCGGTGTCGCTGAGGGTGTCTTCCAGGTCGGCGGCGGGCGTGCCCGGGCGACGCGAATAGATGAAGGAAAAGCTCTGGTCGAAGCCGACGTCCTCGATCAACTTCATGGTCTTGTCGAAGTCTGCGTCGGTCTCGCCGGGAAAGCCGACAATGAAATCCGATGAGATGGAGATGTCAGGCCGCACCGCACGCAGCTTGCGCAGTTTCTGCTTGAATTCCAGTGCGGTGTAGCCGCGCTTCATCGCCGCCAGTACGCGGTCGCTGCCGGACTGCACGGGCAGGTGCAGATAATTCGCCAGCTTCGGCACGTCGCGGTAGGCATCGACCAGCGAATCGCTGAACTCCAGCGGATGCGAGGTGGTGAAGCGGATCCGGCCGATGCCGTCGATTTCGGCGATGGTCCGTATCAACAGGCCCAGATCCGCAACCTCGCCTTCGCCATACGGCCCGCGATAGGCATTGACGTTCTGGCCGAGCAGGTTGACCTCGCGCACGCCCTGCGCGGCAAGTTGGGCCACTTCGACCAGCACGTCCTCGAACGGACGGCTGATCTCTTCGCCGCGGGTGTAGGGCACCACGCAAAAACTGCAGTACTTGCTGCAGCCTTCCATGATCGAGACAAAGGCGCTGGGTCCATCTGCGCGCGGTTCGGGCAGGCGGTCGAACTTCTCGATCTCGGGAAAGCTGATGTCGACCTGCGGTTGGCCACTGGCACGGCGCGCGCGGATCAGCTCCGGCAGCCGGTGCAGGGTCTGCGGGCCGAACACCAGGTCCACATAGGGCGCGCGCTTGACGATGGCTGCGCCTTCCTGGCTGGCCACGCAGCCGCCCACGCCGATCAACACCTTCTCGCCGTTTTGCTTCAGCGACTTCCAGCGACCGATGCGGCTGAATACCTTATCTTGGGCTTTTTCGCGAATTGAGCAGGTATTTACCAGGATAACGTCGGCTTCTTCGGCGGTCGTGGTCAGTTCCATGCCGTCTGACGCGGCCAGCACATCGGCCATCCGGGCCGAGTCGTACTCATTCATCTGGCAGCCGTGGGTCTCGATGAATAATTTTTTGGGGCGATGCGACGCCGCTGGTAAGGTTGTAGTTGCCGCAAGCGCGGCATCCAGTGTTTCGATGGTCATGTGGGTCTCCGGGGCGCGGTGGTGAATCCGGGCCGGGCCAAGTCAGGTTGCGTCACATCAGGTCTAGTGCTGAGTGCGCGCGAGCTTATCAGACGACCGGGTTGCGTTCGTTGTGGCACCGAACGCTGATCGAACTTCGGTTGATGGTGAGCAGGTACCACGAAAATCAAGCACTTGTAATGATCGTGTGATGGCGCGAGACTGCCCGCATGAAGGGATTCGCCACATTCCTGTTGCTGGGCTGCGCGCTGATGGCGTTGCCAGCGTCGGAAGCTTTCGCCGGTAGTGTTTACCGCTGTGATACCGGTGACGGCAGCATGACTTACTCCAACAAGCGGGTGAGTGGTGCCAGCTGCAAATTGGTCGGCAGCTACAAGGCCCAGCGAAGCAAGCCGCCTGCGCGAGTTGCGAAAGCGTTTGCGCCCAAGAGCGAACCGCGCGGGGGCGGAGTGCCGCCTGCGACGATCTTCGGGTCAGATTCTTCCGCAGATGTCGCGGCAAGGCCGTCAACTGCCGTCGCGGCAAGCCCGGCGCCCACAGCGCCCAAGGCCCCTCCTGCGGCGTCCACCAGTCCACGCCTGATTCGTGGCCAGGTGTATTCCTATGTCAAGGACGGCATCCGCACGTACAGCAGCGCACGACCCAAAGGTGCGGCAGGTGTCAGCGGGCTGCGCACGATTGCCTATAGCTATATGGAAACCTGCTACGCCTGCGGTGCCAAGCCGGGCGTGAGTTTTGCCACGGTGCGCCTCAACACCGCGGCCTACCAAGCGGAGATTGCTGCTGCGGCGCGCCTGCATGGCGTCGATGAAGCGATCGTCCGCGCGATCATCCATGCCGAATCCGCCTTCAATCCCAATGCGCTGTCGCGGGTGGGTGCGCAGGGCTTGATGCAGTTGATGCCCGCTACCGCGCGCCGCTTCGGGGTCAGCGATTCGTTCGATGCAACCCAGAACATTGGCGGCGGCGTGAAGTACCTGGCATGGTTGCTCAAACGCTTCAACGGCAATCTGACTCTGGCTGCTGCCGGCTACAACGCAGGCGAGGGTGCGGTTGCCAAGTACAAGGGTGTTCCCCCGTACAGCGAGACCCAGCGCTACGTGCAGCGGGTCGGGATGCTGGCTGAGCGCTATCGCGGGACCGTTGCCGCGCGTTGAACCGGGGATTTCGCGCTTGGGCGGATTGTCGGTTCGTTAAGGCTTCCGTTACACTTGACCGTCTTTGCGGCATGTCCCCGTGCGTGAGTGCGGTTCGGCAGTCCGTTGCTTGGGTTTGATTTTATTTTCGGAGTGCGGGATGGCCAACGAAGAGGTCAACACCGGCCGGCGCAGGTTCCTGACCGGCACCACGGTAGTGGTGGGTGCGGTGGGAGCCGGGTTCGCTGCGGTGCCTTTCATCAAGTCGTGGAGTCCCAGTGCGCGGGCCCGTTTCGCCGGTGCGCCGGTGACTGTGGACATCAGTGCGTTGCCGGAAGGCGCGCAGTTGGTGCTCAACTGGCGCGGCCAGCCGATTTTCATCGCGCGGCGTACGCCGGCGATGCTGCAGACAATGAAGTCGCTCGAAGGGATGCTGGCCGATCCTGCGTCCGCCAATGCCGAGCAGCAACCTGCTTACGCGCAGAACCCGACCCGTTCGATCAGGGAGGACGTCTCTGTGCTGGTGGGGGTATGCACGCATCTGGGTTGCGCGCCGGAATTCCTGCCTGAGGTGAAGCCTCAGCCGTTCGATACTGATTGGAAGGGTGGGTATTTTTGCCCGTGCCACAAATCGCGCTACGACTTGGCAGGTCGGGTCTATAAAGGGCAACCGGCGCCGTCCAACCTTCCGGTTCCACCGTACTACTTCGAGAACGACAACACCGTGGTTATCGGTGTTGATCCGAAAGGAGCCGTTTAAGCCATGGCGAACATGATTACCCGTACTGCAACCGGCGTCGCCACCACCGTGGCTGATTGGGTCAATGAGCGCGCACCGGGGCTCACGCCTTTTTACCGCAAGCACATGACCGAGTACTTCGCGCCGAAGAACTTCAACATCTGGTACATCTTTGGCGTGCTGTCCATCGTGGTTCTGGTCAACCAGATCCTCACGGGCATCTTCCTGACCATGCACTTCAAGCCGAGCGCGGCAGAAGCTTTCGCATCGGTCGAATACATCATGCGCGACGTGGAGTGGGGCTGGCTGATCCGCTACATGCACAGTACCGGCGCTTCGCTGTTCTTTGTTGTCATCTACCTGCACATGTTCCGCGGCCTGATGTACGGCAGCTACCAGAAGCCGCGCGAACTGGTTTGGGTGCTGGGCATGGTGATCTACCTTGTGCTCATGGCGGAGGCCTTCCTGGGCTATGTGCTGCCGTGGGGCCAGATGTCCTACTGGGGCGCCAAGGTGATCATCTCGCTGTTCGGCGCGATCCCGGTGATCGGTACTGCGTTGACCGAATGGATCATGGGCGACTTCAATCCCGGCGACGCCACCCTCAGCCGGTTCTTCGCGTTGCACGTGATCGCGCTGCCGCTGGTGCTGTTATTGCTCGTGGTGTTGCACCTGGGCGCGCTGCACGAAGTCGGGTCCAACAACCCGGACGGCGTGGAAATCAAGAAGGGGCCGAAGGGCAACCGCTGGTCGCCGAATGCACCGGCCGACGGCATCCCGTTCCACCCGTACCACACGGTCAAGGACCTGTTCTACGTTGGCTGTTTCCTGATCCTGGCCGCGTTCATCATTTTCTTCGCGCCGGCCTTCGGCGGGTGGTTCCTGGAGCACGACAACTTCACCGAGGCCAATGCGCTGGTGACCCCGGAGCACATCAAGCCGGTGTGGTACTACACCCCGTACTACGCGATGCTGCGGGTGGTGCCTTCATTCTTCGGCATCAAGCTGTGGGGCGTGCTGGTGATGTTCGGCGCCGTGGCGGTGCTGTTCCTGGTGCCGTGGCTGGACAAGTCGCCCGTGCGCTCGTACCGCTATCGCGGCCTGCTGAGCAAGGTGATGCTTGCTTTGTTTGTGGTGAGCTTCTTGTGGCTGGGCAAGATCGGTGCCGGCCCGGGCACGGATCCCGCTGAGACCATCATCGGGCGAGTCCTGACCTTCCTGTATTTCGCCTTCTTCATCACCATGCCGGTGTGGACCAAGCTCGACAGGACCAAGCCGGTGCCGGAACGGGTGACGATGCATGACTAAGAATTTCGCTTCCCGTGCTGCAGTTTTCGCAGCAGGTCTGTTGCTTTCCATGTCAGCGTTTGCAAGCGGTGGTGGCAGCCTGCAGCAGTCCGGCACTGACCTCGACGACAGGGCCTCGCTGCAGCGAGGTGCGCAGCTGTACATGAACTACTGCGCCGGCTGTCATTCGCTGCAATACGTGCGTTATGCCCGTATCGGCGAGGACCTCGGCCTGACCGAGGAGCAGGTGCAGGCCAACCTCAACCTTGGTGGCGGCAAGATTGGCGACCACGTGATCTCGCCAATGACCGAGGCCATGGGCCTGGCCGCGTTCGGCAAGGCTCCGCCAGACCTGAGCGTGATTTCGCGTGTGCGCGGCAGTGACTGGATTTACACCTACCTCAAGTCGTTCTACCTGGACGAGAGTCGCCCGGTGGGCTGGAACAACACGCTATTCGCGAATGCGTCGATGCCGAACCCGCTGTGGGAACTGCAAGGTCTGCAGCAGCCGGTGCATGGCGCGAAGACTGCGGTCGGTGAAGCACCGATCGAGGGCTTCACCATGTCGCAACAGGGCAGCCAGAATGCTGTCCAGTTCGACCAGACCGTGCGTGACATCACCGCGTTCCTTGAATACGCAGGCGAGCCTGCGGCGCTCAAGCGCCAGAGTCTTGGCGTGTGGGTACTTTTGTTCCTGGCGTTGTTCACTTTCATCGCTTGGTTGTTGAAGACGGAATACTGGCGAGACGTTCACTGACGCAGCGATGTTTCACGCAGCAACGGGAACGACGCTTGGCGGCCGCTTGCATTGTGCGAGCGGCGCAAGTGCGGCTGGCGGGGGCTGGCTGCAGGAGTTGTCCTGATGATGGCTGTGAGTCCACGCATGCGTAACGCCCTGACCCTGTTTTCCTCGGTTGATGATGTCCTGTGTCACCGCGTCCGTCTGGTGCTGGCCGCCAAGGGCGTCACTTACGACATGATCGCGGTGGATCCGCAGAACCCGCCGGAAGACCTGATTGACCTCAATCCGTACCACTCGGTGCCGACCTTGGTCGAGCGCGACTTGGTGCTGTATGCAGCGTCGGTGGTCAGTGAATACCTTGATGAACGCTATCCGCATCCCCCGCTGATGCCGGTCGATCCGCTCTCTCGCGCGCGCCTGCGGCTGGCCATGCTGCGTATTGAACACGATTGGGTGCCGCAAGTGCAGGCAATCCAGCTTGGCAACAAGCAACAGGTTGATGCCGGGCGCAAGCGCCTCAAGGAATTGCTGACTGCGTCGGTGCCGCTGTTCAAGGCGTACAAGTTTTTCCTGAATCCGGAAATGAGCTTGGCCGACTGCGCGATGGCGCCGATCATCTGGCGGCTCAAGGCGCTGGATGTGCCCTTGCCCAAGGATGGCAAGGTGATTGAGGATTACGGCAACCGCATCTTCCGCAACCCCGGCTTCATGCGCAGCCTGACCGAGCAGGAAAAGACCCTGCACGCCGCACCATTGTGATGGCGGCCTGAGGTGGGCGATGACAGTCCGCAAATGAGCAGCCAGCGCCCGTACCTGCTGCGGGCGTTGTACGAATGGATTGCCGACAACGGCATGACGCCGCATGTCCTGGTCAACGCCGCGATGCCCGGCGTGCGGGTGCCGCTGCATGCCGTGAAGGAAGGCCGCATCGTGCTGAATATTGCCGAGCGCGCGGTCGCCAAACTCGAACTTGGCAATGACCTGCTGCGCTTCACGGCGCGCTTCGCTGGCGTGAGCCAGGTTGTCAGTGTGCCGCTGGAAGCCGTCATCGCGATTTACGCCCGCGAGACAGGGCATGGCATGGCACTTCCCGAGGAATTGCGCGCAGCGCCGTCGGCCTTGGTTCCTTCAATTGCAACGGGGCCAGTGGCGGTTGGTTCTGATCCTGCAGTTGCGTTGCAGGCAGAAGACGGCGTCGACGAAAATAGCGCTGACCAGAGTGATCCTGATCGTCCAAGCGAGCCACCCAAGCGCGGTAGTCACTTGAGAATCGTCAAGTAGGTGAAGCACCTCCAGCGTGCAACTGCGCTGGTGGCCCGACTTCTTTGGCAACGTGAAATGTCGCGTCTACAGGGTTGGAAAAACCCGAACGATCTCCTGCGCAGCGCGGCTGGGTCCACTGAAGCCGACCAGTTTCTGGCCCAGCAGCACCACCCGACCAATGCG
>Ga0136639_10000263_pt1 | contig 16544 bp, 15 predicted proteins | sample AntDrymUQ8592106_2_FD_113739 | JGI IMG/M metagenome (GOLD analysis project Ga0136639, IMG submission 113739) | Polar desert sand microbial communities from Dry Valleys, Antarctica - metaG UQ859 (21.06) | ecosystem: Environmental > Terrestrial > Soil > Desert | place: Antarctica: Dry Valley...
GACCACCACGGTGTGCCTGGGTGTGCCAGCCGGCGAATACACGATGCGGTCGCTGTCCGGCAGCGTCTTCAGCACATCGTTGCGGAGCCTGGCCATCGCGCCTTCGGCCATGTCCTTGCGCTTGGCGACATCCAGCAGGCCGCCCTGGAACAGATATTTGCCGTCATCGCTGACATACACCACCTGACCGCCGGCGACGACTTCACGGAACCCCGGCATCGGTGCAGGCCCAATGCGGTCGATGCCGATTTTGGGGCTCAACTGCTTGAGCACGTCGCGCACCCGGGCATCCGGGGTACCGTCGATAATCTTGGCTTCCGCCACCGTCGTGATGGGCGACGCTGCCGCAACCTTCGTGCTGGTAGCGGTGTTCGCCGGGGGTGCCGACTGGGCACAGGCACTCAGGCTGAAGACACTGAGTAAAGTCACAAGGGCGAAACGTTTCATCTGGGAAATCCTGGGCTGGGCGCATGTTCGACCTTGATTGGCCCACGCGGTTCCCTTGATTGTCGCATGCAGGGATGCATGGCCGGAGTGCCGACAGTCCAGCAAGAGGAGGCCTCTCAAGCGCGTGGATGGTGCCGGGCGTGCACGCTGCGCAGGTGTTCACGTGCCACAAGGGTGTAGATCTGGGTGGTGGACAGCGAACTGTGCCCCAGCAGCATCTGCAGGGCGCGCAAGTCGGCGCCATGGTTGAGCAAGTGGGTGGCAAAACTGTGGCGCAGGCCATGCGGGCTGATCCGGGCCGGATCTATCCCGGCCACCTGCGCGCTGCGCTTGACCAGCCGCCAGAACGATTGGCGAGTCAGTGTTTGGCCCTTGCCATCGATGAACAGCACCACGGCATCGCGCGTGCGGGTCAGCAATGCCGGCCGGGATTCAGCCAGGTAGCGCTGCAGCCAGTGCTGGGATTCCTCACCCAGTGGCACCAGGCGCTCCTTGCCACCCTTGCCGCGCACGCGAAGCACGCCCTGGCGCAGGTTCAATGCGGTCGCGGGAAGCTCCACCAATTCGCTTACCCGCAGCCCGCAGGCGTACATCAGCTCAAGCATCGCGCGGTCGCGCAGGCCTTCAACGGTGGCGATGTCGGGCGCTGACAGCAAGGCTTCAATCTGGGCCTCGGACAGCGCCTTCGGCAAGGGGCGCGGCAAGCTTGGCGGCTGCAGCAACGCGGTCGGATCATCCTGGCGATCACCACGGCGCACGCAATGCGCATGGAATGCGCGCAGCGAGGACAGCAACCGCGCATTACTGCGCGCGGTGTAGCCGGCAGTGGTGCGCATCGCGAGGTAAGCGAACAAGGTTTGCCGATCAAGATCGGCAAGGCCAGGCGGCGCAGGTCGTGCCGAAGCACGCTGACCCGCCCATCGTGCAAGCCCTTGTAGGTCGCTGCGATACGCCGCCAGCGAAGCCACAGCCAAGCCGCGCTCGGCCCAGATTGCATCAATGAAGCGCTCGATAGCCAGCGCATCCGCATCCGCCAGTGGTGGCAGGGATTGGGCGAAGTGGCGGCGGTCGGCAGCGGTTGGCATGTGGCCAGACTAGCCGCCGGAATACGCGGTTGTCGCCTGTATCCTGTGCCGATGCCTACGCCGAAGCACCCTGCCACGCTTGTCGGATGGCGCCTGCTGGCGCTGACCTACGATTTCCTGCCAGTACTCGCGCTGTGGTTCGTGGCGGCCGGCGTGTTCACCTTGCTGCATGGCGATGCCGTGCGAGGTGGCTGGCTGGGCGGAGTCGAATTCGTGACGTTGTGGGCTGTGGCCGGCCTGTACGCAACCGCCAGCTGGCGGCGCGGCGGACAGACTATCGGCATGCGCCCGTGGCGGATGCGGGTGGTGACTGCAGACGATGGCGGAAGTCCGCCATGGCGCGCGCTATGGCTGCGTTACGCGGTCGGCAGCGTCTCGTTGCTGTTGGCGGGTACCGGCTTTTGGTGGGCGTGGATCGACCGCGACCGGTTAACCTGGCATGACCGCTTCAGCGGCACGCGAATTCTGCGGGATCAAGTCACCTAGCCAGACTTGCGCGTGAACAAAAACCCCGACACGCCCAGCATGATCAGGGGTGGCAACGCATATGCAATTCGATAATCGAAACGATAGATGCCGGCCAGTTTCGAGGACATCTGCTGCAGCATGTAGAACCCTAGCGCAAAGACGATGCCCAGGAATAAGCGCTTGCCGTAGCCGCCGCTGCGCAGGCTGCCAAACGCAAACGGAATCGCCGCCAGGCACAGCGCCAGCACGTTGAACGGATAAAACCAGCGACCCCAATAGATTTCCTCGAAATCACCGGCATCCAGCCGATTGCGCTTGCGATATTCAATACTGTCGCGCAGCTCCACGCTGCCCATGTTGCGTGGCTTGGTCACGCTGGCCGCCAGCGCCGCTTCATCCAGTTTCGACTGCCAGCGCTCTTCGGCAACATTGACCCGTGCGACCGATTTCGGCCCGAATGTGGTGCGCTCAACATTGCGCAGCAACCAGCCGCCGGGCCGGTGCTCGGCCACCTCGACATTGGCGATCGACTGCAGGCGGCCATCGTCCTCGAACTGGAACAGGCGCACGCCGCGCAGTTCCAGCCACGTGTCGCCGCCGCTGCGTTTTTGCTCGCCGGTACGGGCGTTCAGGAACATCTCGCCTTCGCGCGCCCACAGGCCGCTGTACTGGGCCACCACCATGTCGGAATTGCGCAAGCTCTTGATCGACTGGGCACGTTCTTCACCCCAAGGTGCCAGGGTTTCGCCGTTGGCCACCATGAGCAGGGTCAGCAGGGTCAGCGAGAACGCCACCGACGCACTCATGCGGCGACGTGAAAGGCCGATTGCGCGCAGGGCGGTCAGCTCCGAAGTACCAGCCAACTGGCCAAGCCCAAGCAGCGCGCCGATCACCGCCGCAGTCGGGAACAGGTTGTAGGCGCGCCAAGGCACCGACAAGCCGGTCGCGGCGATGGCGTGATTGACTGTATAGCTGCCTTTGCCAACGCTGTCGGTGAACTCACCTGCGAAAGCGAGCACGACGTCCAGGCCCAGCAGCACGCCCCACGTCCCCATCACACTGAGGATGACGGTGCGCGCGATGAAATGATCATGCAGCTTGGGGCGCAAGTTCATCGGCGCCACCACGACTTGGCAACGCGACCATCACGCAAGTACAACCAGGCGCCGAATGCCAACATTGGCAGAAGCAGCCACCACAGCCCGGCGGCGGGCGGCAAACTGCCATCGGCCAACCACTGCGTGCCCAGCACCATCATGAAAATCCCAACCAGATAGGCCAGGAACGCCATCAACATCGAGCCATAGCGCGCCTGTCGCGGCGAACTTCGTGACAACGGTACCGCAATCAGCACGAAGGCAAGCGCAAGGATTGGCGGCGCGATCCGCCAATGGAGTTGCGCATTGGCAGCAGGCGAAGGATCGCCCAGCAGTTCGCCGAAGGGCTTGAATGCTGGATCATCGCTGGTGCGCTTGTCGTCTGGACCCGGCAACTGCATTTCATTGCGTGCATAGCGCATCAGGCGGTAGTCCAGGCTTTTCCCAGCCAGCGGTCCTTCTACACGGAAACCGTCCATCAACGCCAGCACGCGCGCGCCTTCGTCGCGATACAACTCGCCGCTGCGCGCGGTGGCCACGTCCATCCGCTCACCGCGTTCGCGATACACGAACACGCGGCCCAGCTTGGTCCCGTCGCTCGACATGGTGCCCGCGTAGGCCACTCCGCCATTACCCATCAGGGTGAAGCGGCCCGGTTCCAGGCCCGCCACCAGCAGGTTCTTGTTAGCTTCCACAACCATGACCTGGGCCTTTCCATCAGCCCAGGGGCCCAACCAAACAGAACTCACCGCAATCAACGCGATCGACGGCAAAGCGACCATCAGTACCGGGCGCAGCAAGCGGCGCGAACCCACGCCTGCCGCAGCCAGCGCGTACATTTCCGACTCACGGTAGAGCCGGCCCAACGCCAACATGTAGCCCAGCAGCAGGGCAAGTGGGAGGATCAAAGGCAGATAGCGGACCAGCCGCAACCCCAACTGTGACATCAGGAGCACAGGCGGCACTTTGCCGCTTGCCATTTCACCCAACAAATCGGCGAATACGCCACTCAGGCTGACAATGGACAGCACGACCATCGCCGCCAGCACGGAACGGGCGATCTCACTGCTCAGATAACGGTCCAACTTCGGCATCAGGTCCTGCTTGAAAGGGAACTTGCTTTAGACTTCGGGGTTCATTCTGCAACTGTGCGATTGCTGCTGGCCGCGTGTGCACGCGGCTGCGCATTGTAAGCACTGCCGCATGCGATGCCGGTGAGGCAGCCGCCGGATCAGACGCGATGCGCCACGCAAATGACTCCCCCCTTCATCTTTGGAACTTTGGTCGATGAGCCTCGAATTCAGCCTGAACCACACTGCCCCCGCCTCCGCCGAGGTCGACTGCGTGATCGTTGGCGCCTTTGCCGACAACCAGTTGACGCCCGCCGGCGCCGCGCTTGATGCCGCCAGCGATGGCCGCCTGCGCGCGCTGCTGGAACGCGGCGACATCAGCGGCAAGACCGGCAAGACCACCCTGCTGCACGACGTTTCCGGCATCACCGCGCCGCGCGTACTGGTCATTGGTCTGGGCGAAACCGCCAAGTTCGGCGTGCCGCAATACCTGAAAGCGGTTGGCGATGCTGCGCGCACGCTGAAGACCGGCGTGGTGGGATCAGCGCTATTCACCATCAACGAGGTCGAGGTCAAGGGTCGCGATGACGCCTGGAAGATCCGCACCGCCGCCGTCACCGCCGACCACGCCTGCTATCGCTACACCGCCACGCTGGGCGCGAAAAACAAGAAGCGCGACGAAAAGGGCCTGGCTCACTTCGCCATCAGTGGCAGGGACGGCGCGGCACTGGAACATGGCCGCGCGATCGCGGCCGGCGTGGCCTTCACCCGCAACCTGGGCGACCTGCCGCCGAACATCTGCACGCCCGCTTACCTGGCCGAACAGGCCCAGGCCTACGCCACGCGCAGTGACGGCATTGAATGCGAGGTACTGGACGAAGTTGCGATGGAGGCACTCGGCATGGGCTCGCTGCTGGCGGTTGCGCGCGGCTCGGCCAATCGGCCGTACCTGGTGGTGCTCAAGTACAACAGAGGCGGCGATTCCAAGCCTTACGTGCTGGTCGGCAAGGGCATCACCTTCGACACCGGCGGCGTCAACCTGAAGACCCAGGGCGGCGTGGAGGAAATGAAGTACGACATGTGCGGCGCGGCCACCGTGCTTGGCACCTTGGTGTCCGCCGTCGGCATGCAGCTGCCGATCAACCTGATCTGCATTGTCGCCGCTGTGGAAAACGCCATTGATGGCAATGCGTATCGCCCGTCCGACGTGATCACCAGCATGTCAGGCAAGACAATTGAAGTCGGCAATACCGATGCCGAGGGCCGCCTGATCCTGTGCGATGCTCTTACCTATGCGCAGCGCTTCGAGCCGGCTGCACTGGTCGATGTCGCCACTCTCACTGGTGCCTGCATGGTGGCGCTGGGCACATTCGCTGCCGCCGTGATGACCAAGAAAGACGACGACCTGGCACGCGAATTGATCGATGCCGGCGAGCAGGTGTTCGATCGCGCCTGGCAGCTGCCGCTGTGGGACGAATACCAGGCCCAGCTGGATTCGCAGTTTGCCGATGTCTACAACATCGGTGGTCGCTGGGGCGGCGCCATCACCGCCGGCTGCTTCCTGTCGCGCTTCACCGAAGGCCAGCGCTGGGTGCACATGGACATCGCCGGCGTCGCCAGTGGCAACGGAAAGATGGCCATGGCCACCGGCCGGCCGGTTGGGCTGCTGTCGCAGTGGCTGCTGGATCGTTCGGCTGCCGCCTGATATGCAACGAAAAGGGGTCAGAGTGAAGTTTCCTGACGAGGATGTTGGGCAACCGAAAGAAGTCGGCAGGAAATTCACTCTGACCCCTTTTCGCACCCCCGACCCATTTCGCATGACACTGACGCCCTGATGCCTCGCGCCGACTTCTACCTGATTGCCAAGCCTCGGTTCATCAACGAGCCGCTGCTGCTCGTATGCGAACTGGCGCGCAAGGCGCACGACGCCGGCCTGTGGACACTGGTGCTGGCACGGGACGCCACGCAGGCCGAAGCACTGGATGACTTGCTGTGGTCGTTCGACGACGAGGCTTACGTGCCGCACCAGATCGCCGGCGACGATGAAGAAGACGCGGAGTGCCCGGTGCTGATCGCGACGCCTGACATGGATATCGCGCTGCGCCCGTTGCTGCTGAACTTGCGCGACGATGCACCGCGCGGCGACTTCGAGCGCGTACTCGAAGTCGTGCCAGCCGATCCGGACGCGCGCGCGCCACTGCGCGAGCGCTGGAAGCACTACCAGTCGCTTGGCTTCGATGTGAAAAAGCACGACATGTAGCAGCTGTCACCTACATGCCCTTGCAGTCATCCCGGCGCACGCCGGGCTCCAGCGTTTGCTTTTGTATATTTTCGCAAAGCGAAAATGACGCCCAGCAAGAACCACGAGCAAAACACCATGACCACCCTCGCCCCCGGCTACGAACCCAAAACCTTCGAATCGCGCATCTACGCGCAGTGGGAGGCCAGCGGCGCGTTCGCGCCAAGCGGCGACGGCCCGGCTTACAGCATCCTGCTGCCACCACCGAACGTCACCGGCACCCTGCACATGGGCCACGCGTTCCAGCACACGCTGCAGGACGCGCTGGTGCGCTATCACCGCATGCGTGGCTTTCGCACGTTGTGGCAAATGGGCAGCGACCATGCCGGTATTGCCACCGAGATGGTGGTTGGCCGCAACCTGGCTCTGGAAGGCAAAGGCGAAACCCGCGACTCGCTGGGCCGCGACGCCTTCATCGAAAAAGTGTGGGAGTGGAAGCAGCAGTCCGGCGACACCATCGAGCGGCAAATGCGTCGGCTCGGCACGTCGGGCGACTGGACGCGCAGCGTGTTCACTATGGACAAGGGTGCGGCCGATGCAGTGATCGAGGCATTCGTGCGCCTGCATGCGGACGGCCTGATCTATCGCGGCCAGCGCCTGGTCAATTGGGATCCTGTGCTGAAGACCGCGATCTCCGACCTGGAAGTGGTGAACGAAGAAGAAGACGGATTCCTGTGGTCGATTGCGTATCCGCTGACCGATGGCACCGGCACCTTGGTAGTCGCCACCACGCGCCCCGAAACCATGCTCGGCGACAGCGCAGTGATGGTGCATCCCGACGACGAGCGTTACACGCATTTGATCGGCAAGACCGTGACGCTGCCGCTGACCGGTCGCCTGATTCCGGTGATCGCGGATGATTACGTGGATCGCGAATTCGGCACCGGCGTGGTCAAGGTCACGCCCGCGCATGACTTCAACGATTACGCGGTCGGCCAGCGACACACGCTGCCTCTGATCAATATTTTCACGCCTGATGCAAAAATCGTCGATGACGATGGCGTTCCCGTCGCGTATCGCGGCTTGGACCGCTATGACGCGCGCAAGGCCATCCTCGCCGACCTCGACGCACTGGAACTTTTGGTCGAAACCAAGCCGCACAAGTTGCAAGTGCCGCGCGGCGACCGTAGCGGCCAGGCAATCGAGCCCTACCTGACCGATCAGTGGTTCGTGAAGATGGACGGACTGGCCGAACGCGGCCTGAAACTCGCTGAGCAAAGCGACGTGCGCTTCGTGCCGCCGAACTGGATCAATACCTACAAACACTGGATGGAGAACATCCAGGACTGGTGCATCAGCCGCCAGCTCTGGTGGGGCCACCGCATTCCGGCGTGGTTCGATGCGGCCGGCGCTTGCTACGTGGGCCGCGACGAGGCCGATGCGCGTGCGCGCAATGACATTGCCGATGATGTCGTGTTGACCCGCGACAACGACGTGCTGGAAACCTGGTTCTCCTCCGCACTGTGGCCGATCAGCACCATGGGTTGGCCGGATGCCGACGCAATGCGCGTGCGCGGCTTCGCAGACTTCGTGCCGTCATCGGTGCTGGTGACCGGCTTCGACATCATCTTCTTCTGGGTTGCGCGGATGATCTTCATGACCGACCACCTGGTCGGCCAGGACAATCCCGAATTCACCGACGCGCAGCGCGTCCCGTTCCGTGACATCTATATCACCGGTCTTGTCCGCGACAAGGATGGCCAGAAGATGTCGAAGTCGAAGGGGAATATCCTGGACCCGCTGGACATCATTGACGGCATCACCGTTGATGACCTGGTTGCCAAGCGCACCACCGGGCTGATGCAGCCGAAGATGGCCGAGAAAATCGGCAAGGCCACCCGCAAGGAATTCCCCGACGGGATTCCCGCATTCGGTGCCGACGCACTGCGCTTCACCATGGCCGCGCTGGCCGGGCCGGGTCGCGACATCAAGTTCGATCTTGCCCGCGCCGAGGGCTACAAGAATTTCTGCAACAAGTTGTGGAACGCGACGCGTTTCGTGTTGATGAACACCGAAGGCTTCAGCGCCCAGAGTTTCGGCAACGAAGCTGCACCACAGCCGAAGACCGATGCCGAGCGCTGGATCCTTGCGCAACTGGCGAAGACCTGCGCCGAAGTGGAAACCCACTACGCGACTTACCGCTTCGATTTGCTGTCGCAGTGTTTGTACGAATTTGCCTGGAACCAGTTCTGCGACTGGTTCGTGGAACTGGCGAAACCTGCGTTGCAAGGTGAAGACGTTGACGCGGCGAACAGTACGCGACATACGCTGCTGCACGTGCTTGATGCGCTGCTGCGCCTGCTGCATCCGCTGGTGCCGTTCGTGACCGAAGAACTCTGGCAGGCGGTAGCACCGAAGCTCGGCAAGACTGGCGACAGCATCATGACCGCGGCGTACCCGCGCGCAGGCGATATCGATACCAGCGGCTTCACACAAGCCGAGGCCGACATCGAATGGCTGAAGTCGATGGTCTCCGCACTGCGCCGAATTCGCAGCGAACTCGACGTCAAACCGGCAAAGCAGGTCACACTGCTGATCCAAGGCGGCACTTCTGACGACGGCGCACGCATTGAGCGCTTCGCCTCACAATTGCGTTCCCTCAACAAAATCGAACGCATCGAGACATTGGATGGCGAGCCACCGGCATCAGCCTCCGCGCGTGTCGGCGAGCTTGACCTATTCGTGCCGCTCGAAGGCCTGGTCGACCTGGACGCCGAACGTGCGCGCATCGACAAGGAACTCAAGCGCGTCGATGGCGAACTGGTGAAGTCCACCAACAAACTGGCCAGCGACACCTTTGTGCAGAACGCACCGATCGCCGTGGTCGAGCAGGAACGCCAGCGTCTGGTCGAATGGAACGCGCAGCGCGAAGCGTTGATGGCGCAGCGTATCCGGCTGGGTTGATCCGAAAAGGGGACGGAGGTGCTTAAGGCGCACCTTGGAAAAGGGGACGGAGGTGGTTAAGGCGCACCTTAACCACCTCCGTCCCCTTTTCCTCGCTACAGCGGCGGCATTTTCTCAATGTCGCCCACCAGTAATTCCATCGCCATCACGATCGCATCCTCGCGGCCATGGTTGCCCGTCGGGTAATAACGCGGACGGCGTCCGATCTCATTGAAGCCGCTGCGGTCGTACAAGGCGATCGCGCGCGGATTGGACGGCCGCACTTCCAGGTACACGCGTTGCGCGCCGCTACCGCGCGCGATCCGCAACAACGCTTGCAGCATGCGTTGGCCCAGGCCATGGCCTTCGTTGCCGGGAGCCGTGCACAGGTTGAGGACGTGCGCCTCATCGGCCGCGATGCTGAGCACGCCATAGCCGGCAATAGCGCCCTCGCGCTCCTGCACCCACATCGGATAGCCGGCACGCATGCAGTCGCGGAAGATCCCGCGCGTCCACGGAAAGGGATATGCGGACTCTTCGATCCGCATGATCGCGTCCAGGTCGGTTTCGCGCATTGGCCGCAACGCGGCCGGCATCGCGAGATCCGCCGTGCGAACGGCACTCATCAGTATTGCTGCCGCCGCAGTGCGCGCAGGCGCGGCCACAAGGCGCGCTTGGCGGAGGCGTTGCCATGCAGGCTGGTGATGACCTGGATGTCGCCGATGCGTGCCTGCAGGGCTTCAGTGGTCATCCCTGCCGCGCGCGCAACATGGGCCAGCATCGGGTGATCCATGGATGCCACATCGACATCTGGCGAATCGAAACCTGGCGAACCGCCACGCACCGCTTCGGCGTCACTTGCAATCAACACCCCGGCCTGCCAATAGAGGACATGGCCAAGCTCGGCCAGAACCTCGCGCTGGAACGGATCCCAGCTCACGCAGCCGGCGCTTGCGGTGGCGATGTCCCCTTGCCGCGACGTAGCCACATTACCGGCCCTGACAATGCATAAAGTGCGGTCACTGCCAGCAATACTTTGGGCGGATCCAATACCAGCGCGACCAGCACGGCCACAGCAACCAGAAGTGCGACAAAAGGCACCCGCCCCGACTTCGGCCCGCTACCGCCCTTGAAGCTGGTGTAGCGCAGGCGGCTGACCATCAACAAGCCTGCCAGCACGGTCATGCCCAACACCGGATAACGCAGCTCGGTGCCATCAAGGCCAAGGCTGTAGCAGGTCCAGACAAAACTCGCCAATAAACCTGCTGCGGCCGGACTGGCCAGGCCGATGAACCAGCGCTTGTCGACATGCGCTACCTGGCTATTGAACCGCGCCAGCCGCAGTGCGGCGCAGGCTGCGTACAGGAATGCCGCCAGCCAGCCGAGCTTGCCCAAGGTAATGCCATCCAGTTTCATCGACGACAGCGACCAGTGGTACATCACCAGCGCCGGCGCCATGCCAAAGCTGATCAGGTCGGCCAGCGAGTCGTATTGCACCCCAAACTCGGTCTGGGTATTGGTCATCCGCGCCACCCGACCATCGATGCCGTCCAGGATGCCGGCAATGAAGATCGCGATGCAGGCGGCCTCGATGCGCCCTTGGGACGCAGCAATGATCGCGAAAAATCCGCTGAACATGCCACCGGTGGTGAACAGGTTCGGCAGCAGATAAATCCCGCGGCCACGGGGCCGGGGCGGTGTATTGTCGTCTTGTGGTTCCATGCCGGCAGTGTAGCCGGCTTGCAGAGACGCGGCTGCAGTGCTGCAATCCCCTCAACACATCCCCCGGAGCATCACATGGCCCGTCTTTCTATCCGTCTGCTGGCAAGCAGCACCGCCCTGCTCGGCCTTGCCGTGATCTGCACGCCCTTGTTCGCACAGCAGCAAACCGTGTACCAATGGAAAGATTCCAAAGGCGTGACCCACTACGCCGATGCCCCGCCTGCACAGACTCACAAGAAGCGCGACATCAATGTGCGTTCTGGGGCCGCCATAGAGGTGGTGGAAACCAAAAAATCTGCCCTGGACGTCTCCTGCAGCAACGCGCGTAGCAACCTTGTCAACTTGCGTGGCCAGGGTGCGGTAGGCATCGACAACGATGGTGATGGCAAAGTCGATGGCAACATGAGTGTCGAACAGCGCGCCGCGCAGATCGAGCTCAACGAAGCCATGCTCAAGGCGAATTGCGCAGTCCCGGCAACCGCTCGGAACTGATGGGTCGCGACGCGCACGATGAAACATATCGGGATGTTGCTGGTCGCCATTGCACTTGGCGTGGCCGCTTGGTGGTGGGTCACCAGCGAGATGCCACGTCGCCAAATTGAGCGCGAGAAATCCGCACAGGCGGCAACAGTCGCGGCAGAACAGGCGAACACGCTGTACCGCTGGCGCGACGCCAACGGTACCCTGCAAGTCACCGATACCCCGCCCAGCGGCCGCAAGTATGAGCGCATCGGCCGCGAGCCTGATGACGGTATCCAGATCCACGGAAACCGCGACTGAGGGTTAGCTCTGGTCAGGCGTGGCAAAATGCGGGTTCCCTGTTTTGTGAAACCCGCCATGCGCCTGTCGCAATTCCATCTCCACACCGAAAAGGAAACACCCGCCGAGGCCGAAGTCATCAGCCACAAGCTGATGCTCAAGTCCGGGATGATCCGCAAACTGGCATCGGGTCTCTACACCTGGTCGCCACTGGGCCTGCGCGTGCTGCGCAAGGTGGAGGCCGTGGTCCGTGAAGAAATGAACCGCGCCGGCGCGATCGAAATGCTGATGCCGTCGATCCAGCCGAAGGAATTGTGGGAAGAAACCGGCCGTTGGCAGAGATTCGGCGGCCAGCTGCTGAAGATCAAGGACCGCAAGGAGGCCGAGTATTGCTACGGCCCCACTGCGGAGGAAGTCATTACCGACTTCGCCCGAAACGAGCTTGCCAGCTACAAACAGCTGCCGGTGAACTTTTACCAGGTCCAGACCAAGTTCCGCGACGAGATCCGCCCCCGCTTCGGGGTAATGCGCGCGCGCGAATTCCTTATGAAGGATGCCTATTCCTTCCATGTGGATGCTGAGTCGCTGCACGCCGAATACCAGAACATGTATGACACGTACGGACGGATTTTCACCCGGCTGGGTTTGAAATTTCGCGCAGTGTTCGCCGATACAGGCGCGATTGGCGGCTCGGCATCGCACGAGTTCCATGTGCTGGCTGACTCCGGCGAGGATGCGCTGGCGTACTCCGACGGCTCTGATTACGCCGCCAATATCGAGCTGGCCGAGGCGATATCGCCGGGTGAGCGGCCCGGTGCCGCCGAAACGCTGCGTGACGTGGCAACACCCAACCAGAAAACCTGCGAAGACGTTGCCGCACTGATGGGCATTGAATTGCAACGCACCGCAAAGTCGATCGCGGTAATGGTTGGGGATCCAATGATCCAAAACGAGGGCGATTTCGTGCTCGCTTTGGTGCGCGGTGACCACGCGATCAACGACATCAAACTGGCAAAAATCATCGGCGACTACCGCATGGCGAGCGAAGCAGAAATCGCCACTTACCTCGGCAGCGAACCGGGCTTCCTTGGCCCGCCGGTGATTCCGCGTAGCGAAATCGCCAAGATCGATTCCGCCCCGGCAAAACCCATCCGCGTCATCGTAGATCGCAGCGTGGCGGCAATGGCCGACTTCGTGGTCGGCGCCAACAAACCCGGCTTCCATCTTGCCGGGGTCAACTGGGGCCGCGACCTTCCCGAACCGGAAATCGCCGACATTCGCAACGCGGTTGCCGGCGATCCGTCGCCGGACGGCAAGGGCGTGCTCGCCATTGCCCGGGGTATCGAGGTCGGCCATGTCTTCGCGCTGGGCTGCAAGTATTCCGAGGCAATGGGCTGCAAGGTGCTCGATGCCAACGGCAAGGCAATCAACCCGGCGATGGGTTGTTACGGCATTGGCGTGTCGCGCATCGTGGCCGCAGCCATCGAACAGAATCACGACAACAGCGGCATTTTGTGGCCGGCCGCGATGGCGCCATGGCAGGTCGCGGTCTGCATCATCAATCCAAAGAATGACCCCGCAGTTATCGATGCGGCTAATGCGCTGTATGCCGAATTGAACGCAGCGGGCCTGGATGCAGTACTCGACGATCGCGGTCTGCGTCCCGGTGTAATGCTGGCGGATATCGAACTGATCGGCATTCCGCATCGCGTAGTGGTGTCCGCGCGCGGACTGGAAGCTGACAGCTTCGAATACCGCGCACGCAGCGCAACTGATTCCGAACAACTTGACCATGCCGGTTTGCTCGGGAAACTACACGCCTGAACTGGCGTTAGTCCGGATGTTTGCACCAGGCATTATCTGAAGTTAATATGATTACCCCGTCAGGATTTTCCCGATGGCAACCCACAGGGCGATCACCGCATGAGCATGAACATCGAAAACCTCAGCACCAAGGAACTGGCCGAGCTGATTACGCGCGCAAACAGGCGCAAGAAGATCCTGGACAAGCGTCGTCCAGCCGCACAGGTGAAGACCGCGGTGGCCAAGTTCCTTAAAAGCACCGGCTGGGATTTCGAGGAACTTTATGGGCAGGCAAGCCCGAGCAAGCCGGCCGCCACTGCCGCTGTTGCCGCAGTGACGCCTACCGCCACTGCTGCGCCCAAGACGCGCAAGTCGACCAAGGGTCGCAGCCTGGGCAAGGTTCCGCCGAAATTCCGCAACACGGCCAATTCCAAGGAAACCTGGGCTGGCCGCGGCAAGCAGCCGCGCTGGCTGTCGGCAGAAGTCGCGAAGGGCCGGAAACTTGAAGAGTTCCTGATCAAGTAAACACGAAACATTGATCGCCTTCACAAAAATGCCAGCGAAAGCTGGCATTTTTGCGTAAGGATGGTCCGTGGAACCTGGGTCAGAGGTTGCGTCGCGCGGTAACCAGCAGGTTGCCGAACATCAGTCCCGCCAGCAGCGCCATCAATGTATTCATAGCCGCGATTGCGGCATCCTGGCCAGCACCGATATCCTGAGCCTGCACCAGCGATATCACACTGCGCAGCGCCACGCTTCCGGGCACCAGCATGATGATGCCGGGCAAGCGCACCAGTGCGCCCGGGCGATTGAACGTGCGCGCATAGATATTGCCGGCAGCGGTCATGCCAAGTGCAGCCAAAAACACCCCCGCCGGCGCACCGAAGGCCTCCCCGCCGTAACGCGAGATCAGGAAGCCGCTCATGGCGGCCAGCATCACCAGCGGATAGTCACGGCGGTGGGCGCGAAACAGCACCGCGAACGCGTACGCGCCAATCACCAGTGCGATCCAGACCACCCATTCCGGTTGTGGCCGCGAGGCGCGCACGAGTGGCTCCAATCCAATCAGGGATGCCAGGTTCAGGGCAATCGCGGTACCTATGGTGAGTTTCAGGATCGTGGTCATGGCACCCGCGAAGCGCGCCGTACCGGATACCAGATGACGGCTGGTCAGCTCATTCATCGCATTGGTCAGGGCCATCCCCGGCAGCAACACGATCAGCGACGCGATGATCACCGTATTGAGGTTGAGCGGGCCGATCAAACTGGCGACCAGGATCGCGACCGTACCCGCCAGCAGTCCGGCGATCGCCTCGAACGCTTCCGACAAACGCGGACGCGACTGGGCAGCGGCATCCAGCAGGCCAATCATCAGGCCGATGGCACCTGCAGTACCGACATCGAGCCACGGCAGCCGCAACAGCCCGGCCACGGCTGCCGATGCCAACCCGAATCCGAATATCTGCACAAGCCGTCCACGCCAGCCGATTCCACGCATCAATCCGCGCAAGGCCGCGCGGCCAGCAGGGACGTCCAGCACGCCAGAGATCACGTCCTCGGCGATGCGGTCAGCCTCGCACAAGCGGAACAAGTCGGTGTCACCGGATCCCAGGCGCACCAATCGGGTGGTATCGGACACACCTGCCGGCAGCGACGGATCGCTGAAGGCCAGGATCATGCCGGTCGGATTTACCCAGGGCTCGCATGCCAGTCCCAAGCGCCTGGCCACCAATTCGATAGCGCCCTCCAGTCGCTGCACGGTGGTGCCATAGGCATGCAGGCGTTCGGCCAGCTCCAGAACAAAGGCGATGCGTTCCACATAGCCGGCGTCGGTACGGGCGGGTGCAAGGGTGTCGGCGGGCTGCATGTCGGCTAGGATCGCATGCGTGACTGTCATTCACATGTTCAAATTCGCGCCTGTCCGCCAACCTCTTCGCGCACTGTTGCGGTCGGGTTGGGTAAGCTTGCCGCGAAGCAACGCAGAGCCTGAATGAGTAACGCACCGAACCACCACCCACCTGCTGCGTCCGTCGATCCCGGCGATGCCACCCGCCTGCGGTTGTCCGGCCGCTGGACGTTGCGCTATGCCAACGAGATCGGCGAGATCCTGCGTGGCGTGCCTGCCGGCATCGCCGACGTGGACGCCAGCGATGTGGAACGCCTGGACACGCTGGGCGTGCTGCAACTGCTGCGCTACGCCGACCGTCGCGACCTCGACTTCCATCGCTTCAGCTTTCGCGATGACCACCACACACTGATCGAAGCGATCGAGGACGTTCACGACCAACGCCCCAAGCGCAAGCGAGATACCGGTTTCACCGCCGCCTTGAGCCGGCTGGGTTTCGCTGTCGTCGATAACGGGCGCGAAGTGATGGCACTGGTGGCGTTCCTCGGCGAAGTGATGGTCAAGCTGCTGCGCCTGATCAAGGAGCCACGCCGGTTCCGGTTGACCGCGACGGTCCACCACATGGAACAGGTTGGCCTGGACGCGGTGCCGCTGGTGGCGCTGCTGTCGTTCATGGTCGGCGCGGTGATCGCCTTCCTTGGAGCAATGGTGTTGCGCGATTTCGGCGCCACGATCTTCGTGGTCGAGCTGGTCAGCGCAGCCTTTCTGCGCGAATTCGGGGTGCTGCTGACCGCAATTTTGCTGGCCGGCCGCACCGCCAGCGCGTTCACCGCCCAAATCGGCATGATGGTCAACCGCGAAGAAGTCGACGCGATCCGCGTGCTGGGCCTGGATCCGATTGACCTGCTGGTCATCCCGCGCGTGCTGGCATTGTTGGCGATGCTGCCGCTGCTGACGTTCATCGCGATGGTCGCCGGTCTTACCGGCGGCATGGCCGTCGGTGCATTCAACCTGGATATCCCGCCCGTTGCCTACATGGCGCGCATGCAGGAGATGATGAATCTC
>Ga0136639_10000264_pt1 | contig 16521 bp, 20 predicted proteins | sample AntDrymUQ8592106_2_FD_113739 | JGI IMG/M metagenome (GOLD analysis project Ga0136639, IMG submission 113739) | Polar desert sand microbial communities from Dry Valleys, Antarctica - metaG UQ859 (21.06) | ecosystem: Environmental > Terrestrial > Soil > Desert | place: Antarctica: Dry Valley...
ATCTGGAAAGACATATCGAAAGTCTGAAGAGTTTTGGGTTGCCAGTGGTCGTTTCAATCAACGCGTTCACAAGCGATACAGAAGCTGAGATGGAGTGTTTGCTGAATCACTGCAAGCACCTGGGAGTGCCGGCAGCATTAAGTTTTGGTTGGTCCAAAGGTGGTGATGGCTGCATTGATCTTGCCCATTTGGTTGCGGAAGCGGCAGAAAAGACGAAGGCGGAATTTAAACCAACCTATGATTTGTCGGATTCGATTCTCACCAAAATTGACAAGGTTTGCCGGACCATTTACGGAGCGCGAAATGTCATTTTAACAAATCCTGCCAAAATCCAACTCAGTCGATTTGAGGAATTGGGTTATGGAAATCTACCGATCTGTATTGCCAAAACTCAGAAAAGTCTGAGCGATGACGAGAAGAAAATCGGACGACCGGAGAATTTTGACATCAAGATTCGGGAGTTTGAAATCGCCGCCGGTGCAGGATTTATCATTCCGATTGCAGGCGATATGTTGCGGATGCCAGGTTTGCCTGGAACTCCGTCCTCCGAACATGTTGACATCGATTCGAATGGAAATATTTCAGGTCTTTTCTGAGGAATTTCAGATCTCCCCTATAGGCTTACTCAAATATTGGTTTGGACTGGGTGGGATCCGCACATTAGACGGATGCAATTACACCCTAATATTCCTTTGAATATGCAATTCAGCATTTTGGTATTATTTTCTTTTTGATTATCCGCTACTTTGCCAGTAGGCTAAAGAGAAAGGAATATAATTGGCGCATACTTGATAATTGGGCGTTTCGGTCTTCTCTGCCTACCGGCAGGCAGGCGTCTTCGGTCCCAAAAAGCTTAATTGGGGTTGATTATTGGTGATTTGAGGCTGATTTTCCATTATATATTGACAAGGATAGTAGCGTGTAGTTATTCCCGAGAATTGTAGCACCCTATACCTAGTCACCACGATGATTTGACTACATCGAGAAGGAGTAAAGTCATCTGGATTCTGTACGAAGTGACGGATTTCAACTGGCTGACGGTTTTGTGCTTCGATTTGATGAGTTATTGGGGCAAAACATCGCTAAAAGCCAGCTGTTCCACAGAACTATTAGAATATTGTTCAACGACAAAAAAACCGTATTTTCATAAAATCGAAATAGTTGAGAAGACGTATGAAATCCAAAGAGATAATCAGTGGGTTATTGAATTATCCGTTAGCTTTAAGTCTAAGAAGCTCGAAGCGGTAACTTGTGTTTTTAGTCATTAGGGCACGAACTAATCGGTTAGGGATTTTTTGCTTAAGTAAGGGAATGGCGTATATTTTTATTAGTAAAAATATACGCCATTGCAAAAAAGGGAATGACTTACGGGAGTGAAGATCTTAATTTAGCGATTTAATAGGTGTTTTACTGCCATTTTGAGCATTTAATAACTATTTTGAATTAAACCGATATATTAAAAATATACGCAACTGGTTGCGTATATCAACTCGTTACCTGCAAGGCTGGGGGACGTGCTAACATCAAACATTTGTGCTGACAACGGACAACAAAATGCTAACACTTCACAAAATTAGAAGATGTGTTTTGACTACGCACCTGCCGACCCTAAAACACCACATTTAATTTTGCCCAACCGCACCCAAAGCCCACCCACCACCAGACAAGAGCATTCATAATAGTGACACTAAAACCTAAGCTAATTTTTATAACCTTCCAAAATTGTTCTAATGTGATTTTATACTTATCTTTGGACAAAATTTGACAAGTCATATTTTTGATAATTGAACTGAATACTAAAAAGAAAATAAGTGAGCCACTATTTTGGACATAGAGTAAGAGAACTTCGGGATAAGAAAAATATACTTCTTAGACAGATTGCAGCTCACTTGGAGGTAGATACTGCATTAATTAGCAAACTTGAAAAAGGAGACAGAAACCATAATAAGGAGCAGGTAATTAAAATTGCCGAATTTTTAAATATTGACCCTGATGAATTGTTAACACTTTGGTTGGCAGACAAGGTTGAAAGTGCCGTTGCAAATGATGAAAATTTGGCATCAAATGCAATGAATATTGTTAAGAATAAAATAAAAACTACAAAGAAATAATTTTTAAAAATTATCGCAAAAAATGATAAATAAAATATACTTTAAAAACTATAAGTCATTTAAAGACAAACAAGAGCTGGAATTAAAACCTATTACTATTTTAATTGGTAAAAATTCTTCCGGCAAAAGCGCTGTTGCAAAATTACCTACATTAATTGAAGGTTCATTGAGTGGTAAGTTTGAAGACCCTTTATTGACTACTAACAATGAAATTGAACTTGGGGCTGAATTTAGAGATTTAGTACATGGTAGAGAAATTGGAAGTTTAGAATTTATTTTGGAAAACACAGAAAATAAATTAACGGTTGAAATTGCATCTGGAATTAAAGAAAGTGATTTGCCAAGAATAAGAAAATGGGTTTTAAATGAAGAATTTGATTTCAAATATGACGACCTCAAAAAATCTTATTACAATGACATTAATGAAGGGAATTTTAATTGTGACTTTAGTGGTTTTAACCTGGATTTACTTTTTGACAAAAGTAAAGATGGCACATCAGAAGATGTAGTAAATTTAAAAGACAAAGACATTACTTTAAAAACTAATTACATAGGCCCATTCCGAGAAACGCCAAACAGAACGTATAGCAGTATTGGAAAAAGCAAAACTCAAAAAATTGGAAACAAAGGCGAAAACGCATACCAAATTCTCATAAGTGACTACCTCTATAATGACAGTAAATTGCTAAACAAAGTAAGTGAATGGTATAGAAATAACTTTGATGGTTGGAGTATTGAAATTAACACACAATCAAAACCTGACTATAAAGTAGAATTATCAAGAACTAAACCACAGTTCAATGTAAATATTCGTGATGTTGGGCAAGGTATGAGCCAAGCTTTACCATTGGTTGTTAGTGCCTTTTTAAATCAAAAAGAAGAAGTGCTAACTATTATCGAACAACCTGAATTACACCTGCACCCAGCGGCACATGGAGATTTAGCCGAATTATTTGCCGAGTCAACCATAAATAGTAAAAGTAAATTCCTAATTGAAACACATTCTCAAAATTTTGTTTTAAGACTAAGAAGAATGGTCGCAGAAGGTCGATTTAATAAAAATAATATCGTAATTTATTCAGTAGAATATGATTCAGAAGAAAACACAAGTTCGCTTAAAAGAATAAATGTTACTGAATTAGGAGAAGTTACATATTGGCCTGAAAATATTTTTAGCGAAACATTAGATGAAACAATTGCAATCAGAACAGCACAAATAAAAAAAGGTAAAAATGGTAATTGAAATTAAATCAGACATTTTTACAGATATTGGAAATTTAAAGGATGTAAATTACCTAATTGGTCTTTTTTCTAACAATAGAAGATATGGTTACTTCTGTGACATCAGTGTAATTGAAGGAGCGGAACTTTATAAAAGCTTACTTGATATTGATAAGTTAATTATTGAAGAGTATTTTAACAAACATATTTCCGAATCAACGAAAATGGATTTTAGAATTGAATGCAATTCCTCTCCTACAACATTCAATCTCGAAGAAGCCAAACGATATTTCATTCAACCTTTCATAATAATTTTAGAAAATAGGTTAAATGACAGTTATTTCCTAAATGCCCTTATTGCAAATTTCAAAAAAAGGGGCAAAACAATAAAAAGGCATCTAGACAATGGATGGCTAGATTATGGAAATGGTGGTGGCTTAGATAATATCACTAATGAAGTAAATGCAATGATGAGACCATTTGAAAACCTTCCAAAAGAGAATTATAAGTATTTACGTTGCTTTGTATTGGTGGATTCTGATAAAAAATTTCCAAATGATACTACTAAACAAAATAGAGAGAATTTATTCGAATTTCTAAATAGTGTTGGCATTCCCTATCATGAGCTAGAGAAACGTGAGATGGAAAACTATTTACCCGATGAGGCAATTGAAACGATAGAAAACAACAATGATTTTATCCAAGCATTTTTAAGGCTCAATGATTTACAAAAAGATTATTTTGACTTAAAAGAAGGATTTACTGAAAATTTAAATAGTTCTTCCGAAAAAGTTCAGGCACTTTATGCGGATGTTTCAGAAGAGGATTATAAAGTTCTGCGAAGTAATAAAATTCAATTGCCCCCTAGTTTTAAATCAGAATTTCCTAAACTTTTTTCACACCAAAAAATCACTCAAGAAGCTTTAAAGAATAGGGTTTCACATCAAGCGAATGACCCGAATGAGTTAGAAACCATTTTGGATAAAATATCACAATTACTATGAGCAGTCAGATACAAGTTAAGCCAGCGGTAAATCGTCTAATCAAATTCATGACAGAAATTGAAGATGGTAAATTTAAAATCCCAACTTTTCAACGGGATTTTGTTTGGGAAAAAAAAGATAAAATTGAGTTATTTGATAGTATCAGCAAGGAGTATCCTATTGGGTCTATTTTACTATGGCAGCCCAATTATAAATTTGACAACAAAGGAGAAATTGGTCCATATGAAATTGACAATTCTAACAATAAAGACTATTTCTATATTCTGGATGGATTTCAGCGATTATCTACGCTTTTCGGCTGTTTAACTAACCCAAACAAAACTAAATTACAGTTTAACCAAATTAAATTAAAAAAAGAATTTACACTGTTCTATGATTTGGAAGAAGAATCATTTAACATGAATGCAAATAAGACATTAACCAATATTCCAGTTTATATTCTTATTGACACTTACGCTTTTTTGGATTATCTCGACTTATTAAGAGCAGAGGTAAACGACAATGAAAAATCAAAAATCCTGGTTGATAAAGCCAAAAAACTTTCAGCAACTTTAATTGATTACCAAATACCCTCAATTGAAATTTATGGAGGTTCTATTAAGGATGCAGTAGATATTTTTTCAAGAATAAATTCCAAAGGCATTACGATTTCTCAAGATTGGATGCTTTCCGCCTTAACTTCAAGTGAAGATGATAATTTTAATTTAGGTGAAATTTTAGGCAATTTGCTGCTTGATTTAAAAGAATATAATTTTGGAGATATTAGAAGAGATATTTTAGTTCAATGCATTCAAAACTCCTTTGGAAAAGTATATTTTGACCAAAAATTAGAAGACCTAGCCAATAGAAATGACTTTAAAAACGTTACATACAAAACAGTAGAAAGTATTAAGAAATCTGTTAAATTTTTATTTGAAGAATTAGAGGTTATTGACAGACGGCTTTTACCATACAATAATCAACTAATATTTTTAACCTACTTCTTTAATAAAATTGACGAGCCGAACGAAAACCAAAAAAGAAAGTTGAAGGAATGGTTTTGGGTTTCAACATATTCGAACTACTTTACAATTTACTCACTAAGTAAAATAAGATTAGCATTCGAGCAATTCAAAATGTTTGTGAGAAATGAAAGTGAAAACGCGATTTTCTACGAAAGAATAAATCAAAAATTTGTAATTGCCGATTTGCCAAATACGGTTTCTGCAAAAAGTGTTAGGTCAACTGCTTTAGTTCTATTTCTTTTAAATTATTCAAATAATTTCAAAAAAATAAACCATAACGAAATTGATACATTAAGAATGTCATATTTACAAAGAGGCAACACTAGTCATGCTAGTGTAATGCCAATGCTAGAATACACAAGTTCATCAAATGACAATCTCCCCTTTGAATATAATAAACCCAAAGACATGTCTTATTTATTTGAAAAGGAAAACTTTGATGAATTTTCTGACCGATATTTTTTGAATAGAGCAATGGTTGAATTAAACAAAGAAGATAAATTTGACGAAATTTTAATTGAGAGAATGAATCTAATTATTGGTGCTGAAAAGATTTTTGTTGAACAACTTGGTATTTCCTATGGTGAAAATCAAAATGAATAAAATAAGTAATGACAAGAAAATTGCTAAGCTAATTGCAGGCACATTTGATTTTTTACCATCACACAGACCAACGCAAAAAAATCAAAAGAGCCTTCAAGCCAACGCACAAAGACAGTGCAAACTTGACACGGCAAACCTTCGACTGCAAAGAAGCCCAGCAGGTAACAGCACCTACAATAAATTGGCGGTTCAGTGCTTCGTATGACAATTTTGTGGTTCAACAATCATTCGTTCTTCGTATGAACATTTGCGGTAAAAAATCGCCAACTTCTTGTAGCTGCAAACCGTTACCAGCCATTTTATGAAGACAATCCAACTTACAAATAAATTTTAAATGAAATCATTTTCTCAACGCTTAGGACTAAAACCAGTAAGGACAATAATTCAAAGAGAGAGTGCTGACGAAGCACTTAGAAACAACTTATGGAACGGTCTGACAATTTTTTATTTCAAAAGATTTCAGACTTGGATTTATAACACTGAGGAAAGTATAAAAACACTAATAACTCGGATTTGGGTAAGACATTATGAAAATAGGATTGATGAACTTGACCAATATTCACCAAAGCTAATAAACAAACTTAAAGACGACTTTCTTAGTCTTAGTTGGAATGAGATGTTCGACATTTTGGAGTTTATCCCTAATAACTACAAACGTAGCGAATATGAAGGTGGTTTTGAAAATAAAACAAATACACAGTTTATTTCATTCGCCAACGATATTCTAGAAGAGCATTTATCTGCATATCGTTTTGTTGACAAAAGAATAACAGAGATAAGTTCTGAAGAAGAAATTGCCTCAATTGAAGAAGCTCTTCAAGACAGTTCCAAATTTAAGGCAGTTCAGACACATTTACGCAGAGCCTTAGAATTATTTTCAGATAGAAAAAATCCTGATTATCGGAACTCAATTAAGGAATCTATTAGTGCCATCGAATCTTTCTGTTGCATTGTAACAGGCAATCCCCAGGCGACACTTGGACAGGCTCTAAAAGAAATTGAAAAAAATCACGACCTACATTCTGCTCTTAAAAATTCATTTGCTAGCTTATATGGCTATACAAGTGACAGTAATGGAATAAGACACTCTTTGCTTGACGAATCTACTTTGAAGCAAGAAGATGCAAAATTTATGTTGGTAGCTTGTAGTGCATTTGTAAATTACCTTTTAGTTAAGACGAGTGAAAAATAAAGGACAAATAAACAAACTGAAAAAATGACGATAGGAAAAAATATGGATGAAAAAAAACGGCAGCTAACAACTAGGTTTTCGTTGAGTGCGTAGCACGAACAATGAAACCGCTGTTGCACGGAACCGGTGAAGTTCTTATGGGGATTAAGTCTGGATTTTAGGGGGATTTGCAAGAGCGTCCTGCGAAGCAACCGTTGCAAACTGAATCTTTGCGGTACCAATCATAGCCTGCTTCCTGGTTGACTTGATACTTGGTGTGAAGGCTGTCGCGAGTTGCTTCCCATGGGGTTCCGGCGTGATAACTTGCCTTCACAAAATCGTACATGCTAGCCACTGCCGAACCTGCTGGTAATCTTTTTTTCGCCTCTTCTGCCAGCAAAAATACTTTATCCTTCATTGATGAGTTTTCATCTGTGATGGATGCAAGCGAATACAAGATTACATAAAACTCTGCAGCCCATTGGGCATTGTATCGAGCGGTAGTCTGAATTGGAAGTTCTGCAATTTCCAGTGCAACTTCAGGTCGGGTAGGGGCAAAAAACCCAAAGATCTCTGTGGTCAGCTGTGCATCAATCATTTCATAATCCTTGTTGTTCTTTGGATCACTTGTGGCCGGAGGAAGGATTCCTTTTACCATGAGATCATGTGCTGTTTGATTAGAAATCCAGAGGTAATTTTCTTTAGAAACTCCATCCTTTCCAATGAAAGGAGTGTTTTCATCTGACTAAATATGTTTTAGCCAACCACTTCGAATTTGTTCCGGACTTAGTGAAGTGGTTTTATTTTCATACATGAGGGACTGGTAGATATATTCAAAATCCGTATCGTCATCTGCTCCCCAAGTACCTCCTTCTGGTTCAAATACAAAGTCTATATTTCGCCCCATGTCTTTCCCGATTTCGTCCCAAATCGCAGGTTCATCGGGACCGCCCCAATTTGCCCGAGTATAGAAACCTGCCCCTTTTCCGTCTTTTCCTTCACCGCCGATTTTATCCATTTCGGTCACCAGTCCAGTCCAATTTGCAATGCACTGACCCAGCCAAAAGCCATAGAGTTTGTCTGCGTATGCTTTTCTGGAAATCTGAATATCACCTTCTTTTGGAGTATAAGTTTGATACTCTAAATTGGGGTCGATGCTGCCAGAAAGGCTTTTTACTTTTGGACTACAGGAAAGGAAAAGAAGTGAAATGATTAAAGTGGAGAAGGCGAGGGTTTTCATAGTGGAATATATTTTCGTTAAGATAACAAAAGCCCTGACGACCTGAAAAACAGAAAGGAGAAATCAACACGCTGAATATTCCGATTAATAGTTTAGCCAATAAGCTTCAGGTTGGTGGTCTTCCAAATACCAGAATACGATCTCTTCCAAAGACACCAATCCATTCTCGCTTTTAGTGGGTTAAATTACTCCATTTCTGTACTTCCCGTATAATTCCAACGCTTCTTCCAGCTAAGATTCGATTACCTTTTTTGGCAGATCTGCTCCGGGATCCACTCTGAATATTTTCATTCGTTTTCGGTCTCCGCTTTCGAGGTGAGGATGATTTAGGAGATTACCCTCTACAAAAAGTATATAAGGTTGCCCAGTCTTTTTATCTATCCACAGATAGCAAAATGCTTTTCCCCGAAAGCAAAAGCAAGGCATACCATACTTTTTGGTTTCAAAAACCTCTAAATTCTTAGACAGAATGATAGCTCTCAAAGCTAGCAGGCAGCTTTTTAAAGGTTCATCTTTTTCTAAATAGAATCGGTCTTTTTCACTCACGGAATTTCAAGTCAATCAAAAAAAGCGTGTCCCTAGATTTTAAATCCAAAAACACGCTTCTCCAAAATGATAATTTATAGAACCTTATTAGTTCTTCGTTCCACCAACTCCAATAAACGGAATAGCTCCAGCTCCCGTCACTTCCGGAAGAATACCATTCCATTTTTCAATGGCTTTTAGATTAGCTTCGATTTTTCTCAATTCGATCAAATCAGGAGAGATATTCATTTTCTGAAGTCTCAATGCTTCGGCTTCCGCAGTAGCTGCCGCAATGGTTTGCTCTGCTTCTACACGAATTCGATCCAAATCCCGCTTTGCTTTCAATGCATTTTGCTCAGCAGTTTGCTTGGCTTCAATAGCGTCAGTAAACGTTTGTGAAAAGCTAAAGGAAACAATCGAAAAAGCATCCACAGCGATGTTTGACTCCAACATTCGTTGAGTAAGTGCTTCTTTCATTTCTGTACTTACTGCAGGTCTTTTAGTGATCAGTTCCTCGGCAGTGTATCTTGCAGTTACCGCTTTCATAACTTCCTGAATCGCTGGATCAATTATCCGTGCCTTAAATTCCACACCGATGGTTTGATAGACCACATTCGCTTTGTCAGGGATGATATGATAGTTTAGCGCGACCGATAAGTCTACATCCTGAAGGTCGGATGAAGCGGAGGCCGCATCGGTAATTGCTTTTTGGATTTGCACATCCATCAAGACCACTGTCTGCATGATGGGTACTCTAAAGTGAATTCCCTCATTCAATACGGTGTTTTCAACTGCTCCAAAATTCAGTACGATTCCTCGCTCACCAGCTCCCACCTGAGCCCAAGGCTTAAAGACAAATAGTAAAAACAAAACTATTCCTACTATAATCACAGGCTTCCATGATCCCTTTCGCATTTCATATTTTATTTCTTCGAAATCCATATCTATATTTTTTTAATTAACCCTCAAGGTAACCTATTGTTAAGTGAAAAGGCTTGTAAACTGGATTGAATGAAGGATCCGTTGACGTTTGCCTTTACGGAGGCCAAAGATAAATAGGTCAAATGGTGGCAAATCTTAATAACCTGCCGCCTGCCCATCTTTTCGGGATTCAGAAGCACCGGAATAAACACGGTTTGCCAAATCAATCCCAATTGCTTGATATCCACCATAAATACCGACTGCAAATGAAATTCGGTGCCCCATTTTCCGGAGTTCTCGGAAAACTTCTGGTTCAAATCCACTTTCTAAATTGAGCGTACCGCCATCAGTCATCACAGATCCGGTAGGCTGAGAACTCCCCGAATGCCTCATTCGAGGTGCATCGCCTGCTTCCTGAAGATTCATTCCAAAATCTACAATATTCACTACTATCTGGGCATGTCCCTGCGGCTGAACCGAGCCTCCCATCAAACCAAAACTCACAAATGGCTTTTCATCTTTAGTGATAAAAGCAGGAATAATGGTGTGAAAAGGACGCTTGCCTGGCTCCAAGGCATTTGCATGATTTCGATCCTGAACATTGAATTGTGCACCACGATTTTGAAAAACAAAACCCAATCCATCAGGAACCATTCCTGAGGCAAACTCAGAATAGATACTTTGAATCAGCGAAACCATATTCCCGTCTTTATCAGCAACGGTTAGATAAGTAGTATTGCCCATTTCAATCTCCAAATCTCCTGCAGGATACTTGAGCGCGGCTTGTTTGGGGTCTATCAAAGCCCTTCTCTCCGCCGCATAGCTTTTGGAGATCAGTTCTTCCACTGGAATTTTATTGAATTCTGGGTCTGCATAGAATTTAGCACGATCCTCATAAGCCAATTTTTTTGCTTCTGTGAGTAGGTGCAGATATTGCGTACTGCCAAAACCCATAGATGCGATATCATATCCTTCTAGAATATTCAACATTTGCAGGACCGCTGTTCCCTGCCCGTTTGGAGGAAGCTCCCAGATATCATAACCACGGTAGTTGGTGCTGATCGGTTCTACCCAATTTGAAGTATGTGTGGCAAGGTCTTCGTAGCTCAAAAACCCACCATGTTTTTTCATGTATGAATCAATCGTCCGAGCAATTTCCCCTTTATAAAAAGCATCTCTGCCGCCTTTGGCGATTTTCTCATAGGTATTTGAGAGGTTAGGATTTTTGAAAACCACCCCTTTTTTTGGAGTATGGCCATTTGGCATATAGGTCTCTGCAAATCCGGGTAAATCTACCATCCTGCTATAGTTGCTTTCCATTTCGTAGGCGATCACTTCAGAAACCGGGAAACCTTCCCTGCCATAGTCGATTGCAGGTTGTAAAAGAGTGGCGATTGGTAGCTTTCCAAATTTTGCATGCAAGGCAAACCAACCATCGACTGCACCTGGAACAGAAACTGAAAGCGGACCTAGATCTGGAATATACTTGATCCCTCGATCCATGAAATAGTCGATGCTAAGTGACTTGGGTGCTCTTCCACTTCCGTTGAAGCCGTAGAGTTTTTCGGTTTTCGCATCCCAAACAATCGCAAAAATATCCCCACCAATTCCACAACTGGCGGGTTCCACTAATCCTAAAACTGCATTGGCTGCAATTGCGGCATCCATGGCAGAGCCTCCTTTTTTTAGAATATCCAAGGCTACTTGTGTAGCAAGCGGTTGACTGGTTGCAGCCATACCATTTCTAGCAAGGATTTCTGATCTGGTAGTGAAAGTCTTTCCAGTCAGACGATCTTGAGCAGAAAGTTGGCTTACAAGAGAAATGAGAAATAGAACAGTGAAAATCTTTTTCATGGTAATGATTTATTAAGGTTTCAAATTAATAAAAATTGCCCAGTGCCATTTTGCCAATTGAAGGTCTGCGAAATAACGGTTTAAAAGGTTAGCTCCGAAGGTCTAAAATGACTTGAATACATGAACTGAAGGAAAAGCGATAGTTATTAAAAAAGCTAGACTACGGAATAAATCATGGCAGCTCCAAAAATAAAAGCGAGAGGAGCAATTAATCTTACATGTATTGGTTTTAAGATTCCAGCCCATTTCATGGAATAGGCATGGTGATATTTTCGAGGCACAAAATATAGAACAAGCGAAGTAGCGATCATAAACCAACCGAAGAGCTTGAGGATTTCTGGAAATCTGGAATAGGGTGCATAAATCACCAATGCAATGGCAGGAATCAAGCGGATAGTGATTTCTGCGTAATTGATAAAGTTGCTGCTTCCTGCTTTTCGGAGAGTAGCCAAGGCTTTTTCAGGATATAAGAGCATCAAAATTCCAATGAAAATGATGAAAACTCCAAAGAGAATTACGGTCAACTGAGCTAATAAAATCATTTTTTGGTTTTCCATTTGATTGGGATTACTTCATACCATGCCGTTTTTGGCCGATCAGCTGGGTATCCATTTTCTTCTCGGTATTTTTTCCGGACTTCCGTATAATCCCACCAGTTTTTGGTGATTTCCGGATTTCTTGCAAAATCCACAATTAATCGAAACTGATCTTCCACACAGGGATCCGTCCAATAGCCTTTCTTTCGTTCATATTCCTCGAGCAATTTTGCGCCATCTTTTTCTTTAAGTTCTTCTAAAGAGAAATAGCCTAAAAAGATCAAATCTTCAGCAAACTTGATTCCGACCGAAAGGACTGTTTGAAATGCTGCCAATGCAAAAATAAATTTTACTCGCTTGGGACTAGCAGTTAAAATTACTGCAAGCTCATCAGGTGCAAAATCCAAAATCTCGGAAATCTTGATTTTCGCGTTTCTGAGCCTCTATCTTTCTTCGGGAGTTAGGAGGATTGGAGTTATAGTTCTTTCATTTCAAAAGTTAATAAGACTGAGTCTAGATTTTTTTCAGATTCTATTTAAAATCTTGATGACTTTTTAAAATTGATACGATGAGGAATAAACTACTTAAACAAAATCAATCATGAAACACAACTTTTCAATTCTTCTCATTTTATGCATCGGACTTGCTTTTTCTTCGTGTAGCAAAGATGATGATGAGCCCAAAGGGGTTCAATCCAAAATTAATTCGGTTATACCCGAAGAATCTCTCAGAATCGTAAGAGGGCTGGGGATAGAGACCTATTCTGGAGACACGCCGCCGGATATTACGGGCACTTATCTGATGAGTCCGAATTTATTATTTAGATCCAATATCCCCAATGATGCCCCGGCTAATTCGCCATTTCAGAATTACACAGTTAACTTCAGTAATTTTAATGCTTCCAATTTTAGTATCAGTTTCACGGGAACAGCCTCCGGGGAGCGTGATACCAGTAATTCGGCAGTCATCGCAGGTTCTGGAAACAACTTTTCAGTTTATGGGCAAAGTACAACAGTAATTGGAGCTAATTCGATTGTTCTTGGCGTGATCTATTCCGGAACATTGGAAAATGGTAAAATCAAAAATCTGAGACGAGCTATCATTGTTCTGGATGATACGAAGGGAGCCCCAAACCTTCTCAAAAAAGAAAATGCACGAGTCTTTCAAGATGGGGACCGGACTTCGTAATTTCTTTTGAAATTTCAAAAAGCCACCAATTTTTTTAAAAGCGTTTTAACTTCCCAAAATGGAGGTAAAACGCTTTTTTTTTAACTATTCGTTGTGTTGTACTTTCCAATCAAAAACGAAATTTCGTTTTTAAATAGACCCTAATCCCAAATCAAAATATTTATCCAATTGGAAATTGTCTCTTTAAGGCGACTTATTAAAGAATTTGGTTTTTCACTACTTTGCCAGTAGTCAGAAGCGGCAAAAATATAATTGGTGCATAATTGATAATTGGGCGTTTTGTTCTTCCCACCAGTGAAGCAAAGGAAATTAGGTAACTAGTATAACTGCGGATACCATATTAAAAAATCATTCAAGTCCAGCTTCTGGAGCAGCAGGACAGCTTCGCGCTCCTCTATGAAATCTTCGATTCCTTTGTGGTTGGAGGACTTCCAAAAGAAAATCCCCCAAAATCACTTTTGGAGGATTTCTGTTCTAAACTTTTAAGGATGATGAATTATCCCATAGTGAATCCATCGCGGTAGGTTCTCGTCACGAATTGATTAGCTTCTTCCAAATTAGTGATCCGAAGGTTTTCTCCATCCCAAAGGAGTTTTTTTCTCCCAAAGAATTCTGCCTGACCTTTGCCATTTTCTCTTCGAAGCATATAGCTGCGGATGGCCAAATTTCCCATCAAAACTGTCTCGGTCATAGGACCTGTATAGTCGAAGGAAGAAGTTAATCCTCTATGTTCTGCACTTCCGAAACCGGCCTTGCAGGCATCCACCCAAAGACGTTGATGACCATATTCCGTTTCCAAATCATCCTCCGTTTAAGGTCCCATTTCTTTGGTGCCGTCGTTGAGGTAGAGTTTTGGTTGAAGCGGAGAAGAGTCATTGATATTGGTGGAAATGATTCCTTTATCGCCGATAATCAAGACACCATTTGCAGAGCTTGCACCTCCGATGTCGTCATCTGCTGGGATGGAAATATTTCAGGTCTTTTCTGAGGGATTTTAAATCTCCCCCTCTAGGCTTACTCAAATATTGGTTTGGACCTCTTGGGATTCTTTTTGATAGAAAGGCTTAATTACATCCGACTGCTGTACGGATTACGCCTTGGATAAGATCCTTCTATGTTCAGCGAGGATTATATTTCTTGATTAGTGAGTTTTAAAGACAAGTGTGTAAACAAAAATCCCGGCAAGTCCGGGCTTTTATCTTTCCTGCCAAATCCCCGGGTGTCGTCTTGTATGGAGCACGGCAGAGACAATAACGAGTTTTTGGGCTTCATCAATCGAGTAATGAATCATAAAGGGAAAGATATCCAAAACGGACGTCCTTACACCATCGTATCGCAAGGCAGAGGCAGTCGGATTCTGCAGGATAAACTTTACCTTTTCACGGACCTGAGAGGTAAACCTTTTGCTCAGCCCTTTTTGTTTGGAGTCATACCATTGGGCAGCTTCCTCAATATCCTGTTTAGCCAGGGGCAGGATGATAGATTTGTACATTAAAGCCCTTTTTCAATATCGTCCATGGCCGTATCAAAATCCATGGCCTGCGCGGGGTTGTTTTTGTAATCTTCAAGACGTTTTATGACCACGTCCATATGCCATGCCGGGATATCAATCTCTTCCTGTTCGATACCTTTAAACTTATTTTTAAGTTCGTTCCATTCTTTGATGGGGATAAACACTCCTGTGGTTTTGCCAGTGCTGTCTAAAATAAATTGCAGGTTCATAGTTTGTTGGATTTAAGATGCGTAAGCCTATTTAGCTTTAAAGTTTTGCAGTAGGTTGTCCAAGGTGTAAAGGATTAAATCCTTTTCTTTTACGGGCTGATTGCTGAGTTGTTTGAACTGGTCGAGCTAAAGACTTCGGAATATTTGCTATCTCCGAGAGGTAGCCGATAGTGGTATTTGGAAACCTCGCAATTTTTTGGGCAATCTCAAAGTTAGGCTTCTTCTCATTCCTTTCATACCTACGATTACAGAAACAGAAGTACTGAGTATTTTCGCCAAATCCCCTTGGCTAATCTTCCTGTCTTTTCTTAATGCCGCCATTTTTTTGCCAAAAGTGTTCATATTGAAAAACTCTTAAATTGGAAAACAACATTTCATCTGCAATAACTCACCTCAGTAAGCCCTTTTTATCCAAAACAGTTTCTTGCACTCGGATACAAATGATCATCCGGATTCTCAACAATTCCTACCCTGACTGGATTTTCATGGATATAGTTCATCCTGGTTTTGACAACTAGTTGAAGAATGGAGATCGATAAGAACTTCATTTATTGGATTTACAATGGAGAAATAAGTTAAAAATCATAAGACTAAGACTGGAGAAATTTCTGATTTTAGACGTCAGCCTTCAAACGTCACCCATCTCCAGGCTTCAAATCATAATTAATCATCCAGCCGATCTCAAACTGATCCATAAAGCAGGCGAAATAGGCTCCCCAGAAGGTTTTCTGAAGTTCCATTTCAATCGTCCCACCTTCGGAAAGAGTAGAATAGATGCGTTTGGCTTCTTCCAAAGAATCCATCTCCGATGAGATTTAATTGTTGTTTCCGGCTTTATAGACATGGCCCATAGAAGGCAAGGTATCGCTTACCATGATTTTGAGATAGGAGCTGATCAGAAGGTAAATATGCATGACGTGGTTTTTTCTCATCTTCGCGGATTTTTTCCATACCTGGGGCGTCGGTTATTTATTGGATACCTCCAACAAATTCACCACCAAAAGCAGAACGATAAAAGTGGAAAGCAGCTTCGGCTTTCCCGTCAAAGTTTAGATAAGGATAGATTTTCATAAAGTGGTTTTTTAGAGTTCTGAGTTGTTTAATTTAAGATTTTCCGAAGGATAGAGAAAAAAAAACAGGTAAAAGTGGCCCGAAGGCAAAGGCCAAAACTCAGTAGAAATTAAGATTTCTTATATTTCCTTACCCAATAACTGATCAGGGGGGTGATGAGTAGTGTCGGGAGCAACCAATACGTCCAGCCAGGAATAAAATCGGGTAAATACTCAAGATTGACCACTAAAAATGCGGTGAAGGAAGCGATGAAAGCACCCAAAAGTCGCTGAATATGAATTCGGATATAGGCGAGTTTATCGGGTTCGGGTTTGCCTATTTTCTTCAGATCATGCATCAGCATCGCCATC
>Ga0136639_10000265_pt1 | contig 16518 bp, 15 predicted proteins | sample AntDrymUQ8592106_2_FD_113739 | JGI IMG/M metagenome (GOLD analysis project Ga0136639, IMG submission 113739) | Polar desert sand microbial communities from Dry Valleys, Antarctica - metaG UQ859 (21.06) | ecosystem: Environmental > Terrestrial > Soil > Desert | place: Antarctica: Dry Valley...
CGTCGGCGAGGAAGTGCCTCATGAGCCTGCCGCCTCGGCCTCGTCCAGCAGGCCCGGCCACGCGGCCAGGAAGGCCGTGACGTCGGCGTCGCTGATCACCAACGGAGGCGCGAGGCGCACACGGTCGGGACCGGTGGCGTTGATGATCCAGCCGGCGGCCTGGGCAGCGGCCACGACGGCGGGCGCCATCGGCTCGCGCAGCGTCAGCCCGATCAGGACACCGACGCCGCGGATGTCGAGGACCCGCGGGTCCTCGGCGAGCGCCGATCGCAGCTGCTCGCCGACCGCTGCGGAGCGGACCAGCAGGTCCTCGTCCTCGATCGTGGTGAGCACCGCCAGCGCGGCGGCACACGAGAGGGGGTTGCCCCCGAAGGTGGTGCCGTGGTTGCCCGGCTCGAAGAGGGCGGCAGCCCGACCGAAGCCGATCAGGGCGCCGATGGGCAGGCCACCGCCGAGACCCTTGGCGAGCGTGACGATGTCAGGGACGACGCCGGAGGGGTGGCTGGCCAGCCAGGTGCCTGTGCGACCCATGCCGCTCTGCACCTCGTCGAGCCACAGCAGCGCGCCGTGCCGCTCGGTGATCTCGCGGGCGGCGACCAGGAAGTCGGTGGAAGCCACGTTGACGCCGGCCTCACCCTGCAACGGCTCGATGACCACCGCCGCAGTCTCGTCCGTGACTGCGGCCTCGAGGGCGTCGACGTCGGCGAACGGCACCCACGTGACGTGGCCGGGCAGGGGCTCGAACGGCGCGCGGTAGGCGGCCTTCGAGGTGAGGGCGAGGGCACCCATGGTGCGGCCGTGGAAGGCGTCCTCCATGGCCACGATGTGGGTGCGGCCGGTCAGCCGGGTGAGCTTGAGAGCGCCCTCGTTGGCCTCGGCCCCCGAGTTGCAGAAGAAGACCCTGCCGTCGGCGTCACCGACGGCGGTGACCGCCAACAGCTTCTCGGCCAGCTCGACCTGCTGGGGGGTGGTGAAGAAGTTGGAGACGTGGCTGAGCGTGCGCACCTGCTCGCTCACCGCCGCGACCAGCGCCGGGTGCCCGTGGCCGAGCGTGTTGACGGCGATGCCGCCGAGCAGGTCGACGTACTCCTTGCCATCGGCGTCCCAGACGTGGGCGCCTTCCCCGCGGACCAGCGTCAGCTTGGGCGGTCCGAAGGTGTTCATCAGCGAGCCGGCATAACGCTCGCCCCAGGTGGGCTCGCTCATGTCGAGGTCTCCCGCGCCTTGCGGGTCTTGGTCTCCACCCCGGGCAGCACCTGGGTGCCGACGCCCTCCTTGGTGAAGAGCTCCAGGATCACCGCGTGCAGCTGACGTCCGTCGACGACGGTGGCGCGCTTGACCCCACCGCGGACGGCCTCCAAGCAGGCCCTCATCTTCGGGACCATGCCGCTGGCGAGGTCCGGCAGGAGCTGCTCGAGGGACTCGGGGCTGATCTCGCCGATGACGTCGTCGGAGCTGGGCCAGTCGAGGTAGAGGCCCTCGACGTCGGTGAGCACCAGGAGCTTCTCGGCCCCTAGGGCGACCGCGAGCGACGCTGCAGCCAGGTCGGCGTTGACATTGTGGACCTGGCCGTCGATGTCGGGAGCAACGCTGGAGACGACCGGGATGCGGCCGGCCTCGATCAGGTCGAGCACGGACTCGGGGCGCACGCTGGCGACCTCGCCGACGAGACCGAGGTCGACCTCCTCGCCGTCGACGATCGTGTTGGTCTGCTCAGCGGTGAACAGCCCGGCGTCCTCACCGGAGAGGCCGACGGCCAGGGGGCCGTGCTCGTTGATGAGCCCGACCAGCTCGCGCTGGACCTGGCCGACGAGCACCATCCGCACGACCTCCATCGCCTCGGGCGTGGTGACGCGCAGGCCTCCCTTGAACTCCGACTCGATGCCGAGCTTGTCGAGCATCCTGGAGATCTGGGGACCACCTCCGTGCACCACCACGGGTTTGAAGCCCGCGAAGCGCAGGAAGGCGATGTCCTCGGCGAAGGCACGCTTCAGGTCGTCGTCGGTCATGGCGTTGCCGCCGTACTTCACCACCACGATCTTGCCGTGGTAGGCCTTGAGCCACGGAAGGGCTCCGGCCAGGATGGCGGCCTTGGACGGGTCGGGCTTGCCGGGGGTCTTCTCTGGTGTCGGATTCGTCATGAGCTGTAGGCACTGTTCTCGTGGACGTAGGCGTGGGTCAGGTCGTTGGTCCAGACGGTCGCACGGGCGTCGCCGGACTTGAGATCGATGGTCACGCTGACCTCGCGGGGCTCGAGGTCCACCGTGGCGGGGTCCTCGGCCGGGGTGGACTGCCTGCAGACCCAGACCCCGTTCATCGCGACGTCGAGGTCGGCGGGGTCGAAGGTGGCCTGCGTCGTTCCGATGCTCGCCAGGACGCGGCCCCAGTTGGGGTCCTTGCCGAACACGGCAGCCTTGAAGAGGTTGCTGCGGGCGACGCTGCGTCCGCACTCGACGGCCTCGTCCTCCGACGCGGCGCCCAGCACGGTGATCGCGATCTCGTGGTCGGCCCCCTCGGCGTCACGCAGCAGCTGCATGGCCAGGTCGGTGCACGCCTGGGTCAGGGCCTCGGTGAAGTCCGGAAGCGACGGCGTGATGCCGCTGGCGCCGCTCGCCATGACGGTGACCGTGTCGTTGGTGGACATGCAGCCGTCGGAGTCGAGCCGGTCGAAGCTGACACGGGTGGCAGCGCGCAGCGCCAGGTCGAGGTCGGCGGCGGGTACGACGGCGTCGGTGGTGAGGACCACCAGCATGGTGGCGAGCTGGGGGGCGAGCATCCCGGCGCCCTTGGCCATCCCGCCGACCGACCAGCCGGCCCCCTCGACGACGACCTGCTTGCTCACCGAGTCGGTCGTCATGATCGCTTCTGCGGCGGCGTTGCCACCCTCGCTCGTCAGCGCGGCGTGGGCTGCGTCGACGCCGGCGAGGAGGTCCTCGCGGTCGTTGGCCAGGCCGATCAACCCGGTCGAGCAGACGATCACGTCGCCGGCTGCGATCCCGACGCGCGCTGCCACCTGCTCGGCGACCGCATGGGTGGTCTGGAACCCGTCGGGACCGGTGTAGCAGTTGGCGCCGCCGGAGTTGAGGACGACCGCTCGCACGATGCCGTCCTTGACGACCTCCTGGCTCCACAGGATCGGGTTGGCCTTGCAGCGGTTGGTGGTGAAGACGCTGGCGGAGTGGTGGTGGGGCCCGTCGTTGACGACGAGTGCGAGGTCCTTGGCGCCGTTGGACTTCAGCCCGGCGGCGACACCGGCGGCCCGGAAGCCGGCGGGAGCAGTGATGGTCATGAGCGTTTCTTCCGAGGAGGCGTGACAGGGACGGCGAGGTCGACGGTGTGTCCCCGTCGTCGCCACGCCTCTGCTGCGACCTCTGCCTTCGCGACCGGCACCAGGATCCAGTTGGTCGCATAGGTGGAGATCGTGAAGACGCTCAGGTCAGCCTCCTCCAGGGGGACGAGGAGTCCGGTGAGCACGCCGACCATCGTCAGGTCGACCTCGCCCATGACGGCGAACGCCGTGAGGCCCTTGTGGGCGACCTGCTTGGTGGGGACGTTGCGCCCCGCGCAGATCAAGGAGGTCTCGGTCGCGGTCGCCGTGATCGAGAACAGCGAGGACGACTCCGCCCACTCGGGGATCTCCGCCCCGGGGGGCAGCTTGACGATCGCGAGCTTCTCCGGGAACTGCTGCAGGTGGAAGGCCCGCGTCCCTTCGTCGCTCGGGTCGGTCGGCTCCGCTGTCTCGGGGGACTCGGGCGTCTGGGGTGTCTCGGTCACGGTGCGATCCCAACGGTGGTGAGGCCCAGGCCCTCGGAGAGGCCCAGAGCGAGGTTCATGCACTGTACGGCGGCGCCGCCGGTGCCCTTGGCGAGGTTGTCGACCGCCCCCACGGCGATCAGCCGACGCGCCGGGACGTCGACGGTGACCTGGAGGTGGACGGCGTTGGAGCCGGTCACCGACTGGGTCTGGGGCCACTGACCGGCGGGCAGGACGTGGACGAACTCCTCATCGGCGTAGAAGCGGGAGTAGACCTCGTGGGCCTGCTCGGCGGTGACGTCACCGCGCAGCGCGGCCGAGCAGGTGGCAAGGATGCCGCGCGACATCGGGACGAGCAGTGGCGTGAAGCTCACGCTCACCGTGCCGTCGATGAGGCGCGAGAGGTTCTGGGTGATCTCGGGGGTGTGCCGGTGAACGCCACCGACGCCGTAGGCACTGGCGTTGCCCATGATCTCACTGCCCAGGAGGTGCTGCTTCGCCGCTTTGCCGGCTCCGCTGGTGCCGGAGGCAGCGACCACGACCACCTCGGGCTCGACGAGGCCCTCGGCCACGGCCGGTGCGAGCGACAGGGTCGAGACCGTGGGGTAGCAGCCGGGCACGGCGATCCGGGTGGCGTCGGCGAGGACCTCGCGCTGGCCGGGCAGCTCCGGCAGGCCGTAGGGCCAGGTGCCGGCGTGGGCACCGCCGTAGAACTGCTCCCAGGTGGCCGCGTCGTCGAGGCGGAAGTCGGCGCCGCAGTCGATGACGATCGTGCTGTCCGGCAGCTGGGCCGCGATCTCACCCGACTGGCCGTGCGGCAGTGCCAGGAACACCACGTCGTGGCCCGCGAGGGTCTCGAGGTCGGTGGTCCCGAGCCGTCGGCCGGCCAGCGGGACGAGGTGGGGCTGGAGCGGCCCGAGCAGCCCCCCTGCGTTGGAACCGGCGGTGAGCGCGCCGATCTCGACCTCCGGGTGCCCGAGGAGGAGCCGGAGCACCTCCCCACCGGCATATCCACTGGCACCGGCGACCGCGACTGAGAACGTCATGTGCATGACTATACATGTCACTGCATGTTCATGTGCAGTCAGTGCGAGGTAACGCGGATGCCGATGTCGGCGCGACGACCTAGGTTCGATCCATGACGCGACTGGCCTTCCCGACCTACCTCGAGCACCTGCGCCGCGAGTCGGCGCGCTTTCGCGAGGCTCTCACGGACTGCGACCCCCAGGCCAGGGTCCCGGCGTGCCCGGACTGGGACGCGGCCGACCTGGTGTGGCACCTCGCCGAGGTGCAGGCGTTCTGGGCGCGCATCATCCGCACCCGTCCCGCAGCCCCCGACGACGTCGGCACCGTGCAGCGCCCCGGGACCTACGGGGAACTCTTGACGTTCTTCGACGCCAGCTCTGCCGACCTGGTCGCCCAGCTCGAGGGAGCCGACCCAGCCGATCCGGCATGGTCGTGGGCTCCGGAGCAGAGTGTCGGCTTCACCTTCCGCCGCCAGGCCCACGAGGCGCTGATGCACCGCCTCGACGCCGAGCAGACGGCCGGGGCAGTCACGCCGCTCGAGCCCGCCCTCGCGGCCGACGGCGTCGCCGAGCTCCTCGAGGTGATGTACGGCGGCGAGGCGCCCTCGTGGGGCCGCTTCGAACCCTCCGAGCACCTGGTCCGCGTCGAGCTGATCGACGTGGGTGCCGATCTGTGGGTGCGCCCGGGCCTCTTCTTCGGGACCGACCCCGACTCCGGCAAGAACCACGACAGCGCCCACCTCGTGCTCACCGACCCCGGCACGGCGTCCGCCACCGTGAGCGGCACGGCGGCCGACCTCGACGGGTGGTTGTGGAAGCGCGGTGACGACGCCGACATCGCCGTCAGCGGTGACCGGGCGGCGTACGACGCACTGGTGGCGGCGGTGGGTCCCCCGTTGGACTGACCACCCCGACGCACCGGCGCAGGACGTGCGACAGGATCGGGGCATGACGACGCCACCTCCCCACCTCGCTGCCGCCGACCGCTATGACTCCCACGCCTACCGCCGCTGCGGTCGCTCCGGGCTCAAGCTGCCTGCGGTCTCGCTGGGTCTGTGGCACAACTTCGGCGACGACACCGCGATCGAGACGCAGCGCGCGATCCTGCGCCACGCCTTCGACCGTGGGGTCACCCACTTCGACCTCGCCAACAACTACGGCCCGCCCCACGGGTCGGCAGAGACTAACTTCGGTCGGATCTTCCGCGACGACTTCCGGCCCTACCGTGACGAGCTGGTGATCTCCACGAAGGCCGGCTACGACATGTGGCCCGGTCCCTACGGCGAGTGGGGCTCGCGCAAGTACCTCCTCGGCTCCCTCGACCAGAGCCTGACGCGGATGGGACTGGACCACGTCGACGTCTTCTACAGTCACCGTTTCGACCCCGAGACCCCGCTCGAGGAGACGATGGGCGCGCTGGCCACCGCCGTGCAGTCGGGGAGGGCGACCTATGCCGGGATCTCCTCCTACTCCGCAGCCCGGACGCGGGAGGCGGCCGCGCTGCTGCGCGAGATGGGGGTGCCTCTGCTGATCCATCAGCCGTCCTACTCGATGCTCAACCGCTGGGTCGAGGAGCCGACCGACGACGGGTCCTCGCTGCTCGACGTGCTCGAGGATGAGGGCGTCGGCTGCATCGCGTTCTCGCCGTTGGCCCAAGGGATGCTGACCGACCGCTACCTCGACGGGATCCCTGCCGACTCGCGGGCAGCGCAGGGCAAGTCGCTCGACCCGTCGCTGCTGAGCGACGAGGCGGTCGCGCACGTGCGTCGGCTCCACGAGATCGCGCAGGGGCGCGGTCAGTCGCTGGCCCAGCTCGCCCTGGCCTGGGTGCTGCGCGACCCGCGGGTGACCTCGGTCCTGATCGGCGCGAGCAGCGTTGCCCAGCTCGACGACAACCTGGCGGTGCTCGACCGGCTGGAGATCGCCGACGACGAGCTCGCCGCCATCGAGCAGGAGGCCGTCGACTCCGGGATCAACCTCTGGGCGGAGTCCTCGGACGCCTGAGGCTCGACCTGGGAAACCTCAGCGTTGCGTCGCGCCACACCGCTCGGCAGCGACGGCGACCGCCCCGTCGCGAGCAGCGCTGGTCTCCGTCTCGGTGAGCGTGCGGTCCATCGCGCGGAACCGCAGCGCGAAGGCCAGCGACCTGCGTCCCTCGCCCACCTGCTCACCGGTGAAGACGTCGAAGAGCCGGATCGACTCCAGCAGCGGGCCGGCGCCCTCACGCAGCGCCGTCTCGACGTCGGCGGCCACGACGGAGTCGTCGACGACGAGCGCCACGTCCTCCTTGGCCACGGGGAACGACGAGAGCTCGGGTCCGGTGACGACGTCGAGCGCTGAACCCATCAGCAGGTCGAGGTCGATCTCCGCGACCGCGCTGCGGACCGGGAGACCGAAGGCCTTGCACACCGCAGGGTGCAGCTCGCCGGCGTGGCCGAGCACCTGCTCCCCCACCGAGATCCGGGCACACCGACCTGGGTGCCACGGCTCCCGGGTGGTCGAGCGCACGTCCAGCTCGACGCCCAGGTCGTCGGCCAGGCGTCGTACGAGCCCGATCGCGTCAGCCCAGCCGCTGGTGCGACCCTCGCCCCACCAGCCGGCCCGCTCGCTCTCGCCGGCCAGCACGACCGCGAGGTGGAGCGGTTGGCGCGGCAGTGTCTGGATGAGCTGGGCGAGCTCGTCCTCGGTCGGGCGCCGGTCGACGCCGTAGATCGGGGCGGGACCACGGTCGACGGGGAACGCCACGGTGCCGGTCTCGAACAGCGAGACCCCGGGCGCTCCGCGACCGATGTTGCGCGCGGCGGCCTTGAGCAGGCCGGGCAGCAACGTCGTGGCGTAGGAAGGCTCCTCCGAGGAGATGGGGTTGGCGATCCGCACCGTACGACGGCGCTCGTCGTCGGCGGGCAGGCCCAGCGCGTCGAAGGTGGCATCGCCGACGAACGGGAAGCTGATCACCTCGACACCGCCTGCTCCGGCGAGCAGACGACCGACGCGTCGACGCAGCCGCTGCTCGCGGGTCAGGCCGCGACCGGCCGCCTCGCGGGGCAGCACGGACGGGACCTGGTCGTAGCCCACGACCCGCGCCACCTCCTCGACGAGGTCGTAGGGGTCGACCAGGTCGGGACGCCACGCGGGCGGGGTGGCCGTCAGCGTCTCGGCCGCACGCACCACGGCGCAGCCGACGGCCTCGAGGTCGGCGACGACGGTGTCGGCGTCGATGTCGATGCCGGTGATCCGCGCGGGCAGGTCGTAGGCGATGGTGATCGACGGCGCGGCCGGTGCGGTGCCGACGACGGTGACCCCTGGCTCGGCGGTGCCACCGCCGTGGGTGACCAGGAGCTCGACGACGCGGTCGGCAGCGGCCTCGCACACCAGGGGGTCGACCCCGCGCTCGTTGCGCTTGCCGGCCTCGGAGGTGAGCTTGTGGCGCTTCCCGGTGCGGAACATGGAGGTGGCGTCCCAATGCGCCGACTCGACGAGGACCCGGGTGGTGCTCGACGAGATCTCGGTCGACTCTCCGCCCATCACGCCGCCCAGGCCGATGACGCCGGAGTCGTCGGTGACGACGAGGTCCTCGGGCGAGAGGGCGCGGTCGGTGCCGTCGAGCGTGGCGAGTCGCTCGCCCGCTACCGCGCGTCGGACCCGGATGGCCCCGGCGAGCCGGTCGGCGTCGTAGCCGTGGATCGGACGACCGATCTCGAGCATGACGTAGTTGGTGATGTCGACGCTCAACGAGATCGGGCGCATGCCTGCCTGGGTGAGGCGACGCACCATCCAGTCGGGCGTGGGCGCGGTCGGGTCGACGCCGCTGACCGTGCGGGCCACGAAGACCGGGCAACCGGCCGGGTCGTCGATGACGACCGGGTGTCCGGCACCATCGGCCGGCGGGACCGAGCGATCCGCCGGGTCACGGAAGGGCGCGTCGTAGGCCAGCGCGGCCTCTCGGGCGACACCGCGCAACGAGAGGGCGTAGGCACGGTCGGGGTTGATCTCGAACTCGATGACCTCATCGGAGAGACCGAGAACCTCGAAGGCGTCCTGGCCAGGCTCGCCGGCGTCGGGCGGCAGCACGATGATGCCGTCGTGGTCCTCTCCGAGACCCAGCTCACGCGAGGAGCAGATCATCCCGGCCGAGAGGTGGCCGTAGGTCTTGCGTGCGGAGATCGCGAAGTCGCCCGGCAGCACTCCCCCGGGCAGGACGCAGACGACCAGGTCGCCGGGCGCGAAGTTGTGGGCGCCGCACACGATCCCCTGGGGGTCGCCGGTGCCGTTGGCAGCACCGACGTCGACGGTGCACCAGTTGATGGTCTTGCCGTTCTTCTGCGGCTCGGCCTCCATCGTGAGCACCCGGCCCACCACCAGCGGACCGGTGATCTGGTCACCGGGCTTCTCGATCGCCTCGAGCTTGAGCCCGAGCTCGGTCAGCCGGGCAGCGAGCTGCTCGGTGGTGACCTCGTCCGGCAGGTCGACGTAGTCCTTGATCCAGGAGACGGAGGTCTTCACAGGTCGCTCCCGAAGGTCGTGGTGAAGCGGATGTCGCCCTCGAAGAACCCACGCAGGTCCTCCACCCCGTGGCGGAACATCAGCGTGCGGTCGATGCCCATGCCGAAGGCGAAGCCGCTGTAGCGCTCGCTGTCAACGCCGCAGGCGGTGAGCACCCGCGGGTTGACGACGCCACAGCCGCCCCACTCGATCCACCCCTCGCCGCGACAGGTGCGGCAGCTCCCGCTGCCCGCCTCGTCGAGCCCGGTGCCACGACACACGAAGCAGATCAGGTCGACCTCGGCGCTCGGCTCGGTGAAGGGGAAGTACGACGGGCGGAAGCGCGTGGTGATGCCCTCGCCGAACATCTGGGTCGCGAAGTGGTCGAGCGTGCCCTTGAGGTGGGCCATCGAGATGCCCTCGTCGATCGCCAGGCCCTCGACCTGGTGGAAGACCGGGCTGTGCGTGGCGTCGTACTCGTCGGTGCGGTAGACCCGGCCGGGGCACACGACGTAGATCGGCGGCGTGCGCGTGAGCATCGTGCGGGCCTGGACCGGAGAGGTGTGGGTACGCAGGACGATCGCGTTGTCGGACGGGTCGGTCCAGAAGGTGTCCTGCATGGTGCGGGCCGGGTGGTCGGGACCGAGGTTGAGGGCGTCGAAGTTGAGCCACTCCGCCTCGAGGACGGGGCCCTCCGCGACCTCCCAGCCCATCGCGACGAAGATGTCGGCGATCAGCTCGGAGCCGGTGGTGATCGGGTGACGGGCGCCCGTGGGCAGCCGGTCGGTCGGGAGCGTCACGTCGACGGTCTCCTCGACCAGCATCCGCTCCTCGTGCTCGGCCTCGAGCACCTCCTGGCGGGCGGCGAACGCCTGGTTGACCTTGCCGCGGGCCTGGCCGATGCGCTGGCCGGCGTCCTTGCGGGCCTGGGGCGGCAGGGCCCCGATCTCGCGGTTGGCCAGGGCGAGCGGCGAGCGGTCGCCGGCATGGTCGGTGCGGGCCTGCTTGAGCGCCTCGAGGTCGCTCGCCTCGGCGATCGCCGTCAGTGCGGCATCGCGGGCTGCTTCGACCTCTTCGGGCTGCAAGGTACTGACCTCCACGGGGTCGTAATCGGTGTTGGGTCCGGACACGAGGAGCAAGTCTAGGAAGGTCCGGGGGTGGCGCGCGCGGGGGTTGCCCGGATGGGCGGGTGGAGAGCCCTCATCGGGGGCCGGTGCGGTCCTCGGCAGGCCAAGTCAGCATCAGCCGGGCTCCCCCTCCGGGCGCGTCGTCGATGACGACCGTGCCACCGTGCGAGCGCACCAGCCCGTTGACGAGGTAGAGGCCCAGGCCCGACCCACCGCGGACCCCACCACGCCAGAACTTGGTGAACACCCGCCGCCGCAGCTCGAGCGGGATGCCCTCTCCTTCGTCGTCGACGGTGAGCGCGACCCCGCTGAAGTCGGCGGTCGACGGCAGCGGTGCCAACGTGACACTCACGGTGCCCTCACCGTGGCGCACACCGTTCTCGATCAGGTTGGTGACGACTTGGGTGAACTTGTCGGGGTCGACGCTGATCTGCGGCAGGTCGCCCTCCACGACGAGCTCGACCTGGCGCGAGGTGCCCGCCTGGACCGAGTCGACGATGCGTCGCACCAGCACCGTCGCATCGGAGGGGCGTGGGTAGAGCTGCAGGCGCCCCGTGTCGATCCGCGCGACGTCCAGCAGCTCGGCGATGAGCCGGCTCAACCGGTCGGAGTCGGCGCTGACCGTCCTCAACATCAGCTTCTTCTGGTCGTCGCTGAGCTTGTCCCAGCGGCTGAGGAGCGCCTGGACGAAGCCCTTCACCCCGGTCAGCGGCGAGCGGAGCTCGTGCGCGACGGTCGCGACGAGGTCCGAGCGCTCCCGGTCGAGGCGGGCGCGACCACGCCCCGAGCGGAGCGTCACCGCGACCCGGGACACCGGCTCGTGCAGGGAGGCCCGGTGGATCCGGGCGGCCACCAGGACCTCGGTGCCGTCGGGCAGCAGCCACGGCTGCTCGGGGACGGCCGTGCGCGTCGCCAGCCCGACGTACGGCGTGTTGCAGGCGTGCCACGCCTTGCCGTCCTGGTCCTGCAGCGCGAGTACCTCGCCCAGGGGGCAGCCGAGCATGGCCTCGATCGACGACCCGAGCATCCGGGCAGCGACCTGGGAGGCGAGCACCACGGTGCCGTCGGCATCGGCGACCACCACCCCGTCGGGCAGGGCGTCCGCCAGCTCCTGTGCACTCTCGAGGCTCCCGGTCACGAGGTGCACCCTACGAGCAAGCGGTGCGCCGCCCGATGGATCACGTGGTGTCCCTGTCGAGTGGGCTGCCTGGCGCTGCGCGTCACGGACGGGTAACGATGAGGCCCGGGCGCGAACACACCACCTGCTCCCGGCGTCGGTTCCCTACGACACCCCAGCTCAGTCGCCACCTCGGAGGAGACATGATGCGTCCAACAACCAAGCGGGTCCTCACTGCCCTGCTCACCGCCGCCGTTGTCGGGACGGGGGTCACCGCGATGGCGAGCCCCCCGCCGCCCAACGCCCAGCAGCAGGAGCGCCGCACCGACGCCCCGGAGTCCTACCGCTACCTCAAGGCCCGCATCTACACCGCACCCGGCATCGGCACCGTCGCCGTCGGTGCACCCGATCCCCGGCACATCATGGTGCAGCGCCTCGACGAGGCGAGCGGGACCTGGTCGAAGCCCCAGGTGCTGTTCCTCGGCCTCGGCGGGGTCACCTGCGGCAACATCTCCGGGCGCGCGTCGCGCGGCGGGGTGGTCCTCCTGCTGGAGTGCGACCGGTCCTACTCCGAGGACCAGGCTCCCGCCCACAGCATCGCTGCTGTCTCTCGTGGCCTTCGATCGTGGAACACGCAGGTGCTGCCGGGCGAGGCCTACCGGGTCCCGGCGATCTCGCCCGACGGCTCGTACGCCGCCTGGCTGGCGGGTGGGCCCGGCAGCTTCGTGCCGTGGAGCAGCACCGACGGCGTCTTCTCCGAGCTGCGCAGCACCACCTACGACGGAAGCAACGGCGGCGAGACCGTGGTCGTCACCGACGACGGCACGGTCAGCGTCATCGGGCCGGAGAGCGCCGGCGAGGCCTGCGCCATCGGCGTGCACGAGCGCACCCTGGACGGGCAGCTGAGCTCCTCGCGGGTCGAGGGCGTCGACCCGGGCTGCACCGAGGGCAGCCTGGAGAACCGCGGTGCGTTCGAGGTCGTCGGCAGCCAGTACGACCGGGCCTCCCGCTACACCATCCGGCGCGAGGACGGCTCGTCCCCGTGGGTGCTCACCCGCCGGGCCCCGGCGGACGCGCCCGGTCTGGTCGACTACCGCGGCGGACCGCGCCGGGTCATCTTCACGTCCTACTCCGACGTGCCCGGTCAGCCCCTGGTGGCCTTCGGCAGCCCCGATCGACGACGTGTCTACGTCCAGCGCTACGACGAGACCATCCAGGCGTGGGCGCCGCGCGAGCTGGCCTACGACCACGGCTTCCCCGGTTGCGCCTCCGACGGCAACCTGCGCCGACAGCGGTTGAAGGTCCACGCCGTGTCCCTGCACTGCTACCCGGTCAAGCGTGCCGGTGGCGACTACCCGCCGTACACGAACGGCTACCAGGTCGCTCCGCCCTCCCGGGTACGGATGCTGGTGAGCAGCGACGGCGTGACCTGGCGTGTGGTGGACATCGCAGGTCGCCCCGTGGGCACGTCGGCCGACCGCACGCTGCTGACGGCGCCGGGCGCGAGGTCCACGACCGTGGTCTCCACCGACGGCATCAGGGTCCTTCCGATGCGAGCGCCCGCACGCTGCGGCTTCGTCTTCCCCGTCGCGGGTGACCGGGTGCTGCGCCTGCACGGTGGTCAGGGCGCCGGGTGGCCCCGCGTGCTCCAGCGTCGCGACAACACGGGCTGGCGGACGATCCAGCGGGTGGCGCTGCCGCGCGAGGGGACGTGCGCCCGGGTCCGTGGCCTCAACGACACCTCCCCCACCACCTACCTGCTCAACGGCGCAGGCAAGCAGATCGCGCTCAGGGTCGTGCGCAAGCACGGCGCTTGGCGGGTCATCCGCCCCCGGGGCTACTGAACGGCGGCGGGACCGGCGCGGCCGGCGCGCTGATCTTCCGCTCCATCAAGGTATGCAGCCGACACGCCGCACCCCACGGCGTGCACCCCGTGGGAGGTGGCGTGTCGCCGTGGGAAGTACGCCGCCTGGCAGCGATCCCGCGCCGATCAGCCGTGGGAGGTGCCGCTCCAGCGACATACCTTGATGAAGCGGCAGCCGCCGACGCCGACGCCGAGCCCGACCCGACCCCTGGCCGAGCCCGACCCGCGGCCGCCTCAGTGGGCGCGTTGGGCGGTGGCCGACGCGTAGAGGCACAACGCGGCGGCGGTGGAGAGGTTGAGGCTCTCCGCACGGCCGTGGATGGGGATCGCGACCCGGTGGTCGGCGAGGTCGGCGAGCTCGGCCGGGAGACCCCAGGCCTCGTTCCCGAAGAGCCAGGCCGTGGGCCGCGTGAGCAGCTCGCCGGCCCCGTAGAGGTCCACCTCTCCGTGGCCGTCAGCCGCGAGGACGACCAGCCCAGCGGCCTGTGCGGCGCGCACGGCGGCCGCGGGGTCGGGCTCGACGGCCAGCGGCAGGTGGAAGATGCTGCCCGCGCTGGCGCGCACCGTCTTGGGGTTGTAGGGGTCGACCGAGCTGCCGGCCATGACCACCAGGTCGGCACCGGCCGCATCGGCGCTGCGGATGACGTTGCCGGCGTTGCCGGGGTCACGCACGTCGGCACAGAGCGCGACCAGACGCGGGGCGGGGTCGATCAGGTGCTCCAGGGGACGGTCGAGGAAGCGGCAGATCGCCACGACTCCGGCCGGGCTGACACTGTCGCTCAGGGAGGCCAGGGCCCGGTCGTCGACGACGGTCCAGGTGGGTGCCTGTGCCACGAGATCGGTGTGCTGCGCGGTGGCGGCGGCGGTCGCGAAGACCTCCACCACGCACCCAGGACGCGAGAGCGCGCCCCCGACGGCTTTCGGGCCGTCGGCAAGGAACAGCCGTCGCTCGGAACGCTCCGAACGACGGCTGAGCTTGCGCGTGTCCTTGACCCGGGAGTTGCCCGACGTGAGCGGGGCCCCCGGGGTCGAGTCAGGCGCGTCGTGCGAGGTCAGGCCGACGCCTCGGCCTTGGGCGCGTTGACGTCCTCGGGGAGAGCAGCCTTGGCCGTCGCCACGAGAGCGTTGAACGTCGCGACGTCGTTGACGGCGAGGTCGGCCAGGATCTTGCGGTCGACCTCGACACCGGCGAGGTTGAGGCCCTGGATGAAGCGGTTGTAGGTCATGCCCTGCGCACGCGCGGCGGCGTTGATGCGCTGGATCCACAGCTTGCGGAAGTTGCCCTTGTTCTTGCGGCGGTCGTTGTAGCTGTAGACCAGGGAGTGGGTGACCTGCTCCTTGGCCTTACGGTAGAGGCGCGAGCGCTGACCGCGGTAGCCCGCTGCGCGCTCGAGGGTCGTACGACGCTTCTTCTGGGCGTTTACCGCCCGCTTGACGCGTGCCATGGTGGAACTCCTTGGTGCTCAACTCTGAATAGGAATCGCTGCCGATGCGCCGGCTGCGGGATCTGGGGCGGAGCCCCAGAGGGGTTCACGGGGGCGTGGGCCACCGTGGGTGGTCCTAGATGCCGAGCATCTTCTTGGCGCGCTTGGTGTCAGCCTTGGCGACCACCACCGTGCCGGTCAGGCGGCGCGTGACCTTGGAGGCCTTCTTCTCCAGGTTGTGGCGCTTGCCAGCCTTCTCGCGAAGGATCTTGCCGGTGCCCGTCACGCGGAAGCGCTTGCCAGCACCGGAGTGGCTCTTGTTCTTCGGCATCTCAGTCTCTTTCTTTGTCGGTCGTGATCACGCGGGCGTGAGCACCGATCGGCGGTCTGGACCGGCACGGGGCCGGCCCGGGTCTCAGGCCTCGATCTCGGGATCGAGGTTCTCGGAGCGGCCGCGCTCCTTCTTCTGCGCGACCGGTCCTGCGGCGTGGGCGGCGTCGCGCTCTGCCTTCTCGGCGTCCACGACGGCAGCACGCTCGGCCATCTTGGTCTCCTTGTCGGCGAGCATGTCGACCTTGGCGTCGGCCTTCTTCTTGTGCGGGCCGAGCACCATGATCATGTTGCGGCCGTCCTGCTTGGGTGAGGACTCGACGAAGCCCAGCTCCGTGACGTCCTCGGCCAGGCGCTGCAGCAGCCGGTAGCCCAGCTCGGGACGGTGCTGCTCGCGACCGCGGAACATGATCGTGATCTTGACCTTGTCGCCCGCGCGAAGGAACCGCACGACGTGACCCTTCTTGGTCTCGTAGTCGTGGGCGTCGATCTTGGGACGAAGCTTCATCTCCTTGATGATGACGTTCGTCTGGTTCCGGCGCGCCTCACGGGCCTTCTGGGCGTTCTCGTACTTGAACTTCCCGTAGTCCATGAGCTTGCACACGGGCGGCTTGCCCTGGGGCGCGATCTCGACGAGGTCGAGATCTGCCTCCTGAGCCAGCTTGAGGGCCTGGTCGGTCGGCACGATGCCGACCGTCTCTCCGTTGGGACCGACGAGGCGGACCTCGGGAACCCGGATCCGCTCGTTGATACGAAGCTCGGTGCTGATGTGTCCTCCAGTGTGTTCGGGATCGGGACCGCCACAAATGAAGAACGGCTCCCGCTTGCTCAAGCGGAAGCCAGTCACGACACGTCGCCAGGAGCGACGCGACTCCGAGTGCCATGGAACTGCGCCGAGAAGATTCTCTCGCTGCGAGGAACAGGGCCTTCGGGACCGGACCCGACGACCTGGTTCGGTCGATGCGGGTGGGAGACGTGGTGCCTGATCTCCGCTTGTGTGATCGATCCGGCAAGCCGGACTGATCGGTCAACACCTGACCCTAGACGATGATCCCTGCGGACTCCAATCGCGCACCCCGGGGGGTCAGGAGTCGTCGGCCGGTCGCAGCCACGCCGAGCGTCCGTCCACCGTCGTGAGCGTCCAGCCAGCGGCGACCCCGGCCAGGTCGTCGCCCTCCATCACGAAGGTGACCGGTCCGGCAACGTCGACGACGAGGGCGGCCGCACCCTCCTGCAGCGCGGCTTGCGCGGCCGTGGGCGCGGCGACCGGCACGGGGCGCGCCTCGGGGTCCCAGGCGGCGAGGGAGGACGTGTCGGTGAAGGCGAGCATCGCGATCCGGCCGTCTGCTCCCTCGAGCATCACCGCGGCCATGTCGCTGGACTTGTCGTGCGTCAG
>Ga0136639_10000266_pt1 | contig 16507 bp, 16 predicted proteins | sample AntDrymUQ8592106_2_FD_113739 | JGI IMG/M metagenome (GOLD analysis project Ga0136639, IMG submission 113739) | Polar desert sand microbial communities from Dry Valleys, Antarctica - metaG UQ859 (21.06) | ecosystem: Environmental > Terrestrial > Soil > Desert | place: Antarctica: Dry Valley...
TCACCGCCGGCACCACTTTGACCACCTTGTTGTACAGGTCGCCATTGGGGCGTTGCGCCACTTCAGTGACGTAGATATTAGCGATTGCCTGCCGGTTCTCGTCCAGGTTGACCGGTCCGGCTGCAGTGTCTAGCTTGACGTTAGCCAATGCGGCGCGGAACTTCGCATGATCATCGCCAAGCTCGCCATTGACCTGGCTCAACGCGCCGATCACCGCCTGGGTGGCGGTGTAGTAAGCGTAGAACGGCGCTGACGGTGCTGTTAGACCGTCGGGAAAGCGCTTCTTGTACTTGGCGACGAAGGCCTGGTACTTTGGATCTTCGATTCCATCGGCCACCATGTGCGCCGATGGAATGCCAACCAAACGCTTGCGGAACGGTCCCTTGCTGCTGAGCACGGTTTGATCGACGAGATTCGAACCGGCGATCAGCGGCACCTTGGATCCAGACTGGTCGTATTGCGTCAGAAAGTTGATCGCATCAGAGCCGCCAAGCATGACGTAGACCGCGTCAATCTTTTCCGGAATGCGTGCGATCGCCGAACTGAAATCTCTGGTGCCGTTGGGCACCCAGATTTTCTCGGGCACCTTGCCGCCTTTGGCGCAGAACTCGGTCATAAAGCCCAGAACCTGGGTATAGCCGAACGAATAGTCACCCGACACCACCGCCACGCGGCGATAGCCTTTGGTGTCGTAAACGTAGTTGCCAAGCCCCGCCTGCCACTGCGCCCCATCAGCGCTGAATCGGAAGAAGTTCGGCGATGGCGCGACCAGAGTCGCCTCTTGTGCTGCAGAAAACCCGTTGACGAAAGTCTTGCCGGGCACTGACTTGGAATACTCTTTGATTGCCAATCCCTCTCCGCCAGACATCGGCCCGATCAGTATATCCACCCTGTCTTGGCCGATCAGTTTGCGTGCTTTAGCCAAAGCCACGTCGGGCCTCCCATCCGACGATTCCTTGATCCATTCGATCTTCTTTCCGCCAGCCGTGTAGTTGGCTTCCTCAAAAGCCATCTCCATACCGCGAAAGGCCTCCTGACCTAGCACAACGAAGGGTCCATCCAGCGTTGCCAGCCCGCCGATGCGCACAGTCGTTTGTGCTGCCGCAGGAATTGCAAGCAGACTGGCAGCTGCGATTCCCAACAACTGGCTCTTCAATCTCAGAATATTCATGGCTATCTCCTTTGTGAGTAGTGGGTGTCGACGCGTTCACTGACGTTGGACTACGATGCTCTCGTCGCCCGATTTGTTGCCGTTTCGCCGCAAACGGCCCCAGAGACCCGTCACACCGTCTGGCGAAGCCATGACAATGATCAGGAAAATAAAGCCAATCAAGGTGTTGAATCGGTCGCTGCCAACCAAATCGACCGCAAAGTTCTGGATGAGGACGAACACCGCTGCACCGACGAACGCGCCTCGCGGGTGTGCCAGCCCACCGATAACGGCAACGATCAGTATGTTCACAGTAGCGCTCATGCCGATCGAGCCCGGCGAAATGCCGCCATGAAACCAAAGGCTGAGCACGCCACCAACCGCTGCAATTGCGCCGGCCACACCGAAAGCCGCAACCTGATGCAGACCGACCCGGTATCCAAGCGAAGCCATACGCTGCGCGTCGTCTCGTGTCCCCTGCAGCGCGAAGCCGAAAGGCGTGCCGGCAAGACAGCGAACCAACACGTACAACAGAAGCGCAGCTGCCGCGCAAAGGTAGTAAAAGACCAGTGGTTCGCGTAAAGACCGCCCGGCCACTTCTGGGGCAATCACGCCTCGAAAACCGTCGAAGCCGTGCAGCAGGTCGGTGTTCTGCTGTGCGAAGTAGTAAAGAATCATGCTAATAGCCAGCGTGCTCATCAGCATGTAAATGCCGCGGCTGCGCGCTGCCACCACCCCGACCAACACGCCTGCCGCCGTACCAGCGGACAGTGCCATCAGCACGGCCAGTGGCCACACAGGCGTGGTACTGCCAATGTTGATTGCATGCGCGCTGAAAATCGCCAGCGTGTAACCCGCGACCCCAGCGATAGCCATCTGCGCAAGCGAGATCATCCCACCGTAGGCTGCCAAGAAGGTCATGCTCAGTGCAATGATGCCCAGTAGGAACGCGTAGGCCGCGATGCTGACGACCCAAAATTGCGGCACCAAATGCGGGTAGACAGCGATTGCCAACAACAACGCTGCGCGTCTAAACCAGAGCAGGGTGACGGCTGTCATGGTGTGCAGTGCATTGTTAGTTGACGGTGAATTTCGCGCGACGCCTTAGAACTTGAGGCTCTTGTAACGTTCGACATGTGACTGGATGGCGATCTCGGTGGGCAGCCTTTCCATGCTGCTGGCGCCGTAGAAACCATTGCAATGCTGGCTGTGCTTCAACACGTATGACACGTCCTCGGGAGAAGAGATCGGCCCCCCATGGGCAATGACGATCACATCCTTGCGCACTTTGCGAGCGGCCTCGGCCCACTCATCGATCAATTTCACCGATTCTGCAAGCGACTTGGCACTGGTGGCACCGATCGTGCCGCCGGTGGTCACGCCCATGTGCGGCACGATGAAATCGGCACCGGCTTGGGTCATCTCAACCGCCTCGTCGGCGCTGAAGACATAGGGCGTGGTCAACAGATCAAGCGCGTGAGCCTGACGAATCATGTCGATCTCGGTCGCGAAGTTGATACCGGTTTCTTCCAGGCTCTGGCGGAACGTGCCGTCAATGATCCCCACTGTTGGAAAGTTCTGCACGCCTGAGAAGCCGAGTTCCTTCAATTGCTTGAGGAAGACCGGCATGATGACAAACGGGTCGGTGCCATTGACGCCTGCGATGACTGGCGTCTTCTTGCAGACCGGCAGCACTTCACCCGCCATCTCGACCACGATGTCATTGGCATTGCCGTAGGCCAGCAGGCCAGCCGATGATGCACGTCCGGCCATCCGGTAGCGGCCCGAGTTGTAGATGACGATCAGGTCGATGCCGGCAGCCTCTTCACATTTGGCTGAGATGCCGGTGCCTGCACCACCACCGATGATCGGTTGGCGGCGTTTGACCATGTCGTTGAATTTTTCCATCAACGCGCTGCGCTCGAAACGTGGCATTTCTATATCCTCGGGTTTTTATGATTTAGGGGTTGGAGCATCTGGTGCGGGACGCTTGAAGCGCTCTGCCCACGCGCCAGCGACGCCGCCGCGAAAACTCATCACGCAGACCATGAAGATCACGCCGGTAATGACCGTGACCCAAGCGCCAAACGCATCCAGATAGTGTTGCAATCCCATCACGATCGCTGCGCCGATGGCTGGGCCGAGCACCGTTTGCATGCCGCCCAGCAGGGCCATCAGCACCACGTCACCCGAGAGGTGCCAATGCACATCAGACAGCGCGGCCAGCTGAAAGACCAAGGCCTTTAACGAGCCGGCCAACCCCGATAGCGCAGCCGACAGCACGAACAGCATCAGTTTGTAGCGCTCCACAGGATAGCCCAGCGAGCGAGCGCGGGGCTCGTGTTCGCGGATTGCCATCACGACATGGCCGAAGGGCGAATGCACCACGCGGTGGATCAAGGTCATGCCTGCCAAGGTGATCACCAGCACCAGGTAGTACATGGCGCGGTCATCGCGCAGATCGATCAGACCGAATAGCTTGCCGCGGGGTATCTGCTGCATCCCGTCTTCAGCGCCCGTGAAAGGGAGCTGCAAGAAGATGAAATACACCATCTGCGCCAATGCAAGCGTGATCATCGCCAAATAGATGCCCTGCCGACGGATGGCCAGAGCGCCGATAACCAGGCCCAGCACTGCTGCGCCGAGTGTGCCTGCAAGGATGCCCAGCTCAGGGGTCAGCCCAGCATGCTTGACTGTCAGTCCGGTCAGGTAGGCAGCCGACCCGAAGAAGGCGGCGTGACCAAAAGACATGATTCCACCGAAGCCGAGTAGCAAGTTGTAGGCGCAGGCAAAGAGCGCCATGCACAGCAGCTTCATCACGAAGATCGGATAGACCCACTGCGAGAACCAGGGCACCAACACCAGCGCGACGAATGCGACGACCAGGGTGCCGCGCAGTGCAAAGCCCGCCATCGTTGTGCTCTTCATGAGCTGCCTTCTCGCCCGAAGAGACCCCGCGGCCGCAACAGCAGCACCATCGCCATCAACACGAAGATGATCGTGCTGGAGGCTTCGGAATAGAAGACCTTTGTCCAACCTTCGATGATGCCGATGCCAAGCGCGGTGACGATCGATCCGAAGATCGATCCCATCCCGCCTATGACCACAATGGCGAAGACCACGATGACCAAGTCGGAGCCCATCGATGGGTTGACATGAAGAATCGGGGCGGCCAACACACCGGCGAACGCAGCCAGCCCTATGCCGGCGCCGTAGGTGAGCGTCAGGAGCCGTGGCACGTTGATACCGAAGGACTGCGTCAGCGCGTCCTTCTCGGTGGCAGCGCGCAACTGTGCGCCCAGCGGTGTGCGTTCGATCACCCACCAACTCAAAGCACAAGCAATTAGCGCGGCAACGATGACCCAGCCGCGATAGATCGGCAGCACCATGAAGCCCAACTGCACTGTGCCCTTGAGCAGGTCCGGCACCGGATAGGGCTTGCCGGAGGACCCGAACAACAGGCGGAAGCCGCCTTCGAGCACCAAAACCAGTCCGAAGGTGAGCAGCAAGCCATAGATGGGGTCCAAACGCCGCAGTCGGCTCAACATCGTGCGTTCGAAAAGGGCGCCGACCAAGCCCACCATCAGCGGCACCAGCAGCATTGACCACCAATAATTGACGCCGAAGAAGTGAAACAACATCCACGCGACAAATGCGCCAGCCATGAAGAACGCACCATGCGCAAAGTTGACGATGCGCAGCAAGCCGAAGATCAGCGCCAGTCCTAGGCTCAGCACGGCGTAGAAGCAGCCATTGACCAAGCCAAGCATGGTCTGCCCAGCAATCACTGACAGAGGCATGCCGAATATCTCGCTCATGCACGGGCTCCATCACAGCGCTTCATAGCCTCATACCCCGAGCCTCGAAGCGAGCTGCTGCAGATTGGATACGAGCGCCGCGCGGTCGTAGTGATCGACCACTCGGCCGGTTTCAACGAGGTAATGGCGGTCGGCCAGCTCGGCTGCAAACTGCAGGTTCTGCTCGACCAGCAAGATCGTGTAGCCGCGCTGCTTCAGCTGCTGCAGCAGGTCGCCGATACGCTCTACGATGACGGGCGCCAGGCCCTCGGTGGGCTCGTCCAGCAACAGCACACGCGCACCTGTTCGCAGGATGCGCGCGATCGCCAGCATCTGTTGTTCGCCGCCCGACAGCTGGGTGCCGGCTGATCGCTTTCGCGCTTCCAGATTCGGGAACAAGCCCATCAATTCGGCTTCGCTCATGCCGCCAGGTGCTACCACGGGGGGCAACAGCAGGTTTTCTCGCACCGTCAGGGTGGCGTAGATGCCGCGGTCGTCCGGGCAATAGGCAACACCGGCATGGCCGATGCGATGCGGCGGTAGATCGATCAGCTCGCGGCCGTCCAGCCGAATCGAGCCGCTACGCCGCGGCACGATGCCCATCACCGATTTCAGCAGCGTTGACTTGCCGGCACCGTTGCGCCCCAGAAGCGTGACGATCTCACCGCGTGGCACGTCAAGCTCAATGCCGTGCAAGGCCTGGCTCGGCCCATACCAGGCGCGCAATTCTTTGATCTGCAACAGCGATTCAGCCATGGGTTGGGTGCGATGCGCGGCCCAGGTAAGCCTGTGCCACACGCTCATCGGCGGCAACACTGGCGTAGTCACCTTCGGCCAGCACCTCGCCTTGGGCGAGTACGGTGATGCGGTCGCACAAATCAGCAACCACCGAGAGGTTGTGCTCGACCATCAAGACGGTGCGCCCGCGTGCGGCGACGCGAATCAAGTCGCTGGCTTGGGCGATGTCCTCAGCACCCATGCCCGCCATGGGTTCGTCGAGCAGCAGCATATGAGGCTCAAGCGCCAGTGTCGTCGCCAGTTCCAGCGCTCGTTTTCGGCCGTAGGGCAGTTCTCCAGCTAAATGGAAGGCCCAGGGATCAAGGCCCACCTCGGCCAGAAGCTGGTGCGCGCGTCCATCGTGTGCTTGCAGCACTTTGTCGCTGCGCCACCAATCGAAACTGTGTCCGCGCTTGCGCTGCAGGGCCAGCCGCACGTTCTCGAAGACCGAGAGTTGCGCGAACACGGCCGAAATCTGGAAAGACCGCACCAGACCCAGCCGCGCCACCGCGTCGGCAGCGAGCCGCGTGATCTCGCGGCCTTGGAAGTGGATGCGCCCGGCCGTGGGCTCGATGAACCGCGTCAACAGGTTGAAGCAGGTTGTCTTGCCAGCGCCATTGGGCCCGATCAGCGCGTGGATGCTGCCGTTGCGCACACGAAGATCGAGCCCACGCTCACCACCGACGGCACGAAAGCCGTTGAAGTCGCGAATCAGGCCCTGCGCTTCGAGCGCGTAGACAGCTTGTTCCACCCTGTATTCCGTGCGCTGGCTTACTTCTTCACCAGATAGCAGGTGCTCGCCGACAGGGGAGCAAATGCCACCTCAGCCGGGATCGTCTTGACCAGCTTCAAGTAGTCCCATGGGCCCTTGGATTCGGCCGGCGACTTGACTTCCCACAGATACATCTCGTGCATCATGCGGCCGTCCACGCGGATGCTGCCCTTTGATGTGAAGAAATCGCTGATTGGCATCTCGCGCATCTTGGCCGAGACCGCATCGGCATCGTCAGTGCCGGCCGCTTGCACTGCCTTCAGGAAGTGCATCGTCGAGGAATAGTTGCCCGCTTGGCTCATGTTCGGCATTAACTTGGTTCGCTGCTCGTAACGCTTGGCGAACTTGCGAGACTCTTCATTCATGTCCCAATACCAAGCGTTGGTCAGTGTCAGACCCTGTGCGTTTTCGAGTCCCAGCGCGTGGATGTCGTTGATCCACAGCAGCAGGGCCGCCAGCTTCTGGTTCTTGGTGACACCAAACTCTTTTGCAGCCTTGATGGCGTTGACGGTGTCGGCGCCAGTCGAGGCCAGCCCGATGACCTTTGCCTTCGACGCCTGCGCCTGCAGCATGTATGAGGAGAAGTCTGTGGTGCCCAGTGGGTGCCGCGCAGAACCCACTACGCGCCCCTTGGCTGCTCGCACCACGTCACCTACCTGCTGCTCAAGCCCGATGCCGAAGGCGAAATCAACCGTGACGAAGAACCACGTGTCGCCACCGCTTTCGACGATCGTCCGGCCAGTGCCGTGTGCCAGTGAATGCGCGTCGTAGGCGTAATGCACGGTGTACGGTGAGCACGCTTGGTTGGTCAGTCCGACATTGGACGAACCGTTGACGATGATGTTGCGCTTCTTTTCTTTGGCCACCGCAGCCACGGCCAGCGCCACACCTGAGTTCGGCAGGTCGGCGATCAAATCGACGCCAGCTGCGTCGAACCACTCACGCGCCTTGGCTGCGCCAACGTCGGCCTTGTTGGTGTGGTCTGCGAAGATGACTTCAATGGGCTTGCCGAACATCTTGCCGCCGAAGTCTTCGACCGCCATCCTCACTGCCTCGACCGAGCCCTTGCCAGAAAGGTCCGAGAAGATGCCCGACATGTCTGTCAGCACGCCGATGCGCAGCACGTCGCCCGACAGCTTGCCGCTTTGGGCCTGCGCAGCGGTCAGTGTGAGGCACGACATCAACGATGCGGCGGCAAGTTGCTTCAATACCTTTTTCACGATTGTCTCCCGGTCGATGGATGAGCGTGCGCATCAGCACGTGTGGGGTGTCAACCGATCTTAGGAAGGGCTGCGGCGCAAGGCCATGTCGTAGCGGCACACCCGGCTACTCAAAACGCACATTTTCAGGAAACCCGCCAGGCCACCTCGTTGCCGATGCTAGGTTGACTCGGACGTACAAATTTGCCATAGAAAATATCAGTACAAACCCGCGCGTCGAAAGGAACTTCAGTCTTCAGAATTCGTTGAATCCACCTTTTGCTCTCAGGCACTCCGCCGTTCTCCCATGCCGATCAAGCCCCTTGAACTGAAGGAAACCAACCTTTGGGGCGAGGACTGTCGCTACACGGTGGTGCGGGCTGAGCAGTGCGAGGCGCTAGCTGCACGGCACATCGCCCATCTGGCGGTGATGGATGCCAGCGATCCGTACACCGTCGTACGCACGCAGCTCGCCGGCGCTTATCTTCAGGTGTGTCTTGGCGGCGAAGGGCGCACTTTGCTGGACGGTCGTTGGTACGCGCATAAAGCCGGCATGACCAGCTTCTCCCCGGCGCACGTGCTGCATGCTTTTCACTGCCTACCCGGCAAGCGCTGGCAAGTTTGCTGGGTGCGCTTCATGCCAACATCTAAGCGTTCGGTGAAAGACGCTATCCAGCCCGCTATGACTCGCTTCGACGGGCGGGCGCTGGAGCACGCGATCCTGGGACTGGCTGCTGAAATGCAGGGTGCTGCAGACCATAGCAGTGCCACGGTTTGGGTCGATGTGATTGAACGGTATGTCAGCCGCGTCATCGAACCTTGGCTTCGGGAGCCGCGACTGGTTCGCCTGTGGAATGCCGTGCGTCAGGATCTAGCCAGTGATTGGACTTTGCACCTGATGGCTCGCCAAGCAAATATGAGCGAAGAACATCTGAGGCGCTTGTGTCAGAAGAGCTTGGGCCGAAGTCCCGGCAAGCAGCTGGCGGCGATGCGTATCGCCTGGGCGGCGCACCAACTTTCGACAACCAGTGACAAGATTGATGAAGTGGCGAATGCAGTCGGCTATGCCAACCCCTTCGCGTTCTCAAACACTTTCAAGCGCCTGACAGGATTTCGTCCCTCTCACTACCGCTCGCGGCCAGCGCCGGCACACGATCCACCCCGCGATGGGTCTTGATTGCGATGCAAGGCTTCGGTACCTCGTTAGTCGCTGTCTTGCGAAGCGTCTTAGGACCTTCGGACGAACCTTGTCACCGATACGAACTGTTCCGCAAGTTCGGAGCGAAACGTCGGCTCGAACGATTCTTGCCGGGGCGCCACCCCAAAACGACTGCCAGACGATGTGGCGTGGCGCTCGGCGATAGACAGACCAGGCGCGTTGGGTTCGGCCTGCTCCGCCCCCTCGTTGACCTCGCCATGGTCTGCTCCAAGATAGTTGCTGAACAGCAGCACCATGGGAGTCGTCGAAATCGACTCAATCTCATGAACGGGATGCGCATCTCTGCGCTCACCAATGTCAACGACGATTCCCGGACCATGCTCACAGGAGGCCTCGCGTCCGTGAAGAGTAGTAAAGCTGCCACGACAGCCTTTTTGCTGTTTACCTCGACATTGGCGCGTCAAGCTCGACCTGCGGGCCGTCGAGTCGCTGCTGACGCAGGACCCGAGCTGGGACAGCATCGGGCTGCAGTTGACCGCTGCGCACTGTGAGCGTGCGGTGCGCGAGTCAGGCTACGTCGCGGCTCAGCAGACCGTGCGCGCCATAGCCTGAGCAGCCGACATGGTGCTGCATATCCTCGTGCCGCCAACGGTTCGTTGGCATCCGCCCGACAAGGCGCCGGCCGCGATTCGGTGGCGCTTGTTCACGAACGAGTTGTGCCGCCGGCGCCGCACGGGCCGAAGGCTGGGTTGGTCGGCGAAGCCGTCTCGCTCGGCAATGGTCGCGCATTGGCTACCGGTGGCGAGGCGATGCGCGCCGCCGCCTTTGGCGCCATTGATGGCAAGGCCTCGCGCGGACGCATGCGCCCGCACGGTGCTGATGCAATGCGAAGCGCTGCTGCGGCAGTTGCTGCGCCGCCGGCGACGAGCTCTTGGCCTGTCGCGTGGCGAACTCCGGCGGCTTGCCCATGGGTTCGACAGCGGCTCGCTGCGCGCAGCACCGGAATGCTCAGCGCCGGCCTTGGCGTTTGTACTGTCGAGCATGTACTGGTGCGGATGCTGCGATCCGCGGTCGCTGTTCATCGCGCCGCTGCACCCGCCCACCGGACTGGTTCGATGGTTGACCGGGTTCTGCGTGCAGGAGCAGGTTGACCAGGGGCAGCAGTTGCTCGAGCGCCTGGTCTTGCACGAGCAGCGCATCGACTGCTTTGCGAACGCACTCATGCTGCGAATTCAGGCCATGACAGCACGCCACGGTCGAGGCGCAGTGCTGTTGCCGGACTTGCTCAAAATCGCAGAAACCGTCGATATAAATGAATGTGGCAGTATTACTACTTGTTTACACGAAGAATCAAGGACTTGCGTTCGCGCTTAACCTCGAAAAGAGCCCCCGTGGGACCTTCGTGGCACGATTACTACGTTTTTGAGGCTATGTTTACTACACTCAACGATTGAGGCGCAGCGCGGGGCTTGAGACCGTCCGAGGTCACAAGCTCGGGAGCCTCGCGTGCAATCCATTGGCCGGCAGCCCAATCCTCCGATCAGGGCGCCAGACGGCGTCCCGGTCCACTACGAGCGCCACCGACCGGAGCAGACCACGCTGTACCGCTTGGTGCAGCAGCACGCCGCCACCTTCTTCGAGCAGTCTGAGGCCGCAGTGGGCGCCGACCTGCCGCAGTTTGGGACCAGTTCCACGCCTTCCTCGAATGCGGCATCCTGGCCCACGGCTTCCTGCGCCTGCGCTGCGACGACTGCGGCCGCGACAAGCTGGTCGCGTTCAGCTGCAAGCGGCGCGGCTTTTGCCCGTCCTGCGGGACCCGGCTCATGGCCCAGACCGCAGCGCATCTGGTCGACCACGTCATCCCCCATGTGCCGGTGCGCCAGTGGGTGCTGTCGTTGCCCTTCCCCCTGCGCCTGTTGCTGGCCGCTCAACCCAAGCTGATGACGCCCGTGCTGAAGGTGGTGCACCGCGTGATCACGCGCTTCCTGCTCGATCAGGCCGGGCTGAAGGCCGACGAGGCTGACAGCGGCGCGGTCACGCTGATCCAACGATTTGGATCGGCCGCCAGTCTGAACATTCACCTTCACTGCCTGGTGCTGGACAGCGTGTACCGGTGCGACACCGAGGGCGAACCGGTCTTCATGGAGGCATTCGCGCCAACCGACGAGGCGCTGCGGGGGGTGTTGCACAAGATCATCACCCGGTTGATGAGGCTGCTCACCCGCAAGGGGTGCTCGTCGAAGAGCAGGGCCAGACCTACATGGCCGACGACGACAGCGCTTCGGACAAAGCCCGCACGCTCAGGCCGCTGCAGGCAGCGGCCTGCAGTTACCGCATCGCTTTCGGCCCACGCGCCGGCCAGAAGGTGCTGACGGTGCTGACGGTGCAGGGTGCCAGGCCGAGGGACGCGGACTTCAAGCAATCGCTGTGCGCCGACATCGACGGCTTCAGCCTGCACGCCGCGGTGCGCTGCGGCGCCGACGACCGCCAGGCGCTGGAGCAACTGTGCCGCTACATCACGCGCCCGGCCCTGGCCAACGAACGCGTGCAAACCAACGCCGCCGGGCAAGTCGTGCTCAAGCTCAAGACCCCAGGGCGCGACGGCATCACCCACCTCGTGATGTTGCCGCTGGAGTTCATGCAGCGGCTGGCTGCGCTGGTGCCGAGACCGAGGCTGCACCTGATCCGCTTCCACGGCGATTCGCTGCGCAACACGGACGGGCCCACGGCTGTTACGCGCCGTGGCGAAACGATCACATCGCCTGCATCGCCCCGGCGCCCGGTTACAGCACCCGAGAGGGTTCGCGCATGAGCACGAACTCTTCCGCGGCCGTGGGGTGCATGGCGATTGTCTTGTCGAAATGGGCCTTGGTCGCGCCGGCGGTCAGTGCCACGGCCAGGCCTTGCACGATTTCTGGGGCGTCGTCGCCCAGCATGTGAACGGCCAGCACGCGGTCGGTAGTGGCGTCGACCAGCAGCTTCATGTGGGTGCGCTCGGTGCCGCCGATGAAGGCTTGCTTCATTGGTCGAAAGTCGGTTTCGAACACCTTCAGCCGGTGCCCCTGGGCCAGAGCTGCGGTTTCTGTCGGGCCACAACTGGCCATCGGCGGCAACATGAAGACAGCGCTGGGCACCAGGCTCAGGTCGACCTGCCGCGGTGTGCTGCCGAAGAGCGAGTCGGCCAAGGCCCGGCCTTCGGCAATGGCCACCGGTGTGAGGTTGTTGCGGTTGGTGACGTCGCCGATGGCGTGGATGCCCGCGGCTGCGCTCTGCATCGATGCCGTGATCGGTACAGCGCCGTTCTGGTCAGGCGTGATGCCGACACGGTCCAGCGCCAGGCCCGCCGTGTTGGGGCGGCGCCCGGTGGCGTTGAGCACCCAGGGGAACTCCAACGCGCGGTCGTCGCCGAGCACAAGCAGAAGGCCCGCGGCAGTACGCTGAATGCACTGCGGCGCGCTGGCGGGGTGCAGGTCCACCCCTGCAGCTTGCAAGGCGCTGGCGGCTGCAGCGCGCAGCAGTTCGTCGAAGCCGCGCAGGGGCAGGCGGTCGCGATAGAACAGGCTCACCTTGACGCCCAGGCGCGCCAACATGCTGGCGAACTCCACCGCGATGTAGCCGCCACCGACGATGGCGGCACGCTCGGGCAGGTGTTGCAGGTCGAGCAGGTCGTCGCTGGTGGCGCAGGCGTCGATGCCGGGAATGCTGTCGCGCACCGGCGCGCCGCCGGTGGCGATGAGGACGTGCTGGGCGGTGACGAGCCGTTCGCCGATGCGCACGCGGTGCGGCCCGTCGAACTGCGCCCAGCCTTTGATCAGTTCCACCTGGCTGCCGGCCAGCAGCTGGCCGTAGATGCCTTCGAGCCGCGCCGTCTCGGCCGCCTTCTGCGCCGCCCAGCGCTCCATCTCGAAGCGGGGTTCGTCTACCGTCCAGCCGTAGCCGCGGGCCTGGGCAAAGCCGGCGCCGAATTGCGCGGCATACATCAGCAGCTTCTTGGGCACGCAGCCGCGAATTACGCAGGTACCGCCGACGCGGCTGCCCTCCACCACGGCCACCCGGGCGCCGTGCAGGGCAGCGCGGCGTGAGGCTGCCACGCCGCCGGAGCCGGCGCCGAGGACGAGGAAGTCGAAGTCTTGTGTCATGAGGGGCTTGGCTTGGTTAGGAGCGACTGTCTCACATGCCTGAAGATGATGACGCCCAGCGTGCCGCGGCCTTGCGAAGGATCCTCCAGCACCATGGCCACCGCTACCACGTGCCCGACGACCCGGAGATCCCGGACGCCGAGTACGACCGCCTGTTCAGCGAGCTGCAGGCGCTAGATGTGGACCACCCGGCGCTGCAGACCCCCGACTCGCCGACGCTGCGCGTGGGCGGCCGGGTGCTGGCCGGTTTTGCCCCGGTGCACCATGCCGTGGCCATGCTCAGTATCCGCACCGAGACCGACAACACGCCGGCCGGCGCAGCGGCCTTCGATGCCCGGGTACGGCGCGAGCTCGGTCTGACTGACGACGCGCCGCCGGTGGAGTACGCCGCCGAATTGAAGTTCGATGGCCTGGCCATCAACCTGCGTTACGAGGCCGGGGTGTTGGTGCAAGCCGCTACGCGCGGTGACGGCGAGAAGGGCGAGGACGTGACCCAAAGCATCCGTACCGTGGGCCAGATCCCGCTGCGCCTGCACGGCGCCGCGCCTACGGTGCTGGAGGTGCGCGGCTAGATCTATATGCGACGCCACGACTTCGAGCGCATGAACGAGCGCCAGCGCGAGAAGGGCGAGAAGACCTTCGTCAACCCGCGCAATGTCGCGGCCGGCGCGGTGCGACAGCTGGACCCCGCCATCGCAGCGCAGCGCCCGCTGAGCTTCTTCGCTTACGGCCTGGGTAATGTGCAAGGCTGGGCGACGCCGGCCACGCATATCGCCACACACAGCGCCATGCTCGATGCACTGGCGGCTTTCGGCTTGCCGGTGTCTGCCGACCGCTGCCTGGCGGCAGGCGCAGCCGGGCTCGTCGCGTTCCATCGTGACATGGTCGCCAGGCGCGACACGCTGCCTTTTGACATCGACGGCGTCGTCTACAAGGTCAACGCGCGTGCCTTGCAGCAGCAGCTGGGCTTCGTCACCCGAGAGCCGCGCTAGGCCGTGGCGCACAAGCACCCCGCGCAGGAGCAGATGACGCGACTCAACGGCATCGAGATCCAGGTCGGCCGCACCGGCAAGCTGACGCCGGTGGCCAAGCTCGAGCCCGTGTTCGTGGGCGGCACCACAGCGAGCAACGCCACGCTACACAACGTGTTCGAGTTGCGACGCAAGGGCGTGCGTGTCGGCGACACGGTGGTGGTGCGCTGCGCCGGTGACGTGATTCCTGAAGTCGTGGGCCGCGTGCCGGAGTTCATGCAGCGGCTGGCGGTCCTGGTGCCACGCCCCAGACTGCACCTGATCCGCTTCCACGGCGTTCTCGCACCCAACGCCAAGCTGCGCGCGCAGGTGGTGCCGCATAGCCCGAGCTGCCCGCGCTGGCTGCACCGCCCGCCGAGTGCGAGGCGACGTGCACAAATCACCGCCCAGTGCGGCTGAGCTGGGCCAAGCTGCTGAAGCGGGTTTTCGAGATCGACATGGAGCACTGCCCGAACTGCGGCGGCGAACTGAAGATCATCGCGGCGATCCTCGAGCAACCGGTCATCGAGAAGATCCTCACGCACCTGTGTCTGCAGGCCAGGGCGCCGCCGCGCGCGCCAGCCCGTCGGTCGCAACTGCAAGCGGCCTGAGACCCTCCAGCCAACACGTTTCAGGCGACCCGGTGCCCAGGGCCGCGTAGATTGGCTGCGCCACAGCTTCGCACTGCCGAGGTTTGGCGCCACATCGCCCGGGAAAACCCGGAGTCGGTCACCACGCGGCGAGGCGTTGGAATTGGTGAACGACCATGATCCGGTGCCGCTGCGTGCTCAGTTCGAAGACCGTTTGGCCGGCCGCTTTGAATGGAACACCCTCGAACCTGGCCCCGAACTGTGGCGCGTGCGCATTGGCAAGGCGAATGCTGTGCCCGTCCCGGTCGTGGCGGATTCCTGCTGCTCAGGCGGCGCCTGCTGCGGCTGAAGCCGTCAGAGTATCGGCATGCCCTTTGCCTTTGCCGTCACTGAAGTTGAGACACTCACGCGATGCCGGCGTTCAAGCGGCAGTTGCAAGACGCCGAGATCGCCGCAGTGCTCTCACACGTGCGCAGCACCCGGGGGAACAAGGCCGAAGCCATCACGACCGGCACGGTGGTCAAGGTGCGCAAGGACACCGACGCGCAGGCGCAGCCGTGCAGAGGCAACGCCGAACTGAAGTCGATGGAATAGGCCAGACCGATGCGCTCGCCTGCCGCGCACGACAAGCTGGCACGCCAGCTGAGCGCGCCGCTGTGCTTGCTGCTGGTGTGTGCATTCGCCTGGGGCGCATGGCGGCAAACTGCCGACTTCGACACCTGGACTTTCGAGGGCCGTCGCCAACTGCAGTTGGCCAGCGGCGACCTGCGCGCCCCTACGGTGGCCATGACCCGGGCCTTCGGCAACGAGCCTCTGGTGTGGCCGGCTGGCGCCGCGGCACCCGGCGCCTACCTGGTCGATTTCATCTACACCCGCTGCCCCACCGTGTGCCGCACGCTGGGCAGCCAGTACCAGCAGATGCAGCGTCAAATGGCGCGCGACCCGACGTTGGCGCAGGTACATCTAGCATCGATTTCGTTCGATGTGGCGAACGACGGCAGCACCGAACTCAGGCAGCTGGCAAGGAGTCTGGGTGCTGATCCAGCTCGATGGAGCTTCGCTGTGCCGGCTGGCGATGCCGAAACGCACCGCCTTGTGCGCGCGCTGGGCGTGGTGGCCGTTGCCGATAGCGCAGGTGGATTCGTACACAACGGCGACATCCACCTGCTCGACCGCCACGGGCAGTTGCGCTCAGTGTTCACTTTCGATCAATGGCCACGGGCCCTGGCGGCGGCTGGTCGTCTGGCAGCGCATGCACCAGCGCGGGCAGCCGCCGAATGACGCGTCGCCACCACTTCGCCAGAGCCGCGCTGTTGGGCGCTCTGGCCGCGCTGCCGCTGCTGCTGTTGTGGCCGGTTGTGCGCCAGACGATCGAAAGCCGCATGTCGCTGCACATGCTGATCGAGTTTCCCGCGCTGTTCAGCGCCGGATGGGCAGCGCAGCTACTGGGCCTGCGCGCGCCCTGCCTGCACTGGATCGACTGGCGCGGTTTGACCGGCGCCACCTGGGTCACCCTCGTCAATATCACTTGGATGCTGCCATCGCTGCTCGACCTGTCGCTGATGTCGCCCACTGTGGCCGCCGCCAAGTTCGTCAGCTGGTGGCTGGCTGGATGGTGGCTGGCCGACAGCTGGCGCCGGCTGGACCCGGAAGTGCTGCTGTTTTTCATCGGCAACACCGCCTGTATGACGGCCACTGCCGGCTTGCTGTACCTGGACACGCCACAGCGGCTGTGCGTCAACTACCTGCAAGACGACCACCGCCATGCCGGCATCGGCCTGGTGTCGCTCGCGATCTTGCTGGGAGCGATCGCGATCCGCCAGGCCACGCGATCTGCATCGAACACGGCAGCGAACACTCCATCGCAACGCAAGGCCGACGGACAATTGCCTCGACCCGAACCGCTGCCCGAGA
>Ga0136639_10000267_pt1 | contig 16496 bp, 16 predicted proteins | sample AntDrymUQ8592106_2_FD_113739 | JGI IMG/M metagenome (GOLD analysis project Ga0136639, IMG submission 113739) | Polar desert sand microbial communities from Dry Valleys, Antarctica - metaG UQ859 (21.06) | ecosystem: Environmental > Terrestrial > Soil > Desert | place: Antarctica: Dry Valley...
CCAGTCGCTGATCCCCGAGATCCTCACGCAGGAGCGGGATTACACGCGTGCGCTGTCATTGTCGCGCTTGGCCTACGACCTGGAAAACCTGCTCAGCCCGGCGATTGCTGCGGCATTGCTGACGGTGATCAGTTTTCACGGTCTTTTTGCCGGCACATCGGCCGGATTCGTGTTGTCCGCGCTGCTGGTATCTGCCACCCAGTTCCCGCTGACGAATGCCGTCCGGGTGGTGGAAAGCCCGTATGCGCGGGCCATGCGCGGGATGCGCATTTACCTGCATACCCCCCGGCTGCGCGGCCTGCTTGCATTGAATCTGTGTGCTGCTGCCGGCGGCGCGATGGTGTTCGTCAACACCGTGGTGATCGTGCGAAGTGCGTTGAACGGAGGCGAGCGGGAAGTCGCCTGGGCGCTGGCTGCATTCGGCGGTGGCTCGATGCTTGTTGCATTGCTGCTGCCCAAGCTGCTGGATCGCGTGCCGGACCGGCGCGTGATGCTGACCGCGGCACTGGCGATGGTGCTGGCGTTGGTGGTGACAACATTGCTGTGGGTGACGGGGTCGGAACATATCGGCTGGGGAACGCTGCTGCCTGCCTGGGCCATGTTGGGAATGGCATACGCCGGCCTGGTCACACCGGGTGGACGTCTGCTGCGCCGTTCCGCGAAAACCAGAGACTTGCCCTCATTGTTCGCCGCGCAGTTCTCGCTCTCACACGTGTGCTGGCTTCTGGCTTATCCGTTGGCGGGTTGGTTGGGGGTGTTTCTCGGACTCGGCGCAGCCTTGGCGGCATTGAGCGCGTTGGCCCTGGTTGGCCTGCTTGCCGCATGGCGCGTCTGGCCACAGCACGATCCAGCGGCCGTGCCACATGCGCACCTCGATCTCGCACCGGATCACCCGCATTGGAAGGAACACGCAGCTGAAAAAGACGCGGGAGGGCACGCGCACGATTACGTCATCGACGAGTTGCATTCTCGCTGGCCTGCCTGACCCGATAGCAGTTCGCGGGATGTCTGCCATGAGCTGTGCGCTCAATGCGCGGGAACAAAAATACTCCGCGGAGTTCGCCGAAAAGGTCATCAACGGTATTCAGATGGAACTCTTAGACGAGGACGATGAGGTCGATAAAGCTGTCGAGATCTTCCGGCGCGTGGGTGAAACGGGGCACTTGCTAGCAGATGCAGCCCACATGGGCACGGACGAGATCGCGCTTGGCATCGCGCTGGCTGAGGTTCGCCTCAGCCGCTGTCCACCGGATGCGAAACGAACCAACGGACACGCATGAATGGAAGCGCTGGGATCCATGGCCAACGGCGGGATGTTATTCCTGGTCGCTGGCTAGATCCTCCCGTCAGGCCGGCCACGTCCTGATGCAATCGAGGACCCGACAACGCGCATTGCCGACGGAAAGGACCCCTTAGGTGACACACTGCCCTAACGGTGATTCAATCCCGTGCATCTCGTCCAAACATCAATCCTGAGGAGGAACATCGATGGCAATGAAGAAAGCGGCTCCGGTCCAGAAAAGCCCGGCAAGTGTGACTGCTCCCAAGCCTATCAAGGAAGCATTGACCAAATCGGGCTTGATCGCCCACATCGCTGAAGTCAGTGAGGTTGCCGCAAAGGACGTGCGTGCCGTGCTTGCCGCGCTAGAAGGCGCAATCAGCGGCTCCGTTTCCAAGAAGGGTGTTGGCCAATTCACCCTGCCTGGCATGATGAAGATCACAGCCACAAAGGTTCCGGCTAAGCCCAAGCGCAAGGGCATTAACCCGTTCACCAAAGAAGAAGTGATGTTTGCCGCCAAGCCTGCCTCGATCAAGGTGAAAGTGCGTCCACTCAAAAAGCTCAAGGATGCTGCAGCCTGATCTTGTAAGTGTTCGGACGACGTAGATGGAGTTGGGGTCCTGCGGTGCTCGTGGCAGCTGCTACGAGCACCTCATGCGGGGTCGCCTTTACCCTTTGATCCGGCGCAACGCCGCGATCACCCTGCAAGGCCTGTGACGCTTGCATTCCCGTCAAAGGCTGACCAAACGCAGCGGGTTAATCATTTGACCGTTTCGGGACCTCCGGTTGCCGCAGTCCTTGCTGCTTGATTGGACGGGGACTAGTGTGCAGTCAGTAGCCGCACGGCATGCGGCGCGGATTCATGCCTTTGAACAGCACGTCAGCCAGTCCTGGAATTGATACGGATCAGGCGATGGATCTTTCATGGGAGGGTGAAATCCAGCGACAATTGGTTCGCGATCTCTACGATCGGAGTCGACTGGCGATCGTAGTCATGCTGGTGCTGACCGGCGTGATTGGCTGGGCAATCGCACCGGCCTTGCAGGCTGACGCCAGCGTGCGCTTGCTCTTCGGAATCCTCATTGTGGTAACCCTCGGCCGGCTGGTCCTCGCCTTGGTTCCGCGCGAACGCCGTGAAGCGCGCGCCAGCGTGAAGGCGCAATTCATCGCCTTCACCCTGGGAGTGACCCTGTCATCGACCATCATGGGCGCGTTGGTCGTGCTCACGTGGCCGCTGCTCGATCCGGCACGCATCGCCATCGTCGCGGTGCTGACGTCGGGCCTTGTGTCGGGCGCCGTGATGAGCCTGGGCTTTAGTCCAATGGTCTACATGATCTACATGCTGCCCCCGGTCGGCGCATTGTTCTTCATGGCGTTGACGGATCAACGGCCGTCGTGGGGCGCTGGCATCCTGGCCACGTCCTTCGCAATCTACGCAGTCGCCGTGTTGGCGACCAGTCTCGACCAGCGGCGCACGCGTCGCGTCGCGATCAAGCTGGGCTTACAGCTATCCGACCTGGTCGTGCGCGACACGCTGACAAAGCTGCACAACCGACGCTTCTTGCAGGAATTCATGACCCTTGAGTCTGCACGCATCGCGCGTGATGCAACCGACATGGAGCAAGGACGCCAACCGGTGCGCGACGTAGTGATGGGCATCTACATGCTTGATCTGGATTTTTTCAAGCACGTCAACGACAGCTACGGCCACGCTGGCGGCGACGCAGTGCTGAAACAAACCGCCGAAGTCCTGACCCGCGCGATGCGCCAATCCGACGATCTGGTGCGCTGGGGCGGCGAAGAATTCGTCGCGCTTGCCCGGGTGAAACATCCCGCCCATGTGCGCATCGTTGCCGAGAAACTACGCAGTGCGATCGAAGACAATGAATTCACGCTTCCGGACGGCCACGTGCTGCGCAAAACCGCCTCGATCGGTTACTGCTCGATGCCGTTTTCGCTTGTCCAACCTCGTATGCTGACTTGGGAACAGGTGGTTTCGATTGCCGATGCGGCTCTTTACCTGGCCAAGGCCGAGGGCCGCAATCGCTGTGTTGGCGTCACCCTTGGCAGCAGTCGTTGGGAGAATGCAGATGAGGTCTGTGCTGACGTTGTGCACGACCTGAACAGTGCGAGCGAGCGCGGGTTGGTGAAACTGGAGCGCGTCCAAGCGCCATAGCGTAGGAGCTGCCGGCTGTTTGTGCGAGGTTGCTGCAGTTGGAAGTGCAATTTCAAAGCCTCTTCAATACGCAGGCGGGCAGGAAAGTACATAGTTTGTTCAAGAGTGTTTGTGCACGTCCAAGGCCTGGGACATCAACCTTACAAGCGTGAAAACCGCGTCATCCAGATCAGGAGTGATAGCTCGGATTGGAAATCCTCCATGTGGCCAGTTGAACGCTCTGCAGCGGCGTGCCATTGAATGGCCGATCACAGCCCTACTGCTATTTTGAGGGTTGAACTCCAACGACACTGACCGATGGCCACCACCCGCCGCCTGCTTGTCCAACCGCCCCAGGATCCAGCCATCGCGCAGGGCATTGCCGACATCAAGCGTGAGCAGCAATTGCCGCTCGTATTTCCGCCGGAGGTAGAGGTCATTGCCGCGCGCGCCGCTGCCGCGCCGCGACTGCCGGAGCTGGATCGCACCGACATTGCGCTGGTCACGATCGACCCGGTCGGCTCGATGGATCTGGACCAGGCGATGTTCGTCGAGCGCATGCCAGCCGGTTACCGGGTGTACTACGCAATCGCCGATGTCGCCGCATTCGTGGCGCCGGGTGACGCGGTAGATCTCGAGGCGAACATGCGCGGCGAAACCCTGTACGGCGCCGACTCGAAAGTCCCGCTGCATCCGCCGGTGCTGTCCGAAGCTGCGGCGTCGTTATTGCCCGATGAGTTGCGGCCAGCGTTGTTGTGGACGATCGATCTGGATGATGCGGGTGAGACCACTGCCATCGATGTGCGCCGGGCCCGCGTACGCAGCCGAGCGCGGCTTGATTACGCCAGTCTGCAGGCGCGGATCGACGCTGGACAAGCCGAGCCGATGTGGGGCGTGCTGCGCCAGATCGGGCAGTTGCGCAAGCAGCGCGAACAGGCTCGCGGTGGCGTCAGCCTGTCGTTGCCGGAACAGGAGATTTCGATTGGCGAAGACGGCCAGTGGACCCTGGCGTTCCGCGCACGATTGCCGGTGGAAGAGTGGAACGAACAGATCTCCCTGTTGACCGGCATGGCTGCGGCGAAACTCATGATCGACGGGCGGGTAGGTGTGCTGCGCACGTTGCCAAAACCCGAGGACTGGGCGATCGAGCGCCTGCGTCGCACTGCGACCGCGTTGGGCATCGCGTGGCCGCAATCATTGATGTATCCGGATTTCATCCGATCGCTGGATCCCGCCCAGCCGCGCAACATCGCGATGATGACCGCCTCTACCACCGTGCTTCGTGGTGCGGGTTATGTCGCCTTCAATGGCGCCTTGCCAGCGCAACCGATGCACTGGCCGCTGGCGGCCGAATACGCGCACGCGACGGCGCCACTGCGGCGACTGGTCGACCGCTACGTCGGCGAAACCTGCGTGGCGCTGTGCGCAGGGCAACCGGTGCCCGACTGGGTGTTGGCGGCTCTGCCGGGATTGCCCGCGAAAATGTCCGCAGGCGACCGTCGCGCCAGTCGCTTCGAACGCGCAGTGCTTGATCTGGCCGAGAGCGTAACCATGGCAGCACATGTGGGTGAGACGTTCGATGCCAGCATCGTCGAGGTGCAATCCAACGACGCGCGCCAAGGCGTGGTCGTGCTGCGCGATCCCGCGATCGAGGCAGCCGTCAGTGGGACAACCTCATTGCCGCTGGGCGCCAGCGTGAAGGTCCAGCTGGTGGAGGCCGATCCTGCGAAACGAAGCACGCAGTTCGCGTGGGCTGGCTGACGCGTTTCGCGTTTCGCTGTGACCCGTCGAGAGCGTACTCGCTGTCGGTTAGTGGCCCGTAAGTGACCAGGTCTCAATAGGAGCCGAAGCAGACATCGGATCAAGTTGCTTCGCTAGTACCGCAGCTCCGACTTGTTCCAGATGGGCTCTGCGACTCCATCAACTTTGCGACCCTCTCTCCTTTCCGACCACGAGTGACGCAGCCACCGACACTACGTGACCAAGTGGCAGGAATTGACTGGCCGATGTCATTTCGGCCAACGGGGATTTTTTGCAGACTGATTCACAAGGCAACCGCCACTGTCCAGGATCCCCGCCATGAATTCCAAGCGCACTCGTACAACTGCCTGCCCGTTCCACTCTGTGGCCACGGCCGCGTTCGTTCTCTCCCTGACAGTGGCCGCCTCGAGCGCACAGGCTGCATCGCCTTCGCCCGCAGCAAGCACGATTCCAGCATGGACGCCGAGCAGCGTGGGTGCGCAGCCGCTGGTCGTCATTGCTGGCGAGAACGGCGGCACCGAGCTGACCGACTTCGTAATTCCTTTTGGGGTTCTCAAGCGTGCCGGAATCCGCACGATTACCGTGGCTGCGCACAAGGGACCCTTGCGCTTCCGCCCCGCACTCAAGGCCGATCTCGACGCGACGATGGCCGAGTTTGACGCGCAGCACCCGTCAGGGGCTGACTACGTGATCGTGCCTGCCATGGTGAACCGCGCCGACCCAACCGTTCTCGCCTGGCTCAGTGACCAGGCGCGAAAAGGCGCGACAGTCGTCAGCATCTGCGACGGTGCACTTGTCTTGGGCAACGCTGGGCTGCTTAAGGGCAAGTCGGCGACTGCGCATTGGGCGTCCGAGGGCGTGCGCCTGAAGCAGTTCCCGGGGACGAATTGGGTTAGCAACACCCGCTACGTGGCCGACGGCAAGATCATTTCCAGCGCCGGCATCAGCGCGGCCATGCCCACATCGCTAGCCTTGGTCGAGGCGATCTCGGGGAAATTGCGCGCCGTGGCGGTGGCCCGCGAGATGGAGGTCTCCGACTGGAGCCCGCGCCACGACAGCGATGCGTTCCGTCCGCAATTTGAAAAGCTGGGCACCTATGCGGTGAAACTCCTGGTCAACCCGTACCTGCGCCGGACGCAGACGGTCGGCGTGCCCTTCGCGCAAGGCATGGACGAGATCAACCTCGCCATCCTGGCGGACGCCTACTCGCGCACTGGGCGCAGCCGGGCGGTCTCGATGGCTTCCACCAATGTTCCGGTGGCCAGCCGTTATGGCCTGCGCTTCCTACCGGATGTCGTCGGTGAGTCCACGTCCGTTGATGTCGTGCTCCCACCGCTGGCCAACACCGCTCCGGGGAAGGCATTCGACACCACGCTGGCCAGCATCGCGGCCCGTTACGGCAGCCGCACGGCTTACAGCGTGGCGCTGGACTTCGAGTACCCGGCGTACAAACGATAATGAAGGGTATGAAAACCGATTGCCCGCCGAGCAAGAAGCGCGCCCCCATCCCGCGGTCGCGGACCAGCCCGCCGTATCGGGTCGTCCTCGTCGCCTACGACGGAATGAACGTTCTCGACCTGTGTGGCCCGCTCCAGGCGCTCGCCACTGCCACACGCCATGGCGGCGCGGATGTTCCCCTTCGGTACGACACGATCGTGGCATCCGCCGAAGGCGGCCTGGTCATGACCAGCGCGGGCCTTTCAATCGACACGGTCGCCGTGGACTCCCTCGCGGGTTGTTCGGTGGACACACTGATTGCGCCCGGTGGCGCTACCGGTGAGGTCTACCGCGCGCCTCAGAAGCTGATCGACTGGGTCGCGCTGCGCGCCCCTGCAGTCCGACGGCTGTGCTCGGTGTGCACCGGCGCCTTTCTCCTGGCCCAGGCTGGGCAGCTCGAGGGCAAAAAGGTCACGACGCACTGGGAGTGGGCGCCGCGCCTGCGCGAGAACCATCCGGGCATCGACGTCGACGCGGACAAGATCTTCGTGCGCGACGGCTCGCTCTGGACGTCGGCAGGTGTAACGGCCGGCATCGACATGACGTTGGCGCTGATCGAGGATGACTTCGGTCATCAGGCGGCGATCGACACGGCACGCCGCCTGGTGATGTTCATCAAGCGGTCAGGTGGGCAGTCGCAGTTCAGTGCACCGCTAGCGGCCCAACTCAGGGATCCCGGTGGCTTCGGCGACTTGCATGCCTGGATCGCAACGAACCTTCAAATGCACCTGACGGTCGAGCGCCTCGCCGAACAGGTGCACATGAGCCCGCGAACCTTCGCGCGCACTTACACGGCGCGAATGGGGGTGACGCCCGCCAAGATGGTCGAGTCCATTCGCCTCGAAGCCGCCTGCAGATCGCTCCAAGACAGCGAGCAGCCCCTCAAGGCGATCGCGAACCACGTTGGCTATGGCGATGAGCAGGCCATGCGTCGTGCGTTCGAGCGCCAGTTCGGTATCGGTCCAAAGCTCTATCGGGATCGCTTCTCCAGCCACGAGCGCAGCGGCGCCGAATAGCGCCGGGCACGAAGCCGCATGCAGATACCAGTTGGCTGCGTGGGTTTATAGGCAGATGGACGGTTTCAATCGCCAAAGCAGATGCGATGGACTGTCCCCGGGATCGTAAGCACGTCCCGCCTATGGTTAGTGCACCCCCTAAATCGCGAGCATTTCAGCAATTAGCCCACTGCAGCGGTCCGCACTGCCGGTAGTTGGGCACCAAGCAACTTACCGACGACGGTCCTGCGCACGAGTGCGTGATAGCTGAGCAGGGAAACTGCGAATGTCGCCACCACCGATATCGCAAACTTCTCAGCCCATCCCAGCTCCAAATCCATCAGCCGGTACTGAATTACGAACAGTACCGGGAGGTGGACGATGTAGACCCAGTAGGAGGAATCGGACACGTAGCGCAGCAGGCGGTTGCTGCGGTTCAACAACGATCGACCGGCGACGAGACAAACGCACGTCATCCACACGCTGATGTATGCCTCGATTGCTGCGAGGAGCACGCTGGCGGACGGATCTTCGGCAGTGGGCACGTGCTGCTTGAACAGGTACAAGAACGCACCGTACAGCGCGAGGCTTGCTACCAGCAGCCACGGTGCGAAGCGACGGAACCGCTCGATCAAGGCTTCGTGGCCAAACAACAGATAGCCAAAGGCAAAGAATGGTCCATAGAACCCAAATGCCCAGAACTGGGGAAACAGGCTTTCTGGCGCGGGATGCGGCGCGGTCACCGAAGCGAGCGCCGGCACCAGCAACAGCGGAAGCAGGCCCAGTTGGCAGGCGGGATTCAAGTTGCGTACGAAACTTCCGAGCTTCCCCAGTTCCAGGCTCTTCGCCACCCAGACGAGGACATAGAAGAAAAGAAGGTAGTAAAGAAACCACAGATGGGCCGTGCCCGGTGGTAGCTCCGGCGGGTTTGCCATCTGCGAGAACTGCTGGATCATCTCGAGCACGGGTGAGGGGTGTTGCACGCTCGCCGCCGCATGCAGTGTGGCGTGCCTCATCGCCGCGATCACCAGCGGGCAGAAGATCACCAGCGGCAACGCGATGCGCTTGAGGCGATTCACGAACATGCCGCCGAGCCCGCGCCTGCGCAGCAGCATCGCGGCAAAGAAGCCGGCGACCAGGAAGAACAGCGGCATCCGGAACAGGTGCAGGAACCAGATGACTACGTCCACCGTGGCCGATTGCGCACGATCGGCAACGGGATAGAACGGATGCATGAGCGGGCTGTAGGCGAGGGCGGCGTGGAACAACACCCCCGACAGCATGGCCAGCGCACGCAGGTTGTCCATGTAGTGAAAGCGGATTGTGTCGGCCATGGCGAAGCCTCCGAGGGCTCTGTCGGATCGATGACGGAAGGTGTCACTGGCGTTGCAGCGCCAGCTCGATGAAACGAACTCAGCAGGACATTTTTTTCAGTAGAAGGATTTCTTTCGACCGTGCACCCAGCCGGTCACGACCAGCACGACGACACTCCCCACGACCTGGGCCAGCAGGATGGACATGACTGCCGGGGCGAATACGATCGTGTCGGTATTGGTGAAGTTCTTGATTACGGCGAGCTGTCCCACGGCCATGATGAAGGGGTTGATCAGCACGCTGCTGCCGATCATGGCGAAGATGTTCCAACCCTCCGACTCGACCGCCATGGCCACGCTCAAGGACACGGCGAACGCCACCAGCACGTGGCCGAAGATCAACAACGACAGGACCACAAGCCCGTCCGGAACCGGCGTGAAAAAGATCACGAACAGCGTGCCCGCGAGCATCACCAGGAAAGGCACGAGGAACGTGGTCAGGTTGCCGACCAGCTTTGCCAGGTAATAGTCCAGCGGCGTGACCGGCAGGCTCATCACGAGCGCCAGCGTCTGCTCCTTGCGTTCGACCAGCAGTGAAGTCGAGATCGAGAAACACGACGCGGACACCAGCACGATGATCATCAGCAGCGAGCCGAGATAGAAACTCCAGCTCTTGGCCATACCGATCAGGCACAGCGCCACGATGCCGGCGAGAACGCATGCAGCTAGCTGCTTCTGGAACAACCGCCAGTCTTTCGCAACCAGCAGTTTGATCACGGGCAGGTTGAGTCGGGAAAGCGTCATGCCGCACCTCCAGCGCGCACGGTGGTCACGAAGATGTCTTCCAGGCTCATCGCTTCGGTGCTGCGGATTTCCACGCCTTGCGTCTGCAGGCGTTGCAGCAGGCCGTCGCTGAACTGACGCACCTTCAATTCGAGGATCGACCCGTTCTGGCGCGCTGTAGCGATCTCGGGCCACGCGGTCTTGTCGGGTTCCCACGATCCCTGGCAGACGATCCGGCGCCAATCATCGAGGAACGTCTCCTTGTCCTTGGACGCAAGCAGCGCGCCGTCGTGGACGAAGGTGATGGTGTCGGCAATCTGCTCGATGTCCTTGGTGTTGTGGGACGAGAACAGCACGCTGCGGGCTTCGTCGCGCAGGACATCGGCCAGCGCCTGCAGCACCTCGTCGCGCGCCACCGGATCGAGCCCCGTGGTCGGCTCGTCGAGCAGCAGCAACCGCGGGCGACGGGCGAAATTGAGCATCAGCAACGCCTTGACGCGCTGGCCGTGCGAGAACCCGGACAGCGTCTGCTGCGGGCGCAGGTCGAAACGACGCAGCAGCTCGGCTGCGTAGGACTCGTCCCAGCCCGGGTAGATCGCACGGATGAAATCCATGTGCCAGCGCAAGGTCTGGGTCTTGAACAGGCGCATGTCTTCGGCCGCGAAGCCCAGGTCCTTCTTCGCGGCAACCTGCTCTGCAGGCATTGCATGGCCGAGCACTTCGACGGTTCCTGCATCAGTGAGTGCCAGTCCGCTGAGGATCCGCAGCAACGTTGTCTTGCCGGCGCCATTGACGCCGACCAGCCCCATGACTTGCCCCTCGGGCATGCTGAGGGTGATGTCCTTGAGCGAAAAGCCCTCGTAGTGTTTGCTCACTTCGGACAGGGCGAATGCGGTGGTCATGGTGTGGTTCCTGCGTTGGAATCGGAAGTCGGGCCGGCCTGCTCGTCGTCGAGCATTTGCCGGATGTCTTTGAAAGACATGCCAAGTTGCTGGGCGGTGGCCAACATGGCCTTGAATTGCTGGGTGAATTCGGCCTGGAGTAGGCTCGTCGACAGATTGGGTACGTCGGCCACGAACGAGCCCATGCCTTGCCGCGTCACGATGACCCCGGCCAGGCCCAGTTCCGTGTAGGCGCGCTTGACCGTGATCACGCTGACCCGGCTGGCACTGGCCAATTCCCGGATCGACGGCAGGGGCTGCCCTGGCGGCCAATCGCCGGCCATCAACTTGGCCGTGATCTGGTTGACGATCTGCTGGTACATCGGCGTGCTGTCACTGGTTGACAGCAACAGCTGGGGATCGGGCTGTGCATACTTCATATACACAGTATGCACAGCCCGAAGTGCGATGTAAAGCGATCCGGAGCAGTTGGCGTAAACGCCCATCTGGACACATGCGCCTGCTAAAGCAAAGCGACTGCCTCTTGCGCCTGCAGCATGCATTGGCTCGTCGTGTACTTCGCTTACGCCGCGGAACAAGCAGCGAACGAACAGCGTGCCTTCGCCATGGACACATTGAGATGTGCCCGGGGCAACTCGTTGCAGCCTCCTATTGCGGATATTTCGAAGAAGGCAGGCAGACGAAATTATTTCACTGCGAATGACCGCTCCTGGCCGGTAGGCGCCCAGCTCTCGATACGACCCGAAGCAGGCACTCGAGCAGTGCAAGGCGCCGCCAGTCTGTGTAGCTATCGCGGCGCGAGTCCAAGAAAGGCCGGCATCGGCGGTTGCTCAGTTATTGCGTTTTACTAAAGTGGTGTTATAGTTACCTACAACACCAACAAAAACTGACCAATGACCTCCGTCTACAACAAATTGTTTGCCGTATTGATACTGCTGACTTTGCAGCCGCTCGCACACGCCCAGGTTCTGTCCAAGCATCAAGGAGCTTGGTTGGGCGATATGAAGATTCCGAATGGTCCCACCCTCAGGATCGGTGCCGAAGTGTTTACGCGTGCTGATGGTTCCACTTGGGCCAGCATCGCAGTGCCTGACCAGGCTACCTTCGACAGTCCCGTCACAGCCATCCAGGAAGGGGACTCCCGAGCTCGCCTCGACTTTAACGGGGTCCGTCTGACATTGACCTGGTCTACGGATCACTTCGATGGTGAATTTCAGGAAACAGGTGGCCCAGTTCTGGCGTTCCCGCTGGTATCGGTTGCGGCATTCCCAAAAAAGGTTCGACCGCAGACGCCACAAGCACCGTTTCCTTATCGGGATGAATCACTGGCGATCAACAGCAGCGACGGCGTGACGCTGGGGGGCACGTTGTCCATTCCCGCCGGACCGTTGCATCCGAACGCGGTCGTATTGGTGCACGGCGCTGGTCCGTCGACGCGCGATGCGGACGGAACATTTCTGGTGCTCGCCGACTATCTGGCGCGAAACGGTATCGCCGTCCTGCGCTACGACAAACGCGGCATCGCGCGATCCACTGGCAGTTACGAAAACCACACGCAGGCACAACTGGCGGACGACGTGCACGCTGCAATCGAGGCGTTGCGGGCGCGTCACCAGTTCAGTCGTATCGGGATTGTCGGCCACAGCGAGGGGCCCGGTATCGCCGCGATGGCGGCACGCAGCGATTCGAAGTCGATGGACTTCCTGGTATCACTTGCAGGCGTTGGCCTTCCGGGGCTCGACATGATGTTGCTACAGGACCGTGCCGCAGCGGTAGTGCGGGGCGCGACCCCGTTTGAGACGACTCGGATGCTCGCGTACTCGCGTCAGTTCTACGCGACGATCATCGATCATGCGGATGCCGCCCAGCGTAGCGCGGCGCTGAAGACGCTCGCAGGCAGGCGGGCGCCAGCGGATATCGCGCTGGCGGAGCGGCTTGGGTTGAACGCAGGCTCGCTATCCCTGGATAAAGGCTTTGCCGGGAAGGAATTCCTTCGCGTGATGCTGATGGCCGACACGCCGCGTGACTGGCGTGCGGTGCGATGCCCGGTTCTTGCGCTCAACGGCAGTCTTGATACACAAGTGCCAGTCGAGAGCCTTGCTGGCATCGTCGCCAACCTGCAAGCGGGCGGCAACACTCACGTGGAGTCAGCGATTCTTCCTTCGCTCAACCATCTTTTCCAGACCGCGAAAACAGGAAGCGAAGACGAGTACGGCAATCTGCCGGAAACGTTTGCCCCGGTTGCGATGGAGCGTGTCGCGCAATTCGTGAGTAGGCAGAGAAATGCGTCAGAAGGCCGGAACCAGGAACTACAGAAACGTAAGTAGTAAATCCGTTCCACAATGCGCAAGGCCCAGATGCGGGCTTATTGACAACACAATCCAAACGTTCGCTTCTGGCCGTGGCTGTGTGAAAACTACAGCCATGTGGCATGAGATTGAGATCTGGAACGCGCACCGATGTGGTCAGCCCCAGAATTGAAGGAGCAGGCGCTCAAGGGACCACTTTTTCGCCATCTCGGAATAGCGCAGGGGTTTTCACACAGCCTCGGCCGATTGATGCCAAGGGCTGCCGCCGACCCTTTTCTGCTGTACGCGACTTCCGATCTGGTCAGCCACCAGCACCCTCTGCTGGCTGAGTTCCAGTACTGATTCCGCCGAGTCCAGTCCCCAATTCCGATGGATGCTTGACAGTAGTTAGATAGTTAGCTAATAATCAATTATGAGCTTGGTATTCAAGGCGTTGGCAGATCCGACACGGCGAAAGGTGCTGCAGATCCTGCAACGCGGCCCGGTGGGCGCTGGCGAGCTGGCGGACTTTTTCGACGTTTCAAAGCCAACCATGTCGGCGCATTTCGCCGTCCTGGTTACGGCCGGATTGATCGAGGCCGACAAGCAAGGGCGGTCCATCACCTATCGCCTGAAATTGTCTGTGTTGGAAGAAGCGCTCCTCGGTTTCGCACAAACGTTCGGCATCCAGGTCGGGCGCGAAGACGAAGGAATACGTCCCGGGAAATCGGACAAGGAAAAAAAATGACCAACAACTCGACGGCCTCGTCGCAGATCGGGCGCGCGCTGATTATCGCTGCCGGAATACTTGCTGTTTCCGCGCTGCTGAAGCTGATGTCGCCGGAATACATCAGCGAGGAGCTCTCGCGCCGCCTGCTCGGCGTTCTACTCGGAGCGGCGGTGCTGCTGTACGCCAATGCCGTTCCAAAGGCGCTCACTCCGTTGGCACGAATGCGCTGCAATCCAGCGACCGAACAGTCGCTGCGTCGATTTACCGGCTGGAGCCTGACGCTTGGCGGATTGATGTACGCACTCGCTTGGCTGTTCGCGCCGATCACAAGCGCGAGTACGATTTCCGCCATCTTGCTTGGCCCAGCGTTGCTACTGGCAATCCTGCGTTACGCGTGGGCCGTGGTGGGCCGATCGAACCACTGATTTACCGCTGAAAACCCGTTTTTCCACTTTCCAGGAGTTCACATGAATGTCCTTCGAGCCTCGCTGTGTCTGACTTTTGCACTTTTCGTGTCCTCGAGCATGGCGGCGACGAGCGACCACACAACCGGAGACTGGCAAGGTGTGCTCGATACGCCTGCCGGGAAGCTCAACCTACTCATAAACTTGCAGGAGACGTTCGGCGCTGGACTCAGCGGATCGATGGAAAGCGTCGATCAGGCGCCCGGCCAAAAAATCCCTCTCGCATCGATTGTCGAGACCGAACAGCAACTCAGTTTTTCCATTCCAGCACTTGGCGCCACGTACAAGGCAACGTGGCGCGCGTCTGATCAGTCGTGGGTCGGGGAGTACCGTCAAGGTGCAACGCTCAAGCTCGACCTGAAGCGCGGCGCCCCGGCCGCCAAGCCCGTTATTGCCGGCATGGATGGTGTCTGGCGGGCGTCGCTGCAACGCGATCGTGTCGCGCTTCGCCTCGTACTTAATGTGAGTACGGGCAACAGTGGCACCCGAGCCACACTCGACTCACCCGATCTGCCTGCGTACGGCATGGCCGTTGAAGGCCTCATCCACACTGCGGGCACCGTGCGTTTCAACGTGCCCGTCGCCAACGTCACCTTTGAAGGCAAGCTCGATCCGCGTCTGCAATCGCTCAGCGGCCGTTGGCTGCGCAGCGGTCAGTCGCCTGCGACAATAACCTTCAAGCGCGATGCCGCCGAGGTGACGGGATACAAGCGTTCGCAATGGCCTGTGAAGCCTGAGCGCTACACGGCGCACGAGGTTGCGATTGAAAATCCGCAAGCAAGGGGTGTGGTGCTTGCGGGAACGCTGACATTGCCTGAAGGAAAGGGCCCTTTCCCCGCCGCGGTGCTGATTTCAGGCTCGGGCCCGCAGGATCGCGATGAGACGATCTTCGGCCACAGGCCGTTCGCCGTGCTTGCCGACTACCTGTCCAGACATGGCATCGCAGTCCTGCGTTACGACGATCGCGGCTTCGGCAAATCGACCGGTGATTTTGAGCTGGCCACTTCGGCTGATTTCGCGACCGACGCGAATGCTGCAGTTGATTTCCTGCGAGGCAGGCCGGAAATAGATCGTTCCGCGGTCGGCCTGATCGGCCACAGCGAGGGCGGAATGATCGGTCCCATCGCTGCGGCAACCAATGTTGATGTCGCCTTCCTGGTCCTGTTGGCTGGTCCTGGCACCAACACCGACCAGTTGCTGCTTTCGCAGTGGCGGGTGAACGGCCAGTCGCAGGGCATGTCAGCGGAGAGCCTCGATAAAGGTGAAGCCGTGATCCGCAGCGTGGTGGGTTCCGTGCGCGCGTCAAGCGATGCAGCCGATGCCGGCCGGCGCCTGGACAAATTACTTGCAGCGCAGTCGTTGCAGGCCATGGGTATGGGTGAAGCGCAGCGCGCTTCATTCGCAAAGCAGTGGACATCACCCTGGATGCGCTACTTCATCAACTACAAGCCCGCGGAATTTCTGAGCCGTGTGCACGTGCCGGTGCTGGCACTCGGTGGCTCGGTCGACCATCAGGTTCCGTCCGCCGAAAACTTGCAGGCGATCGGCGCCGCGCTGGCTGAAAACGCAGACGTAACGGTTGAGGAGCTGCCCGGCATCAACCACATGTTCCAGACCGCCAAGACAGGCGCTGTTGGTGAATACGCCGACATTGCCGAAACATTCGCTCCGGTTGCGATGGAGTTGATCGCTAACTGGATCCAGAAACGATTCAAGGAGAGCTGAACATGTTCGCAATATTGATGGGCGTCAAGAGTATTTCGCCAGCGGACTTGCAGCGTGAGATGAGCAGCCACACGCTAACGATCATCGACGTAAACTCGCAGCCGAGCTGGACAAGGGCGCACGTTCCCGGTGCAGTGAACTTGGACCCAAACACTTATCTAGAAACTGATCTGCCGCACGACAAAGCCGCGAAACTGGTGTTTTATTGTTCAAATCCGATGTGCAGGAAAGCACCGATCGCTGCACGCAGGGCAAAAAAGTTTGGCTACACCGATGTGCGCGTGCTCTCAGCCGGCATCACTGGCTGGCAGTCGGCAAAGTACCCGACCGGGAGTGGCGGAGCAGGCATGCCAACTTGAACAAAATCGTGGCGGGTGTTGTTAAAGTCGCCAGTAACCCGGCAAGGGGAAACGGTGGTAGTGGCTTATCAAACGGCCAAGTACACCCAATATCCGGCCTACTTACGACGATCCGACTCAAAAAAATACGCCGCAAAGAACGAGCGCTTTCGAGAGGAATATAGACGGGCTCGACCGTCAGGTTATGGCTGAAGCGGACATTGTTGCGGCAAGCTCAGCCAAGCAGCAACGTCACAATGCCCGCC
>Ga0136639_10000268_pt1 | contig 16468 bp, 14 predicted proteins | sample AntDrymUQ8592106_2_FD_113739 | JGI IMG/M metagenome (GOLD analysis project Ga0136639, IMG submission 113739) | Polar desert sand microbial communities from Dry Valleys, Antarctica - metaG UQ859 (21.06) | ecosystem: Environmental > Terrestrial > Soil > Desert | place: Antarctica: Dry Valley...
CGGCCTCACCGAGCCCGGCGCCGTCCAGCCGCACGCGGTAGGTGCCGGCGGGGATGCTGAAGGAGAACGAGCCGGCGTTGGACAGCGTCCGGGTAGCAGTCGATCGCCATTCGGTGTGTGAGGGACCGCCCTGCTCACCGGCCTCGGTGTAGGCCACCCGACGCCAGAGCGACACGTCCCCCGCCGTCGAGTACGCGGCGCCGCCGGGCTCGGTGACGGCTCCGGCGAACACGCTCAGGTTCGCCAGGGTCACGTCGCGTCCCGACAGCACCTGGTTGGGCGCCACGGTGAGGTTCGCGCCCTCATCGGCGACGGTGGCGTTGGGGAAGAACGTCGTGGAACGGCCGATCTTCTCGAATTTCAATCGGAACAGCTTGTCTGCTGTGACCGACAGCTCGTAGGTGCCGTTGGAGGTGGTGGGGGCGGAAGCAGAATTGAGCCCGACCCATTGATCCTGTGCTGCGTTGTAGACGATCGGGGTCACGACGACTCCAGCAACCGGCAATCCACTGGTGTCCGACACGCGCCCTGTGACCGCACTCCCGGAGACGAGACGGACGTCTGCAAGGCTGTTCGAGCTGGGTTCAGTCGCCAGGAACTGGCTCGCTCTCACGTGAGGCTGCTCCCGTGGTCGTGGTCTGGCCTGCGGTGGCGTCGGTGTAGAAGCGAGTGGGGAAGCCTGGCGAGGTGTAGCTCACGGTGTAGGCCCGGCCAGCTGCGGTCGGGGCCGTGAGCGAGTACGTGCCATTGGGGGCGGTGGCGGCGCTCGCGGCGATCTCCTGGGTCACGACACCCGAGGCCTGGGTGACCGGGTACTCGACCTTCACCTGAACCCCGGAGACAGGGTCGCCCGGCGTTCCTGTGATGACACGACCGGAGAACGCCACACTGTTGGCGCTCATCATCAGTCCGACGCCATTGGACGCACTGCTCTTTCCTACGGTCTTCAGGTCGGCAGCAGCCGGGTCGGCAACGCCATCCGGATCCCCGCCCTTCCAGTAGGCCGTGGCAAAGGCAGGAGCGGTAAAGCGGACGACGTACGAGCCGAAGTCGACGAAGGCGGCCCACTTGCCGTTGGCCGCCGTCGTGGTCGTCGCGACATCCTCATAGACAGGGTTCGCGCTCCCTCCTGTGGCCACCCGGCGCTGGACGGTGACGGTGACACCCTGGAGGGCCGTCGGGGGCTGGGACGCATTGGTCACCTGGCCACCCACCTGACTCCGCGTGGTGTTGACCAGGTCCGCGTTGAGATTGGACCAGTTGGAGTTCGTGCCATCCAGCAGGATGGGCGTGTCATCTGCCTGTGATGCCCTGTTGTCGTAGTACTCGGTGTCGTAGCCGGTCTTGTTGAACTTCACGGCGTACGTTCCGTTGGGCACCTCGGTGAGATCGTAGGTTCCGTCGGCGGCGGTCGTGGCTGTCCGGGACGAGCCGGTCGTGGGCGCCTCAGGGATCAGCGTGACCGTGACCCCACCCAGCCCCGGCCCGTCGACAGCAGAAACATCGGTCACCTTGCCCGACACGGTGCCGGTCGTGGCCGCCTGGGCCGGCGCGAGGCCACCCATCAGCAACGCGAGGACCGTGAGGAACACGATGGGGACGGCTCGTCTCAGGGCTGACGAGGGTGAAGCAGAACGCATGGGGATACCTCTTCCGGGGGAGCACCGGCTGGCCCGCGTCTGGGCCGGCTCTGCTCACAACGGAGAGGGAGGGCGAGTGTTATCGCCATCACCCGAAATCAATGCCCGCGGGGGCAGATTGAAGGAGGTGGACTACACCACTGACAGCGGAAGCCGGTGTGGTGTTGCTAAGCGACCCGTCGGTGGGTTAGGAGCCCTGCTGAGCGACCCAGGACGCGTGCAGGCCGGCGTAGACGCTGCCCTCCTGGGCGGTGAGCACGCTGTGGTGGCCCCGCTGCACGACGCGCCCCTGGTCGACGACCACGACCTCGTCGGCACCCTCGGCGGTCGAGAGCCGGTGGGCGATGGTGACCGACGTGCGACCACTCATCAGGCGCTCGAGGGCGCGACCGATGCGCATCTCGAGGGCGGGGTCGACGGCGCTCGTGGCCTCGTCGAGGACCAGCAGGTCGGGGTCGGCGAGATGGGCGCGGAGGAGGGCGACCAGCTGGCGTTCGCCGGCCGAGAGGGACTCACCACGCTGGCCGACCCGCGTCTCCAGGCCGTGCGGAAGACCTGCGACCCAGTCGGCGAGCCCGAGCTCCTCGGCGCTGGCGAGGATCTCGTCCGCGGTGGCGTCGAGCTTGCCGTAGCGGACGTTGGCGGTGATCGTGTCGTCGAAGAGGAAGCCCTCCTGCGGGACCAGCACGACGCTGGTGCGCAGCGACCGCTCGGAGATCCGTCGTACGTCGACGCCGTCGAGCAGGACCGCGCCCTGCGAGGGGTCCATCAGGCGGGTGAGCAGCTTGGCGAAGGTGGACTTGCCCGAGCCCGTCTCCCCCACGATCGCGATGCGGCGCCCGGCGTCGATGTCGAGGGTGACGTCGCGCAGGACCGGGGGTCCGTGGGGGTAGGCGAACTGCACGTCCTCGAAACGTACGTCGATCGGCCCGCGCGGCAGCACCTCACCGTCGACGCCCGGGTCGACGAGGTCTGCGGGCGTGTCGAGGATGCCGATGACCCGGCGCCAGCCTGCGATGGCGTTCTGGGCGTCGGTGAGGATCTGGGTGCCCATCTGGACCGGGCCGACGAAGAGCGTGACGAGGAACGCGAAGGCCAGCACCTCACCGGCGCTGATGTCACCGGCGAAACCCAGCCAGATGCCGACGATCAGCACCCCCGCGTTCGCCAGGCCGGCCGAGACCCCACCGAGCGAGAACGAGAACGCGGTGAAGCCCTGGGCCCGGGTGCTGGCGACCTGGTGGGCCGAGATGGCCTCGTCGATGCGGCTCTGGGTGCGCGCCTCGACGGCATAGGAGCGCACGACGGCGGCACCCACGACGGGCTCGGAGATCGCGGAGAGCAGGATGCCGACCTGGCGGCGGACGGTCGTGTAGGCATCGGACAGCTTGCGCTGGAAGAAGCGCAGCGACAGGAACAACGGCGCGAAGCACAGCCACACCACCAGGGCGAGCTGCCAGGAGTAGAAGAGCATCACGATCGTGGCGACCAGGACCTGGCCGATGCTCACGACGAACAGCAGCCCACCGAAGACGAGGAACTGGCTGACCTGGTCGACGTCACTGGTGACGCGCGAGACCAGGGCGCCGCGACGCTCGGTGTTCTGCGTGAGCAGGGGCAGGTCGTGGACGTGGCGGAACGCCTTGATGCGCAGCGTGGCCAGGCCACGCTCGGACGTCGTGAACAGCCGCGTCGTCATCGCGAAGGAGGCATAGCTGGTGATCAGGATGCCGACGGCCGCGGCGACGCCCATCCACACCGTGTAGGACACATCGGGACCGCCGGAGCCGTTGAGCCCGCGGTCGAGGGTCTGCTGCACCGCGATCGGCACGATGACCTGCCCGACGGAGGCGAGCACGGCGAGCAACAGGGTGCCGCGGATGCCTTCCTTGAGCTCCGGGGAGTGGGTGATGCCGCGGCGGATGGTGTCCATCGCACCGATGTCCTCACCGGTCTCCATGACGGTGGACCCGTCGGCCTTGGGCTGTTGGGTAGTCGTCACGCGGTCACCCCCTGCTCGGTCTGGCCGGTCTGCCCGCTGTGTCCGGCGTGCTCGCCGTCCTGCTCGCCGTCCTGCTCGTAGGCGTTGACCAGGTGGGCGTAGGACGGGTTGCGCACCAGCAGCTCGGCATGGGTGCCCCGATCGGCGATGCGGCCTCCCTCGAGGTGGAGCACCTCGTCGGCCAGCCCGATCGTGGCCTTGCGGTAGGCCACGACGACCAACGTGGAGCCGCTGGCACCGTCCCCGGCCGCGAGGCCGGAGCGAAGTCCGGCGAGGATGCGCGCCTCGACCTCGGGGTCGACCGCGGACGTGGCGTCGTCGAGGATCAGCAGTCGCGGACGGCGGACGAGGGCGCGGGCCAGTGAGATGCGCTGGCGCTGGCCACCGGACAAGGACGTGCCGCGCTCCCCCAGCCGCGCATCGAGCCCGTCGGGCAGTGCTGCCACGAAGCCGTCGCCCTGGGCGATGCGCAGCGCCTCCCAGACGTCGGCGTCGCTGACGTCGGCGCCGAGCGTGATGTTGCCGCGCACCGTGTCGTCGAAGAGGAAGGCCGTCTGCGGCACCAGCGACACCATCGCGGCCAGCTGGCCGGGCGCGAGGTCGCGCACGTCGATGCCGTCGATGCTGACCTGGCCCGCATCCGGGTCGACCAGACGGGTCAGCAGGGTGGTGAGCGTGCTCTTGCCCGAGGCGGTCGCCCCGACCAGCGCCACGGTGCGGCCCGGCTCGACGGTGAAGGTCAGGTCGTCGAGGACCGGCTGGTCGGGGACGTAGCGGTAGCCGAGGCCGTCGACTCCCAGCCGGGCGCCGGAGCGGCCCGCCCGCGCCGGGGACTCGCCGTACAACATCTCGCCGGAGGCGTCGAGGACGGCCCGGACCCGGCGGTAGCCGACGACGCTGCGGGGGAACTCGCCGAGCAGCCAGCCGATCGATCGGATCGGGAAGGAGACGATGGTCAACAGGTAGGCGACGGTCACGACGTCGCCAGCATCGGTGGCGCCGCTGAGCACCCGCGAGACGCCGAAGGCGAGGACGAAGAGGACTCCGATGCCGGGGAGCGCTGCGAGGGCGGGGTCGAAGGCGGCGCGGATGCGGCCCACCCGGATGTTGACGTCGCGCAGCTCCTCGGCCTTGGCAGCGAAGCGCGCGGTCTCCTCCGCCTCCCGTCCGAGGGTCTTGACGACCATCGCACCGTCGAAGGACTCGTGTGCGATCTCGCTGACCTCGGCCCGCAGCTGCTGGGCCCGCGTCATCCAGCCCTGCGCGAGGTTCTGGTAGATCACGTTGACCGCGATGACGGCCGGGAACACGAGCAGGCCGACCAGCGCGAGGACCAGGTCGGCGAAGAACATCTGGACCACGGCGATGACCATCATCGCGATCGTGCCGACGGCCATGGGCAAGGGGGCGATCGGCCCCCAGGCGGCCTCGACGTCGGAGTTGGCGTTGGAGAGCAGCTCACCTGTGGGGTGGCGCTGGTGCCACTCCATGGGGAGGGAGAGATATTGCCTCGTCACGGCGCGGCGGGTGCGGGCCTGCATGCGGTACTGCATGATCCCGGCTCCCAGGCGACGCGCGACGATGCCGACGGCGCGCAGGATCGCGACGCCGAGGAACAGCGCGAGGATGGTCACGAGGGAGCCCGTGCCCACTTCCCCGGTCTTGAACGCCGGCAGCACGACGTTGTCGGTCGACCAACCGAGCACCCACGCGTCGGCCACGGTGAGGGCGCCGAAGAGCACGCTGCCGAGGGTGGAGAGCGTGAAGATCCAGGGCTCGCGCCTGATGGCGACCATGAGGACCGAGATCCCGGCCCGGGTCGACCCTCGGCCGTCTGCTCGCTCGTCGTTCATGACTCCCTGACTGATCCGTTGACGACCGCAACCGTCACGTCGGGAAGGCTATTCCCGCGCACCAACAACGCCCAATCCGGTACGCCGTGCCCGACGGCCTGTCCCTAGGCTGGGGCGATGCGCTCCCTCACCCTCGCCCGCCGCGAACGCCACGACCTGTGCGACCTGGCCCTCGTGCTGGGCCAGGATGCGCCCACGCTGTGCGGGGAGTGGACAGCGAAGGAGCTCGTGGCCCACCTGCTCGTGCGCGAGCACAGCCCGCTCGGAGCACTCGGGATCGCTGTCGGGACCTTCTCCGGACTGACCGACCGGGCCATGGCACGACTCGAGCGGCGCGACTTCGCGGTCCTCGTCGAGCGACTCCGCGAGCCCGGCCTCACGCCGTACGCGTTGCGGCCGGTGGAGGTGCTGGGCAACACGCTGGAGTACCTCGTGCACCACGAGGACCTGCGTCGCGCCCAGCCGGGCTGGGAGCCGCGCGTGCACGCCCCGGCCGACGACGACGCGATCTGGACCGCGATTCGCATCGGCGGGCGGGCGCTGGTGCGACCCGCCGGGGTGCCGGTGCGCATCCGACGTGCCGACACCGGCAAGGAGGTCACGATGCGCGGTGGCGAGGATCCCGTGACGATCCAGGGCAGCCCGACCGAGGTGACCCTGTTCCTCTTCGGCCGCGCCCAGCTGCGCGACCTGACCCTCGAAGGACCAGACGACAAGGTCGCGGCACTGCGCGACGCCGATCTCGGCTTCTGACCCACGCCGAGGTGGCGCGATGTGACACCCCCGACGTCCCAGCCACTCAGGCCCGGACCAACCACACCCGGTCGTAGCCGTCGAGTGCCTCGCGGCGCTGCTCGACCCAGTCGGTCCGGTCGAACCCGGGGTAGGACGTGTCGCCCGCGGGCGTGAGGTGGACCTCGGTCAGCACCTGCTCGTCGGCCAGATGGAGCGCCTCCTCGTAGACCCGGGAGCCGCCGACGACCATGACCCCGCCGGGCAGCCCGTCGGCCAGCTCGAGCCCTGCGGCGAGCGACGAGGCGACCAGCACGCCCTCGGCGGTCCAGGCCGGGTCGCGGGTCAGGACGATCGTGGTGCGGCCGGGCAGGGGGCGACCGATCGAGTCGTAGGTCGCACGGCCCATGATCATCGTGTGGCCCAGCGTGGTGGCCTTGAAGTGCGCGAAGTCCTCGGGGATGCGCCACGGGATCTCCCCCGCGGCGCCGATGATGCCGTTGTCGGCGACGGCCGCGACCATCACGACCCGCTTGCCGTGGGGGGTCATACGGCGATCGGGGCCTTGATGCCCGGGTGCGGGTCGTAGCCCTCGACCGCGACGTGCTCGAGGTCGAAGGCGTCGAGCGCGGTGACCGAGGGGTCGAGCACCAGCCGGGGCAACGGCCGTGGCGAGCGCGTCAGCTGCAGGCGGGCCTGGTCGAGGTGGTTGGAGTAGAGGTGGGCATCGCCCAGCGTGTGGACGAAGTCACCGACCTCGAGCCCGGTCACCTGGGCGACCATGTGGGTCAGCAGCGCGTAGGAGGCGATGTTGAACGGCACGCCGAGGAAGACATCGGCCGAACGCTGGTAGAGCTGGCAGCTCAGCCGCCCCTGCGCGACGTAGAACTGGAACATCGTGTGACACGGCGCCAACGCCATCTGCGGGATGTCTGCGACGTTCCAGGCCGAGACGATGTGACGACGCGAGTCGGGGTCGCGACGGATCTGCTCGACGACCTGCGCGATCTGGTCGACATGGCGACCGTCGGGCGTGGGCCACGAGCGCCACTGGTAGCCGTAGACCGGTCCCAGGTCGCCGTTGGCGTCGGCCCACTCGTCCCAGATCGTGACCCCGCGGTCCTGGAGCCACTTCACGTTGGTGTCACCCCGGAGGAACCACAGCAGCTCGGCGAAGATCGAACGCGTGTGGACCTTCTTGGTCGTCACCAGCGGGAAGCCCTCGGTGAGGTCGAAGCGCATCTGGTGGCCGAAGACGCTGCGGGTGCCGGTGCCGGTGCGATCACCCTTGTCGGCCCCCTCGTCGAGGATGCGCTGGAGGAGATCGAGGTACTGCTGCATGGGTGCCAACCTACCGTCCTGAGGGCCGCCTCAGAGGGCGACGGTTCCGGTGATGGTCGTGAGCGTGTCGCCGCCCACCCAGACCTCGCGCTCCGCCCCGTCGCCCTCGACGCTGACGTGCACGCGGCCCCGACGGCCGAGCGCGGCGCCCTGGGACGCGACGTACGACGTGGGCAGGCGTGAGCCTGCCAGCCACTGCGCGATCCCGGCGTTGAGGCTGCCGGTGACCGGGTCCTCGACAACACCGAGACCGGGGCAGAACGCGCGGACCTCGACCGCGACGCCATCCGGAGACCCCTCGGGATAGAGCCCCACGACACCGACGTCGAGGTCGCCGAACCGCGCCAGGTCAGGCCGTACGGCGAGCACGGCGTCGGCGTCGCGCAGGAGCAGCCCCACCCATCCGGGGCCGTTGTCGATCCACGCGGAGTCGACGATGTCGCTCTCCTCGATCGCCAGCGCGTCGGCGATGCGGGTCAGGTCGTCCACATCGACCGGACCGGAGCGCAGCAGCGGAGGCGCGGCGAACGCGAGCCGCTCCCCCTGCCTGACCCGGACCAGCCCCGCCCCACACTCCTGCACCACGTGCCCGGGCGACGCGGGGACTCCCCCGGCCTCCAACCACGCGTGGGCGCTGCCGAGCGTGGGGTGGCCGGCGAACGGCAGCTCCCCGCCCGGCGTCCAGATCCGCAGCCGGTAGTCGGCTCCGGCACCGGGAGTCGGGGCCATCAGGAAGGTGGTCTCGGAGAGGTTGGTCCAGCGCGCGAAGGCAGCCATCTCCTCCTCGGAGAGGCTATCGGCGTCATGGACGACCGCGACCGGGTTGCCCAGCAGGGGCTGGGCGGAGAAGACGTCGACCTGTCTGAATGCGCGCACGCAGCCACGCTACTGCTGCCCGTGGCGCTACTGGGCCAGCGCCCAGGTGGTGCTCCGCGGGAAGGTCAGGACGACCTCGCACGGCGTCGCGAGACCAGGTCGAGGGGCTCGGCAGGAGGTGAGCTGCAGGCTGCCGGCGTTGGACAGCCGTGGCCCGTCGTCGGGGTCGGGCTGCTCGAGCTCGACGAGGTAGGTCGCTGCCCCTGCCACGCCCAGGTGTGCCGCATAGACGGTGGCCGTGGTCGACAGGCCGGTGTCGAGCTCCTCGGAGGAGAGTGCGTCGTAGAGCCGCGGCGTGCCGACCTCGGTGGTCGGGTCGACCGTGCGGGTCAGCACCAGCTCGCCGTCAGGTGACAGCTCGGCACCGAGGCCCTGGACGGTGACGATCCGATCCTCCTGGTCGCGTGGGCTGGCCAGGCTGACCGTGCCGGCCTCGTCCTGGCGGGCCACCGCCCCGCGGGCGACGTCGAGCACCCGAGGAGAGGCGAGCTCGACGACATCGCCCCCGTCGATCTCGTAGGCGTAGTTGCGGCCCCGCTCCACGTAGTACGCGGTGCGGCTGTCGAGGGCGACGACATCGATGTCCTCGTCAGTCCCGAGCCCCTGCTCCCCGACGATCTCGCCCGTATCCAGGTCATAGACCCGCAGCTGGGGGCCGTCGCTCTGGTCGACCCAGGCGACCAGACCCTCCTCGGCCGACACCTGGAAGGTCCCGTCACGCCGCTGGGTGCCGATGCGGCTGCGCGCCCCCTCGGTGTCGACGTGCACGATCTCGCCGTTGGCGTCGGCGTAGACCGCCCCGTCGTCCACCTCGAAGAACATGCGCAGCGCCTCGATCCGCAGCTGCACGTCGGTCAGGTGGAGGGTCTCGCCGGTGTACCACGCGACCGGGGCCGGGTTGGTCGACCGCTGGACGGGGGCGTCGGCCAGCGGCTCGCGCGGCTGGGGCCGGGTGCCCCACCAGGTGGCGCCCCCGACCACGACGGCGAGCACGGCGACGACGGCGAGCGCCGTGGTCGTCGTACGACGCACGCGGGCGCGGCGGTCGGCTCGCTGCTCGGCGACGACCTCGGCGAGCTGGAGCGGAGGGACCGGGAAGGACTCGGCGACCCGACGCACGGTGTCGTCGACGGGTGTGGTGTCGAGCGGTCGGCCGAGCACGACCTCCACTTGGTCGGTGGTGAGCCCGGGGACCGAGCCGAGCACCAGCGCCACCCGCTCCTGCGGCGTCATGGCGTCGAGCCGGGCCTCCACTTCGCACCACTGCGGGTCCAGCGGGTCGCTGCTGTCGCCCGGCTCGGACCACCAGGCGAGCCGGTCGTCACGGCTGACGTCGAGCAGGGTGCGGTAGAGGTGGACGTCGAGGTCACCGACCTCGTCGCGCCTGCGCCATCCTGCGCGCAGCACGCCGAGGGTGGCGCGAGCCCGGCGCGAGGCGACATCGGGGCGCGAGCCGAGCACGACGGCAGTCCTGACCAGGGCGCTCCAGCGCGCGACGGCGTAGGCCTCGAAGTCGACCTCGTCGCGCATGCCTACTGCTCCTCGGTCTCCTGCGCCACGACCCAGGCCGTGAGCTCGGCGGTGTCCCTCCCACGGGCACCCCTGTCGTCGAGGTATTCGGAGCCCTGCTCGCCCCGGATGGTGTCGCCACCAGCATCGCGGATGAACAACGCCTCACGCAGGACGCGGTGGAAACGACCGGGATAGGTGATGAGGCCCCAGCGGCCCGCGGCCGACTTGGTGGTCATCTCACCGGTGACCAGGAGGTGGTGCAGCCGGGTGACGCCGAGGACGCACCAGCAGCATGCCCACGCCGGGGCGCCCTCGTCCGGCATCCGGGCCAGCCCCTCGGCGTTGGCGCGCCAGTAGGTGTCGAGGTTGCCTCGGGTGAAGTCCCGCAGCTGCTGCACGGAGGTCCACACGTGCAGCTCGTCGAGCGGAAGCCCGGACACCCGGACGCCGTGCCAGGCCAGCTCGTGCCACGCGACGACGCCGTCGTGGATCGCGTTCTCGGGCTCGAAGAGCCGGCCCAGCACGGTGGGGACATCGGGGCAACCGGTGGGGTCCGCTGCGAGGTCCGAGACCAGGACGTGCGGGCCGTCGAAGGGCACGTCCGGGTGGGTGACGGCGACCTGTTCGTGCGCGACCCGGAGCTCCTCGACCTCGCCAGCACCAGGGCGGTGGGACAGGGTCGCGACGAAGTCGATGTCGCTCTGCCCGGGGACCCACTCCCCGAAGCCGATGCCACCACGCAGGTAGAGGCCCGTCACCAGTCCCGGCGGAGCGAGGCGGAGGAAGCTCGCGCAGACCGCTTCGACCGGTGCGGGGATCACGCGTGGAGCGACATCGGTCCGTAGACGACGCGGTCGACGTCGAGCAGCGTGACACCGTCGACACCCTGCTCGACGAGCTCGGCGTAGAACTCACCGACCCAGGACTCGGCGTCGGCCTGGCTGGCGAAGCGCTGGCCGGCGTAGTCCTCGGAGACGGTGACCTCCTCGCCGGCCTGGTCCTCGAGGCGCCAGGACCACGGCAGCTCCTCGACGGAGGGCGGACGGAAGGTGGGTGGCTGGTCGGGCAGGCTCATGACTCCCTCACCGAGGTGTCGACGAAGGGCGGCTTGGTGAGCTGAAAGATCTCGCGGCGTCCGCGCACGTCCACCCCCACCTCCGCCTCCGGGTGGATGTCGGCGGGCAGCAGGGCGAGCCCGATGCCCTTCTTCAGCGTCGGCGAGAACGTCCCGGAGGTGATCTCGCCGAGCAGCACGTCGGGGGTCAGGCTGACCATCATGTGTGGACGCGGGATGGCGCGACCGGTCGAGACCAGCCCGCGCAGCGTGCGCTTCGGGCCGGTCTGCTTCTCGGCGAGGAGCACGTCGCGGCCCCAGAAGGACTGCTTCTTCCACCCGACCGCCCAACCGAGGCGCGCCTGGTTGGGGGTGACGTCGAGGGAGAGCTCCTGGCCGTGGAGCGGATAGCCCATCTCGGTGCGCAGGGTGTCGCGCGCCCCGAGCCCGCAGGCGAGCATGTCGTGGGGCGCACCCGCGGCCACCAGGGCGTCCCACAGCGACTCGGCGACCGCGTTGGCGGCGATCAGCTCATAGCCGCGCTCGCCGGTGTAGCCCGTGCGACAGACCACGACGCCGCTGCCGTCGTGCTCCGCCTCGGTGAAGCTCATGTAGTCGTGCCCGGCCGGGAGCCCGACCGCGGTCAGCACCTCGTCGGACTGGGGTCCCTGGACGGCCAGCACGACGTAGTCGCGGTGGTGGTTCGCGACCGACACACCCTCGGGCGCCTGCGCCGCGAGACGTCGTACGACCTCGGCGGTGTTGGCCGCGTTGGGGACCATAAGCACGTGCTCGTCGTCGCGGTAGTAGACGATGAGGTCGTCGACCACCCCACCCGTCTCGTCGTCGCAGCACAGCGTGTACTGCGCCTGCCCGGGACCGATCTTGGCCAGGTCGTTGCTCAGGGTGCGGTTGACGTAGTCAGCGGCACCGGGTCCCGACACCATCGCCTTGCCGAGGTGGCTGACGTCGAAGATGCCGACCGAGGTGCGCACCGCGGTGTGCTCCTTCACGACGCCGGAGGAGTACTCCAACGGCATCGACCACCCGCCGAACTCGGCGAACTTCGCACCCAGGGCGACATGTCGGTCGTGGAGGGGCGATCGCAGCAGGTCCTCAGCCATGGCGCGAACCTACCCCAGCCCCTGCGACGCCTCGTCCACTGCGAGCCCCTGCGTGGCGCGCGTTAGTCTGCGGCGGTGACCACGACGTACACGCTGCGCAGCGCCAGCCCCGCCAAGACCCGAGCCGACGCGGTGGTCGTCGGGATCCTCTCCACGCCCCAGGGACCGCAGGTGGCGCCGGGTGGCGAGGACGTGGCCAAGGCCTACGGCCGCAAGCTCGCCCCTCTCCTCGCGACGTTCGGCGTCAAGGGAAAGGCCGGCGAGGTGGTCAAGGTCCCCACGAACGGCACGATCACCTCGCCGCTGCTGGTGCTGGTCGGTCTCGGTGACGAGGCCACCCCTGCCGCCGTACGGCGTGCAGCCGGCGGCGCCGCCCGGGCCGTCACGAACGCCTCCTCGGTCGCCGTCGCCCTCCCGGCTGACTCCCCCGAGCTCGTGCGCGCCCTCACCGAGGGCGCGATGCTCGGCGCCTACACGTTCACGCGGTACAAGAAGGCGACCAAGGACGAGGCCCCCGGCGACGTCGTGCTGCTGTGCCCCACCCCACGCCGCAAGGAGATGACGACCGCCTTCGAGGAGGCCCGGATCGTCGCCGACGCCGTCGCACAGACGCGCGACTGGGTCAACACCCCTCCCGGCGACCTCACCCCGCCCGTCTTCGCCGACGCCGCCGTCGCTGCGGGCAAGGCCTGGAGCAAGAGCGGGAGCAAGGGCCGCGGCGGCTCGAAGGTCACGGTCACCGTGCTCGACGAGAAGCGCCTCGCCGAGCTCGGGTGCGGCGGCATCCTCGGCGTCGGTGCCGCCTCCGCCGCGCCCCCGCGCCTCGTCGAGATCACCTACGCCCCCAAGGACGCGCGTTGCCACCTCGCGCTCGTCGGCAAGGGCATCACCTTCGACTCCGGCGGTCTGACCATCAAGCCCGCCCAGGGCATGGGCGAGATGAAGAGCGACATGTCCGGGGCGGCCGCGGTCATCCAGGCGACCTTCGCCATCGCCGCCCTCGGCCTGCCGATCAAGGTCAGCACCTTCGCCGCCATGGCGGAGAACATGGTCTCGGGCTCCGCGATCCGGCCGGGCGACGTGCTCACCCAGTACGGCGGCACCACCGTCGAGGTCCTCAACACCGATGCCGAGGGGCGACTCGTCCTCGCCGACGCGCTCGGGCGTGCCGCCGAGCAGGAGCCCGATGTGCTCCTCGACGTCGCCACCCTCACGGGCGCCATGGTGATGGCGCTGGGCGATCGTGTCGCTGGCGTCATGGGCAGCGAGGAGATCGTGCAGGGTGTCCTGGCCGCGTCCGAGGTCGCCGGTGAGGACCACTGGCCCATGCCGATCCCCGAGGGGATGGTCGAGCGCGTCAAGGGCAGCAAGATCGCCGACCTCGCCCAGCACGACTGGGTCCGCTGGGGCGGCGGCCTGTTCGCCGGCGCGTTCCTCCGCGAGTTCACCCACGGCCTGCCCTGGGCGCACCTCGACATCGCCGGGACCGCCTTCAACTCAGGCGGCCCGCGCGGCCACGTCACCAGCGGCGGCACCGGCTGGGGCGTCACCACCCTCGTCGACTACGCCCGGGCCCTCTCAGCGGAGAAGTAGTCCGGACAGCTCCACCTCTAGAGACCGCGCTCCTTGCGCTCTTGCTTCTGCCGGCTGTTGTAGTCGCGCATCCGCTGCGGGATGCCGACCACCGCGGCGTCGTAGGACGGGACCTGGTGCTTGTTGGCGAAGTCGTGCGCCCAGTTGATCGACGGGACCCGTCGACGGGTCCACTCACCGTCGTGTGCGACCAGCAGCAACGTCACGTCGCTCACCGCGGTGCGTGGCTCGACGAAGCCCTCCACCCCACGCCGTGCCGTGACGAACTCGTGCAGGTGTGACTCGTCGACCTTGTCCGAGGCACGCACGCGCGTCGAGCCGGTGCGCAGCCCGTCTTTCGCAGGCTTGCTCATCCGCGTGCGTGACCCGCGTCGGAAGCGGTCCATGAATCCCATGGCCCTAGTTTGCCCCGTCGCCGGTCACTTCGCGCGCAGGACCCTCGCGGCGGACGGCGCTGAGGCCGGTGTTGTCACGAGCGCCAGAAGTGCAAGGATGGTCGCGCCAGCGGTGACTATGAAGGGACCAGCGTGTCAGAGGCGGACTTCGACGTTCTCATTCTCGGGGCGGGTTCGGGCGGATATGCCTGCGCACTGCGGGCAGCCCAGCTCGGGCTGACGGTCGGTCTGGTCGAGAAGGGTCCGCTCGGGGGCACGTGTCTTCACGTCGGCTGCATCCCGACCAAGGCCCTGCTCCATGCGGCCGAGGTCGCCGACAGCGCCCGGGAGTCCGAGCAGTTCGGGGTGCGTGCCTCGTTCGACGGCATCGACATGCCCGGCGTCAACGCCTACAAGGACGGTGTGGTGGCGCGCCTGTTCAAGGGCCTCACCGGCCTCATCAAGTCACGTGGGATCACCGTCATCGAGGGCGAGGGCCGGGTCACGGGTCCCCGCGAGGTCACGGTCGACGGCCGGGCCCACACCGGGCGTCACCTCGTCCTCGCCTCCGGGTCCTACTCCAAGTCGCTGCCCGGTCTCGAGGTCGACGGCGAGCGGGTCCTGACCTCGGAGCACGCCCTGCGCCTGGAGTCCGTCCCCGCCTCGGTCATCGTCCTGGGCGGCGGGGTCATCGGCTGCGAGTTCGCCAGCGTCTGGCGCAGCTTCGGCGCCGAGGTCACGATCATCGAGGCGTTGCCCCGCCTGGTCGCCGTCGAGGACGAGGCATCCTCGAAGGCCCTGGAGCGCGCCTTCCGCAAGCGCAAGATCGCCTCCAAGACCGGCACCTCGTTCCAGAGCATGACCAGGACCGACCACGGCGTCGCGGTCACCGTCGAGGGGGGCGAGGTGATCGAGGCCGAGCTCCTGCTCGTCGCCGTCGGGCGCGGGCCCAGCACGGCAGGCCTGGGCTATGAGGAGATCGGTGTCGCGATGGAGCGCGGCTTCGTGCTCGCCGACGAGCGGTGCCGCACCAACGTGGAGGACGTCTTCGCTGTCGGCGACATCGTCCCGGGCCTGCAGCTGGCCCACCGCGGTTTCCAGCAGGGCATCTTCGTCGCCGAGGAGATCGCCGGCCTGGACCCGCAGCCCATCGACGAGCTCGGCATCCCGCGTGTCACCTACAGCCACCCCGAGATCGCCTCGGTCGGCCTCAACGAGGTCGACGCCGCCGAAACCTACGGCGTCGAGGGCATCGAGACCGTCACCTACGACCTCGGCGGCAACGGCAAGAGCCAGATCCTCAAGACGCAGGGCTTCGTGAAGCTCGTGCGGCAGAAGGACGGCCCCGTCGTCGGTGTCCACCTCGTGGGTGACCGGGTCGGCGAGCTCATCGGCGAGGCCCAGCTCATCTACAACTGGGAGGCGCACGCTGAAGACGTCGCTCCTCTCGTGCACGCCCACCCCACCCAGAACGAGGCCCTCGGCGAAGCGCACCTCGCGCTCGCCGGGAAGCCGTTGCACGCGCACTCCTGACCGCACCCGATCCCCACCAGCTCGCAAAGGAACTCCATGGCCACCGAAGTCAACCTCCCAGCACTCGGCGAGTCCGTCACCGAAGGGACCGTCACCCGTTGGCTCAAGCAGGTCGGGGACGCGGTCGCGGTCGACGAGCCGTTGCTGGAGGTCTCCACCGACAAGGTCGACACCGAGATCCCCTCCCCTGTCGCCGGCACGCTCCTCGAGATCAAGGCCCAGGAAGACGACACCGTCGAGGTGGGCGCACTCCTCGCGGTGATCGGTGACGAGGGCGAGTCCGCCGGCGACGCCGACGACTCGGCCGAGCCCGAGGCCCAGCCCAAGGACGAGGCCGAGGCTGAGAAGAAGGCCGAGCAGGAGGAGGAGATCGTCGAGGAGACCGGCGACCTCCCCGAGGGCGACGAGACCCCTGAGACCGAGAAGGAGCAGCCGGCCGCGTCCGACGACTCCGACACGTCCGGTGGGTCCAGTGGCGGGTCGGGCTCCAGCACGTCCGTGACGTTGCCTGCGCTGGGCGAGTCCGTCACCGAAGGCACCGTCACCCGTTGGCTCAAGGCCGTCGGCGACGACGTCGCGGTCGACGAGCCGCTCCTCGAGGTCTCCACCGACAAGGTCGACACCGAGATCCCCTCCCCGGTCGCCGGCACGCTGCTGGAGATCAAGGCCGAGGAGGACGAGACCGTGGAGGTGGGCGCCGAGCTCGCCGTCATCGGCTCGCGCGACGCGGCCCCCTCCGCCCCGGCACAGGAGAAGAAGGAGCCCGAGCCCGAGCCGGAGCCGGAGCCGGAGCCGGAGCCGGAGCCGGAGACGGAGCCCGAGCCGGAGCCCGAG
>Ga0136639_10000269_pt1 | contig 16410 bp, 16 predicted proteins | sample AntDrymUQ8592106_2_FD_113739 | JGI IMG/M metagenome (GOLD analysis project Ga0136639, IMG submission 113739) | Polar desert sand microbial communities from Dry Valleys, Antarctica - metaG UQ859 (21.06) | ecosystem: Environmental > Terrestrial > Soil > Desert | place: Antarctica: Dry Valley...
GAACCAGATTCGAATTGGCGATGAGCACACGCGGTGCATCGGCATGGCTGGGGAATACGCCGACAGGTTTGCCGGATTGCACCAGCAGGGTTTCGTCATCACCGAGATTCTTCAGTGATTTGATGATCGCGTCGTAGCAATCCCAATCGCGTGCAGCGCGACCGATGCCACCGTAAACCACCAGTTCGGCCGGGTTCTCGGCGACTTCGGCATCAAGATTGTTCTGCAGCATCCGGAACGGCGCTTCGGTCAGCCATGACTTGCAGGTCAGCGTGCTGCCGCGTGGTGCGCGGATGACGCGGGACAGATCGTTTCGTGATGCAGTCATGGCCGGACTCTTTAGCTTGGACAAGGCGCGCAGTATCCCACTGCATCCTGACCCGGTCCGTTTCGCATCGTATGATTCTTTGATGCGAACACGTTCCCTCTTCCTTGCCAGCCTGCTGCTGGGGGCTTGTACCCACGCGCCAGCACCGCACAGTGCTTCGGCGGCATCATCAATCACAGCCGTGCCTGCGGAGCCAGCGACTGTAATCCTGATCTCGGTCGACGGCCTGCGCGCCTCGACGGTTGGCACTGGCGTCATGCCGGCGCTGGACGCGATTGCCGCTTCAGGCGTGCAGGCGGCATGGCTCACGCCGAGTTATCCCACCCAGACCTTCCCCAACCACTACACGCTGGTCACCGGGTTGCGGCCGGATCACCACGGCATCGTCCACAACAACATGCGCGACGACGTACTTGGCAAATTCGTGTCCAAGAGCGAGACCGCGCGCGATGGTCGGTGGTGGGGCGGTGAACCGATCTGGGTGACCCTGCAGAAGCAAGGCGGGATTGCCGCAACGATGTTCTGGCCTGGCTCCGAAGCGGAGATCGCCGGACAGCGCCCGCGCTACTACATGAATTACGACAGGCAGATGCCAGCCAACGCACGTGTGGACCAGGTGCTGGCCTGGCTGGATTTGCCGGCTTCGAAACGACCTGGGCTGGTCACGCTCTACTTCGAAAATTACGATGTCGCGGGGCATGCCACCGGTGCGGATTCCGATGAGTCCATTGCCGCATTGAAGGTGGTCGATGCCGCCCTTGCACGGCTGCGCGATGGCCTGCGCACTCGAAAGATGGATGCATCGACCAACCTCATCGTCGTGTCCGACCACGGCATGACCAACGTGCGTGGCGAGGACGTGCGTTACCTGGATGACCTGGCGCCTGCTGACACGATGGAGGTCGTGCATACAGGCCCGATGGCAGGGCTGAATCCTAAACCTGGGCATGTGCAGAAAGTGGAGAAGGCCTTGCTTGGTCGCCACGATCACTACGAATGCTGGCGCAAGCAGGACCTGCCCGCGCGCTGGCAATACGGCCAGCATCCGCGAGTGCCAGCAATCCTGTGCCAAGCCGATCCGGGCTGGCGGGTGATCACCCATGGTGCAGCTGACGCAACCAAGCGGCGCGGTGAACACAGCTACGCGCCGGAAACTCCGGAAATGCGTGCGACATTTGTTGCCACGGGCCCTGACTTTGTCAGCGGCACCCGGCTGGCCGCGTTCGACAATGTGGATGTGTATCCGCTGATGGCGCACCTGCTACACATCACGCCGGCCGCCAACGACGGCACGCTGGAGGCATTGTTGCCGGCATTGCGCGACGCCGCGCCGTGATTCTGCATCGCCGGATCGAGAGTCCGGCAGGACCGCTTGTCATCGCAGCCGATGACACCGGCTTGCGCCACATCGAGTTCTACCAGAACCGCCATCCCGCTGACCGTGCCGACTGGCGTGGGGGTGACAACGACGTGCTGCAGGCTACCGAAGCACAACTGGATGAATATTTTGCGGGCGCCCGCACGCTATTCGATTTGCCACTGGCGCCACACGGCACGGCATTCCAGCGTGATGTCTGGCAGGAACTCGCGCGCATTCCGTACGGCGAAACGATCAGTTACGTGCAACTGGCGCAGCGCGTCGGCAAGCCCACGGCATCACGTGCAGTCGGCGCAGCCAATGGACGCAATCCTCTACCAATCGTGCTGCCCTGCCATCGGGTGATTGGCGCCGATGGCGCGATGACCGGCTTCGGCGGTGGATTGCCGATGAAGGAATTCCTGTTGCGGCTGGAAGGTGCGATGCCAGGCGAACAAGTGAGTTTGTTCTAGCCAAGCATTCGTCAGGCGAGCGTTCGTCAAAGGATCACGCAAGCAACGTTTTCATCGCCTCGCGATAGCGCACTGCAATCAGGTCGCGATCACGATGACGCCCCTCGCTGACAACACGCTGACCCGCAACTTGAACCTCACGCACGATGTTGCGGTTGCCGCTGAACAGCCAGCGATCAATCACATCGTCGCGTGTTGCACCCGCAAGAATTGGCGCGTGGTCATCCAGCGTGATGCGATCAGCGGCGTCGAAACCGGTGCTGTTGGCAGCACTGGCGACCACGCCTTGCAACAGGGTTTCGCCGACGCTGGGTATCTCTGCAGACACCGCGATATTGCGACGCCGCGTCTGCAGGCGTTGGCCATATTCCAGCCAGCGCAATTCTTCGACCGGCGAGATGGAACTGTTCGAATCAGATCCAATGCCCCAGGCGCCGCCCGCGTCTAGATAGTTGCGCAAGGGAAACAGGCCGTCACCGAGGTTGGCCTCGGTCGTCGTGCAGATCGCGACGGTCGCGCCGCTGCGCGCGATGCCTTGCAGTTCGGCATCGTCCAGATGCGTTGCATGCACCAGCGTCCAGCGCGCGGTCACCTCGGCGTGGTCCAGCAGCCATTGCACCGGGCGGGCGCCGCGCAGTGCAATGCACTCATTGACCTCGGCGGTCTGTTCGGAAATATGGATATGGATACGGCTGTCCTTGGGCAGCGCCGCTAATACATGCTGCATCGCGACTTCCGGCACGGCTCGCAGGCTGTGCAATGCGCAACCAACCCGCACGCCCTCGCCTTCCTCGGCGCGCAGCATCTCAAGCAGACGCAGATAGGCATCCACATCGTGACCGAAGCGTTGCTGGCGCGGTGACAACGCGCGGCCATCGAAGCCGCCAGTCATGTAGAGCACCGGCAGCAAGGTCATGCGGATGCCGGTGTCGCGCGCCGCACGAATCAACGCTTGCGACATCGCATCAGCCTGCGCATAGGGCTGGCCGTCTGGTGCGTGATGCAGGTAATGGAATTCGCAGACACTGGTGTAGCCGGCTTCGAGCATCTCGACGTAAAGCTGGCTGGCGACCGCATGCAGCAGGTCCGGATCAAAACGCGCGGCCATTCCGTACATGGTTTCGCGCCATGTCCAGAACGAATCTTGATGAACATGTGCGCCAACGCGCTCATGAGCAGGATTGGTCTGGCGTTCCGCCAGTCCCGCCATTGCCCGCTGGAAGGCATGCGAATGCAGGTTGGCGATGCCGGGCAAGAACCAACCGGATGGGTGTTCGGTGACCAACGGTGCGGACGTTTGCATCGTGGCATTGTCGCGCAAACTCGATGACCGCTGCGGTAGGCTGCGCGCACTGGGAGGACGTATGCAAACGATGGTCTGGCTGGGCTTGATAATCGCGGTTGTCGCGCTTGCTGTGCTGCTGGTGAAGGGCAGCCGGCGCGGCGCTGGTCGTCGCGACGGCACGTTTTTCGAAAGCGACAGCAGTGGCGGGGATGGCGGTTTCGATGGCGGTGGAGACGGCGGTGGCGACTGAACGATGGGACGGCCTGATGGTGGGCGCCACGCTGGCAACACTAGATGCCGATTCCGGTTACGGGCTGATTACGGACGGCGCACTTGGCTGGAAGGACGGGGTGCTGACATTCGTCGGCACCCGTAATGCATTGCCGGGAGCGCCTTCCACGCTGGCCAACGAGGTCATCGAAGCCGAGGGACTGGTGACGCCCGGGCTGGTCGATTGCCACTCACACGTGGTGTTTGCCGGCGACCGCGCCGGTGAGTTCGAGCAGCGCCTGCAGGGTGCGAGTTACGAGCAGATTGCACGCAGCGGTGGCGGCATCCTCTCGACCGTGCATGCAGTCCGCGCCGCGAGCGAGGGCGAACTATTCGCGCAATCAATCTCGCGCGCACGCGCCTTGCTGCGCGATGGCGTGACCACGCTGGAGATCAAGTCGGGCTATGGCCTGGACTACGACAACGAACGCAAGATGCTGCGCGTCGCGCGGCGGATCGGCAGCGAACTGGGCATCGAAATTCGCACCACGTTCCTCGGAGCACATGCGTTGCCGCCCGAGTTCGCGGGCAATGCCGATGCGTATATCGATGCGGTGATCGACTGGCTGCCACGACTGCACGCGGAAGGCCTGGTCGATGCAGTGGACGCATTCTGCGAAGGCATTGGCTTTACGCCCGCACAGACCCGACGCGTTTTTGAAGCAGCGCGTGCGCTCGGCCTGCCGGTGAAGCTGCATGCCGACCAGCTCAGCGACCTGGCCGGCGCGGCGCTGGTAGCGGAATTCGGAGGACTGTCCGCAGACCACATCGAATACACCAGCGAGGAAGGCGTCATCGCGATGCGCGATGCCGGCACCGTAGCGGTGTTGCTGCCCGGCGCGTTCCATGTGCTGCGCGAGACCAAACTGCCGCCATTGGATCTGCTGCGTGCGCACAGCGTGCCGATGGCCGTAGCGACCGACTGCAACCCCGGCACGTCACCGCTGCTGTCGCTGCGCCAGGCCATGCAATTGGCCTGCACCCATTTCAAGCTGACGCCGGAAGAAGCCTTGCGTGGCGCGACCGTGCATGCGGCACGTGCGCTGGGCTTGCGGGATCGTGGCAAGTTGCGGGTTGGGATGCGTGCGGATTTCGTGCGCTGGGATGCCCGCCAACCGGCCGAACTCTGCTACTGGCTGGGCGGGCAACTGGCAGCTGACGTGCGTGCTGCGGGTCGTTCAGTTACGCAGTGACAGCCCAACAACGCAAAAGCCCCGCCGAAGCGGGGCCTTGCTTGAAGCGACGCGGCGGACTCAGCCCTTGGCGACGGTCTTCTTGGCAACAGCCTTCTTGGCCACGGCCTTCGAAGCGGCTTTCTTCACAACCGGCGCGGTCGCGGTGCCAGTGGCCTTGGTGGCCACGTGCGTACGCGCATTGCCGTAGCTGGAAATGTTGCGCTTGCCCTTGGCAGTCTTGCGGTCGCCCTTGCCCATCGTGATGCTCCTGGTTCTTGTGTGGCCGCGCGTTCAGCGCTGGCAGTGATATTCGGAATTCGTAATCCGCGCGATCCGCCAACATTGGGCATCAGGCGCGCGAAGCCGGGCATCATAGCACGCTGACCCCGCATGAACAGAATGCGTGCCAGCTCACGCCCCCTTAGCAAGGGGGCTGCCCCGAGGGGGCGGGGGATTGGATGCGATGAGCGGGGGCCCAAGATCTGCGTTATAGATCTTGGGATTGATCTCACTGCCACGGCGTGAAATCAATGCGCGCAGTGGGCGTCGTGCACGTGGCCGTGGTTGAGCCGCAGGTTGGCAAGGTGCGCCAAACCCACCAATGTGCCGCCGAACGTCATGATGACCGCATGCGGCACCGCCGCATGGTGCAACGGTTCATAGCCAATGCCGAACCACAGGGCAGCCAGTCCCGGCACCAGCAGTCCCAGTGCGCGCAATGCACGATGTCGGCGATACCCCTGGATAAGGGTGAACAGGCCAAGCAGGCTGGCGAACACCACGAAGCCACGTTCGAAACCGTCACCGAGCCACGTCGCGATGCCAAGCGAAGGCAGCACAGCGATCAGGATCGGCACTAGTGCGCAATGGATCGCGCATAGCGTCGAGCCGGTGGCACCCAGGCGATCGAGTAAGGAATGGAGTCGGGGATTCATTGCAGGGATGACTTCAGGCACGGGTTAATTGTTTTAAGTTGGTATGTTATAACATATTGGCCGTCACTCGACATTCCCGGATCTTATCAATGCGCTTCCACCCTCCTATCAAACGCTCCGTCATGGCCCTCGCGTTGGCCCTAGCCCTCGCTCCTGTGGCTCAGGTCTCCGCACAGAGCAACACCCCCCAAGCTGATGCGCAACAGCCGCCCGCGAGCGATCCCCGCCATTCTCAGGCCGGCGATGACCACATCAAGGAAATCAAGGGGTTGGTCGTCACTGCGAGCGCATTGAACGACACCGCCGAAACCTTGAGCAGACCGGCCGAGATTCTGGCCGGTGAGCGCCTCAACGAGAGCCGCGCCGCGACCCTGGGTGACACCGTGGCCAAATTGCCAGGCGTGCAAACCTCCAACTTCGGTGCTGGCGTCGGCAGGCCCATCATCCGGGGCTTGGACGGCGCGCGCGTTGGCGTGTTGTCAGGTGGGCTGGCGACGCAGGACGTATCAACCATCAGCCAGGACCATGCGGTCACGGTCGAACCATTCCTGGCCGACCAGATTGAAGTCTTGAAAGGGCCGGCCACGCTGTTGTTCGGCAGTGGGGCCATCGGCGGCGTGGTCAACGTGGTCGATGGACGCATCGCCGAATCCGCGCTCAACGAAACGCTGTCAGGGCGCGCCGAAGTGCGCTACGACACTGTCAATGAAGGGCGCACTGGCATGATGCGCGTCGACGCCATGGGCGCGGGCGGCAAGCTGGTGCTGCACGCCGATGGCGTTTACCGCGACCAGGATGATTACGAAACCCCAATAGGCAAGCAGATCAACAGCTTCGTCAGGACCCGCACTGGTGCACTCGGTGCATCCATGGTGGGCGACGACGGTTTCCTCGGCTTCTCGGTCTCCCGCTACCACACCAAGTACGGTAACCCTGGTGAGCCAGGCGATCCGAGTGCAGGTGAGCGTGGCGTGTCGTTGGACATGCTGCAGAACCGCTTCGAGCTCAAGGGCGGCGTCAAACGAGAATTCGCGATCTTCGACGGCCTCCGCGCGAGTTTCGCGCATACCGATTACGAGCACACCGAATTCGAAGGTGCCGAGGTCGGGACCGTGTTCTACAACGATGCAGACGAAGGCCGTATCGAGCTGACCCACAAGCCATTCGGCAACTGGATCGGCGCTGTGGGCGTGCAGGTAAGTGACCGCACGTTCGAGGCGATCGGCGAGGAAGCATTCGTGCCACGCACCACCACCAAGTCTCGCGGGTTTTTCATCACCGAACGTGCCACGTGGGACGCGCTGCAGCTCGATCTTGGCGCACGCATCGATCGAATTGACACCGACCCTGATGGCTTTGCAGCCCGGGAATTCACCCCGGTCAGCCTGTCGGCCGGCGCGCTGTGGAATTTCAATGACGCTTGGCGCCTCAGCCTCAACCTCGACCGGGCCGAACGCGCGCCGGCCGAGGAAGAACTGTTCGCCGATGGCCCGCACGTGGCCACCGCCTCGTTCGAGATCGGCGATGCGACGCTGCGCAAGGAGCGCGCCAACCAGGTCGAACTCGGCCTGCATTACCACGGCGGGCGCTTCGACGCCAAGGGCTCGATCTACCGGACGAGATTCGACGGATTCATCTACCTGTTCGAGACCGGCCTCATCGAAGACGACCTGCCCGTGCGCCAGTGGACTCAGGACGATGCACGCTTCCGCGGCTTCGAAGGCGAAGTGATCGCGCACTTGCTGGATCGCGATGAAGGCAAACTCGATTTGCGCGTGTTTGGCGATCATGTCCGTGCAGAATTCGACGGCGGCGACAACGTGCCGCGCATCGTACCCTCACGCCTGGGCGCCGACCTGCGCTGGGAAACTCAGTCCTGGCGTGCCTCGATCGGCGCCGTGCGCTATTCGAAACAGGATGACGTGGCCTTCAACGAAAGCACGACCGATGGCTATACCCTCGTCGACGCCCATTTCGCCTACCACTGGGACTCTGACACGCTGGGTTGGGAAGTCTTTCTCGACGGCAACAACCTGACAGACCAGGAAGCGCGCGTGCACACGTCGTTCCTGAAGGACAACGTGGTCCTGCCCGGGCGCGGCGTGGCGCTCGGCGTGCGCCTGTTCTTCTGATCGCCGCCACCCCTGCGGTTGATTGGAGCCTGCCTCCCTTCGGGGGGGCAGGCGTTTTTATTTGGTCGCGCACTCCGCGCACAGGCCATGCACTTCCAGGGTCTGCGTCTGCGGGCTGAATCCCAACGCGCGCGCCTGCGCATCCAGCGTGGCGACGACGTTCTCGTCCTCCAGCTCGACCGCCTTGTGGCAGCCATCGCAAATCAGGAACGGCGCGGAATGCTGCGCGGCGTTCGGGTGATGGCAGGCCACGAACGAATTCACGGACTCAAGCTTGTGGATGAACCCGTTGGCCAGCAGGAAATCGAGCGCCCGATAGACCGTGGGCGGTGCAGCGGCGCCGGCGCCCTCGCCTTCACGGACCAGTTCCAGCAAGTCGTAGGCCTTGATCGGCTTGCCCGCCGCCGCGACGAAACCCAGCACGCGCGCACGGATCGCGGTCAGTCGCAGGCCGCGTTCGTGACAGGCACGCTCGACTGCGGTGACGAAGCTGGCGGCATCGTGCACGTGGTGCTTGGGGTCGGTGCAGGCATGCGACTTCGATGCTGATGTTGATTTGGTGTTGGCCATGGCCTTGATCTAGGCATCCGCCGGGATTTTTGCAAGCGCGGCGTCGATCCGCGCCAGTGCTTCATGCTCACCGGCAAGGAAAATGGTGTGCGAAATATCCGGGCTGACCTGGGTACCGGTGATCGCCACCCGCAGCGGCTGCGCCACCTTGCCCATGCCCAGTCCCGAAGCCTCGACCGTGGCGTGGAATGCAGCTTCTATGCCCTCCACTGTCCACGCTTCCAGGGCGGCCAAGCGTGCACGCATATCGGCCAGCGGCGCGCGCGCCACTGATGTCAGGTGCTTGGTCACCGCCTTGTCGTCGTACTGCGTAAGCGGGCCAAACCACACTGCGGCGCGCTCGGCCATGTCCTTCAACGTCTGCACACGGTCGCGCAGCGCAATGACGATGTCGGCAGGCGCTGGCCCATTGGCAAGGTCGTAACCCGCCTGCTGAAGATGCCATTCGAGGTGCTTTGCGACATCTTCAGGCGCATCGTTCTTCAGGTATTGCTGGTTGAGCCAGCCTAGCTTGGCCATGTCCAGCCGCGCGGCCTTGGCGTTGACGTTGGTGAGATCAAACAGCGACTGCATTTCCACGATCGAAAACACTTCCTGGTCGCCATGCGACCAGCCCAGTCGCACCAGGTAGTTGAGCAGCGCATGCGGCAGGTAGCCTGCATCGCGATACTGCATCACGTCGGCGGCGCCGGTGCGCTTTGACAGCTTGGCGCCTTGCTCGTCCAGGATCATCGGCAGGTGCGAGAACGCCGGTACGTCTGCGCCCAGCGCGCGATAGATATTGATTTGCCGTGGCGTGTTGTTGACGTGATCATCGCCGCGTACAACATCGCTGATCGCCATGTCGATATCATCCACCACCACCGCGAAGTTGTAAGTCGCATAGCCATCGGGGCGAAAAATCACCAGGTCGTCGAGTTCGCTGTTGGCGATCTCGATGCGGCCCTTGACCTTGTCGTCCCATGCGACCACGCCATCGTCCGGGTTGCGGAAACGAATGACCCGGTTGGGGTCATCTCGCCACTCCGCATTAGCGGTGCGATACGCGCCGTTGTAGCGCGGCTTGCCGCCGGTAGCCATGGCCGTTTCGCGCATCGCTTCAAGCTCGGCCTTGCTCTCGTAGGCGTAATAGGCATGTCCGGAGACAACCAGTTGCTCCGCCATTTGCTTGTAGCGGTCGAGGCGGTCGGTCTGGAAGATCGGGCCTTCGTCGTAATCCAGCCCCAGCCAGTCCATCGCTTGCAGGATCGCATCGATCGCCGCTTGGGTACTGCGTTCGCGATCGGTGTCTTCGATGCGCAGGACAAACTTGCCATCATTGCGTCGCGATTGCAGCCAGCAGTACAGCGCGGTGCGTGCGCCACCAATATGCAGGTAGCCGGTGGGACTGGGTGCGAAGCGGGTACGGACGGTCATTCGGAACTCGGTGCAAGGCAAAGCGTGATTTTACTCCCCTACCGACAGCCACTGGCCGCTGGCGTCAGCCCGATCAGGGCTGCGGCGCGCCGTTGCGCAGGGCGCGTCCGTAGCGCACGTTGTCCAGGCGCCCCAGGCGCACGAAATCAACCACCGCCCGGAAATATCCGTCAGCAACGCGCGTGCTCACACGTTTGCCGTCAGGACCGGTTTCGAACTCGACGATACCGTGATCCGTGTCGGGGAATTCGAGCACGGTGACTTGGCGCCCTTCTGCCTGCAGGCGCGCCAGATCCTGGCGTGTGCGTTCTGGCGGTGCTTCGGTGTCGGCGCCAGCGAGTACCCACAGCATCGGCACCTTGACGGCGCGCAGCGCCGGCAGTGGATCGTGCCGCCAAGGCGTGCCGCGATCGGAACGCGCTCTGGCGACCGGGGCGACCAGCCGTAGCAGCCACGGCGGATATTTCAGGATCGCGCCGCTGAATTCACCGTCTATGTGCGGATACCAAGGCGTATTCCGGTAGAGGCGCCGTGCCTCCGCGTAGGCATCGAAGCCCTCCCGGAAACCACTGGCCATCAGCTGCTCAGTCGCCGCGACGACGTGGGACGCTGCGGCAAGATCAGCGGCACCATAGCCCCGCGCAGCGAGTTGCTGCATCACTTCGCTGCGGTTTTCCTCCAGCGGCGACACCGTCAAGCCGTAGCCAACCACCAGCCGATCCGCAGGCTCCAATGCCTGGGCAAGCGGCAAGACCCAGCCGCCTTGGCTCGCGCCTTCGTAAGAAAGGCTGGCCAACCTCGTCCCGGCGAGTCGACGCGCCTCGCGTGCCGCTGCGGCCGCGTCGCGCGCGAGCATGTGGAAATCCTGCGTGTAGGTTCCGCCTGAGCGCCCGGTACCACGCTTGTCGAACACGAACGCGCCGACACCAGAAGCCGGCAGCAAGCGCTGCCACGCGGAGAAGTCAAGCGCCGACGTACTCTCCGATCCGTGCACCATCACCACAACCGCGACATTGTCATCGCCTGGAGGCATCACAAGCCGACCCGCCAGCGTGACGCCTTCGCTTTCGAATGTGGTTTCTACCGTGCGCAAGAGCATCAAGCGTCCCGCGACGCCGTCGAACCGCAGCCCTGCCTGCTCACAGGGAAGGAATTCAATGACGTGTCCATCGGCCTGCCCGGTCGATCCACGCGTCGAAACGAGCGCGTCAGCCTCCTCAACTAATGCGCCCGTCCGCCCATCCGGCATCCGCCATCGAAGGCCACGCGAAGTCGCTCCCACGTCAATTACGCGTCCGTCGTCGAGTTGATAGGCACCAATGCGGCAGTCGGTGGACGCTGTGCTTGTCGCATTTGGCCGCGCTGGAACACACGCCACCAGCAATACCGCAAAGACTAAACTGGCCCTTACTGAAATCATCGCGCTGCTCCTCGGAACTTGGCGGGAAGTATGGGTGAAGCCGAATGCCGACGGGCGCCCCCTACAATGTCGCATGACGACGCTATTCATCTCCGATCTGCATCTGGATGCCGAGCGCCCTGGAATCACTGAACTGTTCGGTGATTTCATCCTGCGCGAGGCACGCGAGGCGCGGGCGCTTTACATCCTCGGCGACCTGTTCGAAGCCTGGGTGGGTGACGATGATCCGTCTGATGCCGGCGCTTTCGTTGCCGCGAAATTGAAGGCACTTTCAGACGATGGCGTGCCGGTGTATTTCATTCGCGGCAATCGCGATTTCCTGCTCGGCAACGAGTACGCACGTCGCGCTGGCATGACCATTCTGCCCGACCCTGCCGTCATCCTGTTGCACGGCACGCCGACGTTGATTGGTCATGGCGACTTGCTGTGCACGGACGATCTCGCCTACCAGCAGTTCCGTACACAGACGCGCGACCCGCGTTGGCTGGCGCAGTTCCTGTCACAACCGTTGGCGGCACGGCTGGCGTTCGCTGCACAAGCACGCGCAGCCAGCAAGGCACGCTTTGGCGAACTGCAGGCAAGCGGCATGTCGGAAACGATCACCGATGTCAGCGCCGAAACTGTTGCGAGCATGTTCTCGCGCTACGGCGTGCGCCGCATGATCCACGGCCACACGCATCGCCCGGCGATCCATCACGAAGCTGATGACTGCACCCGTATCGTGCTCGGCGACTGGTACACGCAGGGTTCGGTGTTGCGGGTCGATGCGGGTGGGTTCGCCTTGGTGTCGCTGCCGGTCTGAAGGGGCTACTTCTGAAGCGGCTACTTGGCGAGTTCAGCACAGCCCGTGTAATGGGTGTCGCCACGATTAAAGGTCGAGGTCATCTCGTACTGATTGTCGGACATGCCATCACTGCACGAACCGGGGCGCACACTGAGCGAGAACGTCTTTCCGTCATTGCTGCCGCTGATGTCCACGCCGCCGCCTGCCGCCGCAGCACGCTGACCATCCATGACCATGCCGTCCTGATCCTCGGGCGTGGTCAAGGTGAGCTGGTCACCTTCCACGCTGACGTTCCAGAATGGCTCAGTCCCGAACGCACGAAAGATATGCATGGGATCGGCATTTTCCTGACCTGCTACACGCTTGGCCGCCGTGGTGGGCGCGTCGCTGGTGACAACGGGCGCAGTGGTTTTTGCAGGCGGCGGCGCCGCATTCGGTGGCGATTGCGGCGCCGAGCATGCAGCCAGCAAGAACGAAAATGATGCAATGGCAAGCAATTTCATGGTCAGCCCTTGGATTTCGGAATGCCCGCGAGTCTGCAGCACACCATGCAAGCAGATGATGATGGTCAGCCGGCAGCGTCCAGCAAGCCTTCCAGTTCCTCGGCATCGAAACCGGCTTGCAGGCGCGCTTCCATGTTGAACGGTTTGCGCAAGACACTGGTTGCATACTCGTGCAGCAATTCACGGAACTTGGCATGTGGTTCGATGCCGGCGCGTTCGCAATACCAGCGATACCAGTGCGAACCCGCCGCTACGTGGGCAATTTCTTCGCGCAGGATGATTTCGAGGATGTCGGCGGTCGCGTCATCGCCTAGCCCGCGTAGTTTCACGATCATGCCCGGCGTCACGTCCAGCCCCCGCGCTTCCAGCACCCGCGGGACCAGCGCCATCCGCGACAAACCATCGTGCGCGGTTTTTTCCGCCATCTCCCACAGACCATTGTGCGCATCGAAATCACCGTAGTCGTGACCGAGTTCCAGCAAGCGCGCGCGCAGCATGGAAAAATGCCGGGCCTCGTCGTTGGCCACGCCAATCCAGTCTGCGTAATACACATCCGGCAATCCACGGAAGCGATAGACCGCATCCCAGGCCAGGTCGATCGCGTTGAATTCGATATGCGCAACCGCATGGATGAAGGCCGCGCGCCCTTCGTTGCTGCCGAAGCCGCGTTTCGGCAGGTCACGTGGATGCACCAGCCGTGGTGTCGGCGGACGGCCCGGCATGCGGATCGGTTCGGGTGCTGGCGACGCCGCATCAATGGTGAGTTCGCCGCGCGCGAACGCCGCGGCTGCATCGAAGGTTGCGGCGACCTTCGCATCGGGCGATGCGGCGGCAAGGCAAGCAGCCGCAGCGGAAAACAGATCGTTCATCGCCGCGCGCTTGGAAGCAAACTCAATTCGACCGCCGCTGCTTCTTTGCATCATCCGAACGCAATTGATCAATGCGTTCGAAATAGCCCGGCTCCACGCCGGTGACGTAATTGCCGTCGAAGCAGGATGCATCGAAATGCTCGATGCGATCCTTGGGGCCGGACACGGCCGCCTTGAGATCTTCGAGGTCCTGGTAGATCAGCCAGTCACAGCCAAGGAACGCTTGCACGTCTTCTTCGCTGCGGCCATGGGCGACCAGTTCATCGACCGATGGCATATCGATGCCGTAGATATTTGGATAGCGCACCGGTGGCGCGGCCGAGGCCAGGTAGACCTTGCGCGCGCCAGCATCGCGCGCCATCTGCACGATCTGTTTGGCAGTGGTGCCGCGCACGATCGAATCGTCGACCAGCAGCACCACACGGTCGCGGAATTCCAAGGGAATCGGGTTGAGCTTGCGACGCACCGACTTCGCACGTTCGCCCTGTCCCGGCATGATGAAGGTGCGACCGACGTAGCGATTCTTGATGAAGCCTTCGCGGTATTTCACGTCCAGCAGGCTGGCGACTTCCAGTGCGGCATCGCGCGATGAATCCGGGATCGGCATCACCACGTCGATGTCGTGGTCGGGACGCAGTCGCCTGATTTTCTCGCCCAGGGTCACGCCCATGCGCATGCGCGCCTTGTGTACCTGCACGTCGTCCATCATCGAGTCGGGCCGCGCGAAATACACGTACTCGAACAGGCACGGTGTGTGTTGTTGCGGTTCGGCGCAGACCTTGGTGAACAATTCGCCACGCGCGGTCACTACGACCGCTTCACCCGGCGCGACATCGCGCACACGGGTGAACCCGAGGATGTCGAACGCAACCGATTCCGACGCCACTGCGTATTCGTCGCCTTCAGGCGTTTTCCTGATGCCCAGCACCAGCGGGCGGATGCCGTGCGGATCACGGAACGCGACCAGCCCCAAGCCCAACACGACTGCGACGGCCGCATAGCCGCCCTTGGCGCGGCGCATCACACCTTCCACTGCACCGAACGCGGACTCGGGGGTCAGTGGCTTCTGTTTATCCAGCTCATGCGCGAATACATTCAGCAGCACTTCGGAGTCGGACTCGGTATTGATGTTGCGGCGATCCTGCTCGAAGACTTCTCGGCGCAATGCATCGGTATTGATCAGGTTGCCGTTGTGCGCCAGCGCGATGCCGTAGGGTGAATTGACGTAGAACGGCTGCGCTTCGTCCGTGCCCTCGCTGCCGGCGGTCGGATAGCGACAGTGTGCAATCCCGACCTTGCCCTGCAGCGGTCGCATTGCCTCGGCATCGAATACATCGCGAACCAGGCCATTGCCCTTGCACAGGCGCAAGTGAGTGCCAACGGCGGTGGCAATGCCAGCCGCGTCTTGCCCACGATGTTGCAATACGGTCAGCCCGTCATACAGCTGCGCCGCAACTTCGCTGTGGCCGACGATCCCGACAATTCCGCACATGATGAAAACCTGAAAGATCGTACTGGTGAAGAAACTTCGAATGCCTTGCTCAACCCACCGCGAACGATGGCTTGCTTTCCTGGATCACGGATGTGGACGCACCATGCCGTTGAGCCCCATCTTCGCTTTGACTGATGCGTTCAATGCATCAGCCTCGGCGCGATTCATGGCAGGACCCACGCGCACGCGGGTCAGCACGCCCTTTTCTGTCGTCACGGTGTCGGTGAACGTATTGAAGCCGGCAGCGCGGAGTTTGTCGCGCAAGGCGTTGGCATCTGCAGAAGCAGTAAACGCTCCGACCTGCACCGCGAATCCGGTCTTGCTGGTATTGGCAGCGGGTTTCAAAACCTCTGCAGGCGTTACGACTTGTGCTGGCGGCGGCGTGATCGCGGCAACCGGCTTCGCGGTGGCAACTGCCGGGGGCGTGACCGACTTGGCAATGGGCCGCAATGGTTCCGGCTTGGTCGCTACGGGTGCGGGCACGGTGGCAACTTTGGCCGGCGCAGACGCTGGCGGGCCAGCATCCAGCACTACTACTTTGGCATCCACCCGATCGTTCACATGGCCGGCGCGCAGGCGCGCTGACTCCGCCATGGCGCGATCCGCGAACGGTCCAATGCGGACGCGCTGCGCTTCACGCCCTTTGATGTTGGCCGCTTCGCGGTATGCCGGTAGCTCAGCGCTGGCGAGGGCCGCGATCACCTGGTCGGCATCGCCGACGTTGGCATAGCTGCCGAAGCTGACCACGTAGTCGCCTGCGGCGGCCGCTGCGAACGGGCTACTGCTGGCCGATGCGTCGCCAGCTTCCTGGGTATCTGCAGGCATGCCAACCACGCCGCCCTGGGGGGCGCCAGCGGCAGGCACCAATGGCAGGTCGACGGTTCTGGTAGCCGAATCGCCTGTCGGCTCCGCGGGAATATCGAGAGATACATCGGAAACGCCACTGTCAGGCGCAGGTCCCTTGACCAGCATCGGCAGGAAAATCACGGCCAGGGCAACCAACACACTTGCACCAACCAGGCGCTGCTTCAGGGAAGAATCCATCAAATACGGACCGCCAGCGGGGACCTGCGAATTATAGCGGCCCGCTGCCTTGGAGGCAGCCGATCAGGACATCGCGTTCAGCGCGCACAGGGCTGCCGCTGCCGTGTGGAACGAGCCGAACACCAGCACCCGCCCATCCGGCAGGGCTAGCTGGATTGCGGTCTGCAGCGCCATCTTCACATCGGGATATTGCGAGGCAGCCGCCGCTGCTGTGCTTTGCAGACGCTGCGAGAATACCTGCACATTCTCACCGCGTGGCCCGGCATCGACCAATCCTGCGATATGCCAGGCATCCACCTGCCCAGCCAGCGCTGCGACTACGCCGGCCACATCCTTGTCCGCCAGCGCGGCATACAC
>Ga0136639_10000270_pt1 | contig 16392 bp, 13 predicted proteins | sample AntDrymUQ8592106_2_FD_113739 | JGI IMG/M metagenome (GOLD analysis project Ga0136639, IMG submission 113739) | Polar desert sand microbial communities from Dry Valleys, Antarctica - metaG UQ859 (21.06) | ecosystem: Environmental > Terrestrial > Soil > Desert | place: Antarctica: Dry Valley...
CCGGCGCCAGGACCGGGCACTGGGTGATCGGGGTGCAGAACCGGCTGTTGGGGTGCGAGCTCGGCTGGTCGCTGTCGGGCGTCCAGTCGTGGCCGTGCCAGTCGGTGAGGTGGGCCGGCGCCTCGTCGGTCATGCCCTCCCACCACACGTCACCGTCGTCGGTCAGGGCCACGTTGGTGAACAGCGAGTTGCCCTGGGCGATGGCCCGCATGGCGTTGGGGTTGGTGGTCCAGCCCGTGCCGGGGGCGACGCCGAACAGTCCGAACTCGGGGTTGGACGCCCACAGCCGGCCGTCCTCGCCGAACCGCAGCCAGGCGATGTCGTCGCCGAGGGTCTGCACGGTCCAGCCCGGGATGGTGGGCTCCAGCATGGCGAGGTTGGTCTTGCCGCAGGCGCTGGGGAACGCGGCGGTCACGTAGTGGGTCTCCTGCTGCGGGCTGGTCAGCTTGAGGATGAGCATGTGCTCGGCGAGCCAACCCTCGTCACGCGCCATCACCGAGGCGATCCGCAGCGCGTAGCACTTCTTGCCCAGCAGGGCGTTACCGCCGTAGCCGGAGCCGTAGGACCAGATGGCCCGCTCCTCGGGGAACTGGACGATGTACTTGGTCTCGTTGCTCGGCCAGGCGACGTCGGTCTGGCCCGGCCCGAGCGGCATGCCGACCGAGTGCAGGCACGGGACGTAGTCGGCCTGTGTGCGCTCCAGGGCCGCCAGCACCGCGGCGCCCATCCGCGTCATGATCTTCATCGAGGCTGCGACGTAGGGGGAGTCGGTGAGCTCGACCCCGAACATCGGGTGCTCGGCGTCGAGGCGACCCATGACGAACGGGACGACGTAGAGCGTGCGGCCGGCCATCGCGCCGTCGAACAGCTCGGTGAGGACGTCCTTCATCTCGGCCGGGACCATCCAGTTGTTCGTCGGCCCGGCGTCGGCGGGGTCCGTCGAGCAGATGAACGTCCGGTCCTCGACGCGGGCGACGTCGGTCGGGTCCGAGGTTGCAAGGAAGCTGTTGGGCTTGGCCTGCAGGCGGGTAAGGGTGCCCGCCTCGACGAGAACGTCCGTGATGGCGGTCCACTCCGCGTCGCTGCCGTCGCAGACGTGGACGGCGTCCGGGGTCGTGAGGTCCACGACCTGCTCGATCCAAGCCTGTAGGGCGGGGTGCGAGGTCCACCGGGGGGCAGCGGAGGCGCGGGGCGTCACGCCGGGCGTCACGCCGGGCGTCACGCGGGGCGTCGCAGGCGTGCCTACCGATGCCAGGGCGGGGTCGGGGCTCACGGTCTCGTCCTCCTGTAGGTGCTGCCGACTCTGTGCTGTCGAGTCTGTCCTGACGACTGGGTGCAGCCGACGAGATGCAGCCGACTGGGTGCTGCGCACGGTGGGTCTGCCGGGTGGTGCTCGACGTTAGGGCGCTCGACCCCGACCCGGACCGTGCCTATGACGCCGGTCACGGTGAGCGACATCACCCATTCGTCCCGACGAATCGGTGGGTCGGGGGTGTGTGCGCGGCCAGGCCGACGACCACGGGGACTGCGGACGACTCAGTAACACCGGGCGCCAGACGCCCACGTCGTCTAGCGGTCCCTTCAGCACGTCGAGGACCCCTATAGCGGCGCGTCGCGGTCGGGGACCAGGCGCTCGCGCTGGGTTCTCAGGGCCGGGTGGGGCGCCGGTCGGGTCGCTACCGTCGTGACATGACCCTTCTCGCGGAGGACCTTCTCCTGCTCTTGCTGGACTACAGGTCCGGGAAGGCCGTGCTCGACGGCGGTGGTCTCGACACGGTCCTCGGGGGTGCCGTACTGCTCGAGCTTGCCCTCGCCGGGAGGGTCGAGGTGCACAAGAACGATGGCTTCCTCGCCCAGGAGAAGGTCCTGGTCCGAGACCCGTGCCCATTCGGCGACGACGTCCTCGACGAGGCGTTGACCAAGGTCGCCGAGAAACCCCGACGCCCCCAGGACCTCGTCGGTCGGCGCGGCAAGGGTCTGAGGGGACGGCTGCTGGGACGCGTGGAGGAGCGCGGCCTGGTCCGAGAGGAGGCAGACAAGGTGTGGGGCCTGTTCCCCCGCCACCGCTGGCCGGTCGAGGACTCGCGCCACGAGGACCAGCTGCGGGCCCGCCTGCACGACGTCCTCGTGGTGGGGACGACGCCCGACGAGCGCACCGGCGCGCTCGTCGCGCTGCTGTCCGCGGTGGACAAGGCCCACACCGTGCCTCAAGGGCTCGACGGTGCCGGCCGCCGCGCTGTCAAGCGCCGGGCCAAGGAGGTCTCGACGGGGGCGTAGGCCGCGACCGCGGTCCGGAAGTCCATCGAGGCCACGCAGGCGGCGGTCACCACGGCGATCCTGGCCGCGACCATCACCAGCACCTCGTCGCCGTAGCCTGTTCTCTGCGGTCGATGGGCACCCGCGCCGTCCGGTATCCTCGACCGGTCGCCCGCCGCCTCCGCGGCGTCCGGCGCCCGTAGCTCAACGGATAGAGCATCTGACTACGGATCAGAAGGTTGGGGGTTCGAGTCCCTCCGGGCGCACGTACGGTTGAGACAGGAAGGCCCAGGTCAGGGGATGCCCAGACCTGGGCCTTCGTCGTACCCGAGGGCGTGGTGGCCCTCCTTGCTAACGCGGTTGCTAACGCGCGGCCTGCTGAGGACCCGCTGAACCGGCCTCGGGTGCAGCGTCGGCCTCGCCCATCGCCCGGGCGAAGACCCCCGCGACCTCGGTCGCCTGACCGTCCAGGACGTGGGCGTAGACCCGCAGCGTGACCGAGGGGTCCGCGTGCCCGAGGCGGGCCGCCACCACGTGGACCGGCACACCGGCCTGCAGCAGCAGCGTCGCGTGGACATGACGCAGGTCGTGCAGCCGGATGACCGGCAGCAGAGGCCCGGGCACCTCGGCGGCACCGACCGCGGCGTTGTGCCGGCCGAGGAGCTTGGCCATCAGCTGGGTGACCGTGTCCGGGAACAGCGGCGAGCCGATGCCCATCCGGAAGACGTGGTCCCCAGGCACCCATGACCCGTCGGCCAGCAGGCGGTCCTCGTCCTGCCGCAAGCGGTGGGCCAGGAGAACATCCACGGTGCCGCGGTCCAGGCTGATCTTCCGCTCGCGGCCGCTCTTCGTGGTGCCTTCCACCCGCCGCCCTGCGACGATGCCCACCGAGCCCCTGATTCGCATGACGCCCGCGTCCAGGTCGAGGTCGGCCCACCGCAGGTTGAGCAGCTCGCCGCGGCGTGCTCCGGAGTAGGCCGCCAACCGGTAGAACGGCGCCAGCCGGTGGCCCTCGACGGCGCGCAGGAACGTCCGCAGCTCCTCCGCTGACCACATGAGTGTTGCGTCCCGGACCTCTGACCTGGGTCGCTTCGCGCGGACGGCGGGGTTGCTGGGTAGCAGCTGGTCGACGTGGACGGCGTCGTTGAGGGCCTTCCGGACCACGGCGTGGGTGAACTCCACGGTGCGGGCCGACAGCGGGCGACCTCCCCGCCCGCCGGCGGCCAGGAGCTCGCGGTACAGGCCGCTCAGCGTCGAGGCGCTCACTGCTTGCAGGCGTGTGGTCCCGATCCGGGGGACGACGTAGGAGTCCACGAGGAACCGGTAACCGGCCAGGGTCCGGGGCTTCACGGTGAGAGCGTGGCCGTCGAGCCACGACGCCAGGAACTCCGCCACGGTCACCCGGTTGCGGTCCACGTACTCGCCCCGCCGCGCCGCCACACGGGCGATGTCGCGCGCCGCCTTCGCCTCGGCCTCGGTCGAGAAACCGCCCACCCACTTCGGCTTGCTGCGACCGCTGTCCCGGTCCGTCACTCGGATCACGTAGGACCAGGTGCCGCCACGACGGACGATCCCGTCACGGACCTGCGTCACGACGCCACGCAGTGCTCGTCCACGAAGGCCCGCAGATCCGCGCCACGCACGCGACGGCAGCCGTCGATCCGTACCGACGGCAGCACCCCGGAGCGGATCAGCTCGTAGACCTTCGACCGGCTCAGGCTCAGCAGCCCTGCGACGTCGCCGACCTTGTACAGCATGCGATCTTCCATCGCCCGTCACCCTCCATCGGCCTGACCGCTCAGCGACTGCTCAGCGGGTGGTTCCTCACTCCTCACCGCGCGTGTGCCGCCCGGCCTGCCGCGTTCGTAGAAGCACCGTGGGCGTTGCTCTCACCTCCGAATCCAGGCTGGGGGCGGAATAGCTGGGCACGTCGCTGTCCACAGGCGGGGCGCCAGATGACCCGTCCTGTGCACGTCGTCCATATAGATGACAAGGACGTCGCCTGCTCCTGGCGGTCATTGATGGCACAGCAACAGGACTGGCCGACGGCATCCATCAGCGTCGCTCCGGGGCCAGGCCGCTGGCGGGCCACTCTGCCGCGAGCTTCCCTATGAATCGGGTGCACAAGGGCGCTCCCGGCCGACTCCTTCGCCTCAAGCCAGCAGCCGTCGCCGCGGTGGGGCATCAACGCCGGGGTGCCGGGGACCGCCGAGGAGCCACTGGTGGGTCGTCGTTCTGGACCCGGCGGGTCGCTGGTGGCGGGCTCATGGAAAGCATCGGGTCTTCCGGGGAGAAGACGAGGTCTTCAACGAGCCGGTGCCGGAGCTCCTGGGCGGGACGGTCGCCGAGGGGCGCTGCGGCTGCGAGTTGGCGGGTGGCCTCGGCGACGTCGTGGCCGGCTTCGGCGGCGGCTTGCATGAGGTCGCGGAGGGCGGGCCAGTCGTCCTGCTCGACGAGGCGGGGGTCTGAGGCTGCGGCAATGGCGTACCACCGTCGCTCGTTGGCCTGGGACGGTGCCACTCTGCGGTGAGGGACGTCGAGCTGTGCGCCGCCGGGCAGGTCGAGGCGGGTCTGAGGTGGTTGGGGTCCCGCGACGGGCGTGGACGTCCAGGGTGGGGGCTTCTCTTTGCCCGTGTTCTTGTGGTCGGTGGTGGCCGGGGTGATGGTGCGGTGGATGCGCCACCAGAGGGCGGCTGCCGCATGGTCGTCTGGCAGGGGTCCGGCGGCGGCCGCGTGGACGAGCAGGGCCCGGGCGTCCAGCCCTGCCTTGGAGAGCCCGGCGAGATGGTTGGCGAGGTCGGTGCGGAACGGGTCGTCGTCGGTGCTGCCAGGGGTGAGCCGCTGGATGAGGTCGCCCCATTCCGCCCATGCCGGGGTCTGGTCGCCGTGGACGTGTTGGTCGAGGGTTCTCTGCCAGGTGCGGGCGGCCTTCTGCAGGTGGGGGGTGCCGGTGGGGCGGCGGTCTCCGGGGTCGACCTGTGCCGCGGCCCGCCAGACCTCGACCTCGGCGATCACGTCGGGCGGTGGTGCCGTGCCGCCCCGCGTCTGGAGCCAGGGCGGTACTCCGTCCGCCCGTGCGCGGACGTGGGCGGCGAGGTCGGCGACCTGGTCGGCGCGGTCGGTGAGGTACTCACCCCAGGTGCCGTCGTGGGTCAGGCGGGTGGGGATGGCGGGCAGCCAGGGCAGCGGACCGGCACCGGCGCTGCGCAGGCCGGTGTCGTCGAGTCGCCAGTCCAGCACCGCGGCCGGGTCGTGCGCGTCCGTCAACGACCGGTCGGCGGCGGCCGAGCGCAGTGCGTCCACGGGGTCCCGGCCGGTGGCGGCGAGCAGGAGCAGGTGGGCGCGCAGGCTGCTCCAGGCGGGGGCGTGCTCGATCCCCGGGACGATGTTGTCGGCCGCGGCCTCGATGTCCTGCACGACGTCCGCGCCGATAACGTCTTCGGCGGCGAGGTAGAGGGCGTCCAGGTAGCGGGCGGTGGCGTGCCCGAGCTGGGTCGCGGGGTCGGCCTGCTCGCGTTGCAGGGTGCTGGCGGAGGTCGGGGTGTCGTCGCGGGCGAGGATGGCTTCGAGGTGCTCGGTCGCGGTGCGGGGGTGCGTGACGTCCGGGCGGAGGACGGTGTGGGGGTCGCCGTCGCCGACGAGGGGGAGGTAGACGTGGTTGGCGAGCCGGCCGCGGGTGAGCATCGTGTACAGCTGCTGCCGCGACAGCCGCCCCGCCTGGTGCCCGTCCGGGCCGGCGCTGGCGAGGCCGTGCATGGTGTCCACGGACAGGCCTTGGGCGCTGTGGACGGTGGTGGCGTAGCCGAGCTCGGTGCTGGCCCGGACGTAGTCCGCGGGCAGTCGCACGCTGCGCCTACTGGTGAGGTGGCGGGCGGTGACGTCCCCGTTGTCGTGCGTGTGGGTGAGGGTCCACCGGTCGCCGTTCTTCACCCAGTCCGTCGACGAGGTCCGAAGCCGGCGGTCGTTGCGGCGGGTGATGAGCAGGTCGCCCTCGCTGGCCTCGTTGCCGTCCGCAAGCAGGACCACCGCCCGCCCGTGCCTGCCCCTGCTGTAGGGGGTGCTCTGCGTGGTCGGTGTGGCCTGCGTGGTCGGTGTGGCCTGCGTGGTCGGGGTGGTGGCGAGGCGGTGGGCGCGGGCCCGCTGGTTGAGGTCGGCGACCAGGTGGTGGGTGGGGGCGAGCATGATCGAGTCCAACCCTGCGGCGCGGTCGGTCTGCCAGGCGTTCAGGACCTGTTCGGTCAGGGTGGTGAGGTCGCCGACGTGGACGCGGTCCGCGTCCAGGTAGAAGCCGAGGGCCTCGGGTCGGCCCTCCCGCAACGCCAGCGACGCGGCGGCCTCGGCGGGGTCACGGAAGCGGAGGAGCTCGTCCAGGTGCAGCGCGCCGTGGGTGGCCTGGATGTCGCGCAGGACGCCGCCGGCGCCGATCGCGGCGAGCTGCTGGTCGTCGCCGACCAGCCGGACGCTCCCACCCCGCCCCACGATGAAGTCCACGGCGGTGCGCAGGGACAGGGTGTCGGCCATCCCGGCCTCGTCGATGACCACCAGCGTGGAGGGGTCGATCCGCTGCGCCCAGTCCGGCAACGACGCGGCAACCGGAGACTGATGCGTCGCCCCCGCGGGCGCCCGTTCCCCGCCGGGGTCCGCCTCGTGCTGGTGCGTGAGGCCCCAGGTCAGCTTGGCCAGGGTGTCGGTGTGGGTGCCGGTCTGCTCCCGCAGGGCCGCGGCCGCCGCCGCAGACGGCGAGAGGCCGATGACGTGCCCGCCGTCCTGGGTCCAGGCCGCGGCGAGGACGGACATGGCGGTGGTCTTGCCGGTCCCGGCGGGGGCGATGGCCAGCTGCAGCCGGGCGCCGGAGGTCGCCATCTGCCGCACCAGCGCAACCTGGCCCGCGTTGAGGGTCGTCCCGTTCGCGGTGGCCTCCAGCAGGGCCACGTCCACCGCCTCGGAACTCACCACGCGCCCGTCGTGCCGGCCTGCCATCTGGACCAGCCGCTGCTCCGCCGCGAGCACGGCGGCGGAGGTGTACAGGTCCCTCCCGGCGACCCGGTAGACGCTCGTGCCGTCCGCCCGCCGCAGCTGCTCCGGCTCGAGCAGGGGCCGTCCGTCGGAGGTGCGCTCCACCGTGCGGAGGGCGACTGAGCGACGCTGCAGCACCTCCACGACCAGAGACTGGACCGCGTGCTCGCTGGCGTCGGTGGAAGCCCCGGCCCCGCGGACCTGACGTTGCGCCTCGGCCCGCACGTGCCACACCTGCCACGTCGAACGGTCCCGCTGCAGCGCCGCGAGCGTGCGAGCCGCCGCAGCCTCCACCCATCCGGGGTTGCCGGGGTGTGTGGCGGCTCGCGTCGTGGTGGGGCGGAGCACGCCAGCAACCATGCGCTGCAGCGCGTCGCCCGAGCCCACGACGTCCTCCGCCTGGGCCCGCCAGGTGGCGCGCTGCTCGGCCAGGGTGCGCGGTTCGTGCTTCGCAGCCCGGGTCTCCAGATTCGCCTGCTGCGCCAGATGCAGCGTCTCCACCGGCGTCGGAGGCCGACGGTGGTCGCGCTGGAACCGCGCGGTCAGCTGGCCGCGGCGGAGGTCGATGTCCGCCCGCCGCACCGACCACGCCTTCAGCAGCACCGCGGGCAGGCCCACGACCTCCCGGACGGGCCGCTTCCGGTCCTCCGTCCGGGTCTGCTCCTCACGGGGGGCGAACTGCAGTCCCAGGTCGTCACGCAGGCGGGTCTCCAGGGCGGTGTTGTACGTCTCCGACGCCGTCACCACGGCCTTGAACAGGACCCGCCCGTCGATCGACAACCACCGCCCACCCCCACCCGGCGTGTCCTCCTGGCGGGTCTGGACCTTGTTGGCGACGGCGACGTGGGTGTGCAGGTCGGGGTCCCCGGCCCGGCTGTCCCGGTGGGTGAACGCCGTCCCGACCAGGCCCGTGACGTCGACCTGACGGACCCCGTTCCTGCCGGTGCGGGTGTACAGGGCGTGGGTCTCGATGAACCGCAATGCATCAGCCACCGCACCCTGGTGGGCCCGTTCGATCCGGGCGGCGATGTCGGGTGGGGCGATCGCCCACAGCGCGCTGACGGACTTCACGGGGGAGAACGTCAGGTCGTACCCGGCCACCGCCGTCGTCCTCGGACGGGACTGCCGCGCGATCTCCGCGGACAGCTCCCGGGCGTCGCGTGGGGGACGGCCGTGCGCGGTGAGGAAGAACTCCCGGGCCACCTCGGTCCGGACCCGCGCCCGCTCCTCGGCCGGGACCGGTGAGTCCGCCGGCCGTCCGGCGCCGGTGTTGACCGCGGCGATACGGCGGGCGACTTCGACCCGGAACGGGCTGACGTCGCCGGTGTACACCTTGAACGGCGCCCCGAGTCGCGCCGCCGTTTCACGGTCCCGGGCGCCGAGCGGACGCGACCCGTCGCGGTGCTCTGCCTCCAGGGCGGTGAGGCGTTCGGCGGCCAGGGGATGGTGGCCGGCCCCGAACAGCGCGTGCATCTGCTGCGCCGTCACCGCCTCGCCGGCCGTCAGGCCGTCCAGGCCGCCTAGGCCGGAGCCGACCCACTGCCCGGGTGCCTCGCCGCGCTCGGTGTAGTAGCTCGCCAGGCCGACGTGGCCCTTCTCCGTGGCGTCCAGCGCCGCGACCTGCCGGGTCAGGTAGTCGTACCCCGACCCGGCCGTCAGCTTGTGGACACTCATCACACAACCCCCATGGCCGGCCCAGCGTCCTGACGGTCACCCCGGGCGGCTACGTACCCCCCCGACGATGCAATAGGTGTGTGGCACATGGATCTGGGCGCTCTGGAGGGGGACGAAGTTCGAGGACGCGGGGGGGGGGAGTCGCGGTGGCGTCGCGGCTGGTTCCGGTGCGACCGGCGGGTCTCGGCAGGAGGACCGTTCGGGGTGGTCCGCGCTGGGGCAAGGGGCTGCCACGTGGGCGCGTTCAGCTCGGGTCCTGGTGACCGTTGGAGTCGTCTGCGGTGCTTGGGGTGGGTGTCCAAGGTCAGTCGACGGACCCGTACAGGAGTGAGCAGGCATGGGTAACCAGGCGGGTCGGTCCACAGGCCGGCAATCTGTCGACGACGCTCGAAAGTGAGGCCATAGCGACGGTCGAAAACGAGGCCACCCCGACAGATTGGCTGGGTGATCTCGGTGGAGGACTGGGCGTTGATCCGGAGGCTGGTGGCCGATGGTGTCCCGCAGCGGCAGGTGGCGCGGGACCTGGGCATCGGCAGGGCGACGGTGGCGCGGGCGGTGGCCGCGCAGCGGCCACCGAAGTACGAACGACCGGCGGTGGTGACGTCGTTCGCGCCGTTCCAAGCGCAGGTGAAGGCGCTGCTGGCGGAGCATCCGGAGCTGCCGGCGACGGTGCTGGCGGAGCGGGTGGGCTGGTCGGGGTCGATCACGTGGTTCCGGGACAACGTGCGCCGGCTGCGTCCGGAGCACCGCCCGGTCGACCCGGCTGACCGGTTGCAGTGGCTGGCCGGGGACGTGGTGCAGTGCGACTTGTGGTTCCCGCCGCGGAAGATCGGCCTGGAGGACGGCAGCCGGGTCCTGCTGCCGGTGCTGGTGATGACCGCGGCGCACTCCCGGTTCATGTTGGCGCGGATGATCCCGACGCGGCGGACCGAGGACCTGTTGCTGGGGACGTGGTTGCTGCTGCAGCAGCTGGGACGGGTCCCGCGTTGGTTGCTCTGGGACAACGAGCCGGGCATCGGACGCGGCAGGCGTCACGCCGACGGGATCGCGGCGTTCACGGGCGTCCTGGCCACGAAGCTGGTCAGGCTGCCGCCGCGGGACCCGGAGTCCAAGGGCGTCGTCGAACGACGCAACCAGCACTTCGAGACCTCCTTCATGCCCGGCAGGGACTTCACGGGCCCGGCGGACTTCAACACCCAGGTCGCCGAGTGGCTCACCCTGGCCAACGCCAGGGTCGTCCGGACCATCCAGGCCCGCCCGGTCGAGCGGCTCGAGGCCTACAAGGCCGCGATGCTGCCCCTGCCGCCGATCGCACCGGTGATCGGGTGGGTCAACCGGGTCCGCCTGGGGCGGGACTACTACGTCCGCATCGACTCCGACGACTACTCCGTCGACCCCACCGGCACCGGCCGTCTCGTCGACGTCACCGCCGACCTGGAGCACGTCGAGGTCCGCCTCGCCGGGCGCCTCCTGGCCCGCCACGAGCGGGTCTGGGCCCGCAGGACCACCGTCACCGACCCCGCCCACGTCGCCACCGCCAAACAGCTGCGTCAGCAGTTCCAGCAGGGCCCGCCTGCGCAGCGGCAACCGGACGTCCAGGCCGAGGAACAGGACCGAAGCCTGGTCCGTGACCTCGCCGACTACGACCGCGCGTTCGGCCTCAGCCTCGAGGCCTGCCCGGGTCAGGACGACTCGGCGTCGGCGGAGGTCGCGTGATGGCCGCGCGGAAGCCCACCAGCGGCCCTGGCGGACCTGCTGCCGAGGAGACGCTGAAGGAGTTGACCTACCTGGCCGGGGCGTTGAAGGCGCCCCGGGTCATCGAGGCCGCGGCCCGGCTCGGCGACCACGCCCGCGACGCGGGCTGGAGTCACGAGGAGTACCTCGCCGCGGTCCTGGACCGGGAGGTCGCGGCCCGCAACGCCTCCGGCGCCCAGCTCCGCATCCGCGCCGCCGGGTTCGGCGCCCGCAAGACGTTGGAGGACGTCGACTGGACCGCCCAGCCCGGCATCCGGCAGCAGGTCGCGGCCCTGGCCTCCGGCGGGTTCCTCACCGAGGCCCGCAACGTCGTCCTGCTCGGACCGCCCGGCACCGGCAAGACCCACCTCGCCACCGGTCTCGGCGTCGCCGCGGCCCACCACGGGCACCGGGTCCTGTTCGCCACCGCCACCGACTGGGTCACCCGCCTCAGCGACGCCCACCGCGCCGGTCGGCTCCCCAACGAGCTCGCCCGGCTCCGCCGCTACGGCCTGATCGTGGTCGACGAGGTCGGCTACCTGCCCTTTGAGCAGGACGCCGCGAACCTGTTCTTCCAGCTCGTCTCCTCCCGCTACGAGCACGCCTCGCTCATCCTCACCAGCAACCTGCCGTTCAGCGGCTGGGGCGCAGTGTTCGGAGACCAGGCAGTCGCCGCCGCCATGATCGACCGCGTCGTCACCACGCCGACGTCCGCACCCTCAAGGCGCCAGCTACCGGCTGCGCAACCGCGGCATCGACACCCTGCCCAGCATCAGAGACCGACGGGCATCTATTCGCGCAGCAGTTCCCCTTGACTGTCCATCAGATCGTGCGGCAGCCTCACAGTCGGCGGCAGCGGGCCGTTGTGAGCACACGGAGGACGAGTGAAGAAGTTCAAGGTGGTTCCCGGGGCGCTGCTGATGATGGTGGTCGCCACTGGAGTCGGGGCGGCGCCTGCGCATGCCGTGGAGAGCAACTGTTTCTCGCGCGAGGTCTGCTTGTACCAGCAAAGCTACTACTCTGGCTGCTTCTACCGGTGGACTGGTAACGATCGCGATTACAGGGACAACAAGCCGTCCAAACAGACGAGCCTCAACGTCTGTAACGCGGCCACAATGAACGACTACGCGACGTCGATAGACAACGACGGCGCCAACTGCGGCACCACCCATTTCGTCGACCTCGGCGAGCAGGGCCGAGGATTTTACCTGCCTCGCGGGGACTACATCGGGGCGCTGTCGCAAACCTACGACGACGAGCTCACTAGCCACAGGTGGTGCTGATCATGCGCCGACTAAACATGCGCGCTGGCGTCACCGCGCTCGCTGCGACTGCCGTCGCAGCGGGTGTCGCATCGCTACTGCTGCTCACCGGCGCCTCCGACCCGGCCCAAACCGGGCCCGAATACGAGACCGCTACCCGGCAAGCCGCGGACGCCTCACGCCTACTCCGTGAGATCGAGGTGACGGAGGATGTATTCGTTGCCCCATGCATGGCCGAGGCCGGGTTCACGTTTTTCTCCGTGCCGCTGAACGCCACCCCGCAAGCGGCGCAGGCCATCGTGGCCAGCCAGAATGCGTACGTCGCCTCCCTCGACCCAGCTGAGCAGGCACGCTTCGAGGCTACCTTGGGCACCGACGAGGTACCCGGCTGCCTCGGGCAGGCGCGCGAGACCGTCGCTCGTGACCTGCCGGCGAACACTCGTGGATTGGCCATGGCCGTCCAGCTGGACTCGGTCGGCGAGTTCGACGCCGTCGTCGAGATTCAAGGGGAGCGCCCTCTGCCCGCGAGCATGGACGCCAACGAACGCTCGCAGGCCTATGACCGTGCAGCAGACGAGGCCCGTAGCGCACTGGCCGCGATTCGAGCGAGGAACTAGCGCCGGAGTTCCGGGAGCACGCGGTGGAGCTGGTGCGAGCCAGCGACAAGACCGTCGCGGAGATCGCTCGCGACCTGAACAGCAACGACAGGACGCTGGGGGACCGGGTCAAGGCCCAACGCGGTGAATCGGACCGGTCCACGGGCCTGCTGCCGCTGACGGCCAAGGAGCGGCGGAGTTGACCCGGCTGCGGCGGGATAACGCGAAGCTGAAGACCGAGCGGAAGATCCTGAAAGGAGCAGCGGCCTTCAACGTGTGAGGAGTCGACGAGATGGCGCGGTTTGCCTTCGTCGATCGGGAGAAGGCCCACCACGACGTCGCCGTGGTCTGCCGCCTGCTCAAGGTCAGCCGCTCCGGCTACTGCGCTTGGCGGTCCCGGCCAGCATCGTCCCGAGCGGTCGCCGATGAGCTGCTGACCACGCCAATCCGGAACGCGTTCGACAACAACCGGCGGCTCTACGGCGCCTCACGCATCCATGTGGAACTGATTGACGCGGGGGTGCGGATCGGCCGCAAGCGCGTGGCCAGGCTCATGCGCGCGGCGCAGATCGTGGGCTGCCACCGGCGGAAGCGGTCGTTCTCCATTGGTGCCCGCGCCGTCCGCGGGCGCACCGTCGTCGACGCGCCGGCCGGGGAGATACCCCGGGCCCCGTCCAGGAAGAGGAGCGATAAACAGCCGATTGCCGCGGACGGCCAGACCGCCGACGGCAAGGACATGAGCAGCGGCAGCGGACTGCCGACCCGTCGCCTGGGGACCTTGAGGTCTCGGCCCTCGGGTTCGGGGCGATGGTCCTCGGCCCCGGCGTGTACGGGCCCATTGACGACGAGCGCGCCGACACCGCTCTGCGCGCAGCCCTCGACGCCGGCGCCACCTTCGTCGACACCAGCGACGGCTGCGGAGGGGACCCCCACAGTAAGCGGGTGGTCGGCCGGGCGCTACGACGCCTGAAAACCGCTCCACGATCCACGAGGTCTTGGGCTCCCACGCTATCGCCGCCGTGACTCCGCGGGCCTGGCTGAAGGTCGCGCGTCTGGTCGACGACGAGGGCTGGCCCGTCGCCCGGGTCACGGAGCGCTATGACGTGTCCTGGCCCACCGTGAAACGCTGGGCCGTCCGCTACGCGGCGATGGGCGCCGCCGGCATGGTCGACCGGCCCAGCAGGCCCCACCACCACCCCTACCGGACCTCGCAGGACGCCGGTCCGAGCAACAGCAGTGTCCGGGAGTGGGCCCGAGCAAACGGGCACTCGGTGTCCGACCGAGGCCGCGTGAAGGGCGCAGCTCGTCCGATACAAGGCCGCGAAATCCTGACCCGCCCGGACCGCCGTCGGAGCATCCACACTGCAGCCAGGTGGGGTCTTGGCCGGGTGCTCGGCTTAGCCCTGATCTTTCGTGAGCTCCCCGAGACGTCGCGGCGGGACGTCGTGGCCCTCGCTGGCGGCTGATTCTGAAACAGGGGTCGGACAGTTGTCCCGATGGGGCTCGGGGTGGGCTCGGGTCCGTCCGACGTGGTCCGGGTCGCAGGGGTGAGGGTGGTGGCCCTGGGTTCAGCCGCTTGGCGCGGGGAGTGCTCGGAGTCGGGTCAGGATGGCCAGGACGACGTCGGTCCAGCGGCCGCCGGTGGCGAGGTGGAGCACGGTCTGTCGGGCACTGACCGCGAGCCGGCCGGCGGTGGCGAGCACCCGCAGGCGGAGCCGCTTCGGTTCCCAGCGGCGGGCCGGGTGCGCGGTGGTGTCGGTGGGGTCGGTGCAGCCGAGCAGCTGCAGCCAGGCGAGCAGGTCCGCGGCGAGAGCGACGATCTCGCACCAGATCTGGTTCGCGGTGAACCCGTGCAGCGGCAGGTTCGTCAGACCGGTGTCCTTGGCATTGCGGATCCGGTCCTCGCAACGCGCGCGACGGCGGTGGCGCAGCTCGAGGTCGGCCAGCTGGCTGCCCGGACCGGTGCGGGGTGCGTTGGTCGCGAACGCCGTGAGGCGGTGCCCGTCGACGTCCGTGAGGCGGAGCTGGGCGCCGGGGTGGGGTCGTTCCTTGCGGACGATGACGCGCATCCCGGTCGGCCAGGAACGTAGGTCGAGCAGGCCGGTGACCTCGGCGACCCAGGCGCCCGGGCGGACCCGGCCGTCGGCGTCGTAGGCCGGCGCCCAGACCTTCTCCGGGATCAGCTGCAGCCGCTCGGCGATGTCGTCGGGCAGCCCGAACCCGATGGAGTAGGACAGTCGTTGGCCGGTCAGCCAGGACAGGAACGCGTGGCTGTAGCCGGCCCCGTCGGTGCGGATCAGGACCTTCCGGCCCGGCCGGGTCCCGACCCGGTGCCCGGGCAGCTGGCGCAACGCTTGCCGGGTGACCTCGATGTGGTCGGCGGCGGTGTTCGAGCCCGCGCTACCGGGCCGCAGCTGGATCGCGAGGGGCTCACCGGTGCCGTCGGCGCCGTGGTCGACGAACGCCGCCAGCGGGTGGAAGCCGTAGCCGTGCTTGTAGGTCGGCCGGGCGTTCTCCTTCTCGGAGTGCGCGGTGACCAGCGTCGCGTCCAGGTCGATCACCAACGGCGTGACGGCGCTGCGGTCGTGGTCCGGGGCGTGCTTCCCGGCCAGGTCCCAGGCCGTGGTGCGGGCCGCTGCGCGAGCAGCTCGGATCGCGGCCAGCGCGCGTGGTGCGTCCGCGGCCAGGGCGGTGATGGTGCGCGACACCGTCGGGTCCGAGGCCACCGGCCCGAACACGCGCGGCTCCCCTCGCAGGACGGCGATGTCGGCCAGGCAGTCACCACCGACGGCCAGCGCGACCGCGAGGTCAAGCACGACCTTGCCCGGATCGTGCCGCGCGCTCGGACGCCGCCACCGCAGCAACGCGGTCGACAGGTCACGGTCCAGGCCCGTCGCCCGGGCGGCCTCGACCAGGACCACCGCACCAGCCTGGGACACGACCCCGGCCCCTGCCGCGTCGACCTGGACACGGGGGTAGAGCCCGCTACGCTTCTTCACCTGGAAGGTGCTCCTCAGCTCGCTCGGATCTGGACCTCGAGAATCCATATCCTTGCTGCTCAGGGGCACTTTTCATGTCACGACACGAGCGCCGCCGCCGCCTGCCCGTGAAAGCCCCGGGCTAACACGGTGACCCGGACGGCGTCCTATACCTACGACGAGGCGGGCCGGCTCACCGGCGCCGCCCTCCCCGCCCACCAGCTGACGTACGACTACACCCTGGAGACAGGCTGCACCGGCGTCACCGGCGCGGTCGCCAAGGCTGGCCGCAACGGCAACCGCATGCGCACCACCGACACAGTTGTTACCGGCGCGACCTCCGCCACCGGCCAGCCCATGACCGCCAGTACCAGCAGCAGCGCCTACTGCTACGACGCCGCCGACCGGCTCCTGTCCACCTCCACTACGGCCCCACCCGGCGGCGCCAACCCCATCGCCGCCGGCAACCTCACGACCGCAGGCAGCACGCCCTCGCTCGGCTACGACTCCCACGGCAACACCACCCGCCTCGCCGACCAGCAGATGACCTACGACGCGGCAGACCGACACATCTCCACCCGAACCAACAGCACCGTCCTCGTAGGCGGGGCCCTCCCCGCGACCGTCCCGGTCGAGATCACCTACGTGCGCGACGCCGTCGACCGAATTGTTGCCCGGACCGAGACCACCAACCCCGGCGCCAGCCCGACGACCAGCACACTCAGGTACTCGTACTCCGCGGCGGGCGACTCTGCTGACCTCACCCTCAATGCCACCGGCCAACTCGTCGAGCGGATCTCCTCCTTGCCCGGCGGGATCACTGTCACCGACCGTCCCGCTGGCGAGACGCCCGACCTTTGGGCCTACCCCAACATC
>Ga0136639_10000271_pt1 | contig 16387 bp, 13 predicted proteins | sample AntDrymUQ8592106_2_FD_113739 | JGI IMG/M metagenome (GOLD analysis project Ga0136639, IMG submission 113739) | Polar desert sand microbial communities from Dry Valleys, Antarctica - metaG UQ859 (21.06) | ecosystem: Environmental > Terrestrial > Soil > Desert | place: Antarctica: Dry Valley...
CTTGCGCAACGTCACCTTCTCATACTCGGCCATGAGCTCGCCGAGGCGCTGGATGCTGGAAATCATTGGCCGAACCTAACAGGCCGGGTGGGACTTCCACGGGTCCACCCTCTTGGAACCTCCGGCGTCCATAACTGGCTTTTGCCGGAGCAATCCTACGGGGAAGTTGGGATGACGCATGTCGATCGTCTTAATGCCCCCATCGGAGCCGGAGATTCCAGCCCGGGGCTGAGGTACGCCCAAGGAGAGGCGATCTCCGAATCGCCTCAAGGAGAGGCGATTTCCGAATCGCCCGGCCCTGGGAGGACAATGAAAGGCGGCTTCCTCTTACCATTGGCTCTCTCAGGCACTGGCGGATCGGAGTCCGCCGCTCCTTGAGCCGCGGCTTCGCTGGCGTGCAGCTTGTGGACAAACATGCGCGAGTCGCGGCCGCTGCTGCGGAATTGTTCGAGGCGTTGTTGGGGAAGGGTTTCGACAGGGACCTCAAGATAGCCGAGGCGGTCGCGGAAAAATTCCACCGCACCTGTGGTCAGCGCGAATACCTCGCCCAGGCCGGCTTGGCGCGCATGCTCCTCCATGTGGCGGACTAGCTGGGCGCCGTAGCCGAGGGTTTCGTGGGATTGCTTGACGTAGAGGCAGGCGATTTCGCCGCGATGCTCGCCCGGGTAGACGTGGAGCGCCGCGCAGCCGACGACGTTGTCATCGAGTGTTAGCACCTGATAGTCCTGCAGCCGTTCGCGAATGTCCTCGTAGGAGCGGGCAACCAGGCGAGTGCGTTTGACCGATCGGCCGATCATGCCGAGCAGTTCGGGGATGTCCTCCTCGCTCAACGGGCGGATTTCGCGGTAGATGTCGGCGTGGACCATGGTCCCGACGCCTTCGTTGGAGAACAGCTCGTCGACAAGGACCCCTTGGCGGCGCCCGTTGAGGAGGTGGACGCGTGGCACCCCGGAGTGGCAGGCGGCCGCAGCCGCCAACAGCAGCGGACCGCCCTCGATGCGCTCGCGCTGCAAGAGCAGGTCGACATCGGCGGCACGCACTGCCGGCACTGGGGCACCATCGACCAATACCTCCTCGTCAAGAACGGCGATAAGCTTGGCCGCGCCAACACCTGCGGCAAAGGCAATCACCGCAGGGTCAAATGGTTTGCTGCCCCGGCAGTCGACAATGACTGCCTGGCCACGCTTGAGCACCTCCCCGGCACCGGCGGCCGCGGCAGGATCAAAAATATGCCCCGGGAGCCTCGCGACCTTCATCTCGCATTCCAGGGTCCAGTCGTAGAAATCCTGCAGATCCCCTCCCAAAACACCCAGTACCAGCTTGACCCCGACATCCTGCAGGGCCGTTAGGTCCAACAGGATCTCGGCCACCGCCGACTCCGGCAGCAGACCCGTCTCGATGAGCACGACAAACACGCGCCCGCGAAACTGCGGCACATACTGCAGAACTCCCCGGACATCTCCCAACGCGGCCACTGCTTTGGTCATACATCGGCGCGGCCGGGAAAAAAGCCGAAATTCTAACCACGCAGCAGGCCCCGCGCGGCGACTAACATCGATTCTTTACTTCCCTAGGCTGACAGAGTGTCATTTCCAGGTTCATGCGACTGGCCCTAGCATTCTTCACCGCACTTTGCTGCACCGGACCACTCGCGGCCCAAGAGCCAGGCGCAGCGCTGCCCGAGCCGTTGGATGGCTTGCGGCCGGGCTCTTCAGGCCTCGCGCAGGAAATGTTGCCGGTCGCGCCCAAGGACCTGAAGGTCAGCAACAGCGGACCCATCACCTACTCTCCCTCCAGTGGCCTCATGACCTTCAGCGGCAACGTGTCGGTGCGCACCGACACCGGCCTGCATTTTTTCGCCGATCAGGCGGTTCTCAACAGCCAGCAGAAATCCATCACCCTGGTAGGGGATGTTAGCATCTACCAAGGCAACATCCTCCACCGGGGTGAGCGGGCCGAGTACTCCTACGAAAGCCGCAAGCTGAGAGTCACGGCTCTGCGTTCGAGCATTGACCCGCTTCTGTTGGAGACTGATGAATTCGCCAGTGAGGAGCGCGACGGCAAGCAGGTGTTCGTGGGTCATGATGCCGGGCTGACCACCGACGACTCCGAGGAGCCCAGCTATTGGCTGCGGGCGAAGAAAGTCACCGTCTATCCAGACGACAAAGTGGTCTTCAACAACCTGCGGGTATACGCAGGCAAGACTCCCGTGTTTTGGCTGCCCTACCTCTCGCAGCCGGTCAACTCCGCCCTGGGCTATCACTTTGTCCCCGGCGCGCGCTCGACCTGGGGCGTCTTCCTCCTCAACACCTATGGCATCATGCTTGGCGGCCAGCGCGATCCGCTCACGGGCGACAACAAGGACGCCTGGCTCCTCTCTCAGTGGCACCTGGACCTGCGCTCCCGCCGCGGCGCGGCCACAGGGCTTGATCTCATTGACACGCGCCTGGCCGACAACCCAAACCTCGGCTGGCTCAAACTCTATTACATGCAGGACGCCAACCCGACGATCAACCGCTCGGCGTCCCCGCTCGGATCCGTCGACAACCACCGCTGGAGCATCGCCCTGCAAAACCTCTTCCCGCTCGCGGTGCCCGCTGACACCACCGGAAGCTGGGAGGTGCGGGCCAACCTAACAGCCCTGAGCGACCGCTACTATCTGGAAGACATCGACCCGGCGGTCTATCGGACCAACCCGAATCCGGACAACACGCTGGGCCTCTACCGGCGTGGTGATCGGACGCTGGTAAGTTTGTTCGGGCGCTTCCAGCTCAACGAATTTTACCGCAGTGACACGCGTCTGCCGGAGCTGAGCTTCGACCAGGTGTTAGGGCCGCTGTTTGGCGGCCGGGTGCTGCACCTGGGCCAGACCTCGGCAGGGATCTATCAGGAGAAGTTGAGCCGGGACGAGGTCCGCGGTTTGCGCAGCAAGATTGCGGAGCTGCCGTTGTTGGATGGGGCGATTCCGGGGCTGCTGGCGCAGTTAGAAGAGCCGGCCTTCACACGATTCCACACGTACCATGAGTTCTCGGCACCGCTCACCTACGCTAAATGGCTGGCGCTCAACCCGCACGCGGGGTTCGGCCACACCGCCTACCGGAACATTTCCGGTCCGCTAGAGAGCGAGGAGCGGACGCTGCTGCACGCGGGTGTGGACGCTTCGGTGAAGTACTCCAGGACCTATCCGGACATCCAGATTCCGCGCTGGGGGGTGGATGGGATGCTCCACATCATGCAGCCGTACGTGGGGTGGTCAACCGTGACGAGCGACGACCTGGATGATTCGTTGCGCCCGATTGACCGGTTCACCTTCAACACTCGGCCGCGCTCAATCCGGGTGGGGAGTTTTGCCGCCATTGACGAGCTGCAGACATGGAACATCATCCGTCCGGGCATCCGCAACAAGCTCATCACCCGCCGCGACGAGGGCAGCCACGAGTGGTTGGTGTTAGACACCTACACGGATGTTTTCATCACTGACCCGGAGCTCAACCGCGAGGTATCCAACTTATACAACGACCTGCGGTGGGAGCCGCTGCCATGGCTGCAGTGGGATGTGGAGACGCAGTTTTCCCTCTACAGCTCCGGATCCGGGTTCAAGGAACTGGCCACGCGCGGGACGATCATGCCCAACGAGAACAGCGAGATATCGCTCGGCTACCGGATTCTCTCCAGCCACCCGGTGCTTGAGGACAGCAACCGCATTGACCTGCGCGCGTATCTGCGCCTCAACGACCGCTGGGGTATCGGCACGACCCAGGTGTGGGAGCTTGATGACAACACTCCTGAGTACCAACAGTTCACAATCCACCGCGACCTCAACTCATGGGTCGCCTCCTTGGGGCTGAGCCGGCGCGACAACCGCGGGCGCGAGGAGCTCGGGATGATTCTGAGTCTCACGCTCAAAGATTTCCCCTCCGCCTCCTTGCCATTGAAGCTGGAAGGCGAATAGTGGGCGCATGATTGCACCCGAGGAACTTCTGGAGCGGCTCCGTTGGCGCTACGCGACGAAGATGTTCGACCCGCACCGGAAAATCCCCTCCGACCTGTGGCAGGGTCTGGCGGAGTCGCTGGTTCTAACCCCGTCATCATTTGGCCTGCAGCCATGGGAGTTCATTCATGTCCAGACCCCGGCCCTGCGGGAGGAATTGAGGGCCGCGTCATGGAATCAGCCGCAGGTGACCGACGCGTCGCATTTCCTGGTGTTGGCGGCGCGCACGTCGCTGACCGAGGCGGAAGTTGATCGCTTCCTCCGCCAGGTTGCGTTAGACACCGGAACAAGCGAGGAATCGCTGAGCGGGTATCGCCAGATGATTCTCGGCTTCCTTGCGGCCATGACGCCCGATGGGCTGGTGGCCTGGGCGAAGCATCAGAGCTACATTGCGCTGGGGCAGCTGATGGGCAGCGCGGCGATGTTAGGCGTGGATAGCTGTCCGATGGAGGGATTTGACCCGGCAGCCTACAACCGGATCCTCGGGCTAACAGACCGGGGCTTCACCGCTGCGGTGGCGTGCGCGCTGGGGTACCGCTCGGCGGAGGACGGGTCTGCGGAGCGGCCGAAGGTGCGCTATGGCCGCGGCGAGGTGGTGGTGACGCGTTAGGCAACATTGGCTTGCGCGGTTAGGGATGCGGCATAAGGCTGGCGGGGTGAATTTCCCGCAGACGAGCGCCAGCCAAGAAATCCTGCCCAATGGGCTGACTCTCATCCTCGATCCGGACGAGTCCGCGCCGGTGGTGAGCGTGCAGTGGTGGGTCGAGACGGGAAGCATTCACGAGGCAGCACTTCTGGGCGGAGGGGTGTCCCACCTGCTTGAGCACATGGTCTTCAAGGGGACGCGCACCTTTGACAACGAGACCTTGGCCACCACGGTGCAGGCGGCGGGCGGCCATTGGAACGCGTACACCTCGTTTGACCGGACGGTGTACTATATTGACGGACCCGCCGACGGGCTGGAGACGTTTTTGAAGGTGCTCAGCGAGCTGGTGTTTTTCCCCACGCTGCCGGAGGAGGACTTTGAGCGCGAGAAGGATGTGATCCGGCGCGAGATCGACATGGGCTTGGATGATCCGGATGACACGGCCCACCGCTTGTTGTTTGAAACGGCGTTTCAGAGCGACGCGCGGCGGCTGCCCGTCATCGGAAGGCGCGCCCTGTTTGACAAGGTAACCCACGCAGACATGGTTGGCTATCACGCGCAGCGCTACACGACTGAGCGCACCGCGCTAATTGTTTGCGGCCGGTTTGATCCGCAACGGGTGGGTGAACTGGCGGCCGAGCTAACCGCCGAGGCACCCGCCGCGTTCCACTCCGCGCCCCTCGTGCCAATCGAGCCGGAAGTGGTCGCCCCACGCTTCGGCCGCGGGACTTTTGCCATTCCGTTGAGCAAGGTCATGCTTGCCTGGCCATCCCCGGCGCTGAGCCATCCCGACGCCACGGCCTTGGATCTGGCTGCCGCCATCCTCGGCCGCGGCCGCGCCAGCCGCCTCTACCGCCGCCTGCGGGAGGACACCAAGCTGGCCACCCACATCGCCGCATCTAACTGGTGTGTCGCCTACGGCCCGGGCTTGTTTAACGTGGGCGCGGAAGTGCCGCCGGAAAAGCGCGACGAGCTGATCAGCGCGATCCACGAGGAAATCGCCAAGCTTGCCCACGACGACCTTGAGGACGAACTGCGCAAGGCCAAGCGGATGATCCTCTCCAGCCAGATGCGCTCGCTGGTGACCGCCAGCGGACGGGCCAGCGACCTAGGGTCTAACTGGCACGAGGCGCGCAACCTCGACTTCACCCGCGCCTACCTCGCACGGCTTGACGCAACGACCAGCGATGAGGTCAAACAGGCTTTGGCGAGGTGGGTCATCCCGCAGACGCTAACCACTGCGATTCTGGATCCGAAGGACGCCCCCGCGCCGGCAAGCCGCAGCGGCGACCGTGCGCTGGCCGGCGCGATCCGCTGCGCCACGCTTTCCAACGGTCTAGCAGTAGCGATGCGACCAAGCGCGCGGGTGCCGCTGGTGAGCATCCAAGCGGCTATCCGCTCGGGCCTGGCATCGGAGACGACGGCCACCTCAGGACTCACCGCGCTGTTAGCCGCGGTGCTTCCCAAGGGGAGCGCGCGGCGGGATGCTGCGAGCGTGGCGACGGAGTTAGAGAACCTGGGCGCGACCTTCTCTGCGGTGGCCGGCAACAATGCGCTGCTGATCCAGGCTGATTGTTTGGCTGAAGACCTTGAACCGGTCATGGAGATTTTTTGCGAGATCCTCAGCGCCCCGTTACTTTGCGCGGACGCGATCGAGCGCGAGCGCGATGCCCAGCTAGCAGCCATCCTTGAGGAGGACGAAGACCCGATGTCCCGTGCCTTCCAAGAATTGCGCCACCGCGTCTTTCAAGGGACCGGCTACGGGCTGCCGCGCCTCGGTGATGCCGCCAGTCTCGCAGGACTTGACCGCGCCAGCCTCCACGCCCACCACAGCCGCCACACTGCAGCGAGCAACATGGCCATCGCCGTGTTTGGCGCGGTGGATCCGGAGGAGACGCTTGTGTTGTTAGAGCGTGGCCTCGGCGCTCTGCCGGCCGGCGAGCGCTTTGAGGCGCCGGTCCAACCGCTCGACCCGGGAGCGGCGGCGCGCTTGGTGTTAGACAAGCAGCAGGCGGTACTGGCGGTGGGTTTTCCGGCCTGTGGAGCGACCGGGGAGGAGCGCTTTGCGCTGCACTTGCTGCGGGAGTTTTGCGCGGACATGTCGGGACCGATCTTCACCCGGATCCGCGAGGAGCTGGGGCTGGCCTACACGGTTGGAGCAACGCAGTTCCTTGGTTTTGAGACCGGCTTGTTTACGTTTTACCTTGGGACCTCGCCCGAGCAGGTGGATTTCGCCCATCAGGAGCTCACTCTTGAGGTGGCGCGGATCGCCGGGGAGTCGTTGACGGGCGAAGCGCTGGAGCGGACGCGCACGGCCCTGCTCTCCAGCCTGGCGCTGCAGAACCAAAGCAACTCGGCAATGGCGCGCGCCTGCGCGTTGGACATCATCCTCGGCCTGGGAGCCGACCACCACCTCACCATTGAGGGGCGGATCAAGGCGGTCACGTTAGAGCAGGTGCGCGAAGTGGCTAGAAATGTCTTTGGCCAACTCCCGAGCACCGTGGTGGTGGCACCGGGGGCGTGAAAACTGCGGCCGCAAAGGTACGCGGCGTTTGACACCTGCTGGCGACAGCTTCAGCATCAAGGTCTAGTTTTTCCCCACATGGCAGTCCCCGATCCACGCTTCGAAGCATTCATCCTCTTGCAGGCGCAAAACGCCGGCCTGTTTCTCGGCCAACTGCCGCATCCGGCCACCGGCAAGCCGAGCGTGAACCTGCGCGCGGCGCGCTCGGTGCTGGATTCGCTGGAGATGTTAGAGGAGAAGACCGCCGGGAACTTGTCGGAGAGCGAGACGCGCCTGTTAGGTGCGGCGCTCAAGAACCTGCGCAAGCTGTACGGCCGGATATCCGAAAACCATGTCACACCCGATGAATAGCCGCCCCGCACCCGAGCCTTTCAACATTGGCACCGTTCCGGTCGGCGGACCGGCGCCATTTTTCATCCTGGGTCCCTGCGCCTTGGAGAACGAGGAGTTTGCCTGGAAAATGGGCCACGCGATCAAGGCGATTGCCGATCGGACCGGGATCCACTTTTTGTTCAAGGCGTCCTACGACAAGGCCAACCGGACATCGGTTAGCTCGTTCCGCGGCCCTGGAGTCGTGGAGGGGACGCGGATTTTGGGAGAGATCGGGCGAGCCTTGGGAGTGCCGGTGACGACCGATGTGCACACGGCGCGGGAGGCGGAGATTGCCGCGGAGAATGTTGATTTGCTGCAGATTCCGGCGTTTTTGTGCCGCCAGACCGACTTGCTGGAAGCGGCAGCCAAGACCGGGCGAGCGGTCAACGTCAAGAAGGGGCAGTTTTTAGCCCCGTGGGATGTGCCTAACATAGCCGACAAGCTGCGCAGCTTTGGCTGCGAGCGATTTTTGGTGACCGAGCGGGGGACGACGTTTGGCTACAACAATTTGGTGACGGACATGCGCTCGCTGTACTGGATGCGCCAGGAAGGGATTTTTGTGATCTTTGACGCGACCCACTCGGTACAGCGCCCGGGCGGCCTGGGTGGAACCACCGGCGGTGACGGCGAACTCGCGCCCGTGCTGGCCCGCGCGGCGGTGGCCACGGGAGTTGACGGGGTATTCATGGAAACCCACGCCAATCCGGCGGAGGCGTATTCGGATGGGCCCAACCAGATTCCTCTTGAGGACATCGAGGACCTGCTCGTCAACCTCATCGGCATCCATCACGCCGCCCATGGTCCATGAAGGCAAGCCATGTCATCACCTTGGCGCTTTCTCTGGCGGGGGTTGGAGCACTCGAAGGGCAGTCAAAGCCACCCGGAACCTTGAAGGTACTGCCCCCGGGGATTCCGCTGGTGATTCCGGCGCTGCCGCCGCGCTCGCTGCCCGCGGTGGGATTGCTGCCTGAAGGGAGCAACCTGAAGGGGGTGCTCATCCCGCGCTACAACTCGGAAAGAGAATTGGAGGCGAGCTTGCGCGCGGAGCTCATGACGGTGGTCACCCGCGAGGAGATCGAAGCCCTTGGGGTGAATCTGAAACTGTTTGCCACCAGCGGCACCGAGAGTGGCCAAATGGCGATGCAGCGCGCCACCTACAACCACGCCTCCGGCCTGATCCGGGCCTCCGAGCGGGTGCAGGTGAGCACGCCAAAAATGCATGCGGCCGGCAGCGGCCTGATCGTCCAGATGTCGCGTGAGAGCGGTGGGACGAATTCGCCCTTCGAGGGGTTTTTGCTAGGCCCAGTCCAGACAACCTTCTACACTGACAGACGCACATCCATGAACCGCCCCGCATCGCTAAGGTCCCTCGCCATCGTCTGCCTCGCACTGACCGATCCTGCCTTGGCCGCGGGTCCGGTGCATCTCAAGCCCGAGGAAATGAAGGCCCTTGACCAGCTCATTGAGCAAGTGCCGGCACCAAATCACGCGGGCGACACGGCGCGGATTCTAAGCGCAGGCGAGGAACGCGCGCAGGCAACGCAGGCAAGCATGAAGGCCTTCGCCAAACGCAACGCGATGCTCATCGAAAACCGCACACCCGCCGCCCCCGCCCCCGCCCCCGCGGCCGTGGCAGCGGAAGCGCCGACCGAAGCGGCCAAGCCAGGCATCACCGTGCAGTCCGACGGCGACATGTACTTCGACGCGGCAACCAACGTCATCGTCTACACCAAGAACATTCGCCTCGACGAAGCGCGCTTCAAGCTCGCCTGCGATGACCAGCTGCAGATTTTCCTCAAGAGCGAACCGAAGAAAGCCGACGTCAAGCTCGGTGCCCAAGGCGAAAATACGCCTGCCCCACCCGAGGCGAAGCCGGATGAGCAAAACAACCCGCAAGCCCCAAAGAAGTTGGAGGCCAAAGCGGATGGCGGCATGCTGGGCCTTGGCGGCGCCGGAATCAGCGGCATTGAGCGAATCATCGCCACAGGAAACGTCAAGGTCACTAGCACGGACCCGCAGGGCAACTCGATCGTCGCTTCAGCGGAGACCGCGGTCTATGAAGCCGCAACCGGAGCCTTCATCCTCAAGGGCGGACTGCCTCAGATCCAGCGCGGGCCAAGCTACCAGCGGGCACTTGAGCCGGGCGTCTACATCCGGTATAATAGTCAGGACGGGAACTTTGAGATGTCTGAAGGGAAGAAGGAGACCTTCTTTGTCCTCCCAGACAAAAAGACGGAAAAGAACAAGTAGGATTCACCTCGTCCCGTGCCCACCGCCCAGCCCATTTCCGTTGTGTCCCCCACGGCACCCATTGCCCCACCGATTCTTGATGCGCGCGACCTGCGCAAGGTCTACGGCGGCCGAGCGGTGGTTGATGGCGTCTCCGTGATGGTTGAGCCCGGGGCGATTATCGGCCTGCTTGGGCCAAATGGCGCGGGAAAAACGACCTCCTTTTACATGATTGCCGGCCTCGTGCCGCCCGACGAGGGGCGGGTCTTCTTTAACGGCAAAGACATTTCCAACCTGCCAATGCATCGGCGGGCCCGTCTGGGCCTCGGCTACCTGCCCCAGGAGGAGTCGATTTTCCGCAAGCTCAGCGTGGCGGACAACCTGCTGGCGGTACTGGAGACGCGCCGAGACCTCAACAAGGTGGCCCGGCACGAGCGGGCGGACGAGCTGATGGAGCGCTTCGGCATCACAAAGCTGCGCAAGTCACTGGCCATCACCCTATCCGGCGGCGAAAAACGGCGCCTCACGATTGCCCGCTCACTGTGCACCGAGCCGCGGCTGCTGATGCTTGACGAGCCATTTTCCGGCGTCGACCCGATTGCCGTGGAGGATATCCAACGGATTGTCCGCGAGTTGCGCGACCGCGACGGCCTGTCCATCTTGATCACCGACCACAGCGTGCGTGAAACGTTGCGAATTGTAGATCGTGCCTATCTAATCTTCGATGGCCGGGTTATCCTTGAAGGTTCAGCTGAGTCACTGGTCAACGACCCACTTGCACGCAAACACTACCTCGGAGAAGATTTCTCTTGGTAAAATCCAATTTCTAGCCCGGGACGGGGATTTCCGCCACGGGCTTCAACCCGAAACCCCGAAAGGAAAAGCAATGCAAACCGCCAATGTCAACCGGCCGATCACGGTCACCGTCAGACACGAAGAGGTAACTGACTCGCTGCGAGATTACGCAACGAAAAAAATCGAGGGCATTCACCTCGATTACCCTCGCATCATTGAAGCCAAGGCGATCCTCGACGTGCAGAAAAACCGCCATATCGCGGAAATTATTCTCTTTTGCGCCAACCACATCACCATCGATGCATCCTCGGAAACCGAGGACATGTACAAGAGCATCGATGAGACGATCAGCAAGATCGCGCGCCGGATGCGCAAGCAGAAGACCCGCCTGCTTAAGAAGTACCGTCCAAAGCCGGAAGAAACCATCAAACACCTTGACGAGCGGGTGTTCCGCGAGGAGGTCCATGAGCACCCGGTCGAGTCGGAGCTTGATCCGGAACCGTATCTCATTCACCGCGAGAGCTATCGGCTGCGCACCTTGTACAAGGAAGAGGCCATCACCGAGCTTGAGCTCTCTGAGAAGCCATTTGTGCTGTATAAGAATGCCCGCCGCGGCGTGATCCAGATTGTCTACCGGCGCAGCGACGGCGACTACGCAATCATCGAGCCATAAACCGGTTCGAGCGACTTTATAAAGCGGGCGGCGCGGCGGGAAACTGTCGGCCGCCCGACTTATTTTAGCGGCTGGTAATTTTTCGCGCAGCGGTTCAAGCTGGCGGCCAGATCATGCCACCGCGCGTCAAGACCGTCCTCTCCATCCCAGTAAGCGAATTTTTCAAGCGCCACGGTGCGGCACTTGGGCTTAAGGTCATTGGGGGCGACGAGGGGTTTTCACGGCTCATCGGGGAACCGGCGATCAACCGGCCGGGCTTGGCGCTGGCGGGGTTTTTCACGTATTTTGCCCGCAAGCGCGTCCAAGTGTTGGGCAACTCGGAGATGTCCTACCTGCGCAAGCTGACCTCGGCGATGCGCACCGACCGGTTTCGGCGCCTGTGCGAGCAGGAAATCCCCTGCATTGTGCTGGCGCGCTCCGCCTCGCTGCCAAAGGAAATGGCGGCGGTGGCCAAGGATTTCAAGCTGCCGATTTTCAGCACGCCGCACGTGACGATGAAGTTCCTCAACGCGGCGACCATCCGCTTGGAGACGGAATTTGCCGACACCACCTCGCTGCACGGCTGCATGGTGGACATCCGCGGCATCGGCACGCTCATCATGGGCAAAAGCGGCTCAGGAAAGAGCGAAACAGCCATCGGCTTGCTCGAACGCGGGGCCTCGCTGGTGGCGGACGATGTGGTGCGCATCCGCCACATTGGCGGTGAATTGATTGCCTCCGCCCCGGACCTTTCGCGCGGGTTCCTGGAAATGCGCGGAATCGGCATCATCAACGTGGCCAACCTTTACGGCTTGGCATCGATCCGCCCGGAAAAACGCCTCGACCTGGTCATCACCCTCAAACCCCACGCCGATCTCAACGAAGTCGACCGCCTCGGCCTGCAGCCAAAAACTTACGACGTGCTCGGGCAGCCGATCAACCACATCGAAATCCCCGTCGCACCAGGCCGTGACAACGCCCGCATGGTGGCCGTGGCCGCTTTGGACCACCAGTTGCGCCGGCTCGGCTATAACATGGCCGATGAGTTCAACCAGCGTCTGCTGCGCCAAATGGCCACGGATTCCGCGGCCCCCCGCGGCCTGTGAAAAATCCCGTTTCGCACCTTCCGTGGAATCCCCCATCAGCCTGCGCAAATTTTACCTTGGCCGAGCCTTGTATTCCGCCTAGCCTCCGCCGTCAGTGATGCAGAACGCTATGGCCAGCCGAGAATTCACGATCCAGAACAAGCTGGGGATTCACGCCCGCCCTGCTGCGCAATTTGTTAAATTGGCGAGCCGCTTCACGTGCGAAATCCAAGTCGAAAAGGATGGCGAGGAAGTTGACGGCAAAAGCATCATGGGCTTGATGATGCTCGCCGCGGGCCACGGGTCGACCATTTCGATCCTCGCCGACGGCGAGGACGCGGAAGCGGCGCTTGCAGCCTTGGGTGACCTTATTGCCCGCAAATTCGAAGAAGAATAAGGCGCTTCTCTGAGTGCGCGGGGCTTTTGACTGTTCTGGCTGCGCCGGTTTCCTGATCCGGCAGAAATCCCTCTCGCGTCACCACCCCAATTTTCACCGCCCCGATGCCGCGTAATCAGGAAATCATCTACCAGGGAGTGGCCGCATCTCCAGGAGTCGCCATCGGCCCGGTGCATGTGGTGGCCCGTGGGTTTTCCGCGCCTGAGGTTTATTCCATTTCCCCTGGACGGATTGATGATGAACGCGCGCGGTTTGGCCGCGCGCTGGAGATCACCAAGCGTCAACTCACTGACCTGCAGCAGCGCATCAAGGGGCTCTCGGGCGAGGAGGAGGGCCGGATTTTTGAGGCTCACTTGATGATTCTCGAGGACCGCACCGTGCTTGACCGGGTCTTCGAGGCCATTGAGGGCCGCCTGCAGAACGCGGAATTCGCGTTCTACGCGGTCATGCAGAACTTCCTCGAAGCGATGCGGCGCATCAATGACCCGTATTTGCGCGATCGCACGGCCGACGTGGAGGACATTTGCCAGCGGGTGCTGCGGAATTTCCGCGAGATCCGCATCACCGATCCGGCTGTTGATGCCACCCCGGGCCACCAGCACATCCTGGTCGCCTATGACTTGTCGCCCTCCGACACGGCCGCGATGAATCGCAGCAGCGTGCTCGGGTTTGCCACGGAAATCGGCAGCGTCAACTCCCACACGGCCATTTTGGCGCGCTCCCTTGGTCTGCCCGCTGTTGTTGGCCTGCAGGATGTTGTCTTTGACATCGAGACCCTCTCACCGGCGATCCTGGACGGCTACTCCGGGCGGATCATCATCAACCCGGCGGAGGATACGCTCGCGTTCTACCGCAAGCTTGAGCAGGAGAAGCGCCAGGCGCGTACCGCTCTGGAGTCTCAGCGTGAAGCAATCACCGAGACCAGCGACGGCCGCCTGATCACTCTTTCGGCCAATATCGAGTTTGTTCACGAGCTCCCGTGGGTCGCCCAGTCCGGCGCCAAGGGCATCGGACTTTTCCGCACCGAGTTCCTCCTTCTTGATGGCGAAGAAGTTGCCGACGAGGCCAAGCAAACCGACGTTTACACGGAGATTGCCAAATCGGTAGCCCCGCATCCGGTCATCATCCGTACCTTGGATGCCGGCGGCGACAAACTGCCTGCCGAGCCGCTTTCCGAGCCGGAGCCCAATCCTTTCCTTGGTTGGCGCGGGATCCGCGTCTCTTTGGCACGCCACGCCATGTTCAAGGAGCAATTGCGCGCCATCCTGCGGGCCAGCGCCCACGGCAAGGCGGCCATCATGTTCCCGCTCATCTCAGGCTTGGGCGAAGTTCTCGAGGCCAAGCGCCTGCTTGCCGAATGCATGGACGAGCTCAACGCCAAGGATGTCCCCTTTGACGAGGAAATCGAGGTGGGCGTCATGATCGAGGTGCCCAGCGCCGCCATCCTCGCCGACCTCATCGCCCCGCACGTCGACTTCATGTCGATTGGCACCAACGACTTGATCCAATACACCGTCGCCGTCGACCGGGTCAACCACCACGTCGCCGACCTCTACCGACCGACCAACCCGGCCGTCGTCCGCTTGATCCGCAAAACCGTCGAAGCCGCCGACGCCAATGGCATCTGGACCGGCGTCTGCGGCGAAATGGCCGGCGACCTGCGCTTCACTCCCCTGCTCATCGGCCTTGGCGTCTGCGAGCTTTCCGTCGGCACCCACCAGGTCCCACAAGTCCGCCAAGCCATCCGCTCACTCAACCACCTCGCGTGCGAAGCAATGGTCACCGAGGCCATGCTCTGCTCACGCAGCGCACAAATCCTCGACCTCACTTGCGGCCTGGCTCGCCAGTGCTATCCGGAGTTGTTGGATTAGGCGCGAGGTTGATAGGCTTTGCCTAACAATCCCGCGCGGCTTCCCGCCCGGGCAGGCTCCACCACTAAGTTTTTCCTGCCAATGTACGACTCCCTTTGCCGGATTGCGCGCGAGCGCGCGCTGCTTTCCTCCACGGCCGCAGCACTTGACTGGGACCAGGAGACCAACATGCCGGAAGCGGGCGTCGAGTACCGCGCCGAGCAGCTTGGCTATCTGTCGGGCAAGATCCACGAGTTGGGCACCTCCGCGGAGTTCCGCGGCCATCTGGAAGCCGCCGAGGCGGCTGGCAGCAGCGATCCGGAAGTGGCGGCCAACCTGCGCGAGTGGCGCTACCACTTTGACCGCGCGACCCTGCTGCCGCGCGAGCTTGTCGAGGAGGACACCCGGCTTTCTTCGGTGGCCAAGCACGCCTGGGCCGAGGCCCGCGCAAAATCCGATTTTCCAACATTTGCGCCGTTTCTCCAACAACTGGTGGACATGGCGCGGCGCAAGGCCGACCTCTGGGGCTATCCCGATGAGCCATACGACGCCCTGCTTGGCGGCTACGAGCGTGGCGCGAAGACCTCCGACATTGCCGCGGTGTTTGATCCGATCCGCGCCGACCTTGCCGAAATCGCCGCCGCCGCGGTGGAGCGCGGCAAGTCAGTGCCCGCTGATTTGTTGGACGGCGACTATCCGATTGCCCAACAGCAGGAACTCAACCGCCGCATCGCCGAGTCAATAGGCTTCGACTTCAACGCCGGGCGCATCGACACGACCACCCATCCATTCTGTACCGGAATGGGCCCGCGCGACACGCGGCTAACAACTCGCTACGACCTTCGGGATTTCACCTCCTCGCTCTTCGGCGTCCTCCATGAGGCGGGCCACGGGCTTTACGACCAAGGGCTCCCGGCGGCAAAGTACGGACTGCCCTCCGGCGAGGCCGTCTCGCTGGGCATCCATGAATCGCAGTCCCGTCTGTGGGAAAACCACGTCGGTCGCTCTCTGCCCTTCTGGGAAATGTGGTTCCCCGTGGCCGCCGAGATCTTCCCCCACCTGCGCGCCATCAAGCTGGACTCCTTCCTAACAACGATCAACCGCGCCGCGTACTCCTTCATCCGGGTCGAGGCCGACGAGGCCACCTACGACCTGCACATCCTGCTGCGCTTCGGCATCGAGCGCCGGCTGTTGAACGGCACTCTGGCGATTGCCGACCTGGCCGCGGCCTGGAACGAGGAATTCACCACCTTGTTTGGCATGGTGCCGCCGGATGACGCCCGCGGCTGCCTGCAGGACATCCACTGGTCCATGGGCGGCATCGGCTACTTCACCACCTACACCCTGGGCAACCTCAACTCCGCCCAACTGTTTGCCGCCGCCAACCAAAACCCGGAGGTCGCCTCCGCGGCTAACATGGCCGACTACGCCCCTCTGTTGGACTGGATGCGCCGCTCGGTCCACTCGCGCGGCTCGACCCAGCTGCCCCAGGACCTCATGGAATCCGCCACCGGCAGCCGCACGATTGCCGCCCCCTACCTTGCCCACCTGCGCAGCCGCTTCCTTGGCGGCTGATACGGAAGTCGCCTCTCCTTGCCGCTGATCCTACGGCTACTTCAGTTCCAGGCCGCTCTTGGCACCGATCCACCTGATGACCTTGCCGCCCTGGATCAGCGCCTTGGCGCGTACGGTGCTCACTCCAAAGGGACCATTGGTTTCATACACGGCCAAACCGGTCTGGTAGGTTTGGCCGTCGATGACCTCCTCGGCAGTCGCTTCCCAACTGCTCACATCGGCTGCCTTGAACTCGGTCACCGCGCCAGCCGCTACACTTGCCTTCATCAGC
>Ga0136639_10000272_pt1 | contig 16377 bp, 10 predicted proteins | sample AntDrymUQ8592106_2_FD_113739 | JGI IMG/M metagenome (GOLD analysis project Ga0136639, IMG submission 113739) | Polar desert sand microbial communities from Dry Valleys, Antarctica - metaG UQ859 (21.06) | ecosystem: Environmental > Terrestrial > Soil > Desert | place: Antarctica: Dry Valley...
GAGACCGGCGAACGCTACGAATCCGAATTTCGACTCCGACGACCCGACGGTTCGGTGGTCTGGGTGGTCGCGCAGTGCCGCGTGATGTACGACGCGGCCGGCCGGCCGAGCCATCTCCCCGGGGTGAGCTTCGACATTACAAAGCGCCGCGCGGCCGAGGAGGCGGCGCGCAACGCGGCGGGCGAACTCCAGCTCGCGATCGAGGCGCAGGCGTTCGTGTTCCGGCTCGCCGAACGGTTGCGCTCGCTCGATGATCAGGTGGCGATCCTGCGCCTGAGCACCGCCACGCTGGGCCGAAGACTGGCGACCGACCGCGTCGGTTACTTCCGCCTCCTCTCGGACGACGTCGTCCAGTATTTGGCCTGCTGGACCAGCGAGCGGCTCGAGCCGCTGACGGGGACGATGCCCCTCGCCGATTTCGGCGCGTCGAATGTCGCGCGTTACCACGCGGGCGAGACCCTGGCGTTCGACGATTATCGCACCGATCCCGGTCTTTCGGACTCGCGCATCGGCAAGCTGGCCGGCGCCGGCATCGGTGCGCCGCTGATGCGTGGCGGCCGCTGGACGGCGAGCCTTTATGCCAACCAGGCGAGCCCGCGGCACTGGACCGGCGAGGAGATCGCACTGGTAGAGGCGGTGGCCGAAGTCACCTGGGACGCTGTCGATCGCGCCACCGCCGTCGCCGGGTTGCGCGAGAGCGAGGAGAAATTCCGCGCGATCGCCAATTCGATCGACCAGATGGTGTGGTCGACCCGGCCCGACGGCTTCCACGATTATTACAACGAGCGCTGGCACGACTTCACTGGCATGCCGTCCGGATCGACCGATGGCGAGGCGTGGAACGGCATGTTCCATCCCGACGACCAGGACCGCGCCTGGAGCGCATGGCGTCACAGCCTGGCGACGGGCGAACCCTATCGCATCGAATATCGCTTGCGCCACCACTCGGGGGAGTATCGCTGGGTGCTCGGCAGCGCGCAGGCGGTGCGCGACGTCGAGGGCAGGATCACCCGCTGGTTCGGGACGTGCACCGTCATCGAGGAGATCGTCGAGGCGCGCGAGGTGCTCGCGCGCTCGCGCGCCGAGCTCGAGGAAGCTGTGATCGAGCGGACTCGCCAGCTGATGGCGACCGAGGAGCAATTGCGCCAGGCGCAGAAGATGGAGGCGGTCGGCCAGCTCACCGGCGGCATCGCGCATGATTTCAACAACATGCTGGCGGTGGTCATCGGCGCGCTCGACCTGCTCGATCGCCGAATCGCCCAGGGCCGCACCGATGTCGGGCGCTATGTCGAGGCGGCGCGCGACGGCGCCACCCGCGCCGCCGCGCTCACCCAGCGGCTGCTGAGCTTCTCGCGACAATCGGCGCTCGCGCCCGCTGCGATCGATCTCAACGCGATGGTCGCTGGGATGACCGAGTTGCTGAGCCGCACGATCGGCGAAGCGATCACCGTCGAGACCCAGCTCGATCCCGGGCTGTGGCGGGCGACCGCCGATCCCAGCCAGATCGAGAACGCCATCATCAACCTGGCGGTCAACGCCCGCGACGCGATGCCGCGCGGCGGGCGGTTGACGATCGCCACCGCCAACGCGCGGCTCGACGACGCGGCGGCCGAATTCGCCCTTCCGCCGGGCGATTATGTCCGCATCGCTGTCGGCGACACCGGATCGGGGATGGACAACGATATCGCCGCCCGGGCGTTCGATCCGTTCTTCACCACCAAGTCGGTCGGCAAGGGCACCGGCCTCGGCCTCAGCCAGGTGTTCGGCTTCGTCCGCCAGTCGGGTGGACATGTCGGCATCGACACCGCGCCCGGGCGCGGCACCACGGTCACCATCCTGCTGCCGCGCGACACCAGCGATGCCGCGCCCGCGCCGACGGTCCACAGCTCCGCCCCCGAAAGTCGCGGGTCGAGCGAAGAGATCATCCTGGTCGTCGAGGACGAGGAACGCGTGCGCAGCTATTCGGTCGAGGCGCTGCGCGAGCTGGGCTATGGCGTCGCGCAAGCCCCTGACGGCCCCAGCGCACTGCGCATGATCGCCGCCGGCCACCACGTCAGCCTGTTGTTCACCGACGTCGTCATGCCCGAAATGACCGGGCGCGAACTGGCCACCGCCGCGCGCACGATCCTGCCGGGCCTGAAAGTTTTGTACACCAGCGGCTACACGCGCGACGCGATCCCCGGTGACGGCGAAGGCGAGAGCGCCGGCCGGGACGTCCTCGGCAAGCCGTTCGACGTCGCGACGCTGGCCGCCCGCATTCGCGCCGCGCTCGACGCCTGACGCGCCAGCGGCTAGGGGGTCGCGCGACACTTTCCAGCAGGGACGAACAAGTGGCTAATGTCGCGGTGATCGGCGCTCAATGGGGCGACGAGGGCAAGGGCAAGATCGTCGATTGGCTCGCCGAGCGCGCCGACGTCGTCGTCCGCTTCCAGGGCGGCCACAACGCCGGCCACACGCTGGTCGTCGGCGACAAGGTCTATAAATTGTCGCTGCTGCCTTCTGGCATCGTCCGCGGCACCCCCAGCGTGATCGGCAACGGCGTCGTGCTCGATCCGTGGGCGCTGAAGGACGAGATCGCGCGACTCGCCGAACAGGGCATCACCGTCGGTCCGGACGTGCTGACCGTCGCCGAAACCTGCCCGTTGATCCTCCCCTTCCACCGCGATCTCGACGCGTTGCGCGAAGATGCCAGCGGCGCGGGCAAGATCGGCACCACCCGCCGCGGGATCGGTCCCGCCTATGAGGACAAGGTCGGGCGCCGCGCGATCCGCGTGTGCGATCTCGCGCACCTCGACCGGCTCGAGCCGCAACTCGATCGCCTGACCGCGCACCATGACGCGCTGCGCGCCGGCTTTGGCCTCGGCCCGGTCGATCGCGACGCGCTCATCGCCGAGCTGACCGAGATCGCCGGCTTCGTCCTGCCCTTCGCCAGGCCGGCGTGGAAACTGCTCGCCGAATACAAGGCGCGCGGGCGGCGGATGCTGTTCGAGGGTGCGCAAGGCGTGCTGCTCGACATCGATCACGGCACCTATCCGTTCGTCACCTCGTCGAACACCGTTGCCGGCACCGCCGCGGCAGGATCGGGGATGGGGCCGGGCGCGGTCGGCTTCGTGCTGGGGATCGCCAAGGCGTATACGACACGCGTCGGCTCGGGGCCGTTCCCGACCGAGCTCGACGACGCCACCGGCGAGCGGCTCGGCACCCGCGGGCGCGAGTTCGGCACGGTGACCGGGCGCAAGCGCCGTTGCGGCTGGTTCGACGCGGTGCTGGTGCGGCAATCGGTCGCGGTCTCGGGAATAACCGGCATCGCGCTGACCAAGCTAGACGTGCTCGACGGCTTCGACGAAGTTCGGATCTGCACCGGCTACCGGCTGGGCGACGCGACGCTCGATCATTTCCCAGCACATTTCGCCGATCAGGCGAAGGTCGAGCCGATCTGGGAATCGATGCCCGGCTGGCATGAATCGACCGCCGGCGCGCGCAGCTGGGCCGATCTGCCCGCCCAGGCGATCAAGTACATCCGCCGGATCGAGGAATTGATCGTATGTCCGGTGGCATTGGTCTCGACCAGTCCGGAGCGCAACGACACGATCCTGGTCCGCGATCCTTTCGCCGACTGAACGGGGCGATCGGCGTGGCCGGTCAGCCGCACTGGCCGCGATGCAGCAATTTCTGGTCGGCGAGCACCAGCGCCACCATCGCCTCGACCACCGGCGCGCCGCGGATGCCGACGCAGGGATCGTGACGCCCCTTGGTGGCGATCTCGGTCGCGGCGCCTTCACGGGTGATCGTTTCGACCGGGGTCAGGATCGAGCTGGTCGGCTTGAACGCCACGCGCACGCGGATCGGCTGGCCGGTGGCGATCCCTCCGGCGATCCCGCCGGCGTGGTTGGCGAGGAATTCGGGACCATCCTCACCCGGGCGCATGCGATCGGCATTCTGTTCGCCCGACAGCGCCGCCGCGACGAAGCCGTCGCCGATCTCGACGCCCTTGACCGCGTTGATCGACATGCACGCAGCTGCCAGTTCGGCATCGAGCTTGGCGTAGAGCGGCGCACCCCAGCCCGCCGGCACGCCGGTCGCCTCGCAGGCGATCACCGCGCCCAATGACGATCCGGCCTTGCGCGCGGCGTCGATCATCGCCTCCCAGCGGAGCGCGGCGGCGGCATCCGGGCAGAAGAACGGGTTGCGATCGATCTCGTCGCCGTCGAAATCCGTGACGGCGTCGCCGCCGATCGCCTCGACCCAGGCGCGCACCCGCACCTCGGGGATGACGAGCCGCGCCACCGCCCCCGCCGCGACTCGCGCCGCGGTTTCGCGCGCGGAGGATCGCCCGCCGCCGCGATAGTCGCGAAAGCCGTATTTGGCGTCATAGGCATAATCGGCGTGACCGGGGCGATAGGCCTGCGCGACCTCCGAATAATCCTTCGATCGCTGATCGACATTCTCGATCATCAGGCTGATCGGCGTCCCCGTGGTCCGCCCCTCGAACACGCCCGATAGAATGCGCACCGCATCGGGCTCGCGGCGCTGCGTGGTGAAGCGCGACTGCCCCGGCGCGCGCTTGTCGAGGAACGGCTGGATATCGGCTTCGGAGAGGGCGAGGCCGGGCGGGCAACCATCTATCACTGCGCCGAGCGCCGGCCCGTGCGATTCGCCCCAGGTCGTGAAGCGGAAGATATGACCAAAGGTGTTGAAGCTCATGCGGCTATGCTTTGCCTATCCATTGACGGAGCGCGAGGTAGCAATTGTTGACGAGCATGGCAGCAACGATGGGCCGACGACGGTGATGCCAATGCGTGAGCCGGGTCCGACGCTTGATCGCCAACCACACCGTGACGACGGATGCCCTCTCAGCGATGACAAATGCTCCGGCGGCAGCAAGGGCAGCCGACTGACCCCACCCCCACTCCGCGGCATCAGACAAGCGCGATGTCCGGCGCATCCTCGGCCTTCATACCGATCACGTTGTACCCCGCGTCCACATGATGCGTCTCCCCCGTCACGCCGCTCGCCAGGTCGCTGAGCAAATACAGCCCCGCCCCGCCGACATCCTCGATCGTCACGTTGCGCTTGAGCGGCGCGTTGAGCTCGTTCCACTTAAGGATCAGCCGGAAGTCGCCGATGCCGCTCGCCGCCAGCGTCTTGATCGGACCGGCCGAGATCGCGTTGCAGCGGATACCGTGCCGCCCGAGATCGACCGAGAGATATTGCACGCTGGTCTCGAGCGCGGCCTTGGCGACGCCCATCACGTTATAGTGCGGGATGACCTTCTCGGCGCCGTAATAGCTCAAGGTGAGCAGCGACCCGCCCGATTTCATCAACTTCGCCGCGCGCTGCGCGACCGCGACGAACGAATAGACGCTGATGTTCATCGTCATCAGGAAATTGTCGAGGCTGGTGTCGATGTAGCCGCCGCGCAGCTCGTTCTTGTCCGAAAAGCCGATCGCGTGGACGACGAAATCGATCTGCGGCCAGCGCTCGCCCAACGTCGCGAAGGTCTTGTCGAGCTCGGCCATGTCGCCGACGTCGCAATCGATCAGGAAATCCTGGCCGAGTTGCTCGGCGAGCGGGCGAACGCGCTTCGCGATCGCCTCGCCCTGATAGCTGAACGCGATTTCCGCACCATGTTCGGCAAGCTTTTGCGCGATCCCCCACGCCAGCGATCGGTCGTTCGCCAGCCCCATGATCAGCCCGCGCTTGCCTTCCATCAATCGGGTCACGCTGGGGTCGCCTCCGCTGCCTTTGCCTTGGCGTCGCCATGCCCCGGTTCGGGCGGCTCCGCCAGTGCCGCGTTCAAATGCGCGCCGAACACGATGCCGAGACCGATCAGGAAAAAGAACAGCAGCGCGACCACGACGCCGGCCAGGCTGCCATAGGTCAGGCCGTAACCGCCGAGGCTCGACAGGGCGCGCGGCAGCAGCGCGGTCATGCTGACCCACCACGCCGCGGTGAACAGCGCGCCGGGCCATTTCGGGCAGTTCGAATAGCGGTATTTCGACGGCGTCACCGAATAGAACAACATGTATAGCGCGCCGAACATGACCAGCCCGGGGATCACTCTCGCGATGCCGACCCAGCCCGCCAGATCCTCGGCGAACGGCACCAGCCGATAGATGAATTGCTCGGCCGCGGTCAGCACGCCCTGGATCAGGAACGAGATCAGCGCGAGGATCACAGAGCCGATGATCACCACCAGCGATCCCAGCCGGTAGCGCCAGAACGGTTTGGCGAAGGTCGTGCCATAGGCACGGCGAAAGATGTCGCGGATCGTCTCGATGAAGCTACCGACAGTCCACAAGCCGACGAGCGCGCCGAGCCACAGCAGCGCTCCGGTGCGCGCCGAGAGTACGTCCGAGATCGGCTTGCGCAGGATATCGCCGACGTCGGGCGGCAGCACGGACAGGAACGACGCGACCGTCCGCTGCGTCTCCTCGCTTTGACCGAAGACGGAGGCGCCCGCGGCGATGACGATGAAGAAGGGAAACACCGTCATCAGCGCCAGATAGGCGAGGTTGCCGGCATGGATGAAGCCGTCGTTGTACACGCCGATCGAGACTCGCTTGAGCACCTCGAATGCCGCGCCGCCGGGGCCCAATTTGGCGAGATGATGGCTGAAGCTCGAGCGCGCGCGCCGGTGCCTGGAGCGCGCTTCGGGCGATTCTGGAGAGATTTGCCCCATGCGCTAGGCTAGACGCCCAGCCGGGCGCGCGGGTTCCCGTCGTCCTTTCCCCGCCAGCCTTCGACGAACGCGGTCAGATCGGGGTCGGCGGCGGGGATTTCGATCATCAGCGTGACCAGTTGGTCGCCGCGCTCGCCGCCCTTCTTGTGGAAGCCGCGCCCCTTCAGTCGCAACACCTTGCCCGACGATGCTCCCTTGGGAACCGTCAGCATCACCGCGCCCTCGACCGTCGGCACGCGCACCTGCGCGCCCAGCACCGCCTCGGCCAGCGTTACCGGAAGGTCGAGGCGGACGTCGTCGCCGTCGCGGGTGAAGAAACGGTGGCTCCCCACCTCGATCGCGACGATCGCGTCGCCGAAGCCGCCCGGTCCTTCGTCGCCCTTGCCCGACAGCCGCATCTGAGTCCCGCTCTCGACGCCGGCGGGCAATTTCAGGTCGATCGTCTTGCCGTCGCGCAACGTCACGCGCTGCGGGCTTAGCGCTGCGGCCTCCTCGAAACGCACCGCCAGCCGATAGGGGACGTTGGCGCCCTTGGGCGCCGGGCGGCGGCCAAAGCTGCTCGAAAAACCGCCCGGCCCGCCGCCACGCTGCTGTGCGCCGCTGAAGATGCTTTCGAAGATGTCGGAAAAATCGCCGCCGCCCTGGGCGCCATAATCGGCCTGGAAACCGCCGCCCGGCCGCGCGCCGCCGCCGCCGCCGCGCTGGCCATAGCCGAACGGCGCGGCGGGATTGCCGTCGCCATCGATCTCGCCGCGGTCGAAACGCGCGCGCTTGTCCTTGTCGGTGAGCAGGTCATAGGCGTGCGTGACCTGCCCGAAGCGTTCGGACGCCTTGGGATTGTCGGCATTGCGATCGGGATGCAGCTCCTTGGCGAGCTTGCGATACGCCTTCTTGATCTCGTCCTCGGTCGCGCCGCGCGCGACACCCAAGGTCTGGTAAGGATCCGCCATTGTGCCCCTGTACGCGTCTGGTTGCGCCATATGTGGGACAGCCGCCGCGCAAGCGCAAACCCTGCCCGCTACCTACCGCCGCGATGCGCGTCCCGCGAAGGTCACCAGGCTCTCGGCGCCATCGGCCGAAACCGCCGCCACCCCGACGAAATGGTCGTCCACCGGCACGTCGCTCAGCAATGTCGTCGTCGCGCCGGTGACGGTGCGGTTAGCCTGCCACGCCTGGTTGTCGGTTCGCCGCCAATAGACCTTGTACGCCGCCGCGCCCGGCACCGCTCCCCACGCCACCGTCGTATCGCGCGACAAGGCTCCCGCGATCGTCACCCCGCTCGGCGCGGACGGCGCGGCGGCGAGTTGCGACAGCGCAGCGACGTTGATCGCAGCGACCTTCGCCAGATAGTCGAAATCGATCCCGACCAGCAGATCGCCATAGTCGCGGCCATTCTCGGTGCGGACGTTCTGGTGCTGGCGGTCCCAATTCTCGCCACCCGAGGTGAAGCGCACCGCGGGATAGCCAAGCGCCAGGAACGGCTCGTGATCGCCACCGCGGCCGAAACGATCGGGGCGGCGATCGACGAATACGTCGAATTTGCCCGGCAGCGCGTCGGCGACGCGATCGACATATTTGGCGAGCGCGCGGCTTGGGCCGTCGTCCTCGCTGCCGTCGGCGCGGCGCATCATATGCTCGACCAGGCTGTCGGCGGCGCGGATGCTTTCTGAGAAGACGCGCACGCGATCGCCGGTCTTCACGCCGCCTTGAGAGATCGAGTTGCCGACGATGTCGTTGTTGAGCATCGCGTCGATCTTCCAGCCGCGCGCCTTGGCGGTCTCGGCGAGCAATGTCGCCCCCCACAGCCCCTGTTCCTCGCCCGAGAATATCGCATAGACGATCGTCGCGGCGAACTTGCGCTTCGAGAGCAACCGCGCGGCTTCGAGCACCACCGCGGTGCCCGAAGCGTCGTCGTTGGCGCCCGGCGCGTCGGAGGTGAAGTCCATCACGTCGCTCGGCATGCTGTCGATATGGCCGCCGATGAGGACGTAGCGGGTGGGATCGCTACCCGGCTGGATGGCCAGCACATTCTCGATGATCACGCCGTTCGGCGCGCGCGGGCCGACGAATCGGCGCGACATGCGCTCGACCGTCAGGCACCCGCCGCACGCCCGGCCGATGCGGTCGAATTCGCGCGCCGCCCAGTCGCGCGCCGCGCCGATCCCGCGCTTGGGGTCGGTCGTCGTCGACAGCGAATGGCGCGTGCCGAAACCGACCAATGCGGTGACGCTCTTTTCGAGCTCGGCGGGCGAGGGGGTCTGCGCCAGCGCGAGCGTCGGGAACAGCAAGGCGAGCGGGAGGAGGAGTTTGAGCATGATGCCATTGTTGCCGAGAAGCGTGCGCCGCTCAAGCGCCGTCGCTCGCTCATCCTCCCTGGACGGGGAGGATCGATGCTCGCCTTGGCCGTCGATGCAGCTTAGCATCGAGCCATGACGAGCCTCACCCGCGCCCCGCTGATCGCGCTCGCGATCCTTCTTGCTCCCGTCGCCACTGCGCAGAGCACTCCGACCGAGACGGCGCGCGCCAAGGCGCAGGCGGCACGCGTGACGATCACGCGCGACGACTGGGGCATCGCCCATGTCCGCGGGCGCAGCGATGCCGACGCGGTGTTCGGCGCGATCTATGCCCAGGCCGAGGATGATTTCCCGCGGATCGAGGCCAATTACCTCACCGCGCTCGGGCGTACCGCCGAGGCCGAGGGTGAGAGCGCGCTGTGGGCCGACCTGCGCCAGCGGCTCTACGTCGATCCCGCCGTTCTCCAGGCGCAGTATCGTGAATCCGCGCCGTGGCTGAGGGCGTTGATGCAGGCGTGGGCCGACGGCCTCAACTTCTACCTCGCGACGCACCCCCAGGTGAAGCCGCGCGTGCTCACCCGCTTCGAGCCGTGGATGGCCTTGTCCTTTACCGAGGGCAGCATCGGCGGCGACATCGAACGGATTTTGCTGAAGGACCTCGCCGCCTTCTACGGCGACCGATCGGTCGCGCTGACCGCCGCGCAACGCGGCTTCCGGCCCGAGGAGCCGCGCGGATCGAACGGCATCGCCATCGCTCCGGCCAACACCATCGGCGGCAAGGCGCTGCTCCTCATCAACCCGCACACCAGTTTCTACTTCCGCTCCGAATTGCAGATGACCAGCGACGAGGGGCTGAACGCCTATGGTGCGTCGACCTGGGGGCAGTTCTTCATCTACCAGGGGTTCAACGCGCGCGCGGGCTGGATGCACACCTCGTCGGGCGTCGATAACGTCGACGAGTTCGCCGAGACGATCGTCGAGCGCGACGGCAAGCGCTTCTACCGCTACGGTCGAGCGCTCCGCCCGCTGGTCGCCAGCGCGGTGACGATCGCCGTCCGCCAGCCCGACGGCAGCCTCGCCCGGCGCAGCTTCACCACGTGGCGCTCGCACCACGGACCCATCGTCGCCAGGCGCGACGGCAAGTGGATCGCGCAGGCGCTGATGTGGAAGCCGATCCCCGCGCTCGAGCAGAGCTGGCTCCGCACCAAGGCGACCGACCTCGCCGATTATCTGAAAATCGCGTCGCGCCGGGCGAATTCGTCGAACGCGACGTTGTTCGCCGATGCGAAAGGGGCGATCGCCTACCTCCACCCGCAATTCGTGCCGATCCGCTCGGCGAAGTTCGATTACACCCGCGCGGTCGATGGCAGCGATCCGGCGACCGACTGGCAGGGGCTGCATCCCCTCCCGACGCTGCCGAGCGTGTTGCGACCGAAATCGGGCTGGGCGATGAACACCAACAACTGGCCATGGACCGCCGCCGGGCCCGACAGTCCGAAGGCCGCCGACTACCCCGAATATATGGATTCGGCCGGCGAGAATGCGCGCGGAATCCATGCGCTGATGCTGCTCCCCGGCCGCCGCGACTTCACCCCCGAACGCCTGATGGCGACGGCGTACGACCCCTACCTCCCCGCCTTCGCCGCGTTGCTCCCGCCGCTCGTCGCCGCCTGGGACGCGCTCCCTGCGGGCGATTCCCGGCGCGCGAAGCTGGCCGAACCGATGGCGCTGCTGCGCCGATGGGATCACCGGTGGGCGGCGGATTCGCCTGCGACCTCGCTTGCGGTGTTCTGGGGCGACACAATGTGGCGCGAGGTCGGCGCGGCGGCGCAGGCCGAGCGGATCGCCGTCCCCGATTACATCGCCACGCGCGCCACCCCCGCCCAGCGCCTCGCCGCGCTCGCCACCGCGGTCGATCGGCTGACGGCGGATTTCGGCAAGTGGCGCACGCCATGGGGCGAGATCAACCGCTTCCAGCGGCTCGACGCGCGCATCGCGCCGCATTTCGACGATGCGAAGCCCAGCACGCCCATCCCCTTCACGTCAGCGCATTGGGGCAGCCTCGCCTCGTTCGGCGCGCGCGCCTATCCGAATACGAAACGCTGGTACGGCACCAGCGGCAACAGCTTCGTCGCCGTCGTGGAATTCGGCGTGCGCCCGCGCGCCTGGGCGGTGATGGCCGGAGGGCAATCGGGCAACACCGCCTCGCGCCACTTCGCCGACCAGATCGACCGCTACGCCGGGGGTAAGCTCCGCCCGATCTACTTCGAGGAGGCCGACCTCGTCAGCCACACGAGGCGGCGGTACCGCCCCGGCGATTAGAATCGGAACCGTAACGCTCGGCGGTGCTTTTGACTCGCGAACATTGGGGAGCAACAGGTCGATGGCCGCACGCGCATATTGGCAGGGCCAGATCAGGCTCGCGCTCGTCTCGATCCCGGTCGAGATCTATTCGGCGACCAAGAGCGGCGCGACGGTCTCGTTCAAGCAAATCCACGAGCCCTCGGGCAAGCGCATCCATTATGAGAAGGTGGTCGACGGCATCGGCCCGGTCGATCCCGACGAGATCATGAAGGGCTTCGAATATGAAAAGGGCGAGTTCATCCTGCTCGACGAGGAGGAGATCGCCGGGGTAAAGCTCGAGAGCAAGAAGACGCTCGAGCTGACGCAATTCGTCGATTTCGGCGAGATCGACGCGATCTATTACGACAAGCCCTATTATGTCGTCCCCGCCGACGATCTGGCGGAGGAGGCGTTCATCGTCCTGCGCGAGGCGCTCCGGCGCGCGAAGAAGGTGGGCCTGGGCCAACTCGCGATGCGCGGTCGCGAATATGTCGTCAGCCTCAAGCCGTGCGGGCGCGGCATGGTGCTCGAGACGTTGCGCTACGCCGACGAGGTGAACAAGGCGGCGAACTTCTTCCGCGACATCCCCGACGACAAGCCCGACGAGGATCTGCTCGATCTCGCGACGACGCTGATCGACAAGAAATCGGGTACGTTCGACGCATCGACCTTCCACGACCGCTACGTCGATGCGCTGAAGGATCTGATCGAGCGCAAGCGCAAGTCGAAATCGGGCAAGGTCAGCCTCGACAAGGGCGAGGACAAGCCGTCGCGCGGTTCGAACGTCGTCGATCTGATGGCGGCGCTCAAGAAGTCGCTCGACAAGCCCGAGGCGACGCCCGCGGCGAAACCCGCCGCAAAAAAGGCTGCGGTGAAGAAGGCTGCGCCCGCAAGGAAGCGCGCCTGATATGGCCAAGGCGCCGGATCCGCTCGCGACCTACAATGCCAAGCGTGATTTCAAGAAGACCGCCGAGCCCAAGGGTGCGCGCGGCAAGACCAGCGGCCAGAGCTTCATGGTCCAGAAGCACGACGCCACCCGCCTCCATTGGGATCTACGGCTAGAGATGGACGGCGTCCTCAAAAGCTGGGCGGTCACGCGCGGCCCCAGCCCCGACCCCGCCGACAAGCGTCTGGCGGTGCGCACCGAGGATCATCCGATGTCTTACGCGACGTTCGAGGGGACGATTCCCAAGGGCGAATATGGCGGCGGCACGGTGATGCTGTGGGATCGCGGCACCTGGGAAGCGGTCGGCGGCAAGGATCCGACCAAGACGATCGAAGAAGGCCATGTCCACGTCATCCTCCGCGGCGAACGGATGAAGGGCGGGTGGATACTCATTCGGCTGAAACCGCGCCCGGGCGAAAAACGCGAGAATTGGCTGCTGAAGAAGGTCGATGACGAGCATGCCGGCGCATCGGGCGGGCTCGTCGATACCGCGCTGACCAGCGTCGAGACCGGACGAACGATGGTCGAAATCGCCGGTGGTGACGATCCGGTGTGGCATTCCGATGCGAAGAAGGCAAAGGCCGACAAGACCGCCGCCAACGCTCCCGGCAAGAGCCCGCCCAAGACGAAACGTGCGACGAAGGCAAAGCCCGGCACGCCGCCGGCGTTCCGCGACGTCCAGCTCGCCACCCTGGTCGACGCGGTGCCGGCGGGATCGGGGTGGCTCCACGAGGTGAAATATGACGGCTATCGCGCGCTGATCGCGGTCGCGGGCAGCACGGTCAAAGCCTATACCCGCAGCGGCCTCGACTGGAGCGATCGCTTCGCCCCCGTCGTCAAGGCGATCGCCGCGCTCGGCTTGCCCTCCGCGCTGATCGACGGCGAGATCGTCGCGCTCGACAGCGAAGGCCGCCCGAGTTTCTCGGCGTTGCAGGCCGCGCTCAAGGATGGCGGCGACCTCCATTATTTCGCCTTCGACCTGCTCGCCGCGGATGGCGAGGATCTCACCCGCCTCGGCAACGCCGCGCGCAAGGCGCGGCTCGCCGCGCTGATCGCCGACGCAAAACCCCCGATCCACTACGCCGATCATATCGAAACCAGCGGCGAGGCATTGTTCGATCAGCTGTGCGGCGCGGGCTATGAGGGCATCATGTCGAAACGCGCCGACGCGCCCTATCGCGGCAGCCGCACGCGCAATTGGCTCAAGACCAAATGCACCCGCCGCCAGGAATTCGTCATCCTCGGCTATCTCGACAGCGACAAGGCCGGTCGCGACCTGCGCTCGCTCGCGCTGGGCGTGAAGGAGGGAGCGAGCTTCCGCTACGCCGGCCGCGTCGGCACCGGCTTCGACGCCGACACGCGCGACATGCTGATGGCCAAGCTGAAACCCCTGGCGCGGAAAACCCCCGCTGCCGACGTCCCGCGCGTCGCCGCGCGCGGCGTGAAATGGGTCACGCCGTCGCTGGTCGCCGAAGTCGCCTTCGCCGAATTCACCGCCGACAATGTCGTCCGCCACGCCAGTTTCCTGGGCCTGCGCGACGACAAGACCGCCGACGACGTCGTGATCGAAAAGCCGGCGAAGCCCGCGGTCGCCGAAAAACCCTTCGGCATCACGATCAGCAGTGCCGATCGCGTGGTCTTCCCCCAGACCGGCACGACCAAGGGCGAGCTCGCGGGCTATTATGCCGCCATCGCCGAGCCGATGCTGGCGTGGCTGGCCGACCGCCCGGCCAGCTTGGTGCGCTGCCCCCAGGGGCGCGGCAAACAGTGTTTCTTCCAGAAGCACGACGCCGGCAATTTCGGCGGCAAGGTCGATTCGGTGCCGATCCGCGAGAAGAGCGGCAAAACCGAGGACTATCTGGTCGTCAACGACGGCGAGGGGCTGCTCGCCTGCGTCCAGATGGGGACGATCGAGTTCCACGGCTGGGGCGCTCCCGCAAGCGACGTCGAGCATCCCGACCGGCTGGTGTTCGATCTCGACCCCGACGAGGGATTGGGCTTCGAGCATGTCCGCGCCGCCGCGCTTCAGCTCAAGGAACTGCTCGGCGAGCTTGGCTTGCAGAGCTTCGCGCTCGCCTCGGGCGGCAAGGGCGTCCACGTCGTCGTCCCGCTCGACCGCTCGGTGGCGTGGCCCGCGGTCAAGGATTTCGCCGACCGCTTCTCGCGCGCGGTCGCCGAAGCGCACCCGACGCGCTTCACCGCCAACATGCGCAAGGTCGAGCGCAAGGGTCGCATCTTCCTCGACTGGCTGCGCAACCAGCGCGGATCGACCGCGGTCCTGCCCTATTCGGTGCGCGCGCGCGACGCCGCGACGGTGGCCGCGCCGATCACCTGGGACGAGCTCGCCGAACTGAAGAATGCGCATCCGTACACGATCGCCGACGCCGACCTGCTGCTCGAGCGCGCCGCGAGCAAAGACCTGATCGGCTGGGGCATCGCCGACCAGGCGTTACCCGATTTATAGACTGAATAACGCTAACGACCCCGATCCGTTCGTGCTGAGCTTGTCGAAGCACATGATCGAGGCGGCGTCCTTCGGTAAACGGACTTCGACAAGCTCAGTACGAACGGGTTTGGGGTCGTTTCAATCCGACGGCCCGAACCGCGCGACCAGCGAATAGCGGTCGCCGGGGAAGACCTGGACGACATGGGTGACCGGCGACGCTCCGCGCCACGTCCAGCGCTCGATCCTGAGGCACGGCGCACCGCTAGCGATGCCAAGCGCCATCGCATCGGCGCGACTGGCCGCGACCGCGTCGATGCGATGGCGCGCCTCGCTCCACGGGATCCGCGCGAGCAGCCACGATCCGGGCGCCTCGCGCTCGAAATCCGCTTCCTCCACCCCAGGCACGGCATCGAGCGCGATCAACCGCCGTTCGATCGCAAACGGCGCGCCGCCCGCGAGATGCGTTCCAGCGACGAACAGCCGTGCGCCGGGATGCGGGTCGTCGTCGGCCAAGTCGGTCGCCTTCGCCGCGCGTCGCTCGGCCAGCCGCCAGCCATAGACCTCGCCGCGCTCGCCAACGATCCTTGCGATGTCGGGCACCGCCAGCACCGCCTGTTCGAGATGCGGACGCGCGACGAAGCTCCCCGCCTTGCGGCGGCGCTCGATCAGCCCGGCGGCGGCGAGGCTCGCCATCGCCTTGCTCACCGTCGCGCGCGAACAGCCATAAGCCGCGACCATCTCGTGCTCGACCGGCAGCCGATGCCCCGGCTTCAACTCGCCCGAGCGGATACGCGCCGCGATCCCGTCGCGGATCGCTTGAGCGATCGTCATGCGGTGAGCCGAGCGACCGTCGCGCGGTAGCGCGTGCCGATTGCCTCACTCGCGACATGCCGACCGCCGGCGACCTGCTTGACCCCCGCGCGCCACACGCAGTCGACCGCGCCGCGCCGGCTGGCGAAGATCCAGCGGTCGATCGCACTCTCTCCCGAATCGTTTAGCGAGACGATGTCGGCCGAATTACCGACCACGATTCCCGCAGCCACCCCCAGCGCCTGCGACCCGCCGGCCAGCGCGCGCTTGAACAGCGCAGTCCCGACCGACGGCTCATCGTCATCGGCGAGAACCGCGCGGCACCGCTGCGTCAGCCGTTGCGCATATTCGAGCATCCTGAACTCGCCTGCGGCATCGATGCAGATGTTCGAATCGGTGCCCACGCCAATCCGCCCGCCCGCCGCGAGAAACCGCTCGGTGGGGAACACGCCATCGCCGAGATTCGCCTCGGTTACCGGGCATAGCCCCGCAATCGCGCCGCTCGCCGCCAGCGCGTCGCACTCGGCGTCGGTGACGTGGGTCGCGTGGATCACGCACCAGCGCGCATCGACACCGATTTCGCCCAGCAACCACTCGACCGGGCGCGCTCCGCTATACGCGACGCTGGCGGCGACTTCCCTGACCTGCTCGGCGGCGTGGATGTGAACGGGGCCATCTCCGGCGAGCGGCAGGATCGCGCGGATCTGCTCACCCGTCGCGGCGCGCAGCGAATGCGGCGCGATGCCGACGTTCGCGTCGCCCGACAATTTCGCCGCGCTCGCCTCGACCAGTTGCGCAAAGCCGTCCACGTCCGATACGAACCGCCGCTGGCCATGCACCGGCGGCGCTCCGCCGA
>Ga0136639_10000273_pt1 | contig 16365 bp, 16 predicted proteins | sample AntDrymUQ8592106_2_FD_113739 | JGI IMG/M metagenome (GOLD analysis project Ga0136639, IMG submission 113739) | Polar desert sand microbial communities from Dry Valleys, Antarctica - metaG UQ859 (21.06) | ecosystem: Environmental > Terrestrial > Soil > Desert | place: Antarctica: Dry Valley...
CACCGCTGCCCGACCCCGCCGGCATCGTCTACGTGCCCGATCGCGACACCTTCCTGATCTCCGACTCCGAGGTCGACGAGACACCGGTCTTCGCTGGTGCGAACGTCCTCGAGACCACCCGCAGGGGAGCGGTGCTCGACCAGGGGCTGACCACGGCCTACACCAAGGAGGCAGCAGGGATCGGCCACGACCCGGCCAGCGGCCACGCCTTCATCTCCGACGACGACCAGTTCCGCATCCATGAGATCGATCCCGGCGCTGACACCCGCTACGGGACCTCCGACGACACGCACACCTTCTTCAGCACCGCGGCCTTCGGCAGCACCGACCCCGAGGACGTCGCGTTCTTCCCACCGACCGGCGAGCTCTTCGTGCTCGACGGGGCCGACCACGACGTGCACCGGGTCTCCCCAGGACCTAACGGCCGCTTCGACGGGGTGGCTCCCGCAGGAGACGACACCGCCACCGAGCTCGACGTCCAGGTCCATGGCGCCGAGGACCCCGAGGGCATCGGCTACCACCCGGGCCGGGGCACGCTCGTCGTCGTCGACAGCACCTCCGAGGCGGTCTACGAGCTCAACCGCGAGCTGATGCTCGTCTCCCGCATCGACATCTCGGCGAGCAACCAGGTCTTCGCCGCGGGCATCACGGTCGCGCCTGCCACCGACGACCCCCGGCGCTACGACCTCTACGTCGTCGACCGCGGGGTCGACAACGACGCCGACCCAGCCGAGAATGACGGGCGTCTCTTCGAGATGCGCGTCGACCTGCCGCCCGTCGTCAACCTCGCGCCCGTGGTCGACGCCGGCCGCGATGCTCCCGTCGTGGTCGGCGAGCCCCTGCCGCTGCGCGCAGCCGTGCGCGACGACGGTCTCCCGGGTGCGAGCACGTCGCTCACGTGGACCAAGGCCGCGGGACCGGGCACCGTCACCTTCGACGACGCCACCTCGGCCCAGACCACCGCGACGTTCGCAGCTGCCGGCACCTACGTCGTACGCGCGACGGCCTCGGACGGCACCCTGGCCGGTGCCGACGAGGTGAGCATCACCGTGGTGGCTGCGGGTGCGCCGCTGCCGCTCGACACCCCCGTGGCCAAGGCGTTCGACGACGTGGAACAACGTCCGACCGGCTATGCCGACTGGCTCGGTTCGTCGCTCAACATCCCGCGTGCCGGCACGACCTCGCAGACGATCGGCATCCGCTTCGACGAGCTGGCCGTGCCTGTGGGGGCGACGATCACCGAGGCGTGGATCCAGTTCCGCGCGACGGGCACCAACAGCGACAAGGCCTCGATCCAGGTCACCGGGATCGCCGAGGACGACACCGCGACCTTCACGACCTCGGGCGCGACCGTGTCGTCGCGTCCTCGCACGGAGGCGACGGTGACGTGGGCGCCACCGGCCTGGAAGAGCGGGCAGACGACCTCGGCGCAGCGCACGGTCGACTTGCGCTCCCTCGTCCAGGAGGTCGTACGACGCCCCGGCTGGCGTGCCGGCAACGCCCTGGCGTTCGTGATGACCGGCAGTGGCGAGCGGCGTGCCTCCTCGCACGACGGCGTGGCAGCGCCCCTGCTGCACCTGGCCTACACGACCACGGCGCCACCGCCGCCGCCACCGCCCACCGGGTCGCCGATCGGTTTTCGCGGCGTTGCTCGCGCGATGACCAATGCGACCTCGGCGTCGGTGCCGACCCCGGCTGCGGTGCGCGCCGGTGACGCGATGCTGCTCTTCGCCACGCTCAACGACACCGCAGCCTCGGTCTCACCTCCTGCCGGTTGGACCCAGACGAGCACCTTCGTGACCGGGTCGCAGCGCACGCTGTTGTGGCAGCGCGTGGCCACGTCGAACGACGCAGGCCGGATCGTCATGGTCGGCTTCGGCGCCTACGTCAAGGTCGCATTGCAGCTCGTCGCCTACAGCGCCACCGACACCACCGATCCGGTGGCGACGGTGATCACGGAGTCCCAGTCGGTCGGCTCGACGACGCACACGACCCCGTCGGCCACCGTCTCCGGCGAGGGTCAGTGGCTCGTGTCCTACTGGGCCGACAAGTCCTCGGCAACGAGCGACTGGCGCCCACCGGGCGGGGTCGTCACCCGCGACGAGTCGATCGGCACCGGGGGAGGCCACATCGGCGCGCTCCTGGCCGACAGCGGGGCCCCGGTCCCCGTGGGTGCCGCAGGTGCTCTGGCCGCCACCACCGACGCCACCAGTAGGGCCGCGACGATCACGGTGGTGCTGCGAGCCGGCTGAGCCGGCGGTGTCCCAGCGCGGGAGGCTGAGGGCCCGGGCCCGCCGCATTTCTCAGCCACGTAGTGCCCCGGGCCTTGCTGGGTACCGTCACCAGGACCCTCGAAGGAGACACCATGTCTGATCCACCCACGACCCCCCGAGTCGACGGTGCTGCCGGCGACCTTGAGTCCCCGACCTCACGCCCGAACCAGGTCGACCCACCGGACCCGCTGCGCGGTTCACGCACCAGCGGTCTGTGGCTGGGCGTCGTCGCGCTCGGACTGGTGCTGATCCTGCTCATCGTCTTCATCGCCCAGAACACGCAGGACGTGACCGTCTCCTACTTCGGGTTCGAGGGCCGCACGCCGCTGGCGGTCGCCCTGCTGGCCGCCGCCGCCGCCGGCTTGGTGCTGGCCGCGATCGCAGCGACCCTGCGGATGTGGCAGGTGCGCCGACGCGTGCACCGCGGGCGCTGAGTCCGAGCCGTCCTGATGGTCAGGCCGGCCCGGACAACGTCGACGGGGTCGAGCCTCGGACGTCCGGGGCACCCAGTCGCGCTGCGTCTGCGGTGTGGTCGTCGGGCTCCTGCTGCGACTGCAGCTCAGCCTCCACCCGCGCCCGGTAGTGCGTGACCTCGCGCTCCTGGGCGTCGGCGTCCCATCCGAGGACCGGGGCGACCAGGGCAGCAACGTCCTGCGCAGCGTCGACCCCACGGTCCGGAGTCTCGATCGAGATCCTGGTGCGTCGCGTGAGGATGTCGTCCAGGTGCAGTGCGCCCTCGTGGCTGGCGGCGTAGTAGGCCTCGACCTTGAGGTACTCGGGGGCGCCGACGAGGCGCTCGCCGAGGTGCGGCATCTCCTCGATCAGCTCGATCAGCTCGGTGTAGAGCGTGCCGTAGCGGCCCAGCAGGTGCTCGATGACCGAGACGTGCAGTCCGTGCCGGTCCGCGATGAGCTGGCGTGAGTTGTGCGCACCGAGATAGCCCTCGGCTCCGACCAGGGGCACCCGCTCGGTGCAGGACGGGGCAACCTTCTGCTCGAGACCGTGCACCGCGGCGTCCACGGCATCCTTGGCCATCACCCGGTAGGTCGTGTACTTGCCCCCGGCGATCACGGTCAGCCCGCGCACCGGACTCGAGACCCCGTGCTCGCGCGAGAGCTTGCTCGTCGAGTCCGACTCCCCGGACAGCAGTGGCCGCAGCCCTGCATAGACCCCGACGACGTCGTCGCGGGTCAGGGGGTCCTCCAGCAGGGTGTTCACGTGGCCCAGCAGGTAGTCGATGTCGGTGCTGCTCGCCGCGGGGTGGGCGAGGTCCAGGTCCCAGTCGGTGTCGGTGGTGCCGATGATCCAGTGACTTCCCCACGGGATCACGAACAACAGGCTCTTCTCGGTGCGCGTGATGATGCCGGTGGCCGAATTGATCCGGTTGCGGGGGACGACGAGGTGGACGCCCTTGGAGGCGCGCACCTGGAACTGGCCGCGACCGCCGACCATCTTCTGGATCTCGTCGGTCCACACGCCGGCTGCGTTGATCACCTGCCTGGCCCGGATCTTCATCGTCTGGCCGGTCTCGAGGTCTGTCACCTCTGCTCCAACGACCCGGTCACCGTCGCGAAGGAAGCCGGTGGCGCGCGTGCTGTTGACACACAGCGCGCCGTACTCGGCGGCCGTCCGGGCGATCATCATGGTGTGCCGGGCGTCGTCGACCTGTCCCTCGTAGAAGCTGATCGCTCCCCGGATCGACGACTTCTTTCCCGAGGGGAAGGACTCTCGGGTCTTCTTGCGGCCCAGGTGCTTCATGTGGGACGGCACCCCGCGTCCGGCGCCCATGACGTCATAGACCCCCATCCCGAGCCCGACGTAGCCCCGGTCGATCCGCTTCTCCAGGGGGTAGATGAACTTCACCGGGCGGGCCAGGTGCGGGCACAGGGTCTCCAGCACGAGCCGGCGCTCCCGGAGCGCCTCGAAGACGAGGGCGAAGTTGAGCTGCTCGAGGTAGCGCAGGCCGCCGTGGAAGAGCTTCGAGGAACGGCTCGAGGTGCCGGCGGCGTAGTCGCGCGCCTCGATCATGCCGACCTTCAGCCCGCGGGTGGCAGCGTCGAGGGCGCAACCGGCGCCGACCACGCCTCCGCCGATGATCAGGACGTCGAGCTCGTCCTCCTGCAGTCGCTGGAGTGCGTCAGTGCGAGCCTGCGGGCTCAAGGCTTGCCTGCTCATGTTCAACCATCCGTTCTGTTGGCCGTCGACCGGCGGTCCGGTTCAGCGTGCCGCGCGGACCGGATCAGGTTGGAACGCGTGCGGTGGTGTCTGGTCTCGATGATACGGACCGCTCCGGAGCGCGATCTCATCGACAGTGACTGGGTGGTCACCCACGGTGAGTCGAAGCGCACGCCGCGCAACAGCGAACCGTCGGTGACTCCGGTCGCTGCGAAGAAGACGTCGTCCCCCCACACGAGGTCCCGTGTCGTCAGGACCTTGTCGAGGTCGTGACCGACGTCGAGTGCGGCGCTCCGCTCGTCGGCGTCGCGAGGGTGCAACCGGCCGCACATGACGGCGCCGTTGCATCGCAGGGCGCATGCGGCGATCACTCCCTCGGGGGTGCCGCCGACCCCTATCAGCACGTCTACGCCCGATCCGGACTGTCCGACGGCGATCGCTCCGGCGACGTCGCCGTCGCCGTCGAGGAGGGACGTGACGGCAGCCCCGGCCTCCCGGATCTCCGCGACGATGTCGTCGTGGCGAGGGCGGTCCAGCACGGCCACGGTGAGCTCCTGGGTGGTCTTGTCGAGGGTCCGCGAGACCGAGGCCAGGATCTCGGCGGTGGGAGCCGTGGGGTCGACGTCGTCACCGGCGATGTCGGGGACCACGAGCTTGTCCATGTAGACGCACGGCCCGCGGTCGAACATCGTGCCGCGCTCGGAGAGTCCGACGACCGCGATGGCATCGGGCAGGCCCTTGGCGGCCGCGGTGGTGCCGTCGACCGGGTCGACGGCGATGTCCACGTCGGGGTCGGAGCCGCTGCCGACCTCTTCCCCGTTGAACATTATCGGCGCCTCGTCCTTCTCGCCCTCCCCGATGACGACGACACCGCGCATGCCGACCGAGCCCAGCACGGGCCGCATCGCGTCCACCGCAGCCTGGTCGACCTGGATCTTGTCCCCGCGACCCACGTAGCGGGCCGAGGAGATGGCGGCAGCCTCGGCGGCCCGGACGAGCTCCAGGGCCAGGTTGCGGTCCGGGTCGAAGGGGATCCTCGCGCTGGCGTCCTGTTCGCTCACTTGACGTCGACCCAGTCGAGGGTGCGGGTGACGGCCTTCTGCCAACCGGCGTAGCCATTGGCGCGCTGCTCCTCGTCCCACTCCGGCTCCCAGCGCTGGCTCTCGTTCCAGTTCTGGCGGAGCTCGTCGCGGGTCTCCCAGAACCCGACCGCCAGGCCCGCGCCGTACGCAGCGCCCAGCGCCGTTGTCTCCGCGACCACGGGCCGGCTGACCGGCACACCGAGGATGTCGGCCTGGAGCTGCATGCAGAGGCTGTTGGCAGTCACGCCGCCGTCCACCTTCAGCACCTCGAGCTTCACCCCGGAGTCCTTCTCCATCGCGTCGGCCACGTCGCGACTCTGGTAGCAGATCGCCTCCAGCGTGGCACGCGCGATGTGCGCGTTCGTGTTGAAGCGCGAGAGCCCGACGATGGCGCCCCGGGCATCCGAGCGCCAGTAGGGTGCGAACAGCCCCGAGAAGGCAGGCACGAAGTACACGCCCCCGTTGTCCTTGACCTCGTTGGCGAGCGCCTCGATCTGCGAAGCGCCGCTGATCAGCCCGAGCTGGTCGCGCAGCCACTGCACCGCCGACCCGGTCACCGCGATGGAACCCTCCAGGGCGTAGACGGGCGGTTCCTCGCCGAACTGGTAGCAGACCGTGGTCAGCAGCCCGTTCTTCGAGCGCACCAGCTCTGTGCCGGTGTTGAGCAGCAGGAAGTTGCCGGTCCCGTAGGTGTTCTTGGCCTCACCCGGCTCCAGGCAGACCTGACCGACCATCGCGGCCTGCTGGTCACCGAGGATCGCGGTGAGCGGGACCTCTGCGTCGAGAGGCCCGTTCTTCAAGGTGTGCCCATAGGTCTGGGGGTCCGAGGACGGCCGGATCTCGGGCAGCATCCGGCGGGGGATGGAGAACATCTCCAGCAGCTCGTCGTCCCAGTCGAGCGTCTCCAGGTTCATCAACATCGTGCGGCTGGCGTTGGTGACGTCGGTGATGTGCACCCCGCCGTTCACGCCGCCGGTCAGGTTCCACAGCAGCCACGCGTCGGTGTTCCCGAAGATGGCATCACCCGCTTCGGCTGCCTCGCGCACGCCGGCCACGTTCTCGAAGATCCACTGGATCTTGCCTCCGGAGAAGTACGGCGCCGGGGGCAGCCCGGCCTTCTGCCGGATGATGTCGCCACGGCCGTCGCTGTCGAGCGCCTTGGCGATGCTGTCGGTGCGGGTGTCCTGCCAGACGATCGCGTTGTAGTAGGGGCGACCGGTCTTCCGGTTCCAGATCACCGTCGTCTCGCGCTGGTTGGTGATCCCCAGGGCGGCGAGGTCCGAGCCCTGCATGCCGGCCCGGGCCAGGGTGGTCTTGATGACGGAGCTGGTGCGCTCCCAGATCTCGAAGGGGCTGTGTTCCACCCACCCCGCCTTGGGCATGATCTGCTCGTGCTCGAGCTGGTGCCGGGCGATCTCGTTGCCGCCGTGGTCGAAGATCATGAACCGGGTGCTGGTGGTGCCCTGGTCGATAGCGCCTACGTAGTCAGCCATGAGATGTGCTCCTTGGTCGTCGGATCTGCTCGGTGAGGCATGGTCGATGGTCATGACGGCGTGTTGCTGCGACGGGCGCGCGGCTCCGAGACGGGGATCTCGCCCACCTCGCCCGGCTCATCCTCGTCGGGCATGAAGCGGCCGATCAAGAGCTTGTAGGCGCCGGCGCCGATCGGGCCGCCGATGAGTGGCCCGATGATCGGGACCCAGAAGTAGAGGCTGCCGGCCTGGTCGCGCCACGCGCCGCCGTAGCCGGTGAAGAAGGAGGCGAGCCTGGGCCCGAAGTCGCGGGCGGGGTTGATGGCGTAGCCGGCGTTGGTGCCCCAGGCCATCCCGATCGCCACCACGATCAGCCCCACGATGAACGGCGCCATCCAGGCGACCGGGGCGTCGTTGTTGGAGTCGGTGACGGCGAGGATCAGGAAGAGCAGGATCGCGGTGCCCACGATCTGGTCGAGGAACGCCGTGCTGGTGCTGATGTCCAGCGCGCCGTTGCCGGGCAGGGTGGAGAAGATCCCCTGGGTGGCGATGGTGTGACTGGGGTCGATCGCTGCGATCGCGTCGGAGTAGACCGCTCGCACCAGCAGAGCGGCCACGAAGGCCCCGGCTGTTTGTGCCAGCGCGAACGGCAGCACCTTGCGCCACGAGAACCCGGCGAAGATGGCCAGTGCCAACGAGACGGCCGGGTTGAGGTGCGCGCCACTGATCCTCGCAGCGGTGTAGACGCCGAAGGTGACGCCGAGGCCCCAGGCCCAGGCGATCGAGTCGTGGTCGCCGAGGGTCCCCTCGCTGGTGACCACCTGGGCGACGACGCCGACTCCGAAGAGGATCAGGATCATCGTCCCGGTGAACTCGGCGACCAGCTCGCCGAAAAGGGTGCGTCTGGTGAGGCGTTCCATGGGTTCTCTCCTCGTGGGGGGCGGGTGAGTTGACTCGGAACACTAAGAACTTGTGACGGGCGCCACAATGGCACCTGTTCGGCATTGCCGAAAGGCGGGCCGTTCGGCATCGTCGAACGTGAGAAAGGGGCCCCAGGGTGGCCGCACGAATCCAGTCGGTAGAACGAGCCGCGGCGATCCTCCAGCTGCTGGCGGTCGAGGACGCACCCACCAGCCTGGGCCAGCTGGCGGCCGGGCTGGGGCTGGCCAAGGCCACCACCCACGGCCTGGTGCAGACCCTGCGCGAGGTCGGCTTCGTCGATCAGGACCCTGACTCCGGTCAGTACGTCGTCGGAGCCGGCCTGCTGGAGCTGGGTAGCAGGAGCGTCGACGTCCACGAGGTGCGCAGCCAGGCCCTGAACTGGACCGACGGGCTGGCGGCCCGCAGCGGGGAGGCCGCGCACGTCGCGGTGTTCGACGGCGGTCAGGTGCGCATCGCCCACCACGTGTTCCGGCCCGACTCCAGCGTGCAGCACCTCGAGACCGGATCGACGCACCCGCTGCACGCGACCGCGCTGGGCAAGGTCCTGCTCGCCTACGATCCGCGCGCGGTTCGTGCGCTCGGGTCGGGCGGGCTGGAGAGCTTCACCTACCGCACGGTGACCGAGCGGTCCCGACTGCTACGGGATCTCGCCGACGTGCGTGACGTGGGTTGGGCGGCCTCGGTGGAGGAAGAGCATCCAGGGGAGGCCGGCATCGCCGCCCCCATCAGGGACAGGGGAGGACACGTGATCGCAGCAGTCGGGATCCTGGGCACCGTCGAGTCGCTCTGCGACGCCCGCCTCCGGCCACGGGCATCGCTCGCGGCACAGGTGACGGCGGCAGGGCGGTCGATCTCCCGCGAGTTCGGGCATGGGCGGGAGCTGTGAAGCCCAGCTACGTCGCGGCCATCGACCAAGGCACCACCTCGACGCGATGTGTGATCTTCGACCGTCAGGGTCGGATGGTCTCGGTCTCCCAGCAGCTGCACCACCAGTACTACCCGCAGCCGGGGTGGGTCGAGCAGGACGCCGAGGAGATCTGGCAGCTCGTGTGCCAGCTGGTCCCGCAGGCTCTGGCAGACCTGGACGCGACCGCCGACCAGCTGGTCGGCCTGGGGATCACCAACCAACGTGAGACCACCGTGGTCTGGGACCGGGCCACCGGGTTGCCGGTCAGTCGCGCCATCGGGTGGCAGGACACACGCACCGCTCCGCTCCTGAGCGAGCTGACCAACGGCTTCGACGTCTCCGAGCTGACCCGGAGGACCGGCCTGCCGCTCGCCAGCTACTTCTCCGGACCCAAGCTGCGGTGGATCCTGGACAGCGACCCCGAGCTGCGCGACCGCGCTGAGCGCGGCGAGCTGTTGTTCGGGACGATGGACAGCTGGCTGGTCTGGAAGCTCACCGGCGGCCTGCACGTCACCGACGTGACCAATGCGAGCCGGACCATGCTGATGGACCTCGAGACCCTGCAGTGGGACGACGAGCTCCTGGCCTGCATGCAGGTCCCGCGGGCGATGCTCCCGGAGATCCGTCCCAGCATGGGCAACTTCGGGCTCACCCGGGAGCCGGTCCCCGGCATCCCGCTGACCGCCGTGATCGGGGACCAGCAGGCCTCGCTGCTCGGACAGACCGCGTTCGAGCGCGGTGAGGCCAAGTGCACCTTCGGCACGGGCAGCTTCCTGCTCATGAACACCGGGACGGAGCCGGTGCGCTCTCGCTCGGGGCTCATCACCACGGTGGCGCACTCGGTGGAGGGCGAGGACACCATCTATGCGCTGGAGGGCTCGGTGGCGATGGCCGGGGCCCTGGTCGAGTGGTGCCGCACCGCCCTCGACCTCATCCGGACCCCGGCAGAGATCGAGACGCTGGCTCGCACCGTGGACGACAACGGCGGTTGTTACGTGGTCCCGGCGTTCGCCGGCCTCTATGCGCCCTACTGGGAGTCCCGTGCCCAGGGGATGGTCGTCGGCCTGACGTCCTACGTCACCAAGGGACACCTGGCACGCGCGGTGCTGGAGGCGGTGGCCTGGCAGACCAAGGACGTGATGGACTCCATGAACGCCGACGCAGGCACGCGGATGTCGTTCCTGGCCGTGGACGGCGGGATGACCGCCAACAACCTGCTCATGCAGACGCTGGCCGACGTCCTCGACGTGCCGGTGGTGCGGCCGATGATGGCCGAGAGCGTCGCGCTCGGTGCGGCGTACGCCGCCGGGCTGGCGGCCGGCTACTGGCCGGACCGCTCGATGTTGCGCTCACACTGGCACCGCGCCGCCGAGTGGCGCTCGACCATGGCGGCCGAGCGCCGTGACGAACAGCTGGCCGACTGGCACAAGGCGGTGGAGCTCTCCATCGAGTGGGGCCGCCGTCCCGCCGGCGGTGGCTGAGGCGAGGTGCGGACGGGCTGGCCCGGAGGCCTCGACATCAGTCGAGATCGAATGCTGCCTGGATCGCTTCGCTGAGGGCGGTCTCCTGATCTGCCAGCAAGAAGCCCAGTTGACGACCGATTGACGTGACGGGGACGGTCACGATGTTGTCGCAGTTGACGACGCTCGAGTGGTCGAGCCCGTTGGCTTGGCCGACCGGCACCTCGCTGGACAGCCCGCGGATGGTGCTGGTGATCGGCGCGACCGTGACCCGGCTCAGGTGGGGGCGCACGACCTCGCGGGTCAAGATCAACACCGGTCGCGCCTTGTCGAGTCGAGCAACATGAATCGGTCGCATCAGTCCAGGTCGTCCATCGGCGTCGTGGCTGCGAAGTCGGCGAGGCTGTCCAGGTCGACGTCCCGGTTGGCGCTGGCGAGAATGGTTGCGTCACGCTCAGCGACGGTGCGACGACGCTCCCGTTCGAGGGCCCGGGACACCACGGCCGCCCGGCTTGCGGCATCGCCCTGACTGACCAGGTCATCGACGAAGGCGACGAGGTCATCGGCCAGGCGCACGGCGATCTGAATGCTCATACCAAAATGGTACCGTAATGGGATTCAAGTGGATTCATCCAGCGCACCAGTCGCCCCCGAGCGCGCGCCGTGGGGACGAGGACGTGTCTCTCTGGTCGCCAGCCAAAGAGTGATGGCGCAGGCTTCGCGCTCTTGCTCCTGGTCTTCGACGAGGCGAAGCCCCGCGCGGAGCACCTCGCTTGCGTTCTGATGACGCCCAGACTTGATCAGTTCGTCGACCAACTCGCGCAGGTGCTGGGTGAGAACCACGTTTCGCGTAGCGATCATGACCACCTCCACTGGCAGTGGGTGCCATCGATGTCGCCGTCAACAGCGTTCGGCGCCGCGTCCATGCGGGAAGGCCGCCCAGTTCGCGGAGGAGAGGTCGACATTCGAGCCGAGCGGTAGACTTTGGGGGTGAAGGTCGCGGTGGAGGTTGACGGGTTTGAGTGCCCCGGCGGAGCGGCAGTGTCTCGGGGCCGTGGGGCCTACGGCGTGCGTCCTTGAACTTTCGCCCCGTTACCGGGCCCAGGGCGCGCTCCGCGGATGCCTCCAGGGCATCGGTCGCCGACCTCGACATTGCCGTAGTGACGTCGTGGGTAGCGGTCGGGGGGGTCGACGCGGCCAGTGTCGTCCTGCGCCTGCTCGGGGTCGACTGGTCGCGTGCCGCCACGTTTCTCGTCGCGGGCGGGTTGCTAGTCGGACTCCCGCACGGTGCCGTCGACCATCTGGCCCCGCGCTGGCGGCACGCTCAGCGAGCGGTGCCCGTCGTCGCGCTGGTTGCTGGTTACGCAGCCCTAGCGCTGGTCGCCTGGTCTCTACTGCGTGCCTGGCCACTGGTCGGGCTCGGCGTCCTACTTGCACTGTCGGTGGTGCACTTCGGGCTCGGTGAGGCGACCTTTCACGGGCTCCGCCAAGGAACCGGGTCGCCATCACGCGGGGCCGGCCTAGGTATTGCCCTGGTCGTGCTCTTCCTTCCGCTACTCACCCACGCCCCAGAGGCGGCGCCCTACCTGCACGCAATGGCTCCGAGCTGGGACGGTCGGTTGGGCCCGACGTGGGAATCGGCCCTCGCCCTGCTCGTCCTCGCCGTCGCACTGCTGACCGTACTCACAGCACTGTTGCGTGGGCAGCGACTCGTGGCCGGAGAGATGCTCCTGCTCGTCGTCCTGGCCTTGGCGGCTCCGCCGGCGGTAGCAGTCGCGACCTACTTCGGCTGGTGGCACGCCGTGCGTCACACCGCCGTCCTGCTCACCGAGGAGCGTGCCTTGCCTGGGCCCCACGCGATGCGGTCACTGGCCCAACGGGCCGCAGCCCCCACGGCGGTGGCCGGCCTTGCCCTGGTCGGGCTGTGGCTGTGGTCGGGCGGAAATGCCTTGAACTTCGTCTCCGAGCAGATCTGGTTACTCGCGGCGCTTACTGTCCCGCACGCCCTCGTCGTGGCCTGGCTGGACCGGACCCGGGACCAGCCACACCTGGCTCGGTGACGGCGTTGGTGAGCCACCTGCGCCGCTCTCCGTCATCCAGGGTGCGGGGGCAGGGGATGTCGAGGTCGGGCGGCGCTTCATCGCCTGCAGCCGGGCCGAGGCCCTCATGCTTCCTCCTCGCCGCTCCGGCGGCCGAGCCACACCCAGACCGAGCAGCTCGTCAGCACGAGGGCGAACCCGAACGCCAGGTCCTCCACCGGCGCGTAGACGAGTCGGCCGTCCCCGACGAACGTCACCCGTTCGGTGCCGATGATCGCGTCCGGGGCGTACCGGACAATGCCGCGGCCGGTGAGCCAGCCGTTGGTCAGTAGCTGGAAGAACACGATGATGCCGTACGCCGCCCACCACGCGCCCGTCGTGGTCAGCCGGGTGCGTGCGACCCACAGGTCAAGCGCGACCGCCGCCAGCACCCCCACCACGGCGATCGCCGTGTAGGTCACCGGACCTCCCCGCGCTGAGGGGGACGGTCGGCCCGGTCGCGGCGGCGGACCGCCCGCACCGCCTCGTAGGTCAGCACCGCGACCAGCGGGATGACGACGAAGAAGGCGATCTCCTCGAGGGGAAGCCCGCCCACGCGCCAGGGCAGGGTCTGTGCTTCGTCGAAGCGCCAGTGTCCCACCTCGGTGGCATGCAGGTCCCATGCGAGGAACGGTGCCCCGGCCGCGAGGATGGTGAGGAGCAGCCGGCGCGGCTGCTGCAGAACCCGGAGTCGGAAGGCGGGGATCAGCGGAAGCGTGCCGGCCAGGCAGAAGGCCAGCATGGCGACGTACGACCAGTGCGGCAGGCTCATCGGACTCCTCCCACCGAGAGCCCGTCGCCGGGCCAACTCATCATTCAGCTACCGGCAGCGACGACCGGTCGCCGGTCATGCGCTTGAGGACGAGCTCGGCGCTGATCAGGCACATCGGTAGACCCACGCCGGGAACGGTACTTGCCCCGGCATAGAGCAGCCCGTCGACCTTCGACGACACGTTGCGCGGGCGCAGGAACGCGCTCTGGCGCAGGTTGTGCTCGAGGCCGAGCGCCCCACCGCGCCACGCGTTGTAACGACGCTCGAAGTCCTCGGGCCCCACCGTGTGACGCACCCGGATCCGGTCGCGGAGGTCGGGGGCTCCGGCCCAGGCGGCCACCTGGTCGATGGCCGCATCCGTTGCCCGCTCCACCGCCTCGGACCCCCGCCCGTCGTCGCCACCCCGGCCGATGGCCACATCGGCCGGGACCGGCACCAGGACGAAGAGGTTCTCGCAGCCCTCCGGCGCCACGGTCGGGTCGCTCTCGGAGGGCTTGCACACGTAGATCGACGCAGGGTCCGGGACGCGCGCCTCGCGACCGAAGATGTCGCCGAAGTTGCGGTCCCAGTCCGAGGTGAAGAAGAGGGAATGGTGGGCGAGCTGCGGGAGGCGTCCTTCCACGCCGAGCATCGCAAGCACGGCGCCCGGTCCTGGGGAGCGGCGCCGCCACGCCTGTGGGGGATGCGTCTGCAGCGCGGGCGGGAGCAGTGTGGTCTCCAGGTGGTGCAGGTCCGCGGCGCCGACGACCACGTCTGCCGAGATGGTACGGCGGCCGCCGCCGCCCGTGGCGTGCTCCACGCCCGTCACGTGGGCCCGGCCACCGCGGGCGGGGTCCTTAACGAGGATCTGAGTGACCGCAGAACCCGTGTGCAGCCGGGCTCCGTGCCGCTCGGCTAACGCGGCGATCACCGCGATGAGCTGCGTGAACCCGCCCTGCGGGTAGAGCACCTTGTCGCCCAGGTCGAGCCGGCTCATCAGGTGGTACATGCTCGGCGCCCGGCTCGGTGACGAGCCGAGGAACACCGCGGGGTAGCCCAGCACCTGGCGGAGCCGGTTGTCGGAGAACTGCGCCGCCACGTGGCTGCCGAGGGACCGGGTCAGGAGCCGGCTCAGCTTCGGGGTCCGGCGGACGACGTCGCTGCGCAGGAACGAGGACGAGGAGTCGAAGTTGCTGTAGAGGAAGCGGCGTAGGGCAATGTCGTACGTCTCCTCCGCAGAGCTGAGGTAGGCGTCGAAACGGTCCCCGGCCCCCGGCTCCACGGACTCGAACAGCGCCCGGTTGTGGGCGCGGTCGGGGCGGATGTCGAGCGGCTCGGGGTGTCCCTCGAAGAAGACCCGGTAGCTGGGGTCGAGCACGGACAGCTCGAGCTCCGCGTCGGCGGACGTGCCGAGCAGTGAGAAGAAGTGCTCGAACACCTCGGGCATGAGGTACCACGAGGCGCCGGTGTCGAAGCGGAACCCGTCTTGCTCGATGCTGCCGACGCGACCGCCGAGCTCGTCATTCTTCTCCAGGAGGTCGACGCTGTGCCCACGCGAGGCGAGCAGTGCGGCGGTGGCGAGCCCGGCGATCCCGCCGCCGATGATCACGACCCGGCGCGAGCCGTGTCCCGCCGCCGCCGATCGCCTGGTCGACCGGCCCGCCAGTCTGCCCGCCAGTCGGCCCGTCAGCCGGTCGGGCAGCAGGGAGGTCACGAGCGGCCCTTGAAAAGCGCGCCGGCCGCGAGCCGGATCTTCACCGGGTCGGGGACTCGGACGCGGGTACGGCGGATCTCTGCGGCGGGGGTGGCCCGGAGTCGGGCGGCGAGGTCGGCGAACGTCGCGTGCGCGACCAGGACGGCCCGGCGACTGCTCGTTGGAAGCGCGGGGATGACGGCGGCAGCTACGTCGAGGTCGGCCGCGATGTCGTCGAGGATCCGATCCCGGTCGGCGCCGCAGAACTGCTCGACGTCGAGACCTGGGAAGTAGCGACGGCCCAGGGTGTCGTGGTCCTCGGCGAGGTCGCGGAGGAAGTTGAGCTTCTGGAAGGCTGCCCCCAGCCGTCGCGCGCCCGGCGCGAGCCGCTCGTAGTCCCCGGACCTGTCAGCAGTCCCATCTCCGGCGAGGAAGCTACGCAGGCACATGAGACCCACCACCTCCGCGGATCCGTAGACATAGCGATCGAAGCTCTCGCGGGTGTGGACGGTCATCTCCAGATCCATCCTCATCGAGGCGAAGAACGGGTCGATGAGCTCCTCACCGATCCCGCAGCGAATCGCCGTCCGTGCGAAGGCATGGACGACGAGATTGCCGCTGTAGCCGTTGCGCAGGGCGTGCCGTACGTCGTCGTGGAGCCAGGCCAGCATCCTGGCCCGCGGCTCGCGACCGAGACTGGGGTCGAGGTGGTCGACGATCTCGTCGGCGACGCGCACGAGGGCGTAGACGTTGCGCACCTCGGTCCGCACGGGCTCGGCGAGCAGCCGCGACGCGAGGCCGAACGAGCTGGAGAACGCGCGGAGCACCGCAGCAGCACTGCCCTCCGAGACGGAGTCGTAGAGGCTCCGGGAGGGGCGTCGGCTGAGCAGGTAGGGGCTCATGCCGCAACTTCGTTGCCGTCGGCGAGCTCCGCGGTGCCCGTCATCACTGCGGCGAGCAGGTCGGCGGAGATATCCAGCTCCTCCACGACCGTCCGGGCGGCGATGTGGTGGGCATCGACGAGCTCCTCGACGAATCGGCGAGACCCCGAGGTCGTGAGAAGCCGCCGAGCCTCGGACAGTTCGTCGTCGGTGAGGTCGCGTCCGACGTACGGCCGGATCCGTTCCCAATCGGTGGTGGATCGTGCGTGGACGAGGAGCGGGGTCTGCTTGCCAGCGCGCAGGTCGCTCGTCGCGCTCTTGCCGGTCCGCGCCGGGTTGCCGAACACGCCGAGGAGGTCGTCGACCAGTTGGAAGGCGATCCCCAGCATTCGCCCGGCCTCTCCGAGTCGACCCACCGTCTTGTCGTCGGCCCCGGCGAGCACCGCCCCGGCCTGCAGGGGAAGGGCGAAGGAGTAGGCGCTCGTCTTCTGCTCTTCCATAGTCAGGCTCTCGGGGAGCGACGCGACGCCGATGCTGAGCGACAGCCGTACGTCGGCGAGCTCCCCCGCCGCTGTGGTGTGCAGAGCGGCGTCGAAGAGGTCGAGGAGCCGGTGCGTGACGTCGGGCGCGGCGCCACAGGTGGCCACCGCA
>Ga0136639_10000274_pt1 | contig 16350 bp, 16 predicted proteins | sample AntDrymUQ8592106_2_FD_113739 | JGI IMG/M metagenome (GOLD analysis project Ga0136639, IMG submission 113739) | Polar desert sand microbial communities from Dry Valleys, Antarctica - metaG UQ859 (21.06) | ecosystem: Environmental > Terrestrial > Soil > Desert | place: Antarctica: Dry Valley...
CTCCATGGCCAACCGCGAATTCGGCTACCCCCACGTCAGCGTCGTCCAAGTCGAACCGCAGGACCTCCCCCATTGCCTCGGGCCCACGCTCGTCTGCACGGCCCTTACCAACGACGCGAAACTCCATCAGCGACTGCTTGCCAACCCGCACATCGGCCGGCTCAACCTGGGGGCTATTTCGACCATGAAGATTTCGTGGGATCAACCTCACGAAGGCAATCTGTTCGACCACCTGTACTCGCGCCGAGCCTTCCAAGCGGTGCCCGAACTGGTGGGCTAGTTGAAGATTGTCTATATCACTGCGGGAGCCGCCAATATGTACTGCGGCTCCTGCATGAGGGACAACGCCCTGGCCGGATCGCTGAAGGCCGCCGGCCACGATGTAGTCCTTGTCCCCGTCTACACCCCCACCCTCACCGACGAAGCCAACCACAGCCTCAACCGCGTTTTCTTCGGTGGCGTCAGCGTCTATCTGCAGCAAAAGTCCGCCCTCTTCCGCCACACGCCCAAGTTCCTCGATAGGCTCTGGGACTCGAATACCGCCCTCCGTCTCGCCTCCCAACGCTCCGTCGGCGTCGACCCAAAGTTCCTCGGTGAAATGACGGTCTCCATGCTTGAAGGCGAGCACGGACCCATTAAAAAGGAGTTCGAGAAACTCTGCGATTGGCTCGGTACGGAGCCGAAGCCCGACGTCATTAGCCTCCCCTTCGCTCTTCTCATTTCCTTCGCCGAACCGATGAAGCGAGTCACCGGAGCCCCTGTCGTACTGACTCTCCAGGGCGAAGATCTCTTCCTTGACGGCCTCGCCGAACCCTGGCGCTCCCGAAGCATGGAACTCATCCGCGCCAACATCAAACACGTCGACGCCTTCATCGCCACCTCCGAATACTACGCCGACTACATGACTGCTTACTTCGGCATCCCCGCCGGCAAGGTCCACGTCGTCCCCCTCGGCATTAACTTTGAAGGTCTCGCCCCGGCCGAGAAAACCCACTCCGGTTTCCGCGTCGGCTTCTTCGCCCGCATTGCCCCCGAGAAGGGTCTTCACAATCTGGTGGAAGCCGTCCAAAAACTCGATGGCGTCGAACTCCACGCCGCCGGCTACAATCTTCCCGAACACCGCGAATACCTCGCCAAATACGCTCCTTTCATTCAGTATCACGGCTCCCCGGACCGCGACGGCAAGGCCCGCTTCCTCCAAAGCGTCGACGTCCTCTCGGTCCCCACCGACTACATCGAACCCAAAGGCTTTCCCGTCCTCGAAGCTTGGGCCTGCGGCCTTCCCGTCATCCAACCGGCTCACGGAGCCTTCCCCGAAATGATCGCCAAAACTGGCGGCGGCCTTCTGTTTTCGCCCGGTAACACCGCTGAACTATCCGCCGCTATCGTCGCCCTGCGCGACGATCCCGCCCTCCGGCAAGACCTCGCCTCCCGCGGCTTGGCCGGCGTCCATCAGCACTACTCGATGGAGGCCATGACGCAGGCCGCGCTGGCCGTTTACCATAGAGTCGCGTGATCAATCTCAGTCAAATCGCCAAGGTCTACTCTACGGCCGCCGGTCAGTTGCCCGTCCTCGAAGCCGTCGATCTCAGGATAGTACCCGACGATCGGATCTCCATCGTCGGTCCCTCCGGCAGCGGCAAGAGCACCTTGCTTCACCTCCTCGGCCTGCTCGATACTCCCACCTCCGGCACCCTGGAATTCGACGGCCAGCGGCCTCTCGAACTCGATGAAGCCGCTCAAGCCCGCTTTCGCAATGAAAAAATGGGGTTCATTTTTCAAGACCATTGCCTGCTCCCCCAGTGCACCGTTCTCGAAAACGTCCTCATCCCCACCCTCGTCGGTAAGCCCGATCCCGCCGCCAAAGATCGCGCCCGGGAACTCCTCCGCCGCGTCGGCCTGACCGCCCGCCTTCAGCACCGCCCCGCCGAACTCTCCGGCGGTGAAAAGCAACGCGTCGCCATCGCCCGAGCCTTGATCCGCCAGCCCAAACTCCTCCTCTGCGATGAACCCACCGGCAACCTCGACGAACGCACCGCCGCCCAAGTAACCGACCTCCTCCTCGAACTCCAACGCGAAGCCGGCAACATCATCGTCATCGTCACCCACAGCAAAACCCTCGCCCAGAAAATGGACCGGCGGTTCGCGATGGTCAATCGGCGCCTCGAAGAATCCCTCTAATGCTGCGAAATCTCCAATGGTTCTGGCGAACGAACTTAGCCGTAGTCTTCGGCGTGGCCATCGCCGTCGCCGTCATGATCGGCTCGCAAGTCGTCGGCGACTCCGTCCAGGCCTCGCTCCGCGAACTCGCCCTCGCCCGCCTCGGCCGCGTTGATTCCGCCGTCGTTGCTGCTCTGCCCTTCACGGACGCCCTCCCCGACCGCTTGGCCAAAAAGTCGCGCACGATGGCTCCGGTCCTGCATTTCGCCGGCATCGTCAAGCACCAGGGCTCAAACAAATCCGCCGCTAAGGTACTAATCTATGGCGTCGACGAGCGCTACTGGCGCTTGCAAGGCGCAGCCGACGAACCCCTCGGCGAACGCGACGCCATCATCACCGAAGCCCTCGCCCGGGAGTTCGGTGCTCAGCCCGACGACGGCATCCTGGTCCGCATGGAAAAGCCTAGCGAAATCCCGCAGGAATCGCTCCACGGCCGCCGCGAAGGCTCCGTCCGCACCGTCCGTTTTCGCGTCAAAAAAACGCTCCCCGGCGGCTTCGCCCTCGAGCCCCAACAGGGTGAACTTCGCGTCGTCTACGTGGCCCTCTCAACCCTGCAAAAAGAGCTCGACCAAGCCGGCAAAGCCAACGTCCTGCTTGTCGCTGGCGCAGCCATTACCGCCGAAGAGCTCCGCGACGGCCTCCGCATGGAGGACCTCGGCATGAAGCTCCGCCCCGTCCCCGGCGGCATGCAACTCGAAAGCGGCGCGGGCCTACTCCGCGACGACCAAGTCGCTCGCGTTACCGAAACGGCCACCAAACTCGGCCTCCGTTCGGAGCCCCTGCTCACCTACCTCGCCAATAGCATGAAGATCGGCAATCGCGAGGTCCCCTACTCCCTCGTCACCGCCACCCCTGAAGTCACCGAAGGCATTCGCCTCAACGCCTGGACCATGCGGCAAACCAACGCTAGGCCCGGCGATAAACTGCAAATGGAATATTACCAGTGGCGTCAGGAAGGCAAGCTCGACACGGCCTCGGCTCTGTTCACTGTTGCAGGTGCCACCGCCATCGGCGACCGCACCATGGCCCCCGACTACCCCGGCATCAGCGACGCCGATAATGTCAGCGACTGGGACCCGCCCTTCCCCATGAACCTCGACAAAATTCGCCCTGTCGACGAGAAGTATTGGGCCGACTATCGCACCACGCCCAAGGCCTTCATCTCCATCGCGGACGGCCAGCGCATCTGGGGCTCTCGCTTCGGCAAAGTCTCCTCCGTCCGCCTTTATCCGGCAGGAGCTGGAAAAGAGCAGGCCTGGATCGCCGCCTTCCTCCCCAGCGTCGATCTCGCCAAAGACGGCCTATCGCTGCTGCCCCTCCGCGAGCAAGCCGTCGCCGCCTCGTCCGGCAGCACCGATTTCGGCATGTATTTCGGCATGTTCAGCAGCTTCGTCATGGGCTCCGCCTTTCTGCTCACGGTGTTATTTTTCCGCCTCGGCATCGAACAAAGGCTCCGAGAAATTGGCCTTTATCTCGCCGTCGGCTACTCCCGCCGCGACGTCCGCCGCATGTTCGTCCGCGAGGGCTTGGCCCTCAGTCTGGCCGGCACCTTCCTCGGTTGCTTCGGCGCTTGGCTCTATGCCAGCGGTCTGCTTTACGGCCTCCGCCACTGGTGGAACGACGCCGTCGGAACTCAGGCGCTGCAGCTTCATTTCTCGCCGGCCGCCATCCGGGGCGCGTTCTTCCCCAGCGTCTTGGGCAGCGTCCTCGTCGTCGTCATCACCCTCCGCCGCCTCCGCGGCCTCTCCCCGTGGGACCTCCTCGCCGGCCGCCAAATCGACGACCTCCCCCACACGGCCGTCCGCCTCCGCTGGCTCGCCATCGGCTTCTTCGCCGGCGGCTTGGCCCTTGCCGGAGCGTCCGCCGCCGGCCGCATCGCCCCTGAGGGTGGCTTCTTCGGCGCTGGCTTCCTCCTCCTCATCGGCGGTGCCCTGGCCAGCCGCGCCCTCCTTGAAGCCGGCCTCGGCGGCGAGTTCAACTCCCTCACCCGCCTCGCTTGGGCCAACGCCGGCCAACGGCCCACCAGGTCCATGATGACCATCGCCCTCATCGCCTTCGCCACCTTCCTGCTCATCTCCCTCGAAGCCTTTCGCCATCCGCCCGCCTCCGCCCTCGCCTTCAACAAATACGGCTACATCGGCGAAAGCCAATCGCCGCTCTACGAAAAACTCGACGGGGCCGTCATGCTCCGCGTCCGTCCGGGCGAAGACGCCAGTTGCCTCAACCTATACGCCCCCACCCGGCCCAAGGTCGTCGCCCTTCCCCCCGGTCTCGTACCCGCTCTCGACGCCCCGCTCTCCGACGGCGTCATCCCCGCCGCCGCCGATGCCAACTCGCTCCAGTACATTCTTCACAAAGCCATCGGCGACGAGATGACCCTTGACGGCGGAGCCCGCATCCGCTTCGTCGCCACGCTTCCCGGTAGCGTCTTCCAAAGCGAGGTCCTGATCGGCGAAGCGCAGTTCCTCCGCGCCTTCCCCGCCGAACAAGGCTTCCGCATGATGCTCTTCGAAAAGGCGCCCAACGAAAACGTCGAAGAGCTATTTTCCGACTCCGGCCTCGACGTCATGACCGTCGCCGAAAAACTGGCCCAGTTTCTCCGGGTCGAACACGCCTATCTTTCCACGTTCCAGGCCCTCGGCGCTCTCGGCCTTATCCTTGGCACGTTTGGCCTCGGCGCCGTCCTTCTCCGCAACGTTCTCGAACGCCGTAAGGAACTAGCCCTGCTCCGCGCCGTCGGCTTCACCGGCGTCGAAGTCGCTAAGGTCATCGTCCTCGAAAACGTGCTCCTACTTGCCTTTGGCCTCGCGGTCGGGACCCTCTGCGCACTCGTCGCCGTCGCTCCAACACTATTCGATCGCGGCCAGGTGCCCCCGCTGCTTCCGCTCGCCGGCCTCGTCGGAACCGTCGCGCTCACGGGCCTTCTCGCTTCCGTCCTCGCCACGCGAGCCGCCCTCCGCGCTCCCCTGCTCGCCTCTTTGCGATCAGAGTAAGCTGGTTCTATGCGTACACTTCTCCTCCTGGCCGCGTCTCTGGTTCCCGCCCTTGCCGCGGACCCCAAAGTCATCGAACGCGGCCGCTATCTCGTCGAAGATGTCGGAATGTGCGCCACCTGCCACACCCCCAAAACCGAAAAAGGTGAACCTGATGCGTCCAAATGGATGAAGGGCGCTGTGCTCGATTTCATGCCCATCGGCACCCCGCCCCCCGGCTGGCACAAGACGTCCCCCGACCTCACTTCCACCAGCAAACTCTGGGTGAAGTGGGGCGAACTCAGCATGTTGAAATACCTCTCCACGGGGCTCGGTCCGAAGGGAACGCCTGCCGGTCCGCCCATGCCGATGTACAAATTCAACAAGGCCGACGCCGAAGCGATTCTCGAGTATTTGAAGTCGCTCAAGTAAGCGCGATAGACTCGTGCGGATGATCGCACGATTTCTAGCATTGGCCGCCGTCGCCATCGCGCTCCAGGCTCAGTCGCCTCACGCCGCCCCGGTTGCCCGCGGCAGCGAACTTTTCGACAAGAACTGCACCGCCTGCCACGGAGCCCGCGCCCTCGGTGGACGCGCCCCTAATCTCACCCGTGGCGACTGGAAATCGGGCGGCAGCGACGAAGCCATTTTGCGCAACATCGTCAAGGGCATCGCCGGCACGCAGATGCCCGCCTTCCCCATGCCCGACGAAGACGCCAAAGCCATCGTCGCCTATCTCCGTTCGCTCGAAGGCGCCAAGGCCGAATCCCCCTTCACCGGTAACCCCCAAGCCGGTGCCGCCCTCTTCTTCGGCGCAGGCCGCTGCGGCAACTGCCACATGGTCCAAGGCCGCGGCGGAAGGCTCGGCCCCGACCTTACTGCCATCGCGAAAGAGCGCCGTCAGGACGACCTCCGCACCTCCCTCGCTAAGCCTGGCGAAAAGCTCCGCCAAGGCTTCCGCACCGTCGTCGTCACCCTCGCAACCGGCACCACCATCACCGGCGTCGCCAAAAACGAAGACACCTTCTCCCTCCAACTCATGGACCGTCAAGAGAAGCTCCACCTCCTCGACAAAGTCCAAATCCGCGAGGTCCGCCAAACTCACGAAAGCCTCATGCCCGCGTCGAAGCTCACCGAAACGGAGACCAACGACGTTCTCGCCTTCCTCAAGTCCGGCCGCGTCGAACCCACCTCCTGGAAGCCCGCCGCCGATCTCAATGTCACCTGGGCCCGCCTCCAAAACGCGCCCGCCGAACCCCACAACTGGCTCACTTACTGGGGCGACCTCGCGGGCCATCACTACTCCCAACTCACCCAGATCACGGCCGCCAACGTCTCCAACCTCCGCTCCGCCTGGTCTCATCAATTCGGCGCTTCCAACATCCAAACCGTGCCCCTCGTCGTAGACGGACTCATGTTCGTCACCGGCCCGCTCAGCAACGTCTCCGCTCTCGACGCCCGCACCGGACGCGCCATCTGGCAGTACAAACGCCCTCTTCCTGAAGTCGCCAGCCACTGCACCGTCATGACCAACCGCGGTATCGCCCTCCTCGGCGACCGCGTCTACGTCGCCACCCTCGACGCCCATCTGGTCGCCCTCGACGCCAAAACCGGCAGCGTCATCTTCGACGTCGAAGTCGAAGACTACCGCAAAGGTTTCTCGATCACGCACGCGCCTCTCGTCGTCGATAACAAGCTCGTCGTGGGCATCACGGCCGGCGAATGCGCCCTGACCGGTTATGTTTACGCCTTCGACGCCGCCTCTGGAAAGAAGCTCTGGCGCACCCACACCATCGCCCAACCCGGCGACCCCAACAGCGCCTCCTGGGCGGGCGACTCCGCTAAGTACGGCGGCGCGCCCACCTGGATGACCGGCACCTACGACCGCGAAACCAACACCGTCTTCTGGACCACGGGCAACCCCGGACCCGACTACAACGGAGCCGACCGAGCCGGTGACAACCTTTACTCCGACTCCGTCCTCGCCCTCGACCCCGCCACCGGCAAAATCAAGTGGCACTTCCAATACACCCAACACGACGTCCACGATTGGGACGCCAACGAAACTCCAGTGCTGATCGATGCCATCGTCAAAGGCCAAAAGCGCAAGCTCCTCATCATGGCCAACCGCAATGCCTTCTACTACGCCATCGACCGCGTCACCGGCGAGTTCGTCAGCGGCCAGGCCTTCGCCAAACAAACCTGGGCCAAAGGCCTCGATTCCCGCGGCAAGCCGATCGTTCTGCCCAACACTACGCCCACCCCCGAAGGCAACTACGTCTGTCCCGATGCCCTCGGCGCCGCGAACTTCGCCGCCCCGTCTTTCAGCTCTTTAACCGGCCTCTTCTACGTCGCCGTCCGCGAAACCTGCGCCCACTATTTCACCGAAAACAAGAAGCCCGAACCTGGCCAGCCCTTCACCGGCGGCGGCCAGCGCGAGGACGAAAAGCAAGGCGAACAGGGCTTCATCCGCGCCCTCGACCCCGCCACCGGCGACATCAAGTGGAGCACCCCCATCCAAATCGGATCCCATGCCGCCGGCGTCCTCTCGACGGCCGGCGGAGTCGTCTTCGCCGCCTCCAAGGACGGTAACCTCATGGCCCTTGACGCCATCTCCGGTAAAATGCTCTGGCACTACCAAACCGGCGCTTCGATGCGTAGCTCTCCCATGTCCTACGCCGTCGATGGCAAACAGTACATCGCCATCTCCAACGACTCCGCCCTGCTCGTCTTCAACCTCCCCTGATCAACAATGACCCGCGCCATCTACGCCGCCTTCGACGTCTTCCCCCGGGCCAAAGGATCATCCAGCCACATCGCCTCGATGGTCCGGGCGCTGCGCGGCGTCTGTGACCAAGTCAACGTCTTCTGCCTCGGTTCCCCCGGCCTGCCCGCCCACCAACACGCCGGCGGCATTACTATTCATCGCCTGCCGCCGCGCTATCCCGGCCTCCTCGCCCGCGCCACGGCCTTCGCCCAGTTCGTCCAACACCACGCCGCAGCCGGTGCCGAACTCCTCGTCTTCCGCGATCCCTGGGGCGGTGCCCCCCTCCTCCGCGCCCTCCCCGGCGTCCCCGCCATCTTCGAAGTCAACGCCCTCCCCAGTTGGGAACTCGCCTACTCCCGCCCCAGCTACGCCGCCAATCCCGCCCTCCAAGCCAAGGTCGGAGATTTAGAGCGATTTTGTTTAAAACAAGTTCGAGAGATTTTGTGTGTCTCCTCCGTCACCGCCCAAGCCCTCGGCCGCTCCAACATCACCGTTATCCCCAACGGTGCCGCCGATCACTTCTTCTCCCCCGATCCCGACGACGCCCCCGCGCCCTGCCCCATCCCCGAACTCAACTCCGGCCGTTGGTTCGGCTACGTCGGCGGCTTTCAACGATGGCAAGGCGTCGAGCCATTCCTTGAAGCCTACCGCCACCTCGCCCCCGACGTCCCGGATATCCGCCTCGTCCTCCTCAGCGAAGGCCGACCTCCCCGGAAACTCCCCGAGCGCGTCCTGTTCGCAGGCCCAGTCGCCCACGGCGTCCTGCCCGCTGTCCTCCGCCGCCTCGAATTCACGGTCGCCCCCCTGCTCGAAACCGCGCGCAACACCGTCCAGGGCTGCTGCCCGGTAAAGATGGTCGAAAGCATGGCGGCCGGCGTCCCCGTAATGGCTTCGAATCTCGCCGTCTGCCGCGAGTGGCTGCAAGACGGCTCCGAAGGACTCCTCGTCGAACCTGGCGACCGCCGGGCCTGGATCAAAGCGCTATATAACACTATCACCAGCCCTCAACCCTGGGGCCCTGCCGCCCGGCGGCGCGCTCAACGCGATTTCAGTTATCCTCATGTTCATCGTCAATTGCAGTCCGTCTTTCGAAGAGTCCTATGGAACTAGCCCAGCTTTCCCCCATCGCGCAAAGCGCCGCCAAAGCCAAAGCCATCACCGGCGAATGGGATTACCCCGGCTTCGATCAACTCCTCAAGGAGCTCATCGCCTACGACAAATCCATGGACGCCCGCGTTAGCCGCCGGAAGAAATGGATGATCATCTCAATCATCCTCACCGTCGTCGCTTTCGTCGCCATGATAATTCTCCTTGATGGCGCGGACTACACCGTCATCGCCCTCGCGGTCGTCGGCGGAGCCGTAGCGAACCTGGTCTGGAGCATCATGCTCTGGCGCAAATCCACCAATCTCGCCCTCCCTGAAGTAGCCCTTGAATCGGTCCATCAACTCGCCCGCATGCTTCGCCAGGACCTCGACCCGAAAGCCAAAATCATCACCGCGATCGATCTCTCCGGCCCCACCGGCAAGAAGAAGAAATTGGGCAAGCCCCAGCAATGGATCTACTTTGACCCTTGGTGCACCATGCGCTTCGCGCTCCGCGATGGCTATATCGCCGTGGTCCGCCAGATCGATACGTTCACCGAAACCACCAGGACCAAAAGCAACTCCCGGGGCAAAACCAAATCGAAAACGAAATGGAAGAAGCAGTGCCGCGTGACCGCGCGGATCATCCCCCCCGCGCCCGTCATTTGGGGCAGCCCGCCGCAGGTGGACCGCGTCTGGGAGCGCGTTAAAGTGGTCGCCAAACGCGACCTTTCGGTTGCCGTACTCGATCGCTGGTGGGCTTACAAACAGCCTACTAACGCCCCCACAAAATCCCCCGAAGCGAAGGAAATCATCGGCATGTTATTCCGGCTCTGCGCCATGCGGCCCGTGGAGGCAAAATGAAGTGTCAATGGCAAACCGGGCTCCTGTCGCCCGAACCCTGCGGAACGCTTGCCATGGGTAGTTGCGGCACCTGCGGTCAAGCGATTTGTATGGCCCACACCTCGATGGGGCAAGGAGGAATCGCCTGTCCCCAATGCGCCAGCAGCCAGGATGGGTACCAGCAAAACGAAGAAACCGAACTCGCAGGAGCCCGCAGCGGCTATTTCCAGCAATACGGAAAGCCCGGCTACTTCACGAAGAACGACGAATCGTCCCTGAACAACAAAAAGCCAAAAAAGGACGACGACTTCGAAACGTGAACCAACCCATCCTCTGGATCACAGAGCACTATCCCCCCGTCCGCGGCGGCATGGCCACCAGTTGCGCTCGCCAAGTTCGTGAACTTCGCAAAAACGGCCTCACGGTCGACGTCCTTGTGCTCAACTCCGCCGCCCTGGAAACAATCCCCCGCGACGGCGGGACCGACTATTTCATCCCCGCCGATCACGAAGACGCCCTCGCCTCCCACCTCGCCTTTGCCGCCCTAAAGGGCCCTTACGCCGTCGTCGTCGGCTTCGGCGCCTCAGTTGCGGGTTACTACGCCGTCACCTTTGCCACCTGGCTGAATGCCGGCAGCGTCGTCCTCGTCCGCGGCAACGACCTGGACCGCGATTGGTTCCTTCCGCAAAAGAGCGCCTGGCTCCAGCAAGCCTTCTCCCGAGCCTCTGCCATCGGCGCCGTCACCCCCCAAAAGGTCGAACGAATCCGCCAACTTTACCCCGGAAAGCACGTCAGCTGGACCCCTAACTCGGTCGACTTTAGCCGCTGGGAACTCCTCCCCTCCGACCTCCGTAAACGCGACGAAGTTCGCGGTCTCCTCCACGCGGACGGCAAAAAGGTGATCGGCCTGTTCGGTGAACTCAAAGCGAAAAAGCGCATCCCCTGGTGGCTGGAAGCTGTCCGCGACCGCGGCCTCATGAACCAGCTCTGCCTCCTCATCGTCGGCACCGTCGACCTCCCCACCGCGCTGATCCTGGAAGACCCCGCCATCGCCCCCCGCAGCCTCCGCCTCCCGTTCTGCTCCCCTGACGAGCTCCCCGCCCTCTACTGCGCCTGCGACTTCATCGCCATCCCGTCCCTATTCGAAGGCATGCCCAATGTCTTACTCGAAGCCATGGCCTGTGGCGTCGTCCCTATCGTCTCCGACGCCGCCATTCCCCTCGGCGACGCTGGGTTCGTTTTTCCCGCCGATGATCGCGCCGCCGCCGGCAAATCCACCGCCCAAGCCATCGCCCATCCCGACCTAGCCGCCCTCTCGGCCGCCGCCCAGCACTTCGCCCGCGAAAATTTCTCCGCCGAGCGGGAGCGAGCGGCCCTCATGGGCCTCCTCGAAATCGCCAAGCCGTGAGTTGGATCGCCTACTACGCCCCCGGCTCCGGCCTCGGCCACCTCAACCGCGGCCTCGCCGTCTGCCTCGCCCTCCGCGACCTCGGCCACGACGCGCGCTTGCTCTCAAACTCCCGCTTCGCCGAACGCCTTGCCAGCCTCGCCCGCTGCCCCATCGTCGGCGTCGCCCCCGAACTTGCCGAAGCCTACGTCCTCGAAGCCCGCCCCGACGTCCTCGTAATGGACACCTTCCCTCACGGCCTCCGTGGAGAGCGTCCCCAAGCCCCTGCCATGATCCACCTCGCCCGCCGTTTGCAACAGCCCCTCGCCGTCTCCGGCTTCGACGCCGTCATCCAGGCCGAACCGCTCTCCTCCAGCCACGAAGCTCTCCTCGGCCCCGCGATCCGCCTGCCCGGTCCGATCCGCCTGCCCCCCGGCCGGATCCCCACGCCGATCCCATCCGAACTCGACCGCGACGGTCTCCACTTAGTCGTCCACAGCGGCCCCACCGCCGAGATCATTCAACTTACGAACCTAGCCTCCGAACCCCGCGCCGTAATCAACCTCAACTATTACCCTGCTTGTAATATTCTCCATCGAGCCGCCCACGTCTACAGCGGTGCCGGATATAACATCATGGCCGAAATGTTAGGCCGGCCGAATCATACGGCTATCCCTTTTGACCGCCACTACGACGACCAATCCGCCCGGCTTCAAGATTTCTTTATTGAACTAGTGGACGGGACCCCGCTGGCGGCGCGCACGATTGCTTCTTTCTTGCCGTAATGTCGAAACAATCCCCCGCCTCCAGCCAGTAGTAGGACCTCCCATCGGTCCCCACCCCATAATTCGTATCGTAAATCGCTACTTTGCTCGCCCCCATCACCGAGAACGAGTTCCCGGTCACGACGATTGCCATCGCCTCGTCCAACCCGATCCCGAGCAACTCCGGCTTCAGCGAAATCACCGGTACCAAGTCATTCTCCCGGTGCCGCGCAATCAAATGCTGATCAATCGCCACGTTCCGGAGAAACCCAAAACCTTCTTCGTACCCCTTGGCCATCATGATCGTGTTCCCCTCCCGCGCTCCCCGCACTAAGTAACTTCCCTGGATCGTAGCCCCCGCGCTGGTCCCCGCGATCACTCCACCCCTGCCGAGTAAGTTCTCCAACTCCTTCTGCGTCTTCGTCCCCAAATAACTATCCACTAGCCGCCACTGCCGTCCCCCGTCAATCCAAACCCCTTTCGCCGCCTGCAACGGGGCGACAAACTCCTCCGCATCGGCAACCTTCCGGTCGTTCGTATGCAGATGCACCAAGTGGGTAAACCCATGCCGCTGCAGCGGATGGCGTTCGAGCGAAGGCACGCCCTCCCCCGCCGTCGGAATCACGACAATAGGAGCATCCAAGCCTCCTGCTAACGCCGCAAATCGGTCCAGGATCGGCTTGCCGACCGCCCCGCCCCCGATCACGATCAAATGCCCCTTCGCCGGCCCCGAACCCGGGCTATGGGTCATCGCATTCGTCACCGGCTGCGCCCCCAGCGCAACACCAAACAAGCTCAGGAGAAGCAGACGCATAGTGCGATCATAACAAGCATGTTCTCCGCCCGGTTACCCTGGAACAGCCCCTGCAACGCGCTCTCGCGCCGCGCCGAGGAACTCCGCGGCCAATACCTCGACCTCACCGAATCGAACCCCACCAAGGTCGGCTTGCACTATGACGCCGGCCGCATCCTCGCGGCGTTCCACCACCCCGAGATCCTCACCTATTCGCCCGAGGCGGCCGGCCTCCCCCTCGCCCTCGAAGCCACCCGCGCCGACTTCATGACCGCCTCCACCAGCGAAAGCTACTCCTGGCTCTTTAAGCTTCTGTGCGACCCCGGCGACGAGGTGCTTGCCCCCCGCCCCTCGTATCCGCTATTTGAGCTTCTGGCCGGCCTGGAAGGCGTCCGCGTGAAGCAATACCCCCTCCGCTATGCCGAAGGCTGGTTCATCGACCACGAGGCCCTAAGGGCCGAAATCACTCCCCGCACCAAGGCCATCCTCGTCGTCCACCCCAACAACCCCACCGGATCGTTCGTCTCCCCCTCCGAACTCGACCTTCTCACCGCCTGCGGTCTCCCCATCATCTCCGACGAGGTTTTCGCCTCCTACGCCCTCGAGCCCAACCTCCTCCCCACCCTGGGCAACAACGGCCGCGTCCTCACTTTCGTTCTCGACGGTCTATCCAAGTCCGCGGGCCTACCCCAGATGAAAGCCGGCTGGATCCGCGTCTCCGGCCCCGGCGCGGCCGAAGCCCGCCACCGCCTCGAACTGATCGCCGATACCTACCTCTCCATTTCCACCCCCGTACAATGGGCGCTCCCTGAACTGATGGCCGCCGGGGTCCAAACGCAGATCCTGGAGCGCGTCCGCATCAATCGAAGTCAAGTCCCCGCGGCCCTCCGAGTCGACGGCGGATGGTGTGCCATCCTCCGCATGCCCGCGACCCGATCGGACGAAGAATGGGCTCTGCAACTGCTCGAACTCGAGCGAGTCCTTGTCCAGCCCGGCTACTTCTTCGACCTCGAGGGCGGCCCGTACCTCGTCGTCAGCCTGCTCACCGAGCCCTCCATCTTCGCCGAGGGCATCCGCCGCATCACCGACTTCGAGTCCCAGCGGCTCCATCCAACTCACTGAGAATCAGTTCGCCGCCCTCAGTCTCATCGTTCTACCGGACTCGGAAAGTGCTCGAAATCGATCAGACCCCCACAACGCAACAACTCCTTCATCAACCCATCCCGCACTCGGATTGGGATCGGATGCCCATCCTCCGGGTGCATCATCGCCCGAGCCATCCACCCACCCCCCCGTCAACATTCTGCTCACGAAAGTTGGCATCAAGCTTCTCGACTTTGGTCTCGCCAAAATCGGCCCGGCCGCGACGCCCCCGAGCGAGGCAACCCTGACCATGGCGCTCACCGGCAAGAACGAAATTGTCGGCACGCTGTATTACATGTCCCCGGGGCAGTTGCAATCGCAGGGCACCGGCCAAGAGATCGATGGTCGAAGTGACATCTTCTCGTTCGGGATTGTGCTTCACGAAATGCTCACCGGCAAACGCGCGTTTGAGGGCACCTCTGCCGCGAGTATGATCGAGGCCTTCGTGGAGCGCCCGGCGCCCTCGATCGCCGCGATCGCTCCGCCGGCGCTGCACCGCGCGCTGCAAAGGTGCTTGAACAAAGACCGGGATGACCGCTGGCAAAACGCTCGGGATTGGAAAGCCGAACTGGAATGGATCTCCGGCACCGTAGGCGAAACGCCTGCCTTCGCCAATGCGGTGCCGCCGCGGCGCGCTGTTCGTCCTCAGTCTCTGCGGCGCATTGTGGGACCGGTGGCGCGTCCCCAGGCAAACTTCCGACCGGCCTTTGATTCAACTGGATCTTGACGCTGGCGAGGCGGTCGAAGCGCCCATTCTCTCGCCGGATGGCAGCAGCGTGGTGTTTGTATCCCGCGGTACCAACGGCTCGCACCTGCGCATCTGCCGACTCGATCAGACCTCCATCAGTACGCTCGCTGGAACAGAGGGCGCGCGGTATCCCTTCTTTTCGCCGGGCGGCCGATCGGTAGCCTTTTTCACCGCCGACAGCAGTTCGCCGGCACAACGGCGTTTGAAGACGGTCTCGCTCGATGGCGCGGCTATCAATGTGCTGGCGGACGCAGATAACCCGGGCGGTGGGTCGTGGGGCGAATCCGGTCTCATCGCTGCCATTCCGCAGATGTGGCGCAATGGCTTCGTGTACCGCATCCCGGCAGCGGGTGGTTCGCCCGAAGCGTGGATTCCCGCGGTGCCCAGGAGAAGACATTCTGGCGCCTCTGCTGCTGCCTCACGGGAAGGGGCTGATCTTCACCAGCCGGACCTCGTGGCGGAAGGGGCCATACTTCGTGGCAAGCCGGCAGCCGGAACGCAGAATAGCGGCTACCTCCTGACCTTCCTGCTCCTGGCCCCAATCAAAACACAACCCTACAGCACCACGGTAACCCGCATAAACGTTGCCGGGATCAGAAACCCGCCACCTTTGCCCTGATTCTGTGACTCGGCCAACTCCACTAACTGTGCGTACAATTCCTCCACACGCCCATTCTTATCCGCCGCGTCAAACGCATTCATGGTCGGGCCATAGAATTGCCGGAAGATATCGATAAACTCCGAGGGGCTCTTTTCATCCGATTCAAACCGGAAGGTGTCCTTTTCCATCGATACCTTCTCGGCAGGGACACCCGCCGCCTCAAACCGCTCCCGAATATGCGCCTCCACTCCCCAGGTCATCGGGCTCACAAATCCTTCCGGCGGCGGCGGTACAAACGCCGCGCTAATCCTCAGAACCTGCGAAACGAATGTGGGGTCCCCGGGTATCCAGTTCCCCATCACAATCTTCCCCCCGGGCTTCGTCACCCGCACCATCTCCTTGGCCACATCAAAAGGCTTCGGAGCAAACATCGCCCCAAACACAGTCACCGTCAAATCAAACGAATCATCCGCCACTCCCTCCAAATTGCAGGCATCACCCTCCACGAACTTCAGGTTCTCGAGCCCCGCCGCTTCAGCCCGCCGATTCCCGGCCTCCACCAGATACTTCGCAATATCGATCCCAGTCACCTCGGCGCCCAACTCCGCCATCGGCAAAGCCGTCGTACCATCCCCACATCCAAGGTCAAGTACCTTCAAGGGAACCGTAACATCGAGCGACGCTACCAGCCTCTGCCCGGACCCCCTCATAAACGCGGCCAGCGCGGTAAAGTCACCCTTTTCCCATAACGCTTTGTTCGGATTCATTCCCCACACTATAACTCATCTGAATCTGAAGCATGGGAAACTCAACTAAGTCTCAGTTCCCTTGCATGCCGCTCCAACTCGCTGATCTCCTTCCCCACCTCGATCCCTTGAAACGCGGCGGCGACTTCCGTCTGCTTTACTTCGGCCAGTTGATCTCCGGCTTCGGCTCGACCCTCAGCTACGTCGTCCTGCCCCTTCAGCTTGTTTTCGGCAGTCTAAACTTGATTCCGCGCTTGTAACAGTCGGCAGGTGATCGACAC
>Ga0136639_10000275_pt1 | contig 16345 bp, 16 predicted proteins | sample AntDrymUQ8592106_2_FD_113739 | JGI IMG/M metagenome (GOLD analysis project Ga0136639, IMG submission 113739) | Polar desert sand microbial communities from Dry Valleys, Antarctica - metaG UQ859 (21.06) | ecosystem: Environmental > Terrestrial > Soil > Desert | place: Antarctica: Dry Valley...
CCAGCGTTGGTAGGTGGTCCAGGCGGCGAGTTGCGAGCGGGGTTCGCCTTCGAGGAGTCCGCCGGTGCCGACGCCGCCGAGGCGCGATTTGGTGAGATTGCAGACCATTTGCCAGCTTTGGCCGTTGCCGGCCGCGTTTTCTTTCGGCGTGGCCCAGCGGTTGGTGGCGTTGATGAGAATCTCCATTTCGTCGCCGAACCAGGGGAAACCGTCGCGGGAAAGCTCGTGGGCTTTGGGGTTGTTGTCGGGCAGCCAGCGGGGGGTGTCGATGCCGTACAGGACGTCGTCGGTGACGTCGAAGGCGAAGTAAAGGCGTTTGCCGTCGTGCTTCACATAGCCTTTGACGGCGAGATCGAGGGGATCGGTGACGGGGGAGAAGGTCGAGACCCAGCCTTTGACACCTTCGAAAGTGTTGGCGTCGGACCATTCTCCGGGACGGAGGACGCCGTCGACTTGGGGCGTCGATCCGGGGAAGGCTTCGAGCGAGCGGGGAAATTCGCCGGCCCAGCCAAGGGTCGCCACAGCCAGCAGCAGGACGAGCCGCATGGGGCTTACCGCCTCTTTCGGCCGGCCGGGGCGGGCGCCGCGACAGAGCCGAGGGCTCGTAATTCCGTGCGCGCTTTGGCCGAGTTTTCATGCGTCGGATACTTTTTGATCAGCGACTCGAACTCCTTGCGGCCTTCGGCTTTGTAGCCGCTCTTGACGAGTGCCCGGCCTTTGAGCAGGAGGGCGTCCGGGGTTTTCGAATTGTCCGGATAGGCTTCGAGGAGCTTGTCGAAAGCGGCGAGGGAGGCGGTGTAGTCGCCGCGCAGATACTCGATCTCGCCGATGTAAAATTGGGCATTCGGGGCGAGATCGGTGTTGCCGAAGTACTTCAAATAATCAACAAACTGGGCGATGGAGAGATCGGCATTGCCGGACGTTCGGTCCCGCATGGCGGCGGTGTAGAGTTGCTCGGCGGAGACGCCTGGGGGCGGGCCACCGGCTTGAGGACTGGTGGGAGCGGCACCAGGGGGCGGGGCGGGCGGAGCACTGAGGGTACGAATCGCGCTGGAGAGGTCTGCGACCTGGTTCTGCAACTTCCCGACGCGGGAAGTCAGGTCGGCCATTGATTCGCGGACGCTCGAAAAATCGTTCGACATCTGGTCGACTTTGGTGCCGAGACCAGCGACGGGGACGACCAGGTTTTTTTCCTGATCCTTCAACTTATCGCGCAGGCTGGCTTCAAGGACTGCGGTGGCCGTGCTGGCTTTGCCCGCGACCTCCAAAGTTTGCTGCAGGAGCACCTGGATGCCGGCTAGCTTTTCGTCCTGGGACCGCTGCAAGGAACGCAACTGATCCTGCAATTGCAGGATGTCGCGCTGCATTTCCATAATCTCTTTCTTCTGCCCGTAGACCGTCGGCAGGGCTACTAAAACGAGCAGGGCAAAACGAAGAATAAAGTTCATAACCATTCGCGTATAGGAAAAAGGGGACGGATGCTGCCATCCGCCCCCGGTTGTTTGTGATTGTTAGAGCTACTGCGCTACGAAGTGCGAGCGACGATTCTTCGACCAGCAGCCTTCGCTGCTTTCGGTGCAAGACGGCCGCTCTTTGCCATAGGAGATGGTGCGGAGACGGTCAGCCGAGACGCCAAGCTGGGTCAAGAATTCTTTCGTCGCGGTGGCACGGCGATCGCCGAGGCCGAGGTTGTATTCGGCGGAACCACGCTCGTCGCAATGGCCCTCGATCGTCAGCGTGTTGTTCGGGAACTTGTTGAAGATGCTCTTCATCGCGTCCGCGTTTTTGGTTAACGTCGCCCGGGAATCTTCCCGCACGTCGCTCTTGTCGTAGTCGAAGTAGATGTCCTGGATCAGCTTGGAAACCATGGAGCCGAAGTCGTCGGACGGGTCCGGGGTAGCCGGCGGGGCGACGGCCGCGGCGGCAGTCACGTTGACGGTGACAGTTTCGGTACTGGTGCCGCCTTCATTGGTGGCGGACAGCGCGTAGCTGGTGGTCGTAGACGGGAACACAGAACGGTTGCCGGCGGCGGTAACCGTGCCTAGGCCTTGGTTGATCGTCACGGACTGGGCGCCGGTGACTTCCCATTTCAATACCGCGGCTTGACCGCGTTCGATGGTCGACGGTTCCGCCGTGAAAAAGACCACCATGGGCTTCTTTACGGGTGCCTTGGCAGCCGGCGCGACTGCGACGGGGGCGGCCGGAGGAGGGGGTACACCCACCTTCTTTCGACAACCCGCCGCAAAAAACGACAGTGTAAGAGCGAGTGCGAGTGCACTAGCGCGTTTGGTGTTCATCCTAAAAATTGCCTCCTCGATTCTGCTGCGATGCGGTTTTGTTAAAGCTGTAAAATCTTTTTCGCCAGTTTATTTGGTCCAAACCGGCTTTTCATTCACGCCGGCAGACGTTAACTGCCTGAGCTGTGTTCCGTCGGCGAGCATCGACCAGATTTGAGTCGACCCGCCACGGTTGGACGATATCACGATGTGCCGCCCATCAGGCGCCCAGCTCGGGTTTTCATTCCGGCCAGCCCCTTGCGTGAGTTGCACATAGTCTCTTGTCGCTACATCCATTATGAATAAATTCCAATTTCCCGGTGAGTACCCTCTGGTCCAGGCAAAGGCCATGTGTGACCCCTGCGGATTCCAAGCAGGATTGGAAGCTTCTCCCTCCCCGGTTGTGAGGCGCGTAACATCCGCACCGTCAATATTCATTTTATATACTTGTTGAGCTCCACCGCGACCCGATACGAACAATATCTCATTTCCCGTCTTCGGATTGATCTTGGGTTCAACCTCGATCGACCGCGTGTTGGTGAGCCGCTGGAGGTTGCTGCCATCGGCGTTGGCCATGTAGAGCTGGGCCCAGCCACTGGCTGACGAGGAATAGATGATTTGCTTCCCATTGGGCGTAAACGAGGCGGTTGCGTTCATGGAGGCGCGCTGGTTATAGAACGGAATCTTGCGTCCGGTCTCGAGCGAATGGATCACGATCGAAGGTCCTGCGCCGGCGGAGAAGCTGGTGAAGGCGAGGCGCGTTCCGTCGGGGGAGACGTTCGGCATGGTGATCAAATTTTTATAAAAAGTGAATTGTTTTTGATTGGAGCCGTCATATTCCATCACCCAGATCTCTTTTGAGCCCGAGCGGTTCGAGACGAAATAAATTTTAGAGCCGGCCAAACTCTCGACGCCGAACTGTTTCAAGATATCGGTGGCGAACTCATGGGCGACTTTTCGAGCGCCGTCTTCGTCCAGGGTGCCATGGTAGATTTTGCCGATGACCTGGGCGCTGGAGACTTCGGGTTGCTTGACGTTGAAGAGCCAACCGAAGAGCACCATTTGGTTATCCTGTTCGGCGGTGTAGCCGAAGGCAAGGAAGTCGCTGCTGACCGGGGGCTCGCTCCAGTCCTGGAGCCAAGGGGGCCGGGTGCGGTTGTTGGGGTCGTACTTGAGGGGTTTGCGGAAATCTTCCGGTCGCTGGGGAATGGCGAGCGGATACATGCTTTTCGGCGCCATCTTGAAGACGCCGGCGTCTTCGATGTCGCGGAACAGGGTTTGATTGAACGTCGCTACGAACTTTGCGGCCTTGCCGGCGCCGCGGAAATCGGGGATGGCGATGGCCGCCTTCTGGCCGCCTACAATGCGGCCAACGATATCGGCACCTTGCTGGCCGAAGCCCGCCGACGCCGCTATTGCAACCAATAAGGGGAGGGTTATTTTTTTCATCGCTGTAGTTGAAATTGAAATTCTACGTTTGCTGAGTCGCGCTCAAACTCGCGGGGCAAGGGCGGGAAAGGGGAGGCGTCCTGGACGGCGCGTTGCGCCGAGTAGTCGAGCGGAAGGATGCCGCTGCGTTGCGACAATTTGATATTACGGACGCTGCCATCGCGCAAAATGTCGAAGGTGACCGAAACAAGATTGGCGGTCCGGACGTTTGGATCGATGTCGTTGGTCCGCCATTTTTCGGCGATGCGGCGTTTGATTAGATCGGCGTAAGCGCCAAAGCGGTTGCCGAGCGGGGTGCCGGTGCCGATGCCGACGCCGCCAGCGCCGGGGACGCCGAACATCGGGTTAGTGAGCGTGCGGCCGACGGTGGTCGTCAATTCGTTCGGACGTTTGGGTTCGTTCGGGCGATAGCGATTTTGTTCGGCCGCGAGGTCGGCGACGCGTCGCTTTTCGCGCTCGGTCTTCAAGGGGATGGCGTCGGGATCCTCGCGGCGCTGGGTCTTTTCGGGTTTGGGTTCCTTTTGTTTGACTTCAGACTCGGTCTCGGCAGCGACGGGATTCGGACGGGTCGGCCGAACCATCATGGGAATTTTACTGACGGGCGTGATGGCGACGCCGCCGCCGGGCAGCGCATTGGGATCGCCCCAGCTTTCGCGCTGGCTCATCGGCAGCAGCCCATAGCCGACGGCGACACCGATCACGGTGCCGTGCAGAATCAGGCTCCGCACGAGCGGACCGCCTCCGGCATTCTGCTTCGGTTTGCTCATCGCTTCTTGCGTCCGGCCTCGTCGACCGGCTGGGTGACCATGCGGACGTCGAGCTTCGATTCGCCCAGTTCCGAAACGACTTGCGCGATGGGGTCCCAGGGGGTGGCTTTATCGGCGCGAACGTAAACCGCCTTTTGGCCGGGAAAACGCTTCTTGATCACGTCGCTGAGCTCGTTGATGTTCACCGCTTTTTCATTGAGCTGCATTTCGCCTTCCTTGCTGATGGTGACGACGGGAAGGTCTTCGGCCGACTGGCGCACCTGCTTCACCTTCGGCACATCCACTTCGAGGCCGAATTCCATGACATGGGCGGTGAGCATGAAAATGATGAGGAGGACGAGGACGACGTCGACCAAGGGGATAATGTTGATTTCGGCCAGCGCCGTGGTGGACCCACGGAACCGAGAGCCGCGCCCGCCTCGATTTCCTAAAGAAAAAGCCATTGATTAGCCTTCGTACGCCCTTTCGACCATATTCAGAAATTCGAGCGAGAAGTCTTCGAGGCGCGCCCCGATCTCGCGAACCGCTCCGCCGAAATAGTTGTAGAAAATGGCGGCCGGGATAGCGGCGACGAGGCCCATGGCGGTCGCGACCAGAGCTTCGGCGATGCCTGGACCGACGGCCCGGAGGCTGGCGCTGCCGGCTGCACTTAAGGCTTGGAAGGCGTCAATGATGCCCCAAACGGTTCCGAATAGGCCGATAAACGGGGTGATGGCGGCGATGGTCGCCAGCCAACTGAGACTCGATTCCAGTTCGCTGATCTCTTCGCTGATCCCGATTTGCAGGCTGCGCTCGATCGCCGTCCGGTTGGTCAGCTTGCCTTTGAGGCGAAGTTGGCGGTCGACTTCGGCCCACCCTGCGTCGAATACGGCCACGACGGGGGCGGTGGGGAATTGCTCACAGGCCGCAGTCACGGTGGAGACATCCGGCGCTTTGCGAAAAACGCGGAGAAAGCGGGTGTTTTCCTGAGTCGCTTTTTTCAGCTTCGAGAACTTCTGAAAAACGATGGTCCAGGAATAGATTGACGCGGCCGCCAAGAGCAGCAGGACCGCCATCGAAATCGGCTTCGAAGCACTGACGATGCTCCATAAACTAGGGGGGGCCGAGCCTACGGCGGTAAGTATGAGTACGATCAACAAAGTCTCCAGTCCTCTATTTTAACCGGACGTGGGGCCGGAAGGAAAAGTTGAAGCATTATGGCGTTTTGGTTTCGACGGGATAGCCGAGTTCGCGCCAGTCGGGAAAGCCGCCTTCGAGGGGGCGGACGCGTCCGATTCCATTGCGTTGGAGGCGGAGGGCGGCGCGGACGCTGGTTACTTCGTCGGGACAGGAGCAATAGAGCACTACTTCGGCACCTTTGTGCTGAGCGATGTCGGCGAGGAGGACAGAGCCGGGGATCCAGCCTTCCTCGCGTTCGAGAGCGTTCCGCAGATCGACCAGGACCAAGGGCTCGCCCGCGTCCATCATGCGCTTTAGCTCTTCGGGCATGATGCGCGCCATGCGGAGGGCCTTGAAGACCTTGCGCCGTTGGGCGTATTTAAAGCCGAGATAGCCGCCGAGCCCGAGGCCAAGGAGGACACCGAGCCCCATACCCATCTTGTTCAACTGGGCGGCAACGTACTCCAGTTGGGAGTCGAAGAGCCAGCCGAGGAGGATATAGAATCCGGCCCAAAGCGCCGAGCCCAGCCCGTCGAGGGCGAGAAAGCGGCCGATGGACATGCGGAACAAACCGGCCATGGGCGGGGCGACGACACTGAGGCCGGGGACGAACTTGGCGACGACCAGAGTGGCGATGCCGTATTTTTTGTAAGAGGCTTCGGTGTAGCGGACGCACGAATCGGGTTCGAGGGAGATTTTGCAGAGGGTGCGGAGAATGGCGGAGCCTTTCTTGCGGCCGAGGTAGAACCAGACGACATCGCCAATCAGGCAGGCGATCAGGGCGAGGCCGAGGACGGGAGCGAGTTCGAGACGACCGAGTCCGGCCAGGGCCCCGGCCGCCAAAAGCAGGGGTACGGCGGGCACGGGAAGACCCAACTGTTCGGCCAGGACGGCGGCGAAGAGGAGGGAGTAGCCATGTCGGACCAGGAACTCGAGGGTATTATTCACGGGCGTGGATTACCCTACCATTAAACACCGTGAGTTCGACGCGGGTTTCGTGGATGGCGCTGGGCGGGACGCGAAGCGCGGTTTCGACGCTGACGCGCTGGGCGGGTAACTATCCGCCGGCAGGCATACCGGTGGATGTTTGCCGATTCACGGCGTCGTGGATGTCACGGATGGGATCGAGACTGATCGAGGCGGGCCAGTCGCTGGAGAACACGAGCCGAGCGCCGGCGTTCGGCAGGCGCTCTGGACCGATGGCATGGGCCCAGACTTCGACGGTGCCGGGATCGGCGTGGATGGGCTCCATGGACGGCATCACGCCGAGCTTGGCGAAGCGCGGGATGTCGGCTTACTGGATCGTTTCGATGTATTCAATGCGGAAGCGCGCATCGTGCGGCCCGCTGGCCTGCAAGGCTGCTTCATAGCCGTTACGGCGCGGTCGGTGATGGCGTGGGTGTAGAGCTGCGCCCCCGGTTTGTCGGCGGCGGTGGCGGTCGCGCTGAAGCGTTCCTGGGTCCAGGCGCTTTGCCGATTTCGCCGGGTTTGTTCGAATAGGGCGCGACCATGGCGGCCACGCGGAGGAGGGGTCCCGCGTATTTTAGGCGCATTCCGGCCCATTCCTCCAGCGTCGCCTTCTCGGTCAAGGGCCCCACGCTTGGCGCAATGGCCGTGCGGACGGTCAACTTGCCGGCTGGGGCAAACTCGTCGAAAAGGGCAATTGTCTCCGCATCGCCGCTCACGTTCGACATGCTGGTGATTCCCAACCAGGCCAGAATCGGCATGCCGTCGGCCAGCGCCTGGAGATGGCGCGCTTTGTCTGTTTGCGGAACGAACCGACGGACCAGGCTCTGCGCGACGATCTCGCCGAAGCCCTTGTACTCGGGCGATCTTTGACGACCCCGTCGAGCCGTTCCTTAACCGGCAGCTTTCCCCAGGTAAGCAGAGGTACTCCCACCCGCGCCCCTTCACCCAACCGGGGCCGGGATTCTGGGCGACGAACTCGGCGACCGTTTTCTAAATCGTGTCAAGAGTGCAGATTCCGGTGATGTCAATTTCGCGCAGGCCGAGGGCCCCGGCGAGGAAGTGCAGGTGAGCGTCGTTGAACCCGGGGGTGACCAAGCGCCCTTTGGCGTCGATCACGGTGGCCCCCGGCCCGGGTTTGACTTCGGCCTCGGTCCCGACGGCCACGATCTTCTCGTCGCGGATCAGCACCGTTGTGGCCCAGGGTTTCGATTCGTCGCCGGTCCAGACGCGCCCGTTCCGAATCACCAACTCGGCCGACCAAGCCGCGAGCGCCCCGAGAAAACAGCACAAAAGCTTCCTTTTCTCCAGTTTGCCAGATCCCGGCGAATATACTAGAAAGATGTCTCCGGAAGTCATGGAAAAATACGAGGTCGTGATCGGCCTTGAGGTTCACGTGCAGCTCAGCACGCGCACCAAAATCTTCTGCTCTTGCCCCACCAGCTTCGGCGCGCTGCCGAATACCAACGTCTGCCCGGTCTGTTTAGGCTTGCCGGGGGCCTTGCCGGTTCTGAGCCGGGGGGCGGTTGAATTGGGCATCAAGGGTTCGACGGCGCTGAACTGCACGGTGCAGCCGGAGTCCGTTTTTGCGCGCAAGAATTATTTTTATCCGGACTCGCCGAAGGGCTACCAGATTTCGCAGTTCGATAAGCCGATCGCGCTGGGGGGGTACCTGGACGTGCTCGTCCACGGGGAAACCAAGCGGGTCGGGATTACGCGCGTCCACATGGAAGACGACGCGGGGAAATCGATCCACGATGGGTTCAAAGACTCGGACCGGTTCACGTACGTCGACCTGAACCGTTCGGGCACTCCTCTGATCGAGATCGTCAGTGAACCGGATATCCGCAGTTCTGACGAAGCGGTGGAATATCTGACCGAGGTTAAGCAGGCGATGCAATTTGCCGAGGTTTCCACGTGCGACATGGAGAAGGGCCATTTGCGGTGCGACGCGAACGTCTCGATGCGTCGGAAAGGCGCGGAGAAGTTCGGCACGCGCGCTGAGGTCAAGAACCTGAACTCGTTTCGGTTTCTGAAACAGGCGATCGAATTCGAAATGGTGCGTCAGGTGGAGATTCTCGAATCGGGCGGCCGCGTGATCCAAGAGACCCGCTTGTTCAACCCCGATCTGGGCGAGACGATCTCCATGCGTTCGAAGGAAGAAGCTCACGATTATCGTTATTTCCCGGAACCGGATCTGATCCCGCTGCGAATTAGCCCGGAGTGGCTCGCGCAGGTGACGGCCACGATGCCAGAGCTGCCGCAGGCGAGGCGGGGGCGTTTCGCGACGGCCTATGGGCTGAGCGACTACGATGCGCAAGTGCTGACGGTGACGCGGGAGATCGCCGACTACTTTGAACGGGCGGCCCGGGCGTGCGGCGACGCCAAGCAAGCCGCTAACTGGGTGATGGGCGATTTGGCTGGGCTGTTGAAGGCCGACGGCAAGGAGATGGCGGAGTCGCCGATTTCGGCCGAGCATCTGGGCGAGCTGATCGGGTTGATCATCAAGGGTGAACTCTCCGGCAAGCTGGCGAAAGACATCTTCCCGAAGATGTACGCGACCGGCGAGGCACCGGGGTTGATCATGGAGCGCGAAGGATTGAAGCAGATCAGCGACTCGGGGGCGCTCGAAAAGTTCGTGGATGAAGTTCTGGCCGCCAATCCGAAACAGGTGGAGCAGTATAGGGCCGGCAAAACCACCGTCATCGGGTTCCTGGTTGGCCAAGTGATGAAGCTCTCGCGCGGCCAAGCGAACCCCGGCACCGTGAACGCCCTGTTCGCCGAGAAGCTGAAGTAGGCCGCCATGGAAGCCAGCCCATGCCGCTTATCAACCATCTGTTCTTCACCGAGTTACTCGGGCTTCGGGTCTACGACCTTAAAGGCCGGGAGCTCGGACGTATCCGCGACGCGGCGCTAGTCCCGTTGGTTGACGCCATTCGCGTCGACCGATTTTTGCTCGGCGGGGGGCCGGCTTGGCTGACGGTGCGCTATGACCAGGTTGACCGGATCAACCTCAATGGCCTGTGGCTGCGCGACGAACTGCTGACGCCGTACCATCGCGACGAGTACATGCTGCGGATCGGTCGCGACCTTCTCGATCAGCAAATCATCGACGTCGATGGGCGGAAAGTCGTTCGCGTTTCCGATGTCACCTTCAACCTGGACAACTCGCTGGGTTATGACGAACTGCGCATCGTCGAAGTCGACATTGGCCTGCGGAGCATGTTCCGGCGGGTGACGCAGGGGCTGCTGCCCCGTCCGCTGATCCGGCGGCTGATGATGCCGATTCCGCCGAACTCGATCAACTGGCAGGTCTGCAACATCGTCGAGAGCGACCCGCAGCGGCGTCTCCATCTGAACATTTCGCACGACCGGCTGGAGCACCTTCATCCGGCTGACCTCGCCGACATCGTCGAGGCGCTGGGCCCGGAGGATCGGGAAGCCATTTTTGAGTCGATTGATAGCGAAATGGCCGCGGATACTTTGTCGGAGATCTCGCCTGAAATTCAGTCGAGCATTCTCGAATCGCTGGACGAAGACAAGGCCGCCGATATCATCGAAGAGATGTCCCCGGACGAAGCCGCCGACGTCCTCGGCGACCTGGACCAGGACACCTACGAAGCCATTCTCGAAGAGATGGAAAACGAACCCAAGGCCGAGGTTCGCGAACTGCTCGAACATCGGGAGGATTCGGCGGGGAGGTTGATGACCACCGAATATATCACGCTGCCTACCGGCTCGACCGTTGGCGATGCCATCGCCGCCATTGCCGCGAATGCGGAGATCATCGACAACTTGAATACCCTATTTCTGATTGATGCCGAGGAGAGGCTGACGGGTGCGGTGCCGCTCGCCCGGCTGTTCACGGTGGCCGGCTCCGAGCCGCTCGCTGGTCTGCAAGCCGAACGATTACTATCCGTGCTGGTCACCGAGAAGCAGGACCGGATCACCGAGATTTTCGACAAGTACAACCTGCTTACATTGCCTGTTCTCGACAAGCAAAAGCGGCTCGTGGGGGTGATTCACGCCGACGATATCATCGCTCTTTTAAGGAGTCTCTAGGCTATGTTCCAACGACTCAAGTACCACATCGCGGTGTTTTTCTCCGTCATCGGGCCGGGCTTCATTACAGCCATGGTGGACAACGACGCCGGCGGTATTTTCACCTATTCCCAGGCCGGTGCCAAGTACGGCTATCTTCCGCTGTGGACGCTGCTGCCGATCATGGCTCTGTTGATCGTGACCCAGGAGATGACTGCCCGTATGGGGGCGGTGACGGGGAAGGGGCTATCCGATCTGATCCGGGAGGAGTTCGGGCTGCGGACCACCTTCTTCATGATGGTGGCTTTGGTCGCGGCCAACCTGACGAACGTGATGGCGAACTTTGCCGGCGTTGCGAGTTCGCTCGAACTGTTCGGCGTCTCTCGCTATATCTCCGTTCCGATTGGGGCGTTGATCGTGTGGCTGCTGGTGGTGAAAGGGAACTATGCTAGCGTGGAGCGGATCTTTCTGTTTGCCACGTTGCTGTATGTCTCCTACATTATTTCCGGCGTACTGGTAAAGCCGGATTGGAAAGAAGCGGCGATCTACAGCGTGACGCCGGTGCTGATTTTCGACCCCGCCTACATCACGTTGCTGATCGCGATGGTCGGCACTTCAGTGGCCCCCTGGATGCAGTTCTATCTGCAAGCCGCGATCGTGGAAAAAGGCGTGACGGCCAAGGATTACATTGAGTCGCGCATCGAAGTGATCGTCGGCTGCGTGGTGATGACCGTGATTGCGTTCTTCATCATCGTCGCGTGTGCCGGCGCAATTTGGACCGTGGCCCCGCGGGATATCAAAGACTCGACGGATGCCGCGCTCGGTCTGAAGCCGTTTGGCGACTATGCCTATCTGCTCTTCGCCGGCGGTCTGTTTAACGCTTCGCTTTTCGCCGCGTGCATTTTGCCGCTGTCGACCGCGTACACCGTCTGCGAGGGCCTCGGCTTCGAATCGGGAGTAAACAAACGCTGGAACGAGGCGCCCATTTTTTACTGGCTCTTTACGCTGCTGATTGTCGTCGGCGGCGGCGTCATTCTGATCCCGGGCTTCCCGCTGGTTCGAATGATTCTGCTCTCGCAGGTCATCAACGGCGTGATGCTTCCGTTCGTCCTGATCTTCATGGTGCTGATTGTGAATCGCAAATCGATCATGCGTGACTGGACCAATTCTCCGGCCTATAACGGCGTCGCCTGGACCGCCGTCGTCACCATGATTGGCCTAACTCTGGTGCTTGTCGGTATCACACTGCGAGACCTCTGGGCATGAACATTTTGCCCCCGGATTGTACTCCCGCCCCGCGCTACACTGATTCTTTGTTGTTAACCGAAGCCAAACCCCGCGCCGCCGATACCGCCACCGTCGTTGGCCAACTCGCCCACGAACTCCGCCAGCCGCTCAGCGCGATGGAAGCGATCACGTACTATCTGCATCTGACAGTGGTGCAGGATCCGAAGGCCCGGCAACAGATCGATAAGTTGCGGCAGTTGATCGAGCAAGCGGGCTGGATCCTGTCCGACGCCGTTCACTTTCTGCAGTCGGCCCCGGCCCGCCCGGCTCTGCACGATGTTCACGAGATCCTCGAAGTCGTGCTGAGCCGCTTGAGCACGGAAGATCAGGATGCGGTGTTCGTCGATCTGGCCGACTCGTTTCCGCTGGTGATCTTGGATCTCGCGCAGATGCAGCATCTGCTGACGACCGCGCTCCGCTTCTGCCTGCGAACGGCGCGGCAAGCCTATCCGGTCGAGGTCGCGACCTACGTGGAAGCGAACCAGGCGATCATCCTCTTTTCGACCGAAGCCCCCGGACTCGACGCACGATCCTTCGACAGCCTGTTCTTGCCGTTTGAGGACCATCCGGCCCCCGCCGCCGGCCTCGGTTTGGCCAGCGTTCGGCGGATCGCGGAGGTTCACGGGGGTAGTTGCGATCTGTCCGTAAATCCGGCCGGCGAACTTCGGTTACGCGTCGCTTTCCCGATCCAAGGCGTCTAAGCGCGCCCGCAGGGCCTTCACCTGCTGACGCAACTCGCCCACCTTCGTGATGTTGGCAAGCTGCGTTAGATATTCTTTCAAGGGCCGCGCCGGGGTGCCCCAAACGACCTGATTGCCGCGCACGATTTTCGACGTCAAGACACCGCAGCCGGAACCCAGGATCGCTTTCGATTCGATCCGCGCTTTATCCCCAATCCCTACCTGACCGCCGATGACCGCGTACTCTTCGACCACGACGCCGCCCGATAGCCCCGTCTGCGCGGCGATCACGACATGGTTGCCGATCTCGCAGTTGTGGGCGATATGCACCATGTTGTCGATCTTCACGCCGTCACCAATCCGCGTGACGCCGAGGGCAGCGCGGTCGATGCAAGCGTTGGCGCCGAGTTCGAAATCATCGCCGATCTCGACCCGTCCGACCTGCGGGAATTTTTGATAGCGGCCTTCGTGCATGACGAAGCCAAAGCCGTCGGCCCCGATCACGCTGCCGGAGTGCAACACGGCCCGCGCGCCGATTTTCACGCCGTCATAAATCGTGACCCGCGCATGGAGGAGGGCGTCTTTGCCAATCGTCACCCCCGCCCCGATCGCGCACCCGGCTTGAATCTCAGTGCCGGCACCGATGCTGGTTCCAGCGCCTACGCTCGCGTGCGGGCCGACGCTGACGCCTTCGCAAAGCTCCACGCCCTCGCCCAACACCGCCGTGGGATGGACCCCCACGGCCGCCCGCGTCCGGGGATAGAGCACCGTCAGGCACCGCGCAAACGCGCCGCGGGGCTGCGGGACGAAAACCATGGTTGCCGCCAACTCCGTCCCTGGGGTGACGAGCAAACAGCCCGCCCGCGTGGCCTCCGCCGCCTTTGCTCCCTTGGCGTTTCCGACGAAGCTGAGTTCGCTCCCGCTGGCCTCGGCCAACGGCGCCGCCCCCAAAATCTCCCGTTCCCCGTCGCCCGTCCAAGGGGCGCCCAGCATCGTCGCGATTTCCCGTACTTTCATAGCTTGAACGCTATGATAACGTTCAATGGCCATTGATCCCTCGGCGCACATCGCCCCCACCGCCCAAGTCCACCCTTCCGCCCACATCGGCCCTCAAACCGTCGTCGGCGATTTCTGTCTCATTGAAGCCGACGTCTCGATCGGTGCGTTCTGCGTGCTCGAGCCTTACGTCTTCGTCAAGCGCTGGACGACCCTCGGCGATAACAACGAAATCTCCGCCCACACCGTCCTCGGCACCGACCCGCTCGACCGCGCTTTCACGGGCGAGCGCTCCTACCTCACCATCGGTCATTACAACAAAATCCGGGAGCACTACACGATTTCCCGCGGCACCATGCCGGAATCAGTGACCACGATCGGGGACCACAACTACATCATGACCTCCGGGCATATCGCCCACAACGCTACGATCGGCAACTACTGCACCATCGCCAGTTGCGCGCTGGTGGCTGGCTACGTGACGATCGAAGACCAGGTTTTCTTGTCGGGCGGCGTCGTCGTCCATCAGTTTTCGAAGATCGGCCGCTTGGCGATGGTGGGCGGCAATACGCGGGTCAACCTCGACGCTCCCCCGTTCTTTCTCTATACCGATTTCAACATCACACCTTGCGGGCTGAACCTCGTCGGCCTACGCCGGGCGGGGTTCAAGACCTCCGACGTCGCCCCGCTCAAGGAAGCCTACAAGCTTTTGTACCGGAGCCATCTGAAGCAGGCCGACGCGCTGGCCCGAATCGAAGCGGAGTTCCCGAGTCCGCTGACGGATCATCTCGTCCGGTTCATCCGTGGCTCCCAACGCGGCATCGCAAGGGAGCGCGGCGGCGGTGGTATAGTTTCGTAGTTGACCCGAATTTTTATCCCGCTCTTTTTGTGTACTTGCGCTCTGGCACAAGAAATTTCGCTGCCCGAGGCTGTCAAGCAAGCCACGGCGAAGTACCCGTCAGTTCAGATTTCCCTCGACCAAGTTTCCGAAGCCGCCGCGGGGATTAACTTGGCTCGCCTCGCTTACCTCCCGCGCGCCGAGATGCTCGGCCAGATCAACCGCGCGACCGCCAATAACGTGTTCGGGATGCTGCTGCCGCAAACGGTCGTCTCGCCGATCAGTGGCCCGCTGCTGTCCACGGGCGCTGGCTTCGGCAACGTCTGGGGAACCGCTGTCGGCCTGATGGTTAACTGGGAGCCGTTTGATTTCGGCCGCCGCCAGGCGGAGGTTTCCAGCGCAGCGTCGTCCAAGTTCCGGGCCGAAGCCGGCGTCGCCCGGACGCAACTCGAAGTGGCGACGGCCACGGCCGACGCCTATCTGACCGCCCTCGCCGCGCAGCAGACCGTGCTTTCCGCACAAGCCGCCGTCACCCGTTCGCAGGAACTCGTCCGCATCACTGAAGCTCTCGTCAAATCGGAACTCCGCCCCGGGGCCGACCTTTCGCGGATCCAGTCGGAAGTCCTGCTGGCCGAAGCCCAGGTTGTCCGCGCCGAACAGACCGCCTCCACCGCTCGGGCGTCACTGGCTCAGTTCACGGGCCCGGCCGCTCCGAAAAATTCGTTCACTTCCCTTCCCTCGATTACGCCGCCCGCGGGCATCGCAGCCACTCATCCTCACCTCCGCGAGCAACAAGCCGCGATCGACGAAATCAAGTCGCGCCAAGCCATCCTGGATAAAAGTTGGTACCCCCGGCTCAACACCCAAGCCAACGTCTTCGGTCGCGGTTCCGGCACCAACCTCAACGGCCCATACCCGGGCGGCGCAAACGGCCTCGGCCCTACGGTCGGCAATTGGGCCATCGGCGCCACCGTCACCTTCCCTTTGCTGGAGTACAAGACTCTCCGCGCCCGCCGTCAATTGGAAGACCAACGGATCGGCCGCGAGTCTTCCCGCAAAGCCCTGCTCGAACGGGAACTTGCCGCCGCGCTCGAACGCGCCCAAATCGCCGTGACCGGGGCTCGGAGCCTGGCTCAAATCACGCCGCAACAGGTCACGCTGCTCAAACAGACCCTGGAGCAAATTACAGCTCGCTATCGAGCCGGGCTGGCCAACTTGACTGAAGTCACGGACTCGCAACGCTTGCTTACCCAAGCTGAAATCGATCACGCGCTCGCCATTCTCAACGTCTGGCGCGCCGAACTCGCGCTGGCCGCCACGCAGGGCGATCTGGCCCCCTTCCTGAGCAAGGTGCCCTAAACCATGCGCCTCGTCCTCGCAGCTCTTCGCCGACCGGTCACGATTCTCGTCGCCGTCCTGGCCATCCTCCTTTCGGCCTATCTCGCCAGCCGCCGCATCGCCGTCGACATCTTCCCCGAAATCGGCCAGCCCGCCATCTTCGTGGCCCAGCCCTACGGCGGCATGGACCCGTCGCAGATGGAGGGTTACCTCACTTATTACTACGAGTATCACTTCCTCTACATCGCCGGTATTGAGCACGTGGAATCGAAGAATATTCAGGGCGCTTCGCTGATGAAGCTGTACTTCCACCCCGGCACCGACATGGCCCAAGCGATGGCTCAAGTGATCGGGTACGTCACCCGCGCCCGGGCCTTTATGCCCGCCGGAGTGGTCGGGCCGTTCATCACGCGCTTTGATGGCGGCAGCGTACCGGTCGGCCAACTGATCTTCTCCAGCCCCACGCGGCCACCGAATGAGATGCAGGACATTGCGATCAATCGGGTCCGTCCGCTCTTTGCGACTCTGCCCGGCGTTTCGGCCCCACCG
>Ga0136639_10000276_pt1 | contig 16334 bp, 16 predicted proteins | sample AntDrymUQ8592106_2_FD_113739 | JGI IMG/M metagenome (GOLD analysis project Ga0136639, IMG submission 113739) | Polar desert sand microbial communities from Dry Valleys, Antarctica - metaG UQ859 (21.06) | ecosystem: Environmental > Terrestrial > Soil > Desert | place: Antarctica: Dry Valley...
CCGATCGCCTCTGCGGACCGCACAATCACGCCCCTGCACGACGCTCTCTTCACCGCTGTGTCGGTGATCTGCGTGACCGGCCTCGCCACGGTGGACATGGCGACGCACTGGTCGGCCTTCGGCAACGTTCTGGTGGTGGTCGGCGTCAACATCGGCGGGGTCGGCGTGCTGACCCTGGCCTCGCTGATGGGAATGGTCATCTCCCGGCGCCTGGGCCTGCGCGCACGGCTGATGGCCGCCAGTGATACGAACCCCTCCCGCATCCACGCCGGACCGGTCAATGAAGGCCAGGCCATTCGCCTGGGAGAGGTCGGCAACCTGCTCGTGACGGTCGCCATCAGCGCCTTCGTGATCGAGGTGGTCGTGACAGCCCTACTCTTCCCACGTATCCTGGCAGTCGGGGCATCCACCGGAGAAGCCCTCTGGCAGAGCATTTACTACTCCGCCATGGCATTCACCAACAGCGGCTTCTCCCCCAACGTCGGCGGCCTTACCCCCTTCGCCAACGACTACTGGTTCCTCAGCTCCCTCATGCTGGGGGCCTTCCTCGGCAGCCTGGGATTCCCGGTCATCTACGCCCTCGCGCGGGGCTGGCGCAGCCCCCGGCGCTGGTCGCTGCACGTGAAGCTGACCCTCTTCACGACGGTGGCGCTGATCGTGGCCGGCATCGCCATGTACATCGCGCTCGAGTTCGACAACCCGAAAACGTTTGGGTCGCTGAACGCGGGCGACACGATCTTCCAGTCGCTCTTCATGTCGGTGATGACCCGGTCGGGCGGCTTCGCGACCATCAACGTCAGCGACCTGCACGGGTCGAGCATGCTCGTCACGGACATGCTGATGTTCATCGGCGGCGGCTCAGCGTCCACCGCGGGCGGCATCAAGGTGACCACGCTGGCCATCCTCTTTCTGGCGGCCTTCGCCGAAGCCAGCGGACGAAGCCAGATGGAAGCGTTCGGCCGCCGGATCCCCAGCGACATCCTGCGGCTCGCGGTCAGCGTGGTGCTGTGGGGCGCGACGACGGTGGCCGTGTCGAGCATCCTGATCCTGCAGATCTCCGAGGCACCCTTGGACCTGGTGCTGTTCGACGTGATCTCCGCGTTCGCCACCTGCGGCCTCTCGACGGGCTTGACCGCAGACCTGCCTCCCGCCGGGGTGTATGTTCTGGCGGCGACCATGTTCATGGGCAGGATTGGTACAGTAACCCTCGCGGCTGCCCTCGCCGCGAGCCAGAGCAGGCAGCTGTTCTCCCGTCCGGAAGAGAGACCCATCGTTGGCTGACCGCTTCAAACACGACGCTCCTGTGCTCGTGATCGGCCTCGGCCGGTTCGGCGCGGCCACAGCCGGGCAACTCGACCGCCTCGGCCGCGATGTTCTCGCCGTCGACGACAGCGAGGCCCTCGTGCAGAAATGGTCCGAACGGGTCACGCACGCGGTGCAGGCCAACGCCACCTCCATCGACGCGCTTCGCCAGATCGGAGCTCAGGACTTCTCCATCGCGGTCTGCGCCGTCGGCTCATCCGTTGAGGCCAGCGTGCTCATCGCGGCGAACCTCGTCGACCTCGGGATCCCCCAGATCTGGGCCAAAGCGATCTCTAAATCGCACGGCACGATCCTCGAGCGCATCGGCGTGAACCACGTCGTCTTTCCCGAGATACAGGCAGGCGAACGCCTTGCGCACCTCGTCTCGGGACGCCTGCTGGACTTCATCGAGTTCGACGACGACTTCGCCCTGGTCAAGATGATCCCGCCGAAGCCGATCCGAGGTCTGAACCTGACCGAATCCGGCCTGCGCCGCAAGTACAACGTCACCGTCGTCGGAGTGAAGAGCCCCGGCCGCCCCTTCACCTATGCCACCGAGAAGACGGTCGTCACCGACCGGGATCTCATCATCGTCTCGGGAACCAAGTCCGACATCGAGCGGTTCGCGTCCCTGGAGTTCTAGACCGGGAGTTCTAGACCGGGAGTTCCAGGCCTGCTCCGCGGGTGGACACCCTTCAGAAGCGAGCTTCAAGGGCTACTTACAAGGCAACGGGGCTAGTGACCGGCGAGTTCGCGGGCCCGGGCGAGAGCGGCATCCGTCGCCCGATCAAACAGTTCCTTGAGGCCGCCCTTTTCGAGCTCCCAGACGGCGCGCTCAGTGGTGCCGCTGGGGCTCGTGACCTGTCGGCGCAGCTCCGTCGGGGACAGGTCGGATGCCGCCAGCAGGGTGGTGGCACCCAGGAAGGTTCCGTTCACCATGACGGCGGCCTCTTCCGGAGTGAATCCCTTGTCCAGGGCCGTGGCGGTGAGCTGCTCGATCAGGTAGAAGACGTACGCCGGGCCTGATCCGGAGATCGTGCTGAGGGCGTCGAGCTTCTCCTCCGGCACGACCAGCACGTCACCGACGGTGGCGAAGAGGGCGGTGGCGAGCTCAAGGTCGGTGTCGCTGGAGCGCGTGCCCGCGCTCAGCCCCGTGACCGCCTTTCCGACCAGGGCCGGCGTGTTGGGCATCGATCGGATGACCGACACCGATTCGGGCAGCAGGGATTCGAACGTCGCGATGGTGACGCCGGCGGCGACGCTCACGACCAGCGTTCCGGGTTCCAGGCTGTCGGCGATCTCGGCCAGGAGGTCGGCTACCATCGCGGGCTTCACTGCCACGATCACGATGCGCGCGCCGGCCACGGCCGTGAGGTTGGCCTCGGGGTCATCGGCGGTGGCCCAGGCGGTCACGCCCTCGATCGCCCGGAGTTCGGCGGCCTTGGCGGCGGACCGGTTGGTGGCACGGATGCCGCCTTCCACGGTCACACCCGGTTGCAGGAGCCCGGTCAGCACGGCCCTCGCCATGGAGCCGGCGCCGAGGAACGCGATCGTGGGCAGTTCGGTGGATGCAGTCGAAGTCATCAGACGAGTCTACTTTCGCGCCTTGGGTCTGAGCCGGGCGGAGTGGCGATCGTTCTAGGATTGCCCCATGAGCACTTCGGGCGGGAACAAGGCCATCATGGCGGCACTCACCGCGAACCTGGGCATAGCGATCACGAAATTCGTAGCCTGGGCGTTCTCCGGCTCATCCTCGATGCTCGCCGAGGGCGTGCACTCCCTGGCCGACTCCGGCAACCAGGTGTTGCTGCTGGTGGGCGGACGCAGGGCCCGGCAGAAAGCCGACACGGAGCATCCGTTCGGCTATGGGCGGGAACGCTACGTCTACGCCTTCGTCGTGTCGATCATCCTGTTCTCGGTTGGCGGCGTGTTCTCCCTCTACGAGGGCGTGCAGAAGCTCCAGAACCCGCACCCGCTCGAGGTGCCGTGGCTGCCGATCGTGGTGCTGCTCGTGGCCATGGGTCTCGAGTCCTTCTCCCTGCGCACGGCCATCAGGGAATCGAACCTCGTGCGCGGAAACGAGAGTTGGGTGCAGTTCGTGCGGCATTCGAAGGCGCCCGAGCTGCCCGTGGTTCTGCTCAAAGACATCGCCGCTCTCACCGGCCTGGTCTTCGCCTTCCTCGGCGTCGGCCTCACCATCATCACCGGCAACTCGATCTGGGATGCCATCGGTACCCTGTTCATCGGTGTGCTGCTCGTTCTGGTCGCCGTTGTCCTCGGCGTTGAGACCAAGAGCCTGCTCGTCGGCGAAGGCGCCGGCACAGTGGATGCCACTGCCATCGAGCGCGCCATCCTGGCCGGCCCGGAAACTCGGAAGATCATCCACCTCAAGACCCTCTACCTCGGCCCGAACGAAATGCTCGTCGCTGCCAAGATCGCCTTCGTGGCCGACAGTCGGTTCGCCGACGTGGCGGCGGGTATCGACGCGGTCGAAGCGCGCATTCGCGAGGCTGTACCGACGGCCCGGGTGATCTACCTCGAGCCGGACCTATACGTCGATCCCAACCGACGTCAACCGCCCACCGACGCCATTGTCATCAAAGGCAGTGAGTGATCCACACCGCGGTCGTGCTGCGGCACGATGAGACCATCCACCTCGGCAACCTCGAACCTGTGCTGCGGGATCACGGCTATTCCATCCGTTACGTCGACACCCTGAGGGAGGACGTGCGCGGCCTGGACCCACAGGAAGCCGACCTGTTGGTCGTGCTCGGCGGCGAAATGGGAGTCTACGAAGCCGACGAATTCCCGGCGCTGCACGACGAAATCACGCTGCTCAAGCACCGGCTCGGGGCGTCGTTGCCTGTCTTCGGCGTGTGCCTCGGCGCCCAGCTGATGGCCAATGCGCTGGGCTCCCGCGTCTACCGCGGGCCGACGAACGAGATCGGTTATCGGTCTGTGGAGCCCACGGCGGCCGGGGCGAGCTCCCCGCTGCGGCACATCAGCGGCGTTCCCGTCTTCCAGTGGCACAGCGACACATTCGACCTGCCCGCCGGCGTCACCCGGCTCGCCGGCTCACCCCAGTACGGCAACGAGGCTTTCTCCATCGGCAACTGGGCGCTGGCCGTGCAGTTCCACCCTGAGGTCACCGCCGAGATGCACGAGGTGTGGTTAGCCGCCTCGGAGGCGGAGGTGGCCTCCGAAGGCTTCGACCTGGGTCACCTTCGCCGCGACCGCGAACGCTACTCCAGGGGCATGCAGAGCGCCTCCCGAGCCATGTTCAGCGAATGGCTCGACGGGCTGGATCCAGAAAGAACGCCCTGAGCAGTTCCCCGCACTCGTGTGCGTCGACTTCGGCGTAGACCTCGGCACGGTGATTGAGCCGGCGGTCCCGCAGCACGTCGTAGACGGATCCGGCGGCACCGGCCTTCTCGTCCCACGCGCCGAAGACCACTACGGGCACCCGCGCCGCCAGAATCGCGCCCGCACACATCACGCAGGGCTCCAGGGTCACCACGAGGGTGCAGCCGGTGAGGTGCCAGTCGCCCAGGGACGCGGCGGCCTGACGGATGGCGACCATCTCGGCGTGGCCGGTGGGGTCCTGCAGCGCTTCGCGCTCGTTGCGCCCGCGCCCGATCACCGTGCCGACGGCATCCAGCACCACCGCGCCGACGGGCACGTCGCCCGTTTCAAGGGCCGTGCGAGCCTCGGTGAGCGCAAGCCGCATCCATTCGCTGTGCCGGCGATCGACCTCGCCCATCCGGTTTCCTTCCCCGACTAGTAGATTGAGCCTATGCGAGTCCACGTAGCCGACCACCCCCTGATCACCCACAAACTCACGGTTCTCCGGGACAAGAACACCCCGTCGCCGATCTTCCGGGCACTTGTCGAAGAGCTGATGACCCTCCTCGCCTACGAGGGAACCCGCGGCGTGCGGGTCGAGGAAGTGACCGTGCAGACCCCGGTCTCCGAGGCCCGCGGCGTGCAGATCAGCGACCCCAAGCCGCTCGTCGTTCCGATCCTCCGCGCCGGACTCGGCATGCTCGAGGGCATGGTCAAGCTGCTGCCCACGGCAGAGGTGGGCTTCCTGGGCATGGCCCGCAACGAGGAAACCCTCGAACCGACCACCTACGCCGAGCGTCTGCCCGACGACCTCTCCGACCGCCAGTGCTTCGTGCTCGACCCGATGCTGGCCACGGGCGGTTCGCTGATCGCCGCCATCCAGTTCCTCTTCGACCGCGGCGCCGTCGACGTCACGGCCATCTGCATCCTCGCCGCTCCTGAGGGGCTCGCCGCGGTGGAGAAGGCCCTGGAAGGCCGCGAAGTGACCATCGTTCTTGGCGCCGTCGACGACAAGCTCGACGAACACGGCTACATCGTTCCCGGCCTCGGCGACGCCGGCGACCGCCTCTACGGTCTGGTGTAGCCCGGACGAGAACCGTCCCGCCGAACGGCGCGCAATGCAGGTCCTGCGACCGGGTCTGCACTCAGGCCCGTCAAGTTCAAGAATCTTTGATGAAATCAAGTTGTATCATCAAATCTTTCGCACTTTCGAGACCTGCGGTGGATCCTCCGATCCGCCGCAGAGTCACCGAACGTGATTCGTGTCACGCCGCGTCATTCACGGTCACAGAATTGACACACGCCGTAACAGTGGGCTTTACTCGCAACTATGACAACGAGCGCACACCCCCAGACCTCCTTCGAGGCCCCCGGGACTGCCGGCATGATGATGCCCGGCAGCTGCTCTCCGTGTTGCCGAATGTCCCGCTAACCAGCGACCACATCGCCGAGTTCCCGCCCCGCTGACATCTCGCGGCCGGCTGGTCGAACTCCGGGTCTCTCCGACTCCCTCCAGGCCGCTCACCGGCCGAACTTTTTTGAACCTGGAACCGCCACGAAGCGTCGGGTTCTCCTGCAGCATCCCAGCCAAGGATCATTCTCATGTCGCTTGCCCACATTGACACCGCCCGCTCGGCCCAGGCCGCCCGCCTCGAACTCCAGACCCCTCCGGCGCCGGCCGTGCCCCGCATCCGCGCCGTACCCGACGGAACCCAGGCCCGCGGCTTCGTTCTCTACGTCGGTATCGACGAGGCCACGGCGGCCGCGGCCGGAACCAGCCTCAGCCGCATCGTCGAGGCTCTCAAAGCCCTGACCGGCACCATCGCGCCGACGGCGGAAACCCATGCCGCGGTCGCCCTGGCACCCGCCGGAGCCGGCGGCCGCGACGTCGACGTCGTGCGCCTCGCCCTGCAGGATCCGACCGCGCTGGCCCGGCACCGCAACGTCGCGGTGGACCCCGACCGTGCACCCGGCGGCGTGGTGGTGGACATCTCCCGCAAGCGGGTCATCCTCGACGGAGAGACCGCGGCGCTCACCTACAAGGAATTCGAGCTGCTGCAGTACCTCGTGCTTCGCGAGGGCCGCACCATCGAGCGCGCCGAACTGATCGCCAAGTTGTGGAACGCATCCGACGAAGAGGACGCGCCGAACGAGCGCACGATCGACGTGCATGTGCGTCGCCTGCGCGCGAAGCTCGGCCGCTACGAAGACATCGTGCGCACCGTGCGCGGGGTGGGTTACCGCTTCGACCGGCACGCCGACGTGTCGATCCGCCAGTCGAGCACGCCAAGCCCGGACCTCTTCTGAAGATCGACGTCGCCTGGATGGCGACGTTGAGCGCTGGCGTGACAGAGGGCCGGTCATAGGAGCTACGACCGGCCCTCTTCCCTTGCACCAAGAGTGTCCTGCAATCACATTTCGCGCCATCCGCCACAGCAAACGGTTGACGCACTCCGAATATATAACGAACGCGTAACGACATGCTAGTTATATGTTCGTTATTTTTCTTTGAATTTGCCACGAGTGAATGAGGCAGCCCGAGAGGGAGTCCCTATTCTTGGAGATCAAGGATGTGTGGAGGACGCGTGACCGATCGAGCCGTGGCAGTGGCCGCCTGGGAGTCCCTGTTCCGCGCCCAGGTTGCCATCATGCGCAGCCTCGCCGCCGATTTCCCGTCTCATGAGATTTCTTTCAACGAGTACGACGTGTTGTTCAACCTGTCCCGTGCCCCCGATCGGCACCTGCGGCTCCGGGACCTGAACCGGCACGTGCTACTCACCCAGCCGAGCGTGAGCCGCCTGGTCGATCGGCTGGCCCTGCGGGGCTATCTGCAGAAGCACACCGACCCCACCGACGGCCGCGGCGCCCTGATCGAGCTGACGGATGCCGGCTACGACCTGTTCCGGCGGGTCGCGCTTCAGCACATGGGCACGATCACCGACCGCGTCGGCGACAAGCTCAGCACCGACGAGCTCACGCAGCTCACCGCCCTCTGCGATCGCCTGCGCGGCGAGGACTGACCCGCGCCGGCGAACCGTCTCCCCTCCCCCTGTGCAGCTTGCACGGGCGGGCGTACGGTAACCGCGAGGAGGTGATTCCCATGCACGCAGCGCAGGGAGACCGGATCATCATTCGGGGGAAAACGGTGGAAGCACCAGACCGTCACGGTGAGATCATGGAGGCTCGCGGGCCGAACGGCGAACCGCCCTATCTCGTGCGGTTCGGCGAGGGGCACGAGAGTGTCGTGTACCCAGGTACGGACTTCCTGATCGAGCACATCGAGCCCACATAGCACCAGGCAGCGAGGAGGAAGTTAAATGTACATAGGTTCCCGCCCATGTCAAGGGGGTACTGCACGATTGAGACCTGAGTTAACGTCGGAATACGCGTTGCAGATCGTGGCGGGTACAGGAATTGGAGCCTCAGCCATGAGAATCACGTGTCCCTTCTGTCATTCGGCGGCTCGCTTGACGCCGAACCCGGCGCACGCCGAGCACCACGCACTCCCCGTCTACGTACTGACCTGCTCCGGCTGTGATCGCACCAATGTGCGCCGCGAGCCGGTACACCAGCCGCGGCAGCTGGTGGCCATCCGCTAATTACCTGGGCAACGGATCCCGGTCAGCGCGGACCAACGACAAATCCCCCGCAATCTTGACGATTACGGGGGATTTTTTACTGTGCGCCCGAAGGGATTCGAACCCCCAACCTTCTGATCCGTAGTCAGATGCTCTATCCGTTGAGCTACGAGCGCAGGCTGTCAACAAGCTAAGCGCTCAATGACAACTTGAAAACTATAACAGCTATTCACGGTGCTCCGGTGCGGCCAGCCTGTCTGGGGTGCGAATTCCGAGCCAGGAAACGATCCCGCCGACGACCATCAGGCCCGCCACGACCGCCATCACCCGTTGGAATCCGGCCACGTCGAGTGTGGCTCCGATGATCGTTCCGGCCAGCGCCACCGCGATCAAACCGGCCACCCGGGAGACGGCATTGTTGATGGCCGAACCGATCCCGGCCTGCTCAGGCGGGATGGAGCCCAGAACCGCGGAGGTCAGCGGCGCCACGGTGATGGCCAGTCCGAGACCGATCACCACGATGGCCGGCACGACCTGCACCCAGAGGTTGATGGGCGGCACCGCCCCACGCAACAGCAGGAAACCGATCGCCGCGACCACCGGCCCGATGGCCATGAACATCCGCGGGCCGTAGCGGCCGGCCAGCGTGCCGAACAGGGTCGCGAAGAGCAGCAGCATGATGGTTGTCGGGATGCCCGCGAATCCGGCCGCGGTCGCCGAGAAGCCGCCGACCTGCTGCAGATACACAGTGAAGACGAAGAAGCCGAGGCTGAGGGCCGCATAGACGCCGACCGTGGCAAGGTTGCCGACCCCGAAATTGCGGATCGCGAACAGGCCGAGGGGCATCATCGGATGCGGCGCACGGGCCTCCCGCCACAGAAATCCGGCGAAGGCCAGTATCCCGACGATGAGGGGCACGAACACGACCGGGCTGGACCAGCCGAGTCGTCCCTGCTCGATCAGGGCAAAGACCGGCGCGCCGAGGCCGAGCGCGGCCAGGCCGGCACCCCACACGTCGATGGGTGCCGCCGGCCGGGTGCGAACGGGCTCATGCAACCCGGCCAGCAGGAACAGAGTGACCGCGATGGGGATCACGTTGAGCCCGAAGATGAAGCGCCAGCTGAGCGTATCCACCAGGACGCCGCCGAGCACCGGACCTGTAATGCCCGCGATCCCCGTCCAGCCGGTCCAGACCCCGATCGCTCGGCCCTGTGCTGCCCCCGCGAAAGTGGAGGTGATCAACGCCAGGGAACTCGGCACGAGCAGGGCCGCCGCCACGCCCTGCAGCACCCGGGCGAGTACGAGCGCACTCCCCCACGGTGCCACCGCGCACGCTAGCGAGGTGATCCCGAACCAGACCAGCCCGATCCGGAGTACCCGCACCCGACCGAAGGTGTCGGAGAGTGACCCGGCCACGAGGATCAGGGCACCCAGCGAGAGCAGATAGCCGTCGACCACCCACTGTTGCAGCACCAGCCCGCCTCCGAGTTCCCGCGAAATCGCCGGCAACGCGACGGTGACGATGGAGCCGTCCAGGAAGGCCACGAACGACGCCAGAATGGCCACGATCAGCACCCGGCGCTCTCTGGAAATCATCCTCACAGTAAACCCGATCGAGGCTCGATCCGCTGCACCTGCTACCGCCCTAGCCGCGCGCTGGGGCCGGTGCAAAACTAACGCCATGACTGCGACCCGTAACACCCAGGCATCCTTCGACTATGCAGGCCTTCGAGCCCTGTTCATCAATTGCACCCTCAAACGCAGCCCGGAAATCAGCCACACCCAGGGCCTCATGAACCTCAGCATCAACCTGATGCACGAACAGGGCGTCTACGTCGAGACCATCCGAGCCGTCGACCACGACATCGCCACGGGCGTCTACCCCGACATGACCGAAAAAGGCTGGGCGACGGATGCTTGGCCGGCCCTGTTCGACAAGGTGCGCACCTCGGACATCCTCGTCATCGGTGGGCCGATCTGGCTTGGCGACAACGGCTCGGTCACAAAACGCGTCATCGAACGGCTCTACGCGATGTCGGGCGAGTACAACGACAAGGGCCAGTACGTCTACTACGGAAAGGTGGGCGGGGCCGTCATCACCGGCAACGAAGACGGCGTGAAGCACTGCGCGTCGAATCTTCTCTACAGCCTTCAGCACATCGGGTTCACGATTCCCCCGGCGGCGGATGCCGGCTGGATCGGCGAGGTCGGGCCGGGGCCGAGCTACCTCGACCCAGGCTCTGGCGGGCCGGAAAACGATTTCACGAACCGCAACACCACCTTCATGACGTGGAACCTGATGCACCTGGCCGCGATCGTGAAAGCCAATGGTGGAATCCCTGCCTACGGGAATCTCCGCGCGGAGTGGGATCAGGGCGAGCGGTTCGGATTCCAGCCGAATCCGGAGTACCGCTAGCGGCGCCCACGCGCCGGAAGTGAGGACACCATGACCGCGATTCTGACCCCCGTGGCGCCGATCTCCCCTCGGAGCCGGCTGGATGTGCGCGTCGCGGGTGGGATGGTGCGCGGGGTGGACGACAACGGGATCCTGGCCTGGCGCGGCATCCCCTATGCGGCACCACCCGTGGGTGAGTTGCGGTTTCGGGCCCCGCAGCCGGTGGTTGCGTGGGAGGGCGTGCGGGACGCCTCCCGGTACGGTCGGGTGGCACCGCAGCCCTACCGGAGCCAGTTCAAAGGCGCCGGGCCGCGCGTGCCGGCCGGCGAGGACTGCCTGAGCGTCAACGTGCTGAGGCCGGCATCGGCGTCACGCAAGCGGCTGGGCCGCCCGGTGATGGTCTTCATCCACGGCGGCGGCTACAGCGTGGGATCCTCCCAGGATTTCACCGGACGCGGGGAGAGCTTCGTGCGCACCGGGCGGGTGGTCTACGTCAGCTTCAACTACCGACTGGGTGCCCTCGGCTACCTCAACTTCTCCCGGTATTCGACACCGGAGCGGCCCCTCGAGAGCAATCTCGGGCTACGCGACCAGGTGGCCGCCCTGCAGTGGGTGCACGACAACATCCGCGCGTTCGGGGGGAACCCCCACAACGTGACCGTATTCGGGGAATCAGCCGGCGCCAACGCGGTGCTCCACCTGATGGCGACGCCCTCCGCCAAGGGATTGTTTGCCCGAGCCATCGCGCAGAGCCCTCCGACGAGCGCGTCGTTCTCGCACGCGCTGACCGACGGTTGGGCCGCGGAGTTCGTGGCGGAGCTGCGCTCGTTCAGGCCGAACTCCGCCGCTCTGACAGAGAATGAGCTTCTGAGCAGCGCCGCGGTGGCCGACCTGACCCGGGCCGCGGTTGCACTTCAGTCGCGAACGCCGGACGCGAACCCGGGCACCTTCTGCCTGATTCCTGTGATCGACGGGGATTTCCTGCCTGAGCGGACCCTCGACGCCTTTCGGCATGGAACTGCGCACCGGGTGCCGCTGATCATCGGCACCAACGAGCGGGAGGGGTCACTGTTCCGCGGACGGGTAAACATCCTGCCGCAGTCCCCGATGCGCATCGCCGCCATCTTCGACCACGCCCCCGTGAGCTCGCACGACGCGATGCGGTTGGTCTATGCAAGTCTGCCAGCAAAACGGTCACCGGCGGATTTCAGCGGGGACTTCGTGTTCTGGTATCCGAGCCTGCAGATCGGCGACTTCCACTCCCGGTTCGCACCGGTGTACGCGTACCGGTTCGACCTGGCCCCGCGGCTCATGCACCTGCTGGGTATCGGCGCCACACACGGCATCGAGCTGTTCGCCCTCTTCGACCACGTCGACGGCGCTGCGGCCCGGGCCATGAGCCTGCTCGGCGGGCGGGACATCTTCATCAGCGCGGGAGAACGGATGCGTCTGCACTGGCTGCGCTTCGCGTGCACCGGCCGGCCCGGCGGCACGTGGCCGACCTACTCGGCGTCCGATCGGCTGACCCTCATCATCGACGAGGTCGATCGCATCGAATCGGATCCCCGGGGAGAACGGCGGGCCGTCTGGCAGGAGTTCTTGCCGAACTTCTAGCCGGGTCGGCATCTGCAGCCGTGCCCCAGCAGCCGTGCCCTCACGCTAACTTCGGGGATTTTCGCGACACGCCGTTCGTGTGGCCGGAGATGCGGCGTGTCTCGAAACTGTCCGAGGTAACGTCACGGTGACTACCGGTGGCGTAATTACTTTCGCAAGTTGAGCAAAACTCTTGACTCGCTATTCGAAGTCATTTACAATTGAGGCATGGCAGGAGCCCCCACTCCGCACCACCCCACCACCTCACCGCAGGCGGTGCCTTCCCTGGTGGTTTCTTCTCCGGTGGTTTCTTCGCTGGTGCAGCAGCTCCAGCAGGCGCGTGACCTGGCCGCGGCCATCCTCGATTCGGTGTCGTTCTCCCTGCTGAACGAGGCCGATGCGATGGCAGTGCTCGGCACGGTCGAAGACCTCGGCCGCCGGGTCGATGCCGCCAGGGTCGCATCCGCCGCCGACATTTCCGTGCGGTCCCGGCCCATCCTCGGGCACGAGTCCCTCGCCCATAAGAACGGGGCCTCCAACGGGGTCGACCTGATCACCCGCCTGACTCGCATCTCCTCCCGGGAGGCCAACCGGCGAGTGCGGCTGGGCGAGAATGTGACCCGGCGCCTGGCGGGCACGAGCATGCTGCCGCCGTATTACCCGACCGTGGCCGACGCCCTCACCGCGGGCGACCTCGGGGTGGATGCGGCCGAAAACATCGTCACGGCCCTCGACAAGGTCGCCGCCCGGGTCGCCCCCGACGACCTCGGCACCGCCGAACGCACCCTGGTCGCCAATGCGACCGGTGCGCTCACCGAAGAAACCCGCGGACTCCCCGGCGAGGGGTTCGCGTTTCCCGCGGACCTCGTGCGCGGGCTCGCCACGCAGTGGCAGGCCCACCTCGACCCCGACGGCACCGCCCCCAACGAGCCCGTCGCCGAAGCCCGCAGCACCGTGGGCTTCGGCCTGTTCCGTGACGGCCTCTACCCGCTCCGGGGCGGCGTGACCCCGGAGCTTCGCGGCATCATGAACGGCCTCTTCGACACCTACCTCTCCGCCCACGCCGCCCCCGCCTTCCCGACGGCCGAGGAGCAGGCGGCCATGGATGCCGGGCACCTGATCCCGGGCGCCGAAGCCGCAGCCCTCAGCGACGACCGCAACGGCGGCGAGAAACGCGCCGACATCCTCCGCGGAGTCCTCGAAGCCGCCACCCGCGACCCGGTAACCCCGACCATGGGCGGCGCGGCCCCCACGGTCATGATCCACGTCAACCAGGCAGACCTGGCCGCCGGCCGCGGGGTCGGTTGGATCGACGGGGTCGAAGCGCCCATCTCGCTCAAGAGCGTGAAGCAGGCCCTCTGCGCCGGCGGGTTCCAGGAGATCCTCCTCGGCGAGAACAACGAAGTCCTCACCCTCAGCACTGAGAATCGTTTCTTCAACCGGGCCCAGCGCCGAGCCATCGCCGCCCGCGACGGCGGCTGCGCCATCCCGGGCTGCACCGTCCCCGCCGCCTGGTGCGAGGTGCACCACGTGATTCCCTGGTATCGCGGCGGAAAAACCAATATCGACAACGGGGTGCTGCTGTGCTGGTTCCATCACCACAGCATCGATACGTCGGGCTGGGACATTCGCATGATCCGCGGTAAACCCGAGGTCAGAGCACCCTACTGCTACGACCCCACCAGGACCTGGCGGGCAGCAGGCCAAAACCGGGCCGGGACTCCACAGGCAATTTCCCGGTCCGGGTCTCGACAAGCTCGACCACCGGCTGCGTGAGTTCCCGGCAGCGGGTCACCACGAGCACTCGGTCGTGAGCCGGTCGAGACCCGGTGCACCGACTTTTGCACGACCGGGTCCCGACAAACTGCTGAGTCCGAACCGTGATTGGACTATTCGTTCACGAGCACCGGAACCCCGAGGGCCACCGAGACGGCATGGCTCGCCAACTCGGCGGGAACCTCGATCGCGAAGTCCTCGCGCTCCTCCGGGGAACCGGTGTGCGAATCGCCGTCATCGGCGAGATGGTGCACGAAGCGATTGGTTCCCAGCAACGCCCCCTGGTCGTTGTAGAACCCGGCCAGGACCTGCAGTTCCAGAACCTCGCTCACGTCGCTGGTGACTCGAACCGCCCCCCTGACGGTGGTGCCGTCAAAGGCCAGCCCCTCGAGCTCAAACCGCTCGTCGAAGGGTCCAAGGACCTGAACGATCTCACCTGGACGCGGCTTCGCCTGGACGATACCATCGAGCTCCGGCTCCCCCGACGGCGCAGCAAGCCCCGGGAACGACGCCTGCGGCACCACCACGGGAAGCGCACTGTCGGCCTCGGCGCCGCCGGCGGCCAGGCTGAACGAGGTCAGCCCGGCGATCAGCCCCACCGCTATCACGGCGCCCACCAGGGCGACGCCGGCCTTGGGCGACCTCAGCCCCATCGGCATCCACTCCGGCATGCGCCGCGTCATCGTCAGCCCACGACGCGCAGCGCGCGTCCGACGATTCCGAACAGGGCGATGTTGTCTGTGGTGCCCTGGAGCTGTTCCGAGCCGGGGCCGGATGCGTAGATCGGGACATCCGCGCCGGTGTGGTTGCCGGAGAGGTAGCTGAGCCACAGCCCGGCCTCCGGCGAGCCGTCGACTACGCCCGCCGGGTCGGTGGGAGTGCGGAAGGTGGCCGGACCGAAGTTGCCTGGGTCAGCGGAACCGGTCCCATTGACGATTCCTGTGGACCGGTCGGCGTCAAGCGAGTTGCTCGGGCGGCTCGGCTCGGAGTTGTTGGCGGTGTTGCCCTTGTCAATGTTGGTCGGCGGGGTGCCGGCTTCCGCGTTGGTGAAAGTTCCCTTTTCGATGATGTTGAATCCGGCACACTCGTGGTCGGCCGTGACGATGACCAGGGTGTTGCCTTCACGATCGGCGAAGTCCTGGGCGACGGCGACCGCGTCATCGAACGCCTTGATTTCTTCCAGTGTCTGGGCTGCATCGTTGGCGTGGGAGCGCTTGTCGATCAGGGCTCCTTCCACCTGCAGGTAGAAGCCCTTATCGCTTTTATCGCTCTTCTGGTCCTTCTTCTGGCTCAGCAGCTCGATGGCCTTACTCGTCATCTCCGGCAGGGTCGGTTCCTGCGCCTGCGTCGACGAGGGATTTTCCTGCTTGGCTTTCTCGATCGTGAGGTTGCCGGTGTTGAAGAGTCCGAAGACCTTCCGGCCCGTGGCGGCGGCAAGGTCGGTCTTGGTGGCCGTCTTCTGGCTGGCGATGGACCCCAGCACGGAGTAGCCCTGCGCCACCAGGGCCTCCTCGTCGGCGGCGTCGAAGCGGCCGAGCCCTCCGCCGAGGATGACATCAGCGGTGCCGTTGCGGGCGATCTGGTCCGCGATAGGGGTCACTCTGGTGTCGCTGGTCGGCACGGCCGCGCCGGTCACCGAGGTGTCCTGGCAGGAGGCCTCGGAGTAGACCGGTCCCTGGCAGCCACGGGCGAGGGCATGGCTCATCTGGCCGGCCGGAGTCGCATCGGTGATCTCCGCGGTCGAGACGTTTCCGGTGCGGTAACCCGCCTTCTTCGCCAATTCCATCACCGTCGGGACGATGGCACCCTTGGCGTCGACGCCGAGAGCCGCATTGTAGGTCTTGACCCCGGACGACCAGGCGGTCGCCGCGGACGCCGAGTCGGTGACCGCGTTGGGGCGGAAGTCATCCGTTCCGGGCTGCCCGGACAGTTTCTCTACCGCATAGGTGCTGACATACCCCTGGGAGGGCAGTGCCTCCATGGCCAGTCTTCCGTCGGCCCCGTAGAACCGCTCGCGGGCGGCCGTGACGTGGGTGCGCCCCATGCCGTCGCCGACCATGTAGATGACGTTCGTGGCCTTGCCCACGGCGTCGTCGGCCGAGGCCGAGAACGCGGTTCCGGCCAGCCCGCCGATGGTGCCGGTGGCCACCAGGGCCGTCACCAGCGTGGTGGCTGCCAGCGCCGAGATCGGTCGTCGCATGCGATTCTCCTGAGATGTGCGTAGATCAACGGGGGTGGCAACGCATGTTGCCACCCCCGGACCCTAGAAGCATCAGGTGTCCCCCGAATGGCCGGATGGTGAACGGACGCACCACCGCTCAACGAGTCGCAGTCGCAGTCGCAGTCGC
>Ga0136639_10000277_pt1 | contig 16332 bp, 15 predicted proteins | sample AntDrymUQ8592106_2_FD_113739 | JGI IMG/M metagenome (GOLD analysis project Ga0136639, IMG submission 113739) | Polar desert sand microbial communities from Dry Valleys, Antarctica - metaG UQ859 (21.06) | ecosystem: Environmental > Terrestrial > Soil > Desert | place: Antarctica: Dry Valley...
ACCGTCTAAAAAATCCATCACTTGAGGTCGTAAAGCCGCCGCCGCCATCCGTTTTCCGCCGGTAATGTAGGGGGATACAACCGCATCCGCGCCGCCCCGCTGCAACTTCTTTACCGCTTCTTCCGTGGTAGCGCGGGCGATCGCCCGTACCTTCGGATTCAGAGTTTTCGCCGACAGCACAGTGTATAAATTCTCAGCATCCGATGGCAAAGCTGCTACTATGCAAATTGCGCGATCGATCCCCACATTCAGCAATATTTCATCGAGTGTCGCGTCTCCTTGGACAGCCGTGTACCCCAGCGTCAAAGCTGCCTCAACCGACGGCACCGCCGAATCAATCACCACAAAAGGAATATTTTCTGCCTGAAATTCCAAAGCAACCTGACGCCCAGTGCGCCCAAAACCGCAGAGAATGTAATGCCCGCTCAAAGAATCTACCAAACGCCGCTGCTGCCTAATTCTTGCTCCTTCTTGAAAATAGCCTTCAATCAGCGCTTCTGTAAAGCGGTTGACGATATAACCAATCACCATGACACCCATCAAAATCAGGCACATGGTAAACATTCGCCCGCGGCTGCCCAGGGGGTGAATTTCGCCATAGCCGACAGTTGCTAAAGTAAATACAGTCATATAAGCTGCATCCAGCAAAGACCATTTTTCCACTTGCCAATACCAGAGAGTACCCGTGCAGAAAACGCCACCAAGGGCGATCGCGCCGCCCGTTAACTCTTTTTCCAGATGCTGATACTTTTGCTCTAGAGTTGAATACACCGATCGCCCTGACCTATTATTTATTAGCTGCTACTAAGTCTAACCATATCAAGACTTACGCAAAAACCCGGTTCCTGGGAGTAAATCTAAAATCTAAAATCGCCTGATTGACTTTCAATCCCGTCGCAGAGGTGGCGGTTGCTGGAATTGGCGATCGCATTTGTCTGAAAATAATTCCGGGCGACATTGCAACCCTGCACCAACAAATCGTCAAGATTAAGATTCCACAGTATCACCGTACCATCAGCACTCGCACTAGCGATCGCCTTACCGTCAGGACTAAAACTCGCACTCCAAACAGCATCCTTGTTACCTTTTAAAGTTCCGATCAATGTACCATCAATTTTCCACAACCTCACCATTTTGTCTGTGCTTGCAGATAGCAACATTTGACTGTCGGGACTAAAGCTAATATTTGTCAATCCACTTGTATGTTGCAAAATACTCACCGGCGTGCCGTCTTTGCTCCAAAGTCTTGCAGTTCCCCCAGCACTTGCAGCAGCTAGCATTGCACCGTCGGGACTGAAACTTACACTCATAATTTTATCACTTTTAATCTGTAAAGTTCGGAGCAATTTGATATCGGTGTTTGCTTCAATTGACTGCTGTTTTTGCAACTTTTCCACAACCTTTCTCAAACTCCAAAGTTTAACAGTGCCATCAGTACCAGCCGCAGCAAGTATCTGACCGTCTGGGCTAAAACTAGCGCTGGTTATCCAACCTCGCTCCACTTTTAAAGTTAAAAATTCTGCACCGTTTATTTGCCAGAGCTTAAGACTTCCATCGGCACTTGCTGAAGCAATAATTTTACCATTTGGACTCAAACAGACGCTTGTTATTTTACCTTTATGTCCTTTTAAATCATGAATCAATTTCCCATTATTTTGCCAAATTTTGACTGTTTGGTCGTCGCTGGCGGAGACAATTATCTGACCGCTAGGATTGAAAATTGCACTTCTAATTTTATCAGTATGCCCTGTCAGTGTTGCTTGCAAAGTTCCATTAGTTTGCCAAAGTTTGATAGTATTGTCATCGTTAGGTGTAGCCAGTATGTGACTGTCTGGGCTGAAACTCACGAAAGCAAGGGTACTGGTTTCACCCTGCAAGTGGCGGCGTTCCTGAAAACTGTAAACTATTTGTTCTAGGGCGATCGCCAATCGCATCTGAATATCTGAACTCACTCCGAGCGATCCTTTCATTTCTGTAACTGCTCGGATGCTTTCTAGCAAAGCTTCTTCTTTTTTGCCAGCAGCAAATAGCGTTTCTGATAGTACGCTGAGAGTCAGAATTTTGTTATTTCTTTCTTCGATAGACGGTTTCACCCAAAATGCTACAATCAGGATTGATATTAATATTGCTGCGGCCCCTGTAATAGTTGCTAATCTGAGGTTGTACTCGCGCCATAACTTATATTGAGTAATTCTTTTCTGTTTTTGTGCTTCTGCTAGTTCCTCTAGTAACTTTTTTTCGCGGCGCAGTTGCTCCATTTCAGCTTGAGTTTGTTTTTCGCGATCGCGAAATCTGGCAAATTCCGCTTCTTGACTAGCACCTAAAAATTGATAATCTTGCCCGCTCAAGCTCTTATTTGCCGACCACTCTCTAGCCTCTTCCAGTGCTTGACCGCGCAACAAGCGAGATTCATCTTGACAATCTGATGCTATCCATGCTGTTAGGGATTCCGCATAGGGGCGCAAGTCGCCGAGTGCTTTTTCTACCCAACTTTGGTTGAATATAGCTGCGTAAATGCGGTTGGATACGGTTAATTTTCCGGCTCGTTTTACTACTAATCCGCTCAGCCGCAATTCTGTTTGTTCGGGAGTATCATCGGCCCAGATCCCCCCTGCCCCCCTTAAGAAGGGGGGTTCTGAAAGTTCCTCATTCCTGGTTAATTTGACTGAGGGGAATTCTGGCATCTTCTCCCCCCTTCTTAAGGGGGGTTGGGGGGGATCGACTTGCATTTTTTCCCCCCTTGTTAAGGGGGGTTGGGGTGGATCGCAGGGTGGCAATATTTTTTGATATAGTCCTAATAACCTACTGGCGCGGTGCTGACTTCTGAAAAGGCGATCGCGAATTGTTTTGAGGTGTACAGGTTCATCGGATGATTCCCAATTATCAATAATATGAGATTGCACTATTTCGCTAATTAACAATTGATTTGTAGTAAATATTTCAGTTTTGCTTGCATCCGTTGAGTCTGATATAATAGAAGCCGATGCTAAGCTTTTTACATGGTGCAGAATCAGCTTGCAAAGCTTTTGAGTCAGAAATGGCTGCCCTCCCGTCCAGTCCAAAATCTCTTTTAAAACATCTTGAGGATTGTCTACTTTTCCCTCAAATCCCTTTGCTAAAGGCAGAGCTTCCTGTAAGTTAAAACCTTGCAATTCAATAGCTAAACCGATATTAAACGGGGTACGAGCTGCATCGCTAATTAAATCCGATGGTGTAGCTACTCCCAGCAAAGCAAATGTAATGCGCTTGTATTCTGACTTTTGAGCGCGTTTGTTGTAGCAAGCTCTAATTAGGGCAAAAAAATCATCTAGCGGTTCTTTGAAACTGAGAACGCTATCAATTTCATCAATAAAAATGACCAGAGGTTGAGTAATTTTTGCCAGCAGCAACTCCTCAATTAACTCTCCTAAACGTTGGACTGGCGGCATCAACTCTCTCTCCCGCCACCAAGTCATAAACTCGACAGGGTGAAACAGGTTGAAACTGCACAAAAGTTTGTAAGCGACGCCCCCGTACCACTTATCCAGAGAGACTTGCTGGCTGCCAATGTCCGAAAGGTCGATCGTAGCACAAGCAATGCCATCAGCCGAGAGCTTTTGTACCGTTTGAACTAATAAGCTGGATTTGCCCATTTGTCGGGAATTGAGGACATAACAAAACTCTCCAGCTTTCAGGGCTTGATAAAGTTCCGAGTCAGCTTGTCGCACTACATAAGTAGGTGCATCTTGCGGGAGACTGCCGCCGATTTGATATTGGTAATCGACTGTCATAAACTTGCCTTTAGTTAGATTATTTTGTCACTTGTGTTGTGCCTTTACCACAAATCAGTTTGCCATTTTGATAAGTTGGTTCCGCTGGTTTAATTGTACCGGGAGAATCAGCTTTGCACAATATGGATGATAACATCATTGCATCTTTAGGAGCATTGGGATCGACAGGAACTAGAAGCACACCGCCCACATAACTTTTTGCTTTTTTTTGCTTGGATACTGCATAATTAAATGCTGCTGTTTGAGTGGCACGAGTTAAATATTTGTAGTTGTTTGTTTCTATCTTCAATCCAAGTCCTAAAGCAGCAACTGAATTGCCAAAAGCACTATTTTCTGCATAATAAGCTTGCTGACCTTTGTTCATTGAACTAATATACTGTTTGCCTTCCGATTGCTTAGGCTTATTTGTATTAATACACATAAAAGATGGTAAAACTAAAACAATTACTGGCGTAAGCAATATCAAAAGCACTAAACATCCGCAACCATTAGGTGAAAAGCTAGCTGAATTATAATCTCGTTGACTCATGGTATTAGTCTCCTCTCTGTTTGCAGTCAGGACTCGATTTTGGCTATAGTTAGATTATTTGGTCACTGCTGTTGTGCCTTTGCCGCAAATAACCTCGCCATTTTGATAAGTTGGTTCCGCTGGTTTATCTGCTGGTTTAAAGCTAAACAAAGGGCGATCGTCAGCCTCGCAAAGTATGGATGTTGTTGTCATTGCATCTTTAGGAGCATTTGGATATGCAGGAACTAGAAAGACAGCGCCGATATAATTTTTAAGCATCCGTCCTTTGGCTAATGCATAATGAAACGATCCTGTTTGAGTGGCACGAAGTGAATATTTGTAGTTTATTGTTTCAGTTTTTCTGCCAAGTTTTAAAGCATCAACAGAAGTGGCAAAAGCACCGTCTTCTGCAAATTTAGCTTGCTGAGCTCTGTTCATTGAACTAATATACTGTTTTGATTCCGACTGCTTAGCCTTATTTACCATATTCAGAGCTGATGGCACAGCGATCGCACCTATTACTCCAATGAATATTAAAATAACTAAACATTCGCAAGCATTAGGTAAAGTGCTATTTGAGTTAGAATTTTCTTGACGCATGGTATTAGTCTCCTCTCTGTTTGTAGTAAGGACTTTAGTCCTTAAAAAGTGAATTAAATGCCGATTTTAACTCGCGATCGGCTGTCATTATCCGCTCTAAAATTCGATTATTCTGTCACTGCTGTCGTGCCTTTGCCACAAACAGTTTTACCATTTTGATAAGTGGGTTCTGCTGGTTGAATTGAACCGGGAGAATCAGCTTTGCACAATATGGCTATTGCCTTGAGTTCATGTTTGGCAGCATTGGGTTCAACCTCTTTAGCAGCAACTACAAAGACACCGCCCACATAACTTGTACTTTTTGGGTGCTTGGATACTCCATAATTAAATGCTGCTTGCTTGGTGTCGCGAACTGAATACTTGTAATTTGGGGTTTCAGTTTGAATGCCTGTTCCCAACGCTTCAACAGAATTAGCCAAAGTATCTTTTTGAGCAAAATAGGCTTTTTGCTCTCTGTTCATTGAGCTAACGTACTGTTTTGGTCCCGAGGGAATCTCCTGAATTTCCTCGTTAATAAATGAGTGGCTAGCTAGCACGCCAATTACTCCGACGTACATTAAAAACAACAAGCATTCGTAACGATAAAGTGAAAGGCTAGATAACTGAAATTTTTGTTGACTCATGGTAGTGTGATCTCTGTGTTTTTAGTAAAACCGATAGTCCGATAGGGAATGAATTGCGAGCATCCCAAGTTTGTAAGGGCGAAGCATTCCGGCAGATAATTTATTCGTTAGAAGCAGAGGTTTATTGCCGGAATGCTTCGCCCCTACGGATATATTTGTTGCAAAAATGGGATGTTCCTAATATCGCAACTTTTGTGCTTCTTTTTTGTCGGAATATTCTGGTTTAATCGCTTTAGTGCCGATCGCAAAATCGCGCAATTCCACCCTCGTAAACTTCACACCCCACGGATCGGTGGTTGTATCCAACTCCTCCACTAAAGTATTATTGAGTTGATGACGAGCTGTATGAAGTTCCTCGACAGTTAATTTAGCAATCTGAGTCCGAATGGAAAGAATCAGCATATTGAACATGGCTTCCTTGAGATTCTGAACTTTGTAAGAAGCTTTTTCTAAGTCAATGATTCGCCAGTAAACAATAAAATCAAGGGTGACAAAAACCCGATCGCTAGTTGCACATTGTTGCGGTGGCAGTTTTAACATTTGCTCGCGCAGAGTTTGTTTATAGGCGACTGTTTCGACAAACGGAATCAGAAATGTCAAACCCGGTTCAAGTTTTTTGCGATCGTACTTTCCGAAAATTTCAACTAAAGCTTCATCTCCTTGACGGATAATTTTGACGCTGCTGGCTAAGGATACTCCGGTGATTGCAAACAACGCCATCAAAAAATACTGATACATAGTGAATCTCCTGGTAAGTAGTTGACAGTTAATAGTGATTTTTTAGTCCGCAAAGGCGGACTTTGCTTGTGTAGAAGCGATTTCAATCGCCGTGTAATCAAGGAAGTAACAAACCCAGATTTAGCTATTGATGTGAATTAATTTGTCAGGTACAACAATCAGCGTATTTCCTTCGCGGCGCAAAACGTAAACTTTTTGCCTGGGTGCGATCGCCCCTTGGGAATCTTCGTTGCGAGCTTTCCAAGAAGCACCTTCATAAATCACCATTCCAGTTTCTCCGGGGAAGATTTCGGAGATAGTTGTCGCTTCCGTTGCTTCGGGAATCACAAACTTTTTGCGAACAATGAAAATCGGTCTAATCCAGATGCTCAGGGCGAGGGCTATCCCCATCCAGTAGGATATCTGCCAGTCAAAATCTTCATACATTACGTTCGCCCAATTAAACTGAAATGCTACCGATGCTCTCCACAAAATAAAGGATGAAATTAGAGCAGCAACTCCCATCATCAGAGCGTAAAACCTGTATTTTTGGGGCTGAGTTTTTTGGATGAATAGATCGATCGCACTTAGCACAACTCCCAGCACAAACCAAAACATCGGTGGTGTGAAGGCGAAACCAGATCGATTAGTGGCTGACGCCAGCGACCAAATTAGGAGAGAATGCACAATGCTTTTACCTCGTTTTGATGCGATCCAACCTTGTTATTTCTCATCTAATCAGGCCGCTATTTGAGTTGGTGAGTGACTTATTTGAGAATTCATCGACTTTCCATCGACTTTTTATCGACTTTGGGGACGTTTAGCAGTCAATTTAAGGTCAAACCCGCATTGAGGCAGGGGTTTAAACCCCTGCCTCAATGCGAAAATGTCAATTAAGTTCCGCGAGGCAGAGCCTCGCGATCTGCGTTACCCCGCAATGATTACAGAAAACCATTGATTTTTTAATTGTTCGACCTCTACGAATGGAGGTCGTCGTCGTTGTGTGTAGGGAATAACGGAAATTTTATTTTTGTCGCCGTCCGCTCGATAAATAATATATCTTTCGCCACGTCCAAATCCAATAGTGCTGTGACTAAAGATAACTTCCAGCGAATTTCCTTCCCCGATCGCACGCACTTGACCGTTTCTCGATAGCCCTTGATATTTCTCAGGTAAATTGAATGCTTTCCACTTATTCACAAGAGATTTTTGAGTTAATTGATCTACTTTTAATTGTTTCGTTTCAATTAGATAAACGACATATTCTCGCTCTTTAACATAAGCCCTAAAGTTATTTGCTGGATTCAGATGATAGAAAACCCGCGTGATGCCTATTGCCAGCAACAATAGGCTAAAACCCAGGATTACTACTTGAGCTAAAACTAGCTTGCTGTAATTGTGTCGCAGGTATTTAATATCTCTTGAAAACTTGATGATAGGGATCAATCCTATCCAAGTGGTAGATACAACAAACATTGTAAAGTTTGTAGTACCATTCCTAAATAAAGCCAGTGCCCACAATACGACGAACACTGAAATAATTAAACAGACGATCGCAGATAAAATCGCAGATAAAATACTTAGTAGTTTGGTGAGGCGATTTTTCCTGTCAGCTTTGAACTTAGGAGGGCGTAAGTTTGCCATAAAGTTTCATTTTTCAGTTTTGCAGACTCATTGGTTTATTAGCGCCAATTATAACAGTAACAGTAAGGCGCGCAAGGGACGCACTACATAGGTAGTATTACCTCGTTTTGATGCGATCCAACCTTGTTATTTCTCATCTAATCAGGCCGCTATTTGAGTTGGTGAATGAGTTATTTGAGAATTCATCGACTTTTCATCGACTTTTTATCGACTTTAGGGACGGTTAGCAGTAAAGCATTTTAATTACATAACACTCGGCGGTTGAAACCGCTACTACACAAACAAAATCGGCCTGCGCCGATTAAAGAATAAAGGGGGTGAAAAACCCGGATCTGGTATCAGTTATCAAGCTGAAATATTCTAGGATTTGCTTAGTTAGATTATTTGGTCACTGCTGTTGTGCCTTTACCGCAAATAACCTCGCCATTTTGATAAATTGGTTCTGCTTGCTCATCCGGCTCATCTGTTCGTTTAACTCTAAAGAAAGGGCGCTTTTCAGTTTCGCAAAATATGGTTAAAGTCGTCATTTCATCTCGACGGGCGTTTGGGCCTAATTTTTTCGCAGGAACTAGAAAGACACCGCCGACATAATTTTTAAGAGTCTTGTCCTTGGCTACTGCATAATTAAATGCTGCTGTTTGAGTGGCACGAGTTGAATATTTGTACCATGTTGTTTCTGTTTTAATGCCAAGCCCTAAAGCAGGAATATAATTGCTAAAAGCACTGTTTTCTGCATAATAAGCTTGCTGACCTTTGTTCAGCGAACTAACATACTGTTTGGTTCCTGACTGCTTAGCCTTAATTGCCATATTCAGAAATGATGGCAGAAATATCTCAACTTGCTTATCCTTAATTCCAAAAGAAAAAAATAATTGCGCGCCAAACAGGACAAATATGCCTACACTTAATCCAATGAACACCAGCAATAAGCATCCACTCTTGAGTAAACCGCTATAAACCTGGAGTAAAATGCTATTTGACTTAGACTTTTGTTGGGGCATGGTATTTTTTCCTCTATGTTTGCGATCGCAATTTTATCTTGGCGGGTGAGTTGTGAGAATTAATAGATCGATCGCACCAAACACAACTCCCAGCAGCAACCACAATATCGGTGGTGTGATGGCGAAAGTCGATTGATTAGTAGCTGATGCTAGCGGCAAACTTAAGATAGAGTACATAATTCTTGACCTCCTGAAGAAGGGGGGAACTGGAAGTGTTCAATTTCCCCCTTTTTAAGGGGGATTTAGGGGGATCTAGATGTAGCGTAAAAACGAGATTTTTCAGAGTTAGTTCGTTAGATTATTTGGGCAGTTCTGTTGTGCCTTTACCGCAAATAATCTCGCCATTTTGATAAATTGGTTCCGCTGGCTCATCCGGCTCATCTGTTTGTTTAACTCTAAAGAAAGGGCGCTTTTCAGTTTCGCAAAGTATGGTTAAAGTCGTCATTTCATCTAGAGGGGCGTTTGGGTCTAATTTTTTCGCAGGAACTCGAAAAACACCGCCGACATAATTTTTAAGAATCTTGCCCTTGCCTACTGCATAATTAAATGCTACTGCTTGAGTGGCACGAGTTGAATATTTGTAATTGTTTGTTTCTGTTTTAATGCCAAGCCCTAAAGCAGGAATATAATTGCTAAAAGCACTATTTTCTGCATAATAAGCTCGCTGACCTTTGTTCAGCGAACTAACAGACCCTTTGCCTTCTGACTGCTCAACCTTAGTTACTATGCTCAGAAATGATGGCACAAATACCTCAACTTGCTTATCCTTAATTCCAAAAGACAAAAATAATGGCATGACAAACAGGGTGAAAAATGCAATCAATCCAATGTACGCAAGCAATAAGCATCCACTAACCTTGAGTAAAATGCTAAAAACCTGGAGTAAAATGCTATTTGACTTAGACTTTTGTTGAGGCATGGTATTTTTTCCTCTATGTTTACGATCGCAATTTTATCTTGGCGGGTGAGTTGTGAGAATTAATAGATCGATCGCACTCATGACGACTCCCAGCAACAACATCGGCGGTGTGAAGGCGAAACTTGGTTGATCGGTAGCTGATGCCAGCGACCAAATTAGGATAGAATGCACAATGCTTTTACCTCGTTTTGATGCGATCCAACCTTGTTGTTTCTCATCTAATCAGGCGGTTATTTGAGTTGACGACTGAGTTATTTGAGAATTCATCGACTTTCCATCGACTTTTTATCGACTTTGGGACAATAGGCATTTATGATGGTTTCAGTGTCTCGATTGTGATAAGCAATGCCTCGATCGCTCAGGCTGCGTCTCCAGTACATTCCCACAGTTAAATCCTCTCTGCTGAGAAATGGCTTTCCCAGTCAGAAAATCCTGGCTGAGGATTTAGGGATAGCCCAATCTACTGTCAGTCATTTCCTGAATGGCAAACCTGTGGATTATGCCAATTTCATCGAAATTTGTCGCGGCTTGGGCCAGGAATGGCGCGATATAGCCGATTTTGAGGCGCCATCCCAGCCCGAAGAGGTGTTGCCAAAATCTGCAAAAATTGCGATCCTCTTCGAGGGCTTCGCTAACGCCCGATCGACCTCACACAACACCCTTTCCCAGCAGTTACACCAAGCTTTGAGTGCGGGAGGCCACGAAGTCTTTTTTATTAACAACAGCAGCGACTCAGCCTCATATTTAAAGCGTTGCGATTATTTGCTGTTGCTGATTTCCCAAGAATCTGCCGCTAGCGAAATGGTATTGGAACAAGTGCAGCTAGCCAAAGAATTGCACAATTTAACTGCTCACAAACCAGCCATTTTACCGATTATCGTTGAATTCAATACACCGCTTTCCTTTGATTTACTCAGCTATTTAGCAGGAATTCAGCCCTGGCTGTGGCGCGGTGCTGGCGACTCATTTAAGTTATTATCACAAATTTTAACCATTATCAAAGAAGGTCGCACATCGTTAACTGCCGACCATGAATTGGCTGTAGAATGGAAAGTAATTACTAGCACCAAACAGTCAATAATTCAACCCCTGCCAGCAGCGCCGCCAGAATTGCCGGGAGGACAAGTTGAAATAGCTTCTCGTTTTTATATCGCTCGCCCTCCGATCGAATCCCGCTGTTACGAGACGATAGTCCAACCGGGAGCGCTAATCCGCATAAAAGCACCCAGACAAATGGGCAAAACTTCCTTGATGGCGAGGATTTTGCATCACGCAGAACAGCAAGGTTCTCGCACGGTAGCGCTGAGTTTTCAGCTAGCCAATCGGAGAATATTCGCTAACTCAGATACATTTTTGCAGTGGTTTTGTGCTAGCGTCGGTCAAGAATTAGGAATGCTGGAACACTTGCCGAAGTGTTGGGAATTAGCAGATTTGATTGGTAGTAATCAGTGTTGCAAGGCTTATTTTGAACAGTATTTGCTATCAGAATCATCACCACCTCTGACGTTAGGTTTGGATGAGAGCGATCGCCTATTTGAATCCCCGGAAATTGCCGACGACTTTTTTGGATTGTTGCGAGCTTTGCACGAAGAAGCAAAACGGCGAGATATTTGGAAAAAGTTTCGTTTAATTGTGGTACATTCCACCGAAGTTTATATCCCGCTGGATGTGAATAAATCACCGTTTAATGTGGGATTACCGATAGAATTGTCGGAGTTTAATTCGCAGCAAGTGCAAGAATTAGCAGCGCGACACAAACTGAATTGGAGTGCGACAGAAGTTGCAGAATTGATGGCGTTAGTAGGAGGACATCCCTATTTAGTGCGGCTGGCTATGTATCGCATTGTCTGTCAAGATGTGACGTTAAATCAATTGCTGAAATCGGCGACAACGGAGGCAGGAATTTACAGCGATCATTTGCGCCGGCATTTGTGGAATTTAGAAAAATATCCAGAATTAATCGAGGCGATGAGAGAGGTTGCGAGTGTCTCAAATCCCGTCAAATTGAGGTTAGAATTAGGGTTTAAATTGAACAGTATGGGGTTGGTGAAACTGGATGGCAATTATTGCAGTGCGAGATGCAGTTTGTATGAGGAGTATTTTCGCGATCGCCTAAACTGCAAATAATCATGATTTAGCCGATCGCCAAATCCACACTAACTGCAAATTCGGGAAAAGCCAGCGGTGAAACTCGATCGCCCCGCCAAAACCTGAGCATTAAACTGTAACCGTTAACCGTTGGTTGGCGGTAAACTTCCAAGCAATTTTCCGGTAAATTGACTATCCATACTTCCTGAATTTGCGATCGGGCATAAATAGGAAGTTTCACGTCTCTGTCATAATCTATGGAAGTGTCAGCTACTTCTATTAACAGCAAAACTTCCGATGGGAGGGGATGGGCGGTTGAATAGTAATCGGCGCGAGGTTGCAGCAATACTATATCAGGTTGCGGCTCAGTGCGATCGCTCAACTGGACGGGGTTCTGCACGTCAAAAGTAGCCAAATTTTCGGGAATTTGGCTGCACAGTCTGGCTAAGCGCCTCACAGAGGAAGCATGACGAGTTCCAATTGCTGCCATTTCAACAAACTCTCCTTCTATCAGTTCTACGCGATCGCCCTCGGAAAGAATCCCAGCTTTACCCATTTGATGGTATTCTTCTACTGTGAAAAGTCTTTTGAGCAATTGCACAGCCATAACTCACCGTTCCTCTAATCATTTCTTCAATTATAGTCAGTCCCGCTATTAAATACCAGTAATGTCTAAAGTCGATGACAAGTCGATGACAAGTCGATGACAAGTCGATGAAAACTCTCTTGACTTATCAAATAGCCTGGTGATTTAATAGATATAGAAGAGAACCAAGGCGCAGTATGCTAACTTTGCAAACCCAACCGCACTAAAATCAGCCATTTACCTGAAACCTGAATATCCTCGCGCCTCTCCTCCGATCGTGACTCGCTTGAAAACTAATCTGCTAACTCATTTGGAGAACAACCATGTTGCTTAAAATAAATCCTCCACTCGATGCACTCAAGAAACAAACAGCATCGACAACTATGCAGGTTAAGAAAAATCCTCAACTCGATGCAAAAAACAAACAAGCAGCATCGACAACAACCATGCAGGTTAAGAAAAATCCTCAACTCGATGCAAAAAACAAATCAGCAGCATCGACAACAACTGTGCAGGTTAAAACAAAACCTCAACTCGATGCAAGAAACAAACCAGCAGCATCGACAACAACCATGCAGGCTAAGAAAAATCCTCAAATCGATGCACTCAACAAGCGACTGGCATCAATAACAACTGTGCAGGTTAAGCCAAATCCTAAATTCGATGCACTTAACAAACGACTGCCATATTCAGCAAAAAACATTCCTCCCAACAAAGAACGTAAATCTGTGGCAAAAACTTATCAGCCACATTTCCGGCCCATAAAAGAACATAAATCTGGTGGAGGAACTTTACGGATTATTGAACCTTTTGTGGTTCTGATAATTATTTCGATACTTGCTCATATCGCCTTACCTTCTTTTCTAAGTTGTGGCAATAAATCGAAGCATTCAGAAGCTAAGCAATATGTTGGCTCAATGAACCGCGCCCAAGAAGCAAAATACGCCGAGTCTGGTGCATTTTCTAATTCCATTACTGCCCTGGGACTCGGCATTAAAACTCAGACAACCAACTACAATTATTCAGTGCGTGTCACTAAAAAAGCTGCCTTTAATTACGCCGTATCTCGCAAGAATCTCAAGAGCTATGTCGGGGCTGTAGGTTTAGTACAGAATGGCGAGGCAATGACTATTCAATCCATTCTGTGTGAAGCAAATTCTCGTGAAAATACCCAACCAGCTAATCCTATCTTTCAGAATAATGTTCCTGTCTGCGCTGCTGGTAGTAGTGAAGTGACTAAGTAAATATCGACATTAATCAGAATCTCATGTTACCTGAAATTGTCAAATAATTCATCAGTGCAAGCTTGCATCTTCATTCCCCTCGAAAGAATCTTTTCATTGCACAAGCAAAAGATATTCCGTCTCGGATAATCTCATAGTCATTCAAAAGTCGATGAGAAGTCGATGAGAACTCACTTAAGTTCTCAAATAGCCTGGTGATTTAATAGAGATAGAGTAGAAGCAAGGCGCAGTATGCAAGGTTTGCAAACCTCACCGCACTCAAATGAGGCATTTACCTAAAACCTAAATATCCTCGCGCCTCTCCTCCAATCGTGACTTGCTTGGAAACTACTCTGCTAACTCATTTGGAGAACAACCATGTTGCTTAAAATAAATCTTCCACTCGATGCACTCAACAAACAAGCACAATTTTCACAAACAAACATTACTCGCAACAAAACAACCGATGGGGGATTCACTTTAGTGGAACTCACTATTGTGCTCATGATAATTACAATCCTTTCTGCGATCGCCCTCCCTTCTTTTCTCGGTTGTTCCAATAAAGCGAAGCAGTCAGAAGCTAAACAATATATTAGCTCAATGAACCGCGCCCAACAAGCTTATTTTGCCGATAAAGGCGCATTTTCCAATTCCCTTACTGCCCTGGGCCTCGGTATTAAAACTCAGACAATCAACTATAACTATTCAGCCATAGCTACCAAAACTGCTGCGTTTAGTTATGGGGTATCCCGCAGCAATAATCTTCGTAGCTATGTCGGGGCTGTATTCTTATTACCTGTTTCCCAAGCAGCTAATGATGCAAAGACTACTGTATCCATTCTGTGTGAAACCAATACTTTTGAGAGGAATACTCAACCGCCTAATCCTATCATTGAGAATGATGTTCCTGTCTGCGCTGCTGGTAGTAGTGAAGTGACTAAGTAAATATCGACATTACCGAGAAGCTCATGTTACCTGAAATAGTCAAAGGCTTCATCATCTTAGCTTGCATCTTCATTCCCCTCGAAAGAATCTTTTCATTGCACAAGCAAAAGATATTCCGTCTCGGATGGGCAACCGATGCCACTTATTTTTTTACTGGTCACTTTATTGGCAGATTTGGTGCCATTGTTGTGACTGTAACTTTGTCGATGATGACTAATTTCCTCAACCCGGAATTGCAAAGCAAAGTAGCTTCTCAACCCGTCTGGTTGCAGTTTGCAGAAGCAGTTATCGTTTCAGATATGGCATATTATATCGCTCATAGATTACTGCATGAAGTACCCTGGCTTTGGCAATTTCATGCAGTCCATCACAGCATTGAACACATGGACTGGTTGGCAGCAGTGCGGGTGCATCCCTGCGAGCAACTTTTTACTCAGATTTGCAAAATTATGCCTCTTGTCTGGTTGGGATTTACCAAAGAAACCTTTGTAATTTATGCTCTTTATTCGGCGGCAATCGCTTTCCTAATTCATGCTAATATTACTATCAAATTTGGCGTGTTAAAATGGTTTGTGGCTACCCCACAATTTCATCAATGGCATCACAGTAAAATCCCGGAAATTTACAACAAAAACTTTGCGGTTCAGTTGCCACTGTTAGATTTACTGTTTGGCACTCTGTATATGCCAGTAGGGAAAAGACCCCGAAAATATGGTATCTCCGATCGCATACCTGTTGGCTATCTCGGACAATTACTCTATCCGTTTTTCGGAAACATTAAAATGGTAAATAACAAATTAAAACAAGGTATGAGTCGCTATTTTCGACCTTTGCCTGTAACGCTTGGTGCGATATTAGTTGCGGTTAGTTCTCTGAGTGCAGTTTCCTTAATTAATCGCATGGATATCCCTACTTTTATTGCCAGTTTGAATTCCCAAAAAATAACTGTTGCCGAATTGCAGCAGGGTAAGTTGAAACCTGTGATTTTGATTGACGTGCGATCGCCCGAAGAGTACGCAGAAGATCGCATCGGTGAAAGTCCGCTGGTTCCCCTCATTGACATTGAAGCTGGATTCGGTGTCAAGCAAGTGCAAGCTATTGCTCGATCGAGCGTCAAATCCAATCAACCTCAGCCAACTATTGTACTTTATTGCGCGCGGGGAGGGCGATCGGTTAAAGCCTACCAAAAATTGCAAAAAATAGGTTTTAATTTAGCTTTCCTCTCAGGCGGTATCACAGCGTGGCGGGAATCTGTACCTGCTAAACAAGACGCTCAAATATTAGCGCCAATTATTCGATCGCTCCCAGAGGCTGTCAAAAGTAATTAGTTAGTTACAGCAAGAGCAGAGAACAAGGCTAACTCAAAAATATCTATCAATAGAAAGGTGTAGGCGGCTGACTGATTCGCTATCTTGAAAATAAGCACCCAAAATCTTCAGCAATCTGCAACGGTTGGCTGTGGTGGCAGGCAGCACAATCATCTGAGTTAACATAACTTGATTCCATGCAAAATACCGCTGATTTACTCCCCAAAATCGACTCGCCGACTCTTCCCAAAAAGCAACCGACACTCCCAAATTACGATGCAGCCGATCGCCAATTTGTCAATTTGCTAGAAGTAGAGGATTTAGACAAGACAGTGGCGGCAAAGCCGTTACTTGTCAGCGATTTTGAAAGCGCGATCGCGTTTGCCCTGCGATCGGCTTAT